>Ga0222715_10000095_pt1 | contig 90475 bp, 77 predicted proteins | sample C33_9DmetaG_FD_165056 | JGI IMG/M metagenome (GOLD analysis project Ga0222715, IMG submission 165056) | Estuarine water microbial communities from San Francisco Bay, California, United States - C33_9D | ecosystem: Environmental > Aquatic > Marine > Unclassified | place: USA: California...
GAAGTACGCCCGTTCGCAGTATCTTTAGGGATGTTTAAAGAAGGATACAAAGCTAAACAAATTACAGAAGCAGATTATAACTTGCCGCCGTTTTTATCAATCGCTGAAGAATATATACCTACCGAGTGTAATCCCCCCGCTAAACCAAAGTAGTCGTAAGTAGAAAATTCCAATAAAATAAAACGAAGGAGTTTTCTAATGCGTAAATCAAAATTCAGTGACAGCCAGATAATGGCAATGATCAAACAAAATGAAGCTGGCGTTTCAGTGCCAGACCTCTGTCGAGAACATGGCATGAGCAGCGCTCAATTCTATAAATGGCGTGCAAAGTTCGGCGGTATGGATGCCTCAATGATGAAGCGGCTAAAAGAGCTTGAGGATGAGAATAAACGCCTAAAGAAAATGTACGCGGAAGAGCGTATCAAGGCTGATATTCGTCAGGAGATCATTGAGGGAAAGCTATAACGCCATCGTCGCGACGCGAGGTGGCGAAGAAGCTTGTGGTAGAGCGGCAATTTAGCATACGTTTAGCATGTGCATGCGTTGAAATAAGTCAGAGCGGTTACCGTTACATACCCAAGTTATCAAGTGAAAATCAAATGGTAGCAGATTGGTTATTGCGATTAACCGAAGCCAATAAGCAATGGGGATTTGGTTTATGCTTTTTATATTTACGTAATGTGAAAGGGTTTGGTTGGAACCATAAGCGTGTTTATCGTATTTACCGTGAACTAGAGCTTAACTTGCGTATCAAGCCACGAAAAAGGCTTAAGCGCGATAAGCCAGACGCGCTGAGTGTGCCGATTGCAAAGAACCAAGTATGGTCGATGGACTTTATGTCCGATAGCTTGGCTGATGGCCGTAGCTTGCGCACATTTAATGTGATTGATGACTACAATCGCGAAGGATTGGCGATAGACGTTGATTTATCAATGCCTAGTAAACGTGTGATACGCTCGTTAGAGCAAATAATTGAATGGCGTGGAAAGCCATCGGCCATTCGATGCGACAATGGCCCAGAATACATCTCAAATGAGCTTATAAGCTGGGCAAATGAGAACCGAATAACATTGCTATACATTCAACCTGGCAAGCCTACACAGAATGCATATGTGGAGCGGTTTAACCGAACGGCTAGGCATGAATGGCTGGGCATGCACATGTTCGAAAGTGTGGAGCATGCGCAAGAATTGGCAACTCAGTGGTTATGGTTATACAATAATGAACGACCCAATACAGCCGTTGGCGGCATCCCGCCGATAGCAGTGTTAAAGGTAGCTTAATGAATTTCTACAAATGACTGCTGTTTAAAATGGGGGGATTACACTTGCTCCAAAGCCAATTGAAGTCATTAATGACGCATCTGAATTCGTAAATGGGCTAGTACCAAAAGTCTTGCCTGTATCAATAAATGCAGCAGCACCTAACTCAAAGAATTTATAAATATTGATGTGAGGGTAATATCTTGCCTCTGCAGTGAATTGAACAGAGCGATCACCATGTTGGTATTGTAGAGGGTATCCGCGCACACCACTTTCACCGCCGAGTGCTATTGGTTGGTCTAAATACTGATTTTGGCTAATAATATTAGTATTTTTTAAATAGCCGCCCCAATTATCATTGAACTTATGAAAATACTCCGACCATAATTGGACCACATAACGTGTATTTTTCTGATAATCCTCGCCATCAATACTTGCTGCTACAAAGGCGTAACTATTGTCTGACGTTTGAAAGCCTTTACTTATCGTACTTTCGACTATCCAATTGGGAGAGATTAGAGCGTTAGAAAAATCGTGTCCGAGTTTTATTGCAGCATGCCAACCTAAATTAAAGTCTTCTATTTGATTGATTAGATTAAAATTTTTGAACTTACGGTAGTCTTTTTGTAAATATTCAACACTGACAAACGGATAATTTTGCTCGCGATCATTCGGGACAAACCCGGCTAAATGACTATTATCAGAAGAAACTGGACTGAACGTATTTTTTTGTGCTGAGTAGCCCAATCCATAGCGAATGGTACTGACTTGATTATCCGAAAATAACCATTGCCAATGTAACATCGACCCCGTTTTATCATGATTGAAACGCGCTAACTCTACGCCATTTTGATACTGTGTATCAATTTGATTAAAGTTATTAATACCAACAGAAAACGCATAGGGCGTATCAAAGCTGACAAATTTCTTATCCACTTTAATAACTTGCGAGCTACCATCATCATTACTGGTAAAGCCGATGCTGGCAGTAATGTTATTGCCTAAATATAAAGGGAACTCCGTATCAAATTTATAGCCGGTACGCTGATCATTGGTGTAGTATTCGATTTCAGTATCGATACCTAAACCCAGTAAATTTCGATCTTTTAAGCCTATCGCAAATTTATTTTTACCACCTTTTCTCCCGAAATCAATAGTAGGCATTAGCGACCAATTATCAAACGTTTCTACTTTTATTTTATTGTTTTCATCAACCTTAACGACTGCATCTCGCAAGTATTTTTGTTTGCGTAAATGTCGTTCAAGTTCTAATAAATCCTGGTCATTCACATCACATTTTTTGAAGAAAAATGCACTTTCATTTTTAATCGTGGCAGGCTTAGTTTTGATATGCAGAAAATTCGCCCAATGATGCAAAAATATGGTCTCAGGATCAGTCAAATCAAAGATATCATTTTGCTTTAAATCGACATTATCTGATTTATCGCATGTCGGCTGAGTTGGTTTTATTGCTAAATCGCTGGCAGTCTGATCTTCAGTTTGATCATCTACTTTATAGGGAACGGGTTGTTGGGCATGCGCAGCTAACGATGAGGTTATTATCAGCATGAACAATATTGTTTGTATTAGTATTTTCATATCAGCACCATATATAGTCTAACTATAATAAATCGCAAAACTTAAGATATACTTAAGACATGATAACTTGGTGTTGTCGCAAAAAAACAAAAAAGGATTTATTCTTACGCGGTTATATTGCCAGCCCCGTAAAAATAAATCCTATATATATCAGTTAATTACTAAATAACAACTATTGAGATAATATTTAAATAGTGTGAAAACTAATTACTTACCCATTATCAGAGTTAGTCGAACCAATACGGTGAATCGCTAAATCCGCCCCTTTGTATTCGTCTTCTTGTGATAAACGTAAACCAGCGATTTGTTTCACCCCGCCGTAAACGATGACACCACCGACAATCGCAATGACAATACCTAAGCCAGTACCAATAAGTTGTGATACCAATGATACGCCACCTAAGCCACCAAGCGCTTCAGTACCAAAAATACCTGCTGCGATAGCACCCCAAGCGCCGCACACACCGTGTAATGGCCATACACCTAGTACATCATCGACTTTACTCTTGTTTTGCATGACAGTGAACAACCACACAAACAACAAGCCTGCTATCCCACCCACAACTAATGAGCCAATTGGATGCATAATATCAGAGCCTGCGCACACTGCCACTAAGCCTGCTAATGGACCATTATGAATGAAACCAGGGTCATTTTTACCGAACCACATTGCCGTTAAAATACCACCAACCATCGCCATTAGTGAATTCATAGCTACCAAGCCACTGATACCATCAACCGTTTGAGCTGACATGACGTTAAAACCAAACCAACCAATACTCAAAATCCATGCACCTAATGCTAGGAATGGAATGTTAGATGGTGCAAACGCATTGAGCTTACCGTTTTTATAACGACCATCTCGTGAGCCTAGTAATACAACAGCGACTAAGGCTAACCAACCTCCCATACCATGCACTACAATAGATCCCGCAAAGTCATGGAACCCCGCACCAAACGAGGCTTCTAACCAGCCTTGAAATCCGTAATTTCCATTCCAAATAATGCCTTCAAAGAACGGATAAACCACACCAACAATAAGACCTGACGCGATTAAGAATGGATAAAATTTAGCACGTTCTGCAATACCACCAGACACAATTGCAGGAATCGCTGCGGCAAAGGTCATCAAGAAAAAGAACTTAACGAGTTCATAACCGTTATTCTCGGCTAAAGTCGCCGCACTCGCATAAAACGTAGTGTCATAGGCAATCAAATAGCCAATAAAAAAATAACATAAACATGACACCGCAAAATCAGTCATGATTTTAATCAGTGCGTTAACTTGGTTTTTATGTCTGACCGTACCGACTTCTAAAAACGCAAAACCCGCATGCATGGCAAAAACCATGATTGCACCTAGTAAAATGAAAAGCGTATTGGTACCTTGTAATAAAGTTTCAACCGCACTATTAACTGGATCCATAATTATATCTCTTTGTGTGTATCTAATTTGGTGACATGAACGCTATTATTGTTGTGCTATGATATCCATATTAAACTTTGACTGATGCAAAATGATGCCTGTTCATACTAAATCGTGAGTACAGCCAGCATCAAAATTGTGCAACATAATGCCAGATTCAGGGCGACATGTCGGTGCTTAGCGCATTAAATCGCGCATACTTACTATTTATCGCAGATGATACTGCAAGAAGTGTTCCGTCCAAACAGCACAGATAAAGCATTGATAAATAATTAATTTTTACAATATTAAATATCTGCACTATATTTATCGCACCACTATAGTGCGAATTGCACCTTATAATTCGAAAACTTTATTATTTCGCACCAAATCAGGGAATTCACTTTGCACCAAACTATTGCTTTTTTAACAACTGATAATCTTGAAGACTTTTTCGTATGGGATAATTTATTGATTGAGCCTTTTGCGCGACGAGGAATAAATGTTGCAACCATTTCCTGGCATGCAACAGATACCGATTGGTCTGTTTACAGCGCTGTCATTGTTCGTAGTACTTGGGATTACCAAGATGATCCCGCTGCTTTTATGGCAACGCTTGCACAAATTGAAAACAGCGGCACCCGCTTAATTAATCCACTAGCGTTGATGCAATGGAATGTATCCAAAGATTATTTACAAACACTCGAAGAACAAGGTGTCGAAATCATTCCCTCACAGTTTTTTCAATCTGCCGATACGGCTGTAATTGACTCACACTTTGCATATTTTGAGACAGATGAACTGATTATTAAGCCTTTGATATCGGCAAATTCTGATAACACGTTTAGGCTCTCTAAACTCGCAGTAGCAGGCCAATCTGACATCTTAAATAGTACATTTACTGCTACCCCTTGTGTAATACAGCCCTTTTTGAGCAGCGTGGTTGATGAAGGTGAGTACTCACTATTTTATTTTAATGGGCAATATAGCCACACCATTAAAAAAGTACCTAAACAAGGTGATTTTCGCGTTCAAGAAGAGCATGGCGGACAATTACATAGCGTTCAGCCTGACACTAAATTGCTTAACACTGCTGCACATGTGTTAGCTCAATTACCTGAGCCTTCTTTATATGCCCGAGTTGATTTATTGCGCAATACTACAGGTGACGATGATAGCTGGCAACTTATGGAAGTAGAGCTAATCGAGCCGTCTTTATATTTTAATATGGATGAAAAGTCGCCTGAACGGTTTGTTCAAGCGACGATAGACTATTTAGCTATTAACGCATCTTATCAGTAGTTGGTCGTTTGATATCTCGCTCTATCGACGGACGTTGTGGGGGTTGTTGCTCACGCGTTGTTCTGACATTTGAGGTTTTGGTTCTATCAGTATTGCGATCTTTAATTCTTGGGCGTTGTTTTGGCGGTTGATTTCGTGGTTGAGCATAAGTCTGATTGCGTGTTTCATTGCGAGAGGTGACAGACTGCTTCACTGGCACGCGTTTTGTAAACTGGCTACTTGCAGGGCGGTCTTTAATTTTTGGGCGCTGCTTAGTTTGCTGCCGCTCTGGTTCGCGTACTTGCGGTTGACGCGTTTGCGGATGACGCACTTGTGACTGTCGATCATTTAATCGGCTCTGACCCCAATTATTTCGACGGTGTACATCATGGCTGTAATGCGATGTTTGTAGGCGACGTGAAAATATCTGATGGCGCGTTTTTATATCATAGCGATCACGCCAATAGTTTTGTCTCACATAGCGAAACGGATTCCAACTGATTGCTATATTCCCCGTTGAAATATGCACGCCAACTCTTGGCCCATAATTATTATAACGCTGCGGATAACGAGTTAGATAATTGTAATGCCACAAGCGTGGCTGATATGAGTGCCACCATGAACCATAAACTAAGACAGGGTTATAAGTCGGTAAATAAATCACTTCGGGTTGTGCTGATTCAATGTATATCTTCGTCTCTTTTTCGATGACTTTGACATATTCATCTGACTGTAAATTACCATTGCGCTGGGCTTGTTCACGCAGATAACTAAGACGCTGAGCCACTAAGTCATACTCTTGTTCAACCACATCCCCTAGATACTCAAGGTATTCGAGATCTTCGGTTAGATTAGTGATCACATCGGCAAAAGGTAACAAGGCAATGACACTTGCATCCCAAGGTTTCCCTTGTGCTAACTCGAGTAATTCATCCACATCCAAAGAAGCATGCTCATCAATAAACGTACGCGCTTGGATCAAGTCAACAGGTTGAGTAACAGCAGCAAAAATATGCTCTAACAACGAATCTGGATATAACGCAATCGGTGCTAAGGCACTATCGAGGATCGCAATCGCTGCGTCTTGCTCGGATGCTTGTGTAGACTGCGGCATTTGTTGCGCTTGATAAGTTGTCGTAGTCGTTGTCACTGTTTGAGTAGGCTGGCTTTTTACATAGCCATAGCGCACGGGATCTTTGGCATGAGAGTGAGCCACGACACAACCTGATAAACTAATCGTGGAGAGCCCAATCATGAGCATGCCTAGTTTGAACCCCAGCTTAGTACACAATCTATTGCTGCGGATTTGGGGTGTTCTGGTCGGTGTATTTAACAACATACTCCCTCCTAAGGGAACGTTAACGATAATATTAATATAGTTGAAATCAACTTAACGTTAACTGAATGTTTTTTAAACCGAGGCTGAACAAAAGCTTACATAAATAAAAGTATTATTTAAATAAATGTGGGTCAAACTCATGACCGAGCTTTTCAGTTTTGGTTTGCAGGTATTTTTTGTTGTCTTTAGTCATGCCGTGATCAATCGGCTCGCGAGTCACGACTTCTATACCTAATGATGTTAGCGCATTAACTTTTTTAGGATTATTGGTCATCAATGAGACTTTTTTGATACCTAAATGTCCTAGCATAAATTTACAAATATCATACTCGCGTAAATCTGCATCAAACCCTAAATGCTCATTCGCCTCAACGGTATCAAGACCGGTATCTTGTAGTGCGTATGCTTTAATTTTATTGAGCAAGCCTATGCCTCGACCTTCTTGACGAAGATATAGCAAGACGCCAGAACCTTGTTCAACAATATTCGCTAGTGCTTTTTCTAATTGAAAGCCACAATCACAACGTGTAGAGAAAAGTGAATCACCTGTTAGACATTCAGAGTGCACACGAATATGCACGGTAGCATCTTCGGTCCACTCACCATAGCTTAGCGCGACGTGTTCTTGTTGATTGCGCGTATCCACAAAACCATGGATCGTAAAATCCCCAAAACGCGTGGGTAACTTAGCTTTGCTCACAAATTCAAACATCGAAACAGACATCTACACTATCACTCGCTATCAATCACTGATTTAATTGGCACGTATTTTAACGGATAACCATCGCTATGGCACGCCTTATTGTATACATTTATCTGAGGCATTAGCGACACCATTAAGACGAACACGAAAGCGCAATGCCTTTATCCGTAGCGACGGGTGGCGCAGCAAATCGCTCAATTTTACTCGCTTCATTAAATGGATCAGACAGAGCCGACAAATAAGCATGAAACAAGGAGTAATCGCCTTGCTCCGCAGCTTCTATTACTGCTTGTGCGTGATGATTACGTAAAACAGTATGTGGGTTAGCAAGGTTCATATTGGTTTGCATCGTCGCAAAAGCAACGTTCTGAGCTTCAGCCTCAGTTCGATAGGCGGCAAACCACTGATCAAACAATGCGATATCCAGGTAATTATCACGTAATTGTGCAATCTCATCCCAATCAGTATGCCCGCATAACTGTCTAAAACTAATATGGTAATCTCGATTGATACCTGTTGCTTGCTCGTCCGGTTGGTCAAGTTGCTGGACATGTGTTTGCCCACTTTGCGCACCTTGCCCACTTTGCAGTAATTTCATAAACAACGCCATCATTGCCAATGCGCCATCGGTCACTTCAGATAAACCAAAACGTTTTAGCATCATTGCATGATAATGTTCCACCAGCGCCGGCTCATATTGATCCAACACCTTAGTAATATCCTCAATTTTTGCAAAAGGACGAAAAGCTTGCGCTAAGGCATTGAGATTCCACAAACCAATACTCGGTTGTTGTGAAAAACGATAACGCCCCTGATGATCAGATTTATTACATACATAATGCGGTTCAAAATCATCAAAAAATGCATAGGGTCCATAATCAAACGTAATGCCGTGTATCGACATGTTGTCAGTATTCATCACTCCATGATTAAAGCCATAAACTTGCCATTTTGCAATTAATCTAGCAGTATCTTGCACAATCGAACTTAGCATAGATAAGTGAGGATTATCAGATGCCAAGGCCTCAGGAAAATGTTCGGTTAGCGCATATTGCATCAGTTGATTCAGTTTATCAGTGGCGACTTCGGGATCAGAACCCGGCTCTCGGTCGTGATAAAAATACTCAAAATGCCCAAAGCGTAAATGACTTGGTGCGGTACGGATCATCAGTGCGGCTTTCTCCAGTGTCTCGCGATACACAGGCTCACTAGAACTGATTAAACACAGCGCTCGTGAGGTTGGAATATGTAAATGATGCAATGCCTCACTGGCAAGGTATTCACGAATAGTAGAACGCAACACCGCACGTCCATCAGCATGGCGTGAATAGGGAGTAGGACCGGCGCCTTTTAAATGCAGATCGTGGCGAGTGCCATCCAGTGCCTCGACTTCGGTAAGTAGCAGCCCGCGACCATCACCCAATTGTGGATTCCACTGGCCAAACTGATGACCACCGTATTTTTGTGCGACACTATACTCTGTAAAAGTAGAATCTCGATCAAATAATAACGCCATAAACGTATCATTAACTTGCCACTCCTGAGGCAGTCCCATTGCATCCCACAAATCATGGTTAATGACTTGCAACTGCGGTTGATATACCGGTGTAGGCTTAATCGGGGTGATCAGCTCTGATAATGCATCGGCATAGGTATGTAATAACCTTGGATGGCTCAACCCTTGTTGCTTCATTTTTTATCCTTGTTTTATTTTCTTACGCGAATATTGATACGTCTGACGTACAATTTTTGTTTAAACCTTTTTCGGATTTTTAGAGTATATATAAGACTTACAAAAGGAACCAACATGCCTACTCTACATCATTTGAATCATTCTCGCTCGCAACGTATTTTATGGCTATTTGCGGAACTCGGTTTAGATCATGATATTCAAGCACATTTTCGAAATCCAAAAACAGGATTAGCGCCTGAATCACTCAAATCAGTATTTGATTTGGGTCGTTCACCCGTTGTTACTTTAGATGATGACGCTCAGAGCATATTAGGCGAGTCTGGTGCCATTGTTGAATATTTTGTACAAACCAACCCACAAGCACAACTATCAATCAAACCCGATGAGCCATTATTTGCACAATACTTATATTGGTCGCATTTTGCAGAAGGAACTATGATGCCTCCTCTAATTGCGAACCTAGTATTAGGTAAAGCTAAGGCCAAAAAGAAACCGTTTTTAGTAAAAGCCATTGCTGATAAAGTCATTGATGCGATCCTCAATGCTTATTACGCGCCAAACAATGAGCAAAACGTCGCTCATGTCGAAAAGCATCTTGCTAAACAAGCCCAAATTGGCTCTGATTTTTTTGTCGGAGACCGACTCACCGGGGCTGATTTTATGATGTTGTTTCCACTAGAAGCGATGGTTGCCAATAAACCAGGGGCTATGCCCACTCACATTGTCGCTTATGTTAACCGCATGCAGCAAAGACCAGCCTATCAAAAGGCCTTGCAAGCTGGCGGTGAGTATAGTTTTGGCCCGAAAAGCGCGGCTTAATTGACTATTACTGAGACATCACGTGTTGGGTGATCACGTTAATAAACTGGTCTCCGTAACGCTCCAGTTTCACTTGCCCAACACCTGAAACAAACAAAAAGTCACTCGGCTCCATCGGTAAGTTTTGCGCCATATCGACCAAACTGGCATCAGAAAATATTACGTATGGCGGCTTACCTATTTCATCCGCTAAACGTTTACGTAAGTTTTTCAGTTTCGCAAATAACTCTTTGTCATAGCTAACCTGCGGGGTATTTGTAGCTTTCTTAGTGCTGGTACTCAGTCGCGGTACTGCTAATGTTAACGGTTCACTACCGCGTAAAATGCCTTTTGCAGCATCCGTTAAGCGTAAGACCGCATAATTGGTGATATCGATAAACACATAACCTTTGTGGATCAGTTGATTAATGATATTTACCCAATACTCATCTGGCTTGCTTTTACCTATGCCAAATGTCGAAAGCTTGTCATGGCCTTGTTCGATAATACGTTGTGGCCGACGTCCTTTGAGCACATCTACCACTTGATTGGTGGTGCCAATTTGACGCATTCGATAGATACAGGATAGGACTTTTTGGGCATACATCAATCCATCAAAATGTTGCGGCGGATCTAAGCATACATCACAGTTTCCGCATTGCGTTTGACTCAGTTCAGAAAAATAATTTAATAACACCTGACGACGACAAGTCTGTGCATCACCAAAACGTTCCATTGCCTCAAATTTTTCTAACTCTACTTCAATACGATGACTTTCCGAGGTCTCAATCCACTGTTTAATCCGAGCCGCATCTTTTTCGTCAAACAACAACAATGCCTCAGACGCAAGACCATCACGTCCCGCTCGACCTGTTTCTTGATAATATGCCTCAATACTACGAGGTAAATCATGATGAATCACATAACGGACGTTAGATTTATTAATTCCCATGCCAAATGCGACTGTCGCCACCATAATATCGAGGTTATCGTTTTGAAAATCACGCTGCGCTTGAGCCCGCTCCTCTTGTGATAAACCTGCATGATATGCGCCGCATTTAAACCCTTTGGCATACAGTTTATTGCGCACTTCATCGACTTTGTTACGCGAAGAACAATAGATAATACCATTGCCTTCATGGGCATGAATAAAACGAACAATCTGATCGATGGGTTTAAATTTGGGGATCACCGTATAACGAATATTCGGGCGGTCAAAGCTCGCTAAATGTACATGGGGATCACGTAAATTAAGCTGGTCTTGGATGTCTTGGCGCGTGGCAATATCTGCTGTGGCGGTTAATGCCATAATCGGAATATATGGGAAAATCTCACGTAATCGACCTAGATGACGGTAGTCTTGACGAAAATCATGGCCCCAATGCGATACACAATGGGCTTCATCTACCGCTATAAGACTAATGTTTAATTCATGCAAGCGATCTACAAAATGCCCTTGTAGAATGCGCTCTGGAGCAACAAAAAGTATGTCTGTTACCCCTTGGTGTAGTCGCTGATAAACCTGTGCTATTTGATCTGCATCAAGCTGCGAACTAATTAAATCTGCTTTAATCCCAACAGCTAGGCATTGTTCCATTTGGTCTTGCATCAAAGAGATCAGGGGCGATACAACTATGGTTAAGCCTTCATTGATTACGGCAGGCACTTGATAACAAAGTGATTTTCCGCCACCTGTGGGCATTAACACCAAACAATCTTGTTTGGCTAATGACGCTTCAATGACAGCTTGTTGGCCTGGGCGAAATACATCATAACCAAATGTCTGCTTCAAAGTAGTATGTAAGATATCAGCGGTCATAGGGGCTCATCGGGACTCATAAATAACGAAGGAAAATCTGCAGGTACGATTAATTTCACATAACGTCAGCAATATAAAAAAATGTAGTACGAAACGGGTGTAATTATATCAGGTATCAACTGTGATATTTTGTAATAAATTACACATTTTATTATTTTTTATGACAACTTAAATATTAGGAGAAACTCCTATTTACTTTTGTCTAAATATTAGACAGAATGTTTAAGCGACTTTAAACACAAATGGATTGTAGTACCGATGGATTATTCAATAAAGCATGTTTCGCTAACGGTAAATGATAGACATAATGGATTGTCAATGTCAGATACCATCATCACCTTCGATTTACATATAAACAGCACTGTATACAAAGGCGTGCGTCTATGGGCTAATCGTATTTTTGGCAATAAAATTCACCTCACCCTCATGGGTCATCCCGAATTTGATATGTACCTCAAATCGATGAAACGTAACTTATCGCGTCAGTTGGTAAACGAACTACGTTATCACCAAGATTTTATTCATTTAGCAGACGACTATTTTTGTCACCATATCGTGGGACAAACCGAGTTTAGTTCTAGCCAAATGGCTATGGAACTTTAGCAACTAAACGTTGCTTGTCTGATTAGGATAATACACAATTACACCTTATTTTTCTAAGGTGCTGTTTATTGTGCATTCAACTTCAGACAAAGCTGCTGATACTTCCTTATCTCCCACTCAAGCGGGGATGATTTTTGCTGTGTGCGCTTACACTATGTGGGGCGTAGCACCGATTTATTTTAAACAGTTATTACACGTCAGTGCTTCAGAAATATTAATGCATCGCATTATTTGGTCGGCGGTGGTCTTAACCGGCTTGATTATTGGTTTAAAACAAATCGATAAAGTCACCACGGCGTTAGCAGACAAAAAAGTCATGGGACTGTTAGTCGCTGCAGGCTTGTTGCTGGGCTGTAATTGGTGGTTATTTATTTGGGCTATCAACAACGACCATCTGTTAGAAGCAAGTTTAGGCTACTACATCAATCCGTTATTTAACGTATTGTTTGGTTTTGTATTTTTGGGTGAGCGTTTTCGAAGACTACAAAAATTTGCAGTGGCATTGGCGTTTACCGGTGTCGCGATACTCGTTATTTCTTTCGGAGAAATCCCCTATATCGCATTGACCTTGGCGTTGAGCTTTAGTTTATATGGATTGTTGCGTAAACAAGTAAATGTCGACTCAATCCCAGGTTTGCTCATTGAAACCTGTATGATGCTACCACTGGCGATAGGATATTGGATTTGGGTGGATTCACCCACCGCTAATTTTGCTAATAACCCGCTATCAACCAACGTGTTATTTGTGCTGGCAGGGGTCGTCACCACAGCTCCCTTGTTGTGCTTTACCGCTGCCGCCAAGCGCTTGTTATATTCAACTTTAGGTTTTTTTCAATATATCGGCCCAAGTATGATGTTTGTACTCGCTATACTGGTTTATAACGAGCCATTTAATATTGAACGTATGATCACGTTTGGATTTGTTTGGGCAGGATTAGCTGTGTTTACGTTTGATGCCGTGCGCCAGTATCGACGCAATGGAAGAAAAGCGTCTTAGTTCTTCTAAGAGCTGATGAAACGCTAGCGCCTACTCTTGCGCCTGATTTAGCGCTAGCAAGGTGATAATTTAGCGTAGGCTAGGACTAACCATTTTGCACCAAAATCATCAAAGTTAACTTGCACCCTAGCACTGTCACCAGAACCTTCATAATTTAACACCGTACCGTCACCAAACTTGTTATGACTGACACGCATGCCTAATGAAAACCCACTTTCGCTAAACGCTTCATGAGAGGTACTGGCGCTAAAGCGGTTGTGTATTGGTTGTGCGACATTTTGGCGTAAACGGATCTCTTCAATACAATCTTTAGGGATCTCGCGAATAAAGCGGCTCGCTGTATGAAATTTATCTTGGCCATACACACGACGAGTTTCGGCGTGCGTAATATATAATTTTTGCATCGCACGAGTCATGCCCACGTAACATAAGCGACGCTCTTCTTCCAAACGACCTGGTTCATCGTTAGTCATGGCGCTAGGGAACATACCTTCTTCTACCCCAGCTAAAAATACCAATGAAAACTCCAGCCCTTTGGCTGTGTGGATGGTCATCATCTGCACCGCATCTTGATGTTTCTCTGCTTGCCCTTCTCCGGCTTCTAATGATGCATGCGCCAAAAACGCCGATAACGGAGACATATCATCCGCCTCAAGTGGCACTTCAAATTGCTTACACGCAGTCACCAGTTCTTCTAAATTTTCGACACGCGCTTGGGCTTTTTCGCCTTTTTCAGCTTGATACATAGCAAACAAACCCGACGCCTTGATTGCATGATCGGCTTGTTTATCCAAAGATAACGGCTTAATTTCATTGCTCATATTCATGATCAAATCGACAAAGCCTTGTAATGCATTACCCGCACGCCCAGATAAGCGTTTTTCTTGCAGCATCATAATGGAGGTTTGCCACATGGACTGCTCCGTCGCACGCGCGACTTCTCTGATTTGAGATAATGTTTTATCACCCATACCACGAGTCGGGGTGTTAACCACTCGTTCAAATGCCGCGTCATCTAACGGATGATTGATCATGCGTAAATAGGCTAGTGCATCTTTAATTTCTTGGCGTTCAAAAAAGCGTAAACCACCGTAAATCCGATAAGGAATAGCTTCTTGTAACAGGGCTTCTTCGAGCACTCGAGACTGGGCGTTGTTGCGATATAAAATGGCACAATCAGACAAGGCATTGCCTTCATCCATCCATTCTTTGATCCTAGCGACAATAAATCGAGCTTCATCCAGCTCGTTAAACCCTGCATAGAGTTTAATTTTTTCACCATCGGCATCTTCTGTCCATAACTCTTTGCCTAAACGCCCTGCATTGTTATCAATGACGGCATTTGCCGCTTTTAAAATATGCCCAGTAGAACGGTAATTTTGCTCTAAACGCACTGTATCGGCACTGGGAAAATCTCGTAAAAAATGTGAAATATTCTCTACATTCGCCCCACGCCATCCATAAATAGACTGATCATCATCACCGACGATCATCATGTTGTTCTCTGGGCAAGCCAATAAGCGCAACCACGCATATTGGATGTTATTGGTGTCTTGAAACTCGTCGACTAAGATGGTGCGAAAACGTTGCTGATAATGCTGTTTGAGTCTTGGATTATCGCGCCATAACTCATATGCACGCAGTAACAACTCAGCAAAATCAATCAGTCCTGAACGGTCGCAAGTTTGCTGATACGCTTGATAAATATCTCGCATTTTTTGTTGGTTGGCATCCCCAAACGTATCAATATCTTTAGGCCGTAAGCCTTCGTCTTTGTTACCGTTGATATACCATTGTAATTGTTTGGCAGGCCAATCTTTTTCGTCCAAATTCATCGATTTGATAATGCGCTTGATCAATCGATGCTGATCATCAGAGTCCAAAATTGTGAAGTTTTCTGGTAACTTGGCTTCGGCATAATGTGCGCGTAACAATCGGTGCGCCAAACCATGAAAGGTACCAATCCACATATGATGTAAAGACTGACCTTTAAGATGCTCGATACGCCCGCGCATTTCGCGTGCGGCTTTGTTGGTAAATGTCACTGCCAAGATAGAAAAAGGAGACAAGTTCTCGACTTCCATTAGCCACGCAATCCGATGCACTAAGACACGTGTCTTACCACTGCCAGCGCCAGCTAATATAAGTAAATCTTGTGCCGGGGCGGCAACTGCTTGGCGTTGCTTGTCATTTAACCCATCAAGTAATCGAGAAACATCCATCTATTGGCCTTTTGTATATTAGCTTTTATGTAAGTGTTGTGAGCAACTATGAAAAGGAAGAGTATAGCGAAAAACTGTGCTTTTATACAGTGCTTTTATATCGACGACTATTTGACCCAATGCAGTAAATCAGCAAAATGTGATAATTGTACATCGGGCAAACACCGTGTTGGCTCTTGGCGGATGAGCATAGGACGATCCGCTGCATACCAAGCGGACTTGTAACCGTTTTGATAAGCACCCAGCACATCGTTATACAGATTATCTCCAACGTGTAATATTTGCTGAGTCGGTAAATCCAAAGCGCGCTGGGCTTTAACAAACATATCAGCATGAGGTTTGGCGCGATTATCAATATTAGCATGATACACATGAGTAAAATACTGACCTAAACCAATGGCATTGACGTCCACATTGCCATTGGTTATCGCTACAAGTGGCATCGCAGCAGCAAGTTGATCTAATACTTCACAGTACTCAGGCGCAACCGTAAAATTACTGCGCTGTTGATAAAAATACGTAAAACACGCTAACGCGGCGGCCTCTAATTCTTCACCAATATATCCGCTTGCTGCGAAGCCTAGACGCAAGGTCGCCAAGCGCAACATTCCCATGTCATACTGAATGCTCGGCTCATCGAATAGTGCTTGTTGTTTGTAGCCCATCCAATCGTGTTTGCTAAGATGCGCTGCCGCAGGATAATGTTCCGCGATATAATCAGTTAACGCCTGTTCGGCTTGATAGATATACGGCATGTTGTCGTATAGCGTATCATCTAAGTCAAATGTCATTGCATTGATTGTCGGAACAGGTCGATAAAATATCATTTTTTAGCCCTTGGATGCGCGTTGTCATACACGCCCGCTAAGTGTTGAAAATCAAGATGAGTATACACTTGCGTTGTCGCTAAATTAGCATGTCCTAATAGCTCTTGTACCGCACGTAAATCACCACTTGATTCTAATACGTGCGTAGCAAAGGAATGGCGCAGTTTATGCGGAGAAATATGTGTATCAATACCTTGTTTTGCACCTAGCTGCTCTAACCGCTTAGCAACTTGGCGGTTACCTAAACGCCCGCCACGTTGTGATAAAAACAACGCTACCTCGTCGCTATTCTCAGGTGAAATAAACTCGACGCGCCAACCCATCCACGCTTTTACCGCCTCCCAAGCATGCTGGCCGATCGGAATACGACGTTGCTTACCACCTTTACCATTGACGTTGAGAATATGATCATCCAGTACATCTAAACAATTTAAACCAGTGACTTCAGATAAGCGTAGCCCACAACCGTAGACTAATTCGAACATTGCTTTATCGCGGGCTTGATGAACGGTTTCAGGGGTAAATGTCAGTAGTCCATCGAGCTGTTCAACGTGTAAATGTTTGGGTAAGGGTTTGCCCATCTTAGGTGCGTTAACCGACTCAGCAGGATTTTGTTGTAAGACACTTTGTTCAACTAAAAATGCACCAAACTGACGTAATGCACTTAAGCGTAAGGCGATACTACGAGCACTTAATCCGTGTTTTTTGGATAAGGCAACAATACGTTTAACTTGCTCCACACTCAGGTTTTCCCATGCATTCAAAGTAAGTAAGTCTTTACTTACTAAGATATGAGACACATAAGCTTGCTGCGTGTGGATAGAATATTGGCGTTCTACTTTGAGCATTTGTGCGAATGCAAATACCCACTCATCATCATGAATCGTTGTCGAGTGGGTTGGGGTTGTCATGGAAGTAGTAACTACGACTCTGGGCGAACGAGAATACGGGCAAGCACTTGCTCTAACAACTGCTTGAGTTGTAACAAAAATAACGTGTCCATTTCTGGATGGAAATGCGTTGCAGAATCACTGCCAACTGCGAACAAACCTAATGCTTGTTTATCACCGATCAACATCAATGCACACGACTCTACTGACACATCATTAAAAATTTGTTTGGTTTCGTTTTGTGATAAGCGTCCAAAAAAGAAATCGGAATGCTTAAAGCGTTTATCAATTAACGCATGATGTTTAAAATCAGCATAGTCACTATGTTTAACAAACAACTGTACACAGACATTGGCCAATGCAAGCTGACCTTTAAAGCAAGCTTGTAACGCCTCTTCGACGGCAGTTAACGTATCACATGTGTACAAACGCTGCAGCAGTTGAGCGTAAATTTGAAATAACTGTTCATTATTATCGGCATTACGGATCAGCGCAGCTAACTCTTGACGCTGTTGATGTAATTGTGAGCGTAATTGCTCCGCTTGTAGCTCCACCAAGGACACCGAACCACGTTGTTGATGTGGAATAATCAATTCAGCAGTAAGCTCGGGATATTCAACGAAGAACTCCGTATTATCACTTAAGTATTCTGCCACTTGTTGAGCACTTAGTTGCGGAGCTGTCTCAGCTTGACTCATAAAAATATCTTTCCATCAAAAACATGTTCAGCAGGACCGGTCATTTTTAATGTATGCTCAGGACCTTGCCAACGAATAGTTAAAGGACCACCTGGTAAGGTGACATTCACCTCTTGGCTTAATTTACCTTGTGTTTGACCTATCGCTACGGCTGCACACGCCCCCGTGCCACATGCCATCGTTTCACCGACACCACGTTCAAACACACGTAATTTAATGTTATTTTCATCAATGATTTGCATGAAGCCCACATTGACCTTTTGTGGAAAGCGCTCGTGCGATTCTAATAACGCACCGACACCTTGCACATCGAAGTTATCGATATCATCAACAATTAAAACGCAGTGAGGGTTGCCCATTGAAACCGCACCACAAAAGAAGGTTTGGTCTTGCTCGCGAATAATATAGGTTTTTTCTTCTTTTTGCGCTTTAATCGGGACGTCTTCAGGTGCAAATTTGGGTTTGCCCATATTGACGGTAACTTGCCCATCTTTTTCAAGATAAAGCATGATCTTACCGGCTTTAGTGCTCACGGAGATTTTATTTTTGTGAGTGAGATTTTTGTTTTTAACGAAACGTGCAAAACAGCGCGCACCATTACCGCACTGCTCGACTTCGGAGCCATCAGCATTAAAAATACGATAGTGAAAATCTTGGTCTGGATCGTATGGCGGCTCAACCAACAATAGTTGGTCAAAGCCTATACCAAAGTTGCGATTAGCCAGTTGCTGGATCCGCTCCGGAGAAAAATAGATGTTTTGGGTGATGCAATCCACCACCATAAAGTCATTACCAAGACCATGCATCTTGGTGAATTCAACCAACATTATTGGCAGCCTTAAATTTTAATAATTACGCTTAGTTTACTGGACTTTGTACTCGTTGTGCCACAAATCTTCGATCTTTTCGCGTTCGCGTACCACATGTACCTTATCACCATCGACCATGATCTCTGCAGGACGAGCTCGAGTGTTGTAGTTTGATGCCATCACAAAACCATATGCTCCTGCACTTTTGACCGCCAAAATGTCATCTGGGACGATAGCAAGTTCGCGATCTTTACCAAGGAAATCCCCCGTTTCACAGACCGGGCCTACGACATCATAGACAGCAGCAGCAACGTCAGTTCGGGGTGTTACCGGGACGATATCCTGCCATGCTGAATACAGTGCTGGACGTAACAAATCGTTCATCGCCGCATCAATAATCGCAAAGTGCTTATCTTCGTTTTGTTTTAAAAACTCAACTTTGGTCAATAACACACCCGCATTTGCTGCAATGGCACGACCTGGCTCCATGATGAGTTTCATGTGCTCTCGACCTTGCATTTTTTGTGCAATAGCAGAGGCATATTCAGCCGGTTGTGGTGGCGTTTCATTAGCATACGTGACGCCCAAACCACCACCGACATCAAGATGTTCGATAGTGATCCCTTTTTCAGCCAACTCATCGACCAAACCAAGTAAGCGTTCTAATGCATCCACAAAAGGCGCTGTTTCGGTTAACTGAGAGCCTATATGACAATCCATGCCTTTGATTTCAAGATGTGATAATGCTTTGGCATATAAATAAGTTTCCACCGCTTTGGTATGCGCTATACCAAATTTGTTCGCCTTTAACCCGGTAGAAATATACGGGTGTGTATTTGCATCTACATCTGGATTGATACGCAACGAAATGCGCGCGCGTTTGTCCATTTTAGCTGCCACTGCATTAATGCGGTCCAGCTCGGCAAACGATTCAACATTGAAACACAAAATATCATGCGTTAAAGCTAGTTCAATCTCTGGAGCGGTTTTACCCACACCTGAAAAGACCACTTTACGCGGATCACCACCGGCAGCAAGCACACGCTGTAACTCGCCTCCAGACACAATATCAAAGCCAGAACCAAGTTTCGCAAGTACGCTCAACACACCAATATTAGAGTTGGCTTTGACCGCAAAACAAATCAAGTGAGGGTGATCACCCAAGGCTTCATCAAATTTGCGCCAATGGCGTTCTAGTGTTTTGCGTGAATACACATATGTCGGCGTACCGTGGGTATTGGCGATATCGGCAAGTGATACATCTTCAACATGTAGCGTACCGTTTTGGTAATCAAAAAAATCCATAATTTGTTCTCTACTTATTCTGCTTTGCTTTTTCCACTACTTATATCAGTACTTATGTTACTACTTGAGTCATCAAGGTTAAGTGTGGCAGCGGGTAATGTATCATTCTGGTTTGGCTGGTTTTCTTCAGGTGGTGGTGGCGGTAAACGCAGTGGTCCTTTTTGACCACAGCCACTGATTAACATGCTACCAAGGAGCATGCCTAACAGACACCAAATCTGAACTCGTTTGTTACATACAGTGGGAATGCCCATAACCCTATACATCGCTATTACTTTTTAATTAAGGCTATGATCGGTAACCTGAACGCAAAAAGCAAGCACAAAACCACAGAATTTAGTAGCAATGTCCTTGCTTGATTTAATAATCTACAGCAAATAATAAAATGCGTGCTGATTTACTCAAACAATTCGTTTAAATATGCTGCAATTCTAACTCCGCCTTGAGCTAGGCGTTGATTAAGCGTATCTAAATGTTTGTACACATAACGGTAGTTTTCTTTTTCGTTTTTTGTGTAGATCCCTTTGCGGATATCATAACTTTCTTTGATCCACACCATAGGATCAGGCTCCATCCATTGGGCAACTGTCTTTGCTGTCATTTTACGTGATAACCAATCAGTGTATTCAGTGTAAGACAATTTTTGTTGTTCAATAATACCGCTATCCCATACTCGATGTAGGTTAGAACGTTCCCAAAAAAACTCCAAACGGACATCATTGCCGCCTCGGTCTTCACCATTACCCACATGCAGCGGTTGATGTAAATCACCAATAATATGCACAATAAAATGCAATGCAGTTTGACGCTCTGCGACCGATAAGCGCGTATTAATCACTTGATTACTAAACATCATCAATGCCGTGTACGCATCGCCTTTTTCAGGTGCGCCAACTTCTTTATACGTTTTACCATCTGGAACAGTCACATAGTGATACGCAGTGGATTCTTTTTGCCAAAATTCAGCAGGGTTAGAGCGATTAAAATCGGCTAATGCAGAAATTTCCGCTAATGTGTGGTTTGGGTATAATTCGGCAATGGCAGCCATCGCTTTGGGACTCAAATGCTGAGTCGCAATTTCGCCAGTGACACGGTGACCAATTTTACCCCACGCCAATGCCGACTGACTCACACTCATTAAACTACTCATTACAAACAAACACACCATGATTTGTTTCATGTTTACAATCCTTAAAGTAATAATAATTGGTAAAAATACGTGTTACGCTGGCTTATAACCCCAACGTTGCATAATCGTTTGATCTACACCCACATGGTCTAAAATACGCGCCACCACAAAATCGACTAAATCCGCAATACTTTTAGGTTCATGATAAAACCCCGGCGCAGCAGGCATGATAGTCACGCCAATTTGCGATAACTTCAGCATGTTTTCTAGATGAATGGTCGAAAATGGCATTTCACGCGGCACAATAATCAACTGTCCACGCTCTTTGATTACGACATCAGCGGCACGTTCGATCAGGTTATCGCTGGCTCCCGTAGCAATTGAAGATAATGTGCCAGTAGAGCAAGGGCAGACTACCATTTGTTTGGGCGCAGCAGAGCCTGATGCAACAGGCGAAAACCATTCGTCTTTACCGCAGGCAATAATCTGACCAGATTTAGCTGAAAAACGTTCCGTAAAAAACGCACTCACCGCCTCGGGTTTGCTGGGTATTTTTAGATTTTCTTCCGTAGCCATTACCACTTTTGCTGCAGACGAAATAAGTACATAAACTTGAAATTCTGCTTTGACTAATAGCTCCAATAAACGCAGCGCATAAGGTGTACCCGAAGCGCCTGTGATGGCTAAGGTAATGCGCTTATCCCACGCAGTGATACTAGAAACAGGTGCAAGACTCATGTTATTGGTCCTCATATTTGCGCGTTAACGCGTCGAGTAATTTGCCATGAATACCAGCAAAACCACCGTTACTCATCACTAAAATATGGTCCGATGGTTGTGCTTCTTTAACTACTGCTGCAACTAGCTTCTCAACATCTTGGTAGTTGTGCACCGGTGCTTTACTATCACGTGCGACTTCATCAATTGACCAGCTCAAATTAGCCGGTTCAAAGATATAGACTTCATCCGCTTGGGCCCATGAATCAGTCAACTGATCTTTGTGAATACCGAGTTTCATGGTGTTTGAGCGCGGCTCTAATATGGCTAAAATACGCTGCACGCCAACCTTGGCTTTCAAGCCTTCAACCGTGGTTTTAATCGCTGTAGGGTGATGGGCAAAATCGTCATAAACGGTAATATTATTGACCTTACCTTTGATTTCCATACGGCGTTTTACATTGACAAATTCACTTAACGACGCAATTGCGATTTCAGTGGTCACACCCACATTATGCGCCGCCGCTATCGCCATCAGTCCATTATGGACATTGTGATCACCAATCAACTCCCAGTGCACTTCACCTTGTAACTGACCTTGGTAATAGACTTCAAAGCGGCCACCATCGGCTTGCGTTTTTTGTGCCGTCCAATCTTTGGAAATAAATTCTTGGCGCGTCCAACAGCCCATTTCTAATACGTCTTGCATATTGTTGTCGTGCTTTTCTGACAAAATCAAACCGTTGGCCGGAACAGAGCGCACCAAGTGATGGAATTGCTTTTTAATTGCATTGAGATCATCAAAAATATCCGCATGATCAAACTCTAAATTATTGAGCACTAAGGTACGTGGACGGTAATGGACAAACTTGGAGCGTTTATCAAAAAAAGCACTGTCGTATTCATCTGCTTCTATGACAAAAAAGTTTCCCTCACCAATGCGTGCAGATACGCCGAAGTTTTCGGGTACGCCTCCGATCAAAAAGCCCGGTGTGTAACCGGCATATTCGAGGATCCAAGCAGCAATACTTGCCGTGGAGGTTTTGCCATGCGTACCTGCTACGGCTAGCACCCAACGGTCTTTGAGTAAATTATCAAGTAGCCATTGTGGACCGGAAGTGTAAGGTAGGTTACGGTCCAAAACATATTCAACCGCCGGATTACCACGGGACATTGCATTACCAATGATCACCATATCTGGCTCAGGGGTAAATTGAGATACATCGTAACCTTCGGTCAAGGTAATGCCGAGCGCTTCTAATTGCGTAGACATCGGCGGGTAAACATTACGGTCGGAACCTGTCACCGTATGACCTAATGATTTGGCAAGCGCAGCAATACCGCCCATAAAACTACCGCAAATTCCTAAAATATGTACATGCATGTTGGATTCTTATTGGCTAGATGAAAAATAATCGTAATACTTTAGCAGATTATACCCTGTTAACCTACCAACCGGCTATATCGGATCTATATCCGAGTTAACATCCGTGTTAAAAGTAGGTACACTAGCTGTACAGGGAAAGTACAATAAAAACAATAATCCTTTCCTATGGAGCCATTGCTCCTCTGTGCCCTACTCTATTAATTAATAAAGGTTTTATTGTCATGAAACGACTCAATTCGCAATTACAGCAAGATGGTGCGCCGCTCGAACTCATATTATTAATCCGGACTTTACTGGCTGGCTGCAAAGAAATTTCTTTTCGCGTTTCTCAAGGGGCGTTAGCTGGCGTACTCGGTTCAACCTTGTCTGAAAATGTCCAAGGTGAAACACAAAAAAAACTCGATGTCATCTCCAACCAAATCCTTAAAGATACATTAAGCGAGTCAGGTTACGTTAAAGCCATTTCCTCCGAAGAAGAAGATGACGTCGTCGCGTGTAACCCTGAAGGTAAATACTTAGTGAGCTTTGATCCGCTAGATGGTTCATCTAACACTGAAATCAATAGTTTAATCGGCACTATTTTCTCCATCACTCATGCACCACAATGGATGGATGCAGATGATCCTTCTGCTTTTTTACAGCCAGGCACACAAAGTGTTGCTGCAGGATATGTCTTGTATGGTCCTTCGACTATGCTCGCAATGACTACAGGCCGGGGCACGCACTTATATACACTAGATAAAACCCACGGTGGTTTCTTAGTGACTGAAGCAAATTTGCAAGTCCCCAAAGATACGAGTGAATTTGCTATAAATGCCTCCAATCAGCGTCATTGGGAACAACCTATTCAAGATTATGTAACTGATTTGATCCTTGGTACTGAAGGCCCTCGCAGCAAAGACTACAACATGCGTTGGGTTGCAGCTATGGTGGGTGACATTCATCGTGTATTATGTCGCGGTGGGATTTTTGCCTATCCATTTGATAAACGCAATCCGAATAAGCCGGGTAAATTACGCTTGTTATATGAAGCCAACCCAATGGCATTTTTGATGGAACAAGCAGGCGGTTTAGCCTCAACCGGTGAAGGTCGGATCATGGAAGTGATGCCAACTGAGATCCATCAACGCGTGCCGGTGATCATTGGTTCAGCCAATGAAGTCGAAGCGTGTTTGGGTTATTACAACGTTTAAATAGTTAGAGAATTTTATGCTCCGTCATTTTGTACAAGTCCGTTTGTGGTTAAATGTTTGGCTGTTCACGGTAATCAGTGTGGGTGTATATGCTGCGCAGCCTGAACCCAAAGAACTCTATTGGGAAGATATGGTACCCAAAGGGTTCATTGCACCTGAAGTGACCGTCGATCATCTAAATAATATGTCACAAGCTGCGCCGAATGCTCCGGTATTACCTAAGCTCAATGGCCAGTTTGTGAAGATCCCAGGATTTGTTGTGCCACTAGAAGGTACTGCGGAGTTAACGACAGAGTTTTTATTAGTGCCTTATTTCGGAGCCTGTATTCATGTTCCGCCACCGCCATCTAATCAAATTGTTTATGTGACCTTTAAAAACGGCGTGCCGATTGATAATTTATATGATGCCGTTTGGGTAGTCGGTCAATTATCTACCGATGGTTGGAGTGGTGATATTGCGACAGTGGGATATACATTAGAAGGTGTCGAAGTACTGGCTTACGAGTAAGGGTTGTAAATATGAAAGGGCGAAGATCCGCCCTTTTATTCATACTGGATTTTTATCTAGTCAATTATTGACTAGTCAGCATTGGCTGCAAGAATCGACCTGTATGCGAAGCTGCAACTTCAGCAACCTCCTCTGGCGTGCCTTGAGCGATGATTTGACCACCACCAGAACCGCCTTCAGGACCCAGATCGATAACCCAATCCGCAGTCTTGATCACATCCAAGTTATGCTCAATCACCACCATCGTATTACCCGCGTCACGCAAGCGATTAAGTACTTCTAACAATTGCTTGATATCGTGGAAATGTAAACCGGTAGTCGGCTCATCTAAGATATACAGAGTTTGACCAGTATCGCGTTTGGATAACTCTTTGGCTAGCTTAACCCGCTGAGCTTCACCGCCCGATAACGTCGTCGCCGCTTGACCTAAACAAATATAGGATAAACCCACATCTTTTAAGGTTTGTAGTTTGCGGTTGATTGCCGGAATAGCATCAAAGAACTCACGCGCATCTTCAACGGTCATTTCTAAGATCTCATGAATGTTTTTGCCTTTATAACGTATTTCTAAGGTTTCACGGTTATAGCGTTTACCTTTACACACATCACATGGCACATATACATCCGGCAAGAAATGCATTTCTACTTTAATGACACCGTCACCCTGACACGCTTCACAACGGCCACCTTTGACGTTGAAACTAAAGCGCCCAGGCTTGTAACCCCTTGAGCGAGCTTCTTGCGTACCGGCGAACATTTCGCGTATAGGCGTAAAAATTCCTGCATACGTTGCCGGATTAGAGCGCGGTGTACGGCCAATTGGACTTTGGTCAATATCGACGACTTTGTCGAGTAGCTCTAAACCTGTCATCGTCTTATAAGGTGCCGGCTCACCCAAGGTTGCGTTATTTAGTTCGCGTTGGGCAATTTTATAAAACGTATCGTTAATTAAAGTCGATTTACCAGAGCCAGACACACCAGTAACACAGGTCATGATGCCGGTTGGCACGCGCAGTGTTACATCTTGTAGGTTGTTGCCCGTCGCTCCCGTTAACTCTAGCCATTCATTATTTTTGGCTTTGTTACGCTTAGGTGGGATGGCAATGCCTTCACGACCCGATAAGTATTTACCGGTTAATGACTGTTCCGCATTTTTAATGTCTTCGAGTGAGCCTTGTGCGATGATTTCACCGCCGTGTACTCCGGCTCCTGGACCAATATCGATAATATAATCGGCTTCTTTAATTGCATCTTCGTCGTGCTCAACCACAATCACCGTGTTACCCAAATCGCGTAAATGACGTAAAGTTTTTAATAGACGTTCATTGTCGCGTTGATGCAAACCAATCGATGGTTCATCTAACACATACATGACGCCGACTAAACCTGCACCAATTTGACTGGCCAAGCGAATACGCTGTGCTTCACCGCCCGATAAGGTGTCGGCGCTACGCTCTAACGATAAATAATTAAGACCAACATTCACTAAGAAGTTTAAGCGGTCTTTGATTTCTTTTAAGATTTTTTCAGCAATCGCAGCACGTTGACCCGTTAACGCTAAGTTTTCAAAAAATGCTAAACATTCAGCGATGGACATATGTGCCACTGTAGGCAAATTGGTTTTTTCAATAAAGACGTTGCGAGCTTCTAAACGTAAACGTGAGCCAGCACAAGTAGAACAAGGCTGTTGAGCAAGGTATTTAGACAGCTCATCACGTACGGCGTTAGACTCTGTATCTTTATAACGGCGCTCCATATTGGGAATGATCCCTTCAAATGGATGCTTGCGCTGCATAATATCGCCGCGTTCATTGATGTATTTAAAGCTGATACTAGTGCCTTTTGAGCCATTAAGAATGATGTCTTTGGATTTTTTATCTAGCTCATTAAACGGAATGCTCAAATCAAACTTGTAGTGCTCGGCAACTGACTGTAGCATCTGGAAGTAATAATAACTGCGCTTATCCCAACCGCGGATCGCACCGCCAGATAAACTCAACTCTACATTACTCACTACTCGAGCGGGGTCGAAAAACTGTCTTGTACCAAGGCCATCACACGTTTGACAAGCACCAGCAGGGTTATTGAACGAAAACATGCGCGGCTCTAATTCGCTAATCGAATAACCACAGTGCGGACAAGCAAAGTTTGCGGAGAAAATGATTTCTTCAGCGTCCGTATCATCCATGTATGCCACTTTAGCATTGCCACCGGATAACCCTAGGGCCGTCTCAAAAGATTCGGCTAAACGCAGTTGTAAATCGTCGCGTACCTTGAAACGGTCTACGACCACTTCAATAGTGTGTTTTTTATGCAAATCGAGTGGCGGAGGATCGGATAAATCACATACCTCACCATCAATTCGTGCACGAATAAACCCTTGTGCAGATAAGCCTTCTAAGGTTTTAAGATGCTCACCTTTACGGTCTTGGATCACCGGAGCCAGTAACATCAACTTAGTGCCTTCTGGCATAGCTAACACGCGATCAACCATTTGCGATACAGTTTGTGCATCTAACGGTACATCATGATCAGGACAGCGAGGCACGCCGACTCGAGCAAACATTAAACGTAAATAATCGTAGATCTCGGTAATCGTACCGACTGTTGAGCGTGGGTTGTGAGATGTCGACTTTTGTTCGATTGAAATGGCAGGTGATAACCCTTCGATGTGATCGACATCGGGTTTTTCCATCATTGATAAAAATTGACGCGCATAGGCAGACAAAGACTCAACGTAACGTCGTTGACCCTCGGCATATAATGTATCAAAAGCTAAAGAGGATTTACCCGATCCAGAAAGGCCAGTAATCACGACTAACTTGTCGCGAGGAAGATCTAGGGAAATGTTTTTGAGGTTGTGCGTACGCGCACCACGAACTTCTATTTTATCCATGCAACCGTTTCAATGTGCAAAACCTGTAGTATGACATAATCGCTTGAGATTACGACATATATAAGTTGTTTATAATTATGCATAGTCATACGTAAGGAAATGACTTTTGATCACCTCGCCCATGCCTTATTAGCTAGATATAGACTGATGATTGAATTCAGGTCGTACATTTACCCTTATAAAAAATGTGCTAGAATGCCCGCATTATTACTAACCTAAAGCTTGAAGCCCTAACCGTGAACGCTACTGAAATTCGTGCTGCTTGTGCACTCGCTGCTATTTACATTTTACGCATGCTGGGCTTGTTTATGGTCATGCCAGTATTGGCGATTTTGGCGTTGGATTACCAAGGCTATACCCCTTGGTTAGTAGGTTTAGCGATTGGCGGTTATGGTTTAACCCAAGCATTATTACAAATCCCAATGGGAATGTTATCTGATCGTATTGGGCGCAAGCCTGTCATCATTGGTGGCTTGGTGTGCTTTGCTATCGGCAGTCTAGTGGCTGGAATGGCTGAGAGCATGACGTGGTTGATTATTGGCAGAGTCTTGCAAGGGGCTGGCGCGATTGCGGGTGCTGTAATGGCCTTAGCAGCGGATGTAACACGCGAATCACAACGCACCAAAGTCATGGCAATTATTGGGATCTCGATTGGATTTTCATTTTACCTAGCCTTATTGCTAGGCCCTGTGCTTTCAAGCTCCTATGGTCTAAGCGGAATATTTTATATTACTGCATTATTAAGCGTTGCCGGCATAGGTTTAGTGTTATTTATTGTGCCCAACGCCACCAATATTGCACCAAGCGCTGATACCCTGCCGCGACTTTCTCATATCAAAGCATTATTTGTGCATCCACAACTGCGTTTGTTGAACATCAGTGTGTGTTTATTGCATATGTTTATCACAATTTTGTTTGTGCAATTACCGCGCTTATTGAGCGACAGTGGTATTGGGCTAAGCGCGCAATGGACTTGGTATTTACCAGTATTATTATGTTCTATTGTGGGTTTGGTAGTGCTGATGCGTCTAGCCAAAACACAGCCCAAGGGTGTGATGCTAATCAGTATTATCGCCATGACTCTGTGTTTTGCAGGTTTAGCTTACCATGCAAATACAATGCTGAATTTAAGTTATTTATACGCGTTTGCGATTGTCTTCTTTATCGGGTTTAATTACCTAGAAGCAAATATTCCCGCGTTAGTTTCAAGCATTGCCCCTGCGGGAAATAAAGGTAGTGCAATGGGAATTTATGCCAGTTTTCAATTTTTTGGTGCTTTTTTAGGCGGGATTATTTCTGGCCTGATGATCAGTTCATTTTCTGAAACAGCACTGTATACTTTATGTATCTTGATTGGGGTTGTGTGGCTCATAATTATTTCAATGTTAAGTCACCATGAACGGTTAAAACGCGTTACACTTAGCCTTAATCAAACGAATTACTCGGTCGCTGAAATCGCAACTCGATTACAAGCAATAGCCGGTATTAAAGACATCACTGTGGTTGAAGATGAACAGGCGGCTTACCTTAAAGTAGACCCCGCAACCTTTGACTTAACGTTAGCACAACAAGCAGTCCAATAATCACGAGGTAGCAGATGGCGACTAAAGGCGTAAACAAAGTAATAATCGTAGGTAACTTAGGTAACGATCCTGAGATCCGTAATTTGCCCAATGGCGGCGCAGTCGCGAATTTGAGCGTGGCCACCAGTGAAAGCTGGAAAGACCAACAAGGTCAACCTCAAGAACGCACCGAATGGCACCGCGTGACTATGTATCGTCGTCTTGCAGAGATTGCCGGTGAGTACCTTAAAAAAGGGTCACAAGTTTACCTAGAAGGTAAATTACAAACACGTAAATGGCAAGATCAGCAAGGTAATGACCGTTACACAACTGAAATCATCGCAGACCAAATGCAAATGCTCGGTGGACGCACTGGCGGTAGCCAAGGCGGTAACATGGGTGCTGGCGGTTACAACCAACCACAACAAAACAACCAAGGTGGCAATGGCGGTGGTTACAGCCAACCACAGCAAAATAATCAAGGTGGCAATGGCGGCGGTTATAGCAAACCACCACAACAAGCCCCTTCAGCTCCTCAAGCGCCAAAAGAGCCTGATTTTGAATTTGATGACGATATACCTTTTTAAATGATATAAAGTTATTAGTGTTAAGTTAACCATCATCAATAATAAAACTTTAAGCCCTTTGTTAAGGGCTTTTTACATAATAAGACATTAAAACATGATTAACACAAAAATATATAAAGCGGTTTATAGTTTATCTGAGCAGCTAATGAAAGCGGCCAATAGCAATGACCAAGCCGCATTTGACGGTTTATTCGCTGAATTACAAGCGATCTGCGTCGATAACGAAGATACCGACAAAGACCATCCGGAACAATGGGAAACATTGGCTGATTTTACCGCCGATTTAGAAGAAGCCATTGCCGGATACGAAAAAGCATTGAGCAAGGCAAAAGCGATTAATTCAAAAGATCACTTGTCTTCTATTGCACTATCCATGGCACTGTTACAAATCGAACTAGGCCATACCGAAGCGGCAATAGACAACCTCAAAAATGCCAAAATAAGTGCCAATAAAATTGAAGACAAAGAGCTTAAAGCTGAAATACATGAACGGCTTGAAGCCCTTGTAGATGGATCTTATTAAACACCTCACTTGCCGTATCTCATGCGGCAGCCCGTTGCCTAACGTTTACACATAACTGCCAATTTGTTGTCGCAAATGTTGCACAATTCCTTAATCACAGCGTCAATTTGACTAAAGTAAGTCTAGTCAATGTCGATAAAATTGTTATCTAATGTGAATATTAAAGCCATTTTAGTTTCGGCAAGATTTTTGCAAGGTAGGATTAATGGAGCATATTGAAACGAATCAATATGCAATGGAATCAAGCAATAACTTGCTTGTGCAAAGGAATGACAATGCAAATTAGTTGGCGTCAATACCTAAAGCTTAAACTCGCTAAACGTAATGCGATTTTCTCTTTAGGGATCTCATTTGGCAAACATACTCATCATGTCGTTGGACTGGTAAAACAAGGCTCTCAGATCTTTTGGGCGCATGCGTGTACGTTCGATAAAATCACATTTAAAAAAGAATTCAGTGATTGGGTCAAAGCCAATGCGCTTGCTGGTACCCCTACTTATATCTCCTTTACCGAATCTTACTATCAACTATTGCAAGTTGACCGCCCGGATGTTGCCGATCACGAAATCCATGCGGCATTGCAATGGCCATTAAAAGAACTGCTTACGACTGATAAACCTGTCGCGTACGACTTTTTTGACTTACCTGTGCAAGTGTCTGGACAGCATAAAATCAATACCATCTCAGTAGAATACGAGCAGGTTGAAAACCTCAATCAGTTAATGTTTGATTTGCAATTAGATTTAAAACAAATCGTAGTGGAAGAACTTGCCACCGTCGAACTGGTGCACAGCCATTCCGAAGCGGTATTGACGCTAGTGCAAGAAACGAGTGGTGAAGTATGTCTAAATATCATCAAAGATAATCAGTTATATCTAACGCGCCGACTGCGAGGTTTTGATAACTTAGGTCAATTTTCAAAAGATGAATTACGCATGGGGATCATCGAATCACTATGTATCCAGATCCAACGTTCACTCGATTATTTTAGTAATCAATTACGCCAAGCTCCCATAAAACATATTTTTTTACGCCTGCCAATTGATCATCAACAAGTCGTGGCTGAAGATATCGAAAAAGTCATTGATATGCCCGTGTCTTTATTAACCCCTGGCTTAGAAATAACCGTGGATGTGAATATCGACGAATTCAGTCTCAATGCACTCGGGGCTGCGATGATAGCCTTGCATAAAGTTGAACAAAAACCAGTAGTAGAGGCCGCGTAATGAAGCATACCATTAATTTATTACCAGTCGAACTCAAGCCTCATCTAGAGTTACTGACTATTTATACTGTGATGATTGGTATGGCTTTTTCTGCTGTCATTATGTTTGGTGTCAGTAGCTACATGGATCATGACAAGCGTGTGATTGCGATGGAGTTGGATACCTTACGCAGTGAAATTAATCGCAAAACTTCTGTACTCAATGTCATTAACGCCGAATTAGAAAACCGCGTGGAAGATCCTAAATTAGTTCAGACCACAGTGATCCAAGAAGCACAGCTGAAACAAAAGAAACGTTTAGTCGCTGAGCTACAATCGCGCGATACCTTACTCAAACATAATTTTGCTGATTTACTCGAAGCATTGGCGCTTAAGCACAGCAGTGATTTATGGTTAACCTCGATTAAAGTTGTCGGTGGTGATATGGAATTTGCAGGCCACACGGCCGAGCCAAGTGCGTTGCCACAATGGGTCGCTAAGCTTAGCGAAACCGCATATTTTCAAGGACGTGAATTTAATCGCGCCCAGATATTACGCAAAGATGACACGTTGATGTTTGAACTACAAGCTACGCAAGGAGGCAAATAAGCATGAGCCAAGTATCTGCGATTGAAAAATTAGATATCAAATATCGCGCTATGTCCCAGCGCGAAAAAATCTTAGGCTTAATCGTCGCCGCATTATTTTCCGCCTATATCGCTTATGAATTGTTAGTGCTTCCTATTGCCAAAGAAATCGACACACTATCGGCAACTGTCAGCACTTCCTACAACCAATTAAATACGTTAGAAGCCGAATTAGATCAAGTCAATATTCGCATTGCGACTGATCCTAATGAACCTCTCAAAGATCGTATTGAGCGTTTAACTGCGCGCATTGAAATGCTCGATAGTAACTTTCAAGAACAAATTAACGAATTGATCCCCGCAGACCAAATGCCTAAGGTATTAGAGTCATTGTTTAGCAAATCATTCAAATTATCACTGATCGAAATGCAATCAGTTAAGCCTGTTGATTTGTTTGCCAATGACGCAGAAAAGCGCGATGTCAGTTTATATCAGCACGGTGTTCGTTTGGTGTTTAAAGGCCAGTTTTTTGATGTGCAGGAGTTTTTGAGCAACATCGAAAAAATGCCCTATCAATTATATTGGCATTCCTTAAATTATCGGGTTGAGGCTTATCCACAAGCCATAGTTGAAATCGAATTATTTACGTTGAGTTCAAATGAGGCGTTCATCGGTGTATAAAAATATTATATTTATGGCACTCATCGTGCCTAGCTTACTCGGTTTTGGGTTGTGCACAGCGCATGCTCAAACAGCTTCAGTGCAAGAGCTTAAAGACCCAACAAAGCCTAAAAACTTTAATGTAAAAACATTAGTTAATGCAGCGACTAATGCTATCACACCGATAAAAATCACGGCTATTTTTGCTTCACCCAAGCAACATTACACCGTGATTGACGGCGAATCTCTGCAAGTCGGAGATAAGGTACGCGACTATGTCGTGCATGCTATTAATAGCCAACATGTTGTTCTTGCCCGCATGGAAGGCGGCAAAAAAAAGCTGACAACCCTATCTGTATTTGAAGAAGAAGTGAAATCTTATGCTAAGCAGTAAATATTTATCTATCCTAATTGCCACCACTGGTATTTCTCTAGCGGGTTGTACGGCCACTCAACCAAAGACAGACGTTTCAGCTGAGCTGGCATCGAACATCGCCGAAGCAGAGCAATATTCTAAAGCCAGGGAAAATAAACTCAATGTACCGAATGAAGTACTCAATGCACTCAAACCGACGCAATCTTCTCCACAAGAGTTACTAATTGATAGTGCAAATTACGATATCAATGCCCAAAATATTGATGCAGCGAGCTTTTTTTCTAATCTGGTTAAAGATACACCCTATAGCGTTGCTGTTCATCCAGAAGTCACCGGTACGATTTCATTGGATCTAAAGCAAGTGCCACTTGAGCAAGTGTTTTCGTTAGTGTCGGATTTATATGGTTTTCATATCGAACGTAAAAAGAGTATTTTTCGCATTTTCCCATCCGGCATGCGTACCGAAACCTTTAACGTCAATTACTTATTAATGCAGCGCGATGGCTCAACCCAAACCAGTATTATTTCAGGTGGTGTCTCACAAAGCGGACAAAATGATAATGGTAGTCAAGGCAACAGCTCCGGCTCTCAAATTGGTGGTCAAGGCGGATTTGGTGGCCAAGGTGACAGTCAATCAAATGTCAACGGCACCATGATTTCGACTAAGACAGAAACGAATTTTTGGAAAGATTTGTCGAGCAGCTTAAAGACCATGATTGGCACAGAAAAAGGCCGCTCGGTTTTTGTGACGCCACAGGCAGGGTTAGTTACCGTACGTGCTTTACCTGAGGAAATTCGCAGTATTAGAGATTTTCTTAGTATTTCAGAAACCAACTTGCAACGACAGGTGGTGCTTGAGGCTCGGATCTTAGAAGTTGAACTCAAAGATGAATATCAACAAGGGATCAATTGGGCAACGATCGCCAAAACAATTGGCACCACTTCATTTGGTCTATCCACCTCAGCAGCCAATATTGGTAACCAAGTCACAGCCTCATTAGGTGGAGTCAGCAGTCTATCTTTTGTCAATGAAAACTTCTCGGGCGTACTATCGCTCTTAGAAACACAAGGTGATGTGCAGGTACTCTCTAGTCCACGTGTTACTGCTACTAACAATCAAAAAGCAGTGATTAAAGTCGGTAACGATGAGTATTTTGTAACGGATGTGTCGAGCCAAAATACGATTACTTCAACCACGACTTCTGTCGTTCCGGATATTGAGTTGACCCCGTTTTTCTCTGGTATTGCATTAGATGTAACACCACAAATTGACGACAATGGTTCGATTTTATTACATGTTCATCCGTCTGTCATCGAAACTGAGGAACAAGAAAAAGTCGTTACCCTCAATGAAGAAAACATCATTTTACCTTTGGCGCAAAGCACTATTCGTGAATCAGATACGATCATCAAAGCGATGTCGGGAGAAATTGTAGTCATCGGTGGATTGATGCAGTCATATACCGAAGATACGCATTCACAAACGCCAGTGTTAGGAAATATTCCATTTTTGGGTAATTTGTTTAAAAACAAGTCTCAACGCGAAGTGAAAAAAGAACTCATTATCCTGATCAAACCTACCATTGTGGAGTCAGGAACATGGCATCAACAAATGAAACGCAGTAAAAACCAAATGGATGAGTGGCTGTCAGTTCAATAATTGACGGTCCTCGGACAAGGACAATAGCACATGTATTTAGAGTATTTTCATTGTGATTTTTTGCCGTTCTCATTAACCCCAAATACCCAACAGTATTTTGGGGCGCAGTGCCATAATGAAGCGATTGTCACCCTTAACCACGCATTATTAAATGGTGAGGGCTTTATTAAAGTGGTTGGTGAAGTAGGTACCGGTAAAACCTTATTATGCCGTAAATTATTAAATGAATTACCTGCTAGTGTATTTACCGCCTACATTCCTAACCCACATCTTGCGCCCAATGAATTGCGTCATGCAGTAGCGAATGAAGTCGGCGTGAGTTTAGATTTGCATTCTGATCAACAAGAATTCACACAGGCAATCCAAACGCGTTTAGTGGCACTTCACCAAGAATACGACCATGTGGTATTGGTTATTGATGAAGCCCAAGCTCTGCCAGTTGAAAGTATGGAAGCGCTGCGCTTAATTACCAATTTTGAAACTGAAACGCAAAAACTTTTACAAGTAGTGTTACTGGGGCAACCTGAATTAGATGCAAAAATTGCATTGCCTGAGTTACGTCAGCTAAAACAACGCATTACCTTTTCATGTCATTTAAAAGAGCTCGACAGCGAACAAATTTATCATTATGTGCGCCATAGAATGGTCAATGCGGGTTATCAAGGACCTGAAATTTTTAGCCGAGATGTGTGTAGTTTAATTCAACAAGCTACCCGAGGTACACCTCGGATTATCAACGTGTTGAGTCATAAAATACTCATGTTGATGTATGGCAAAGGCGTGACAATGGCGACACCTGAGCTAGTTAAAATCGCCGCCCAAGATACCGAAGCATGCCAACCGGTACACTTACCATGGCGCTTAAATGTTAAGGCGCAATGGCGAACTGCATGTTTAGTCACATTTGGTTTATGTGGCGTGTTGTTGTTATTACCATCGGCATAACGATGCAGTGTGCCGCACTCATCATGTATAAGGAAATACCATGAGTATTGTTAATCAGATGCTAAAAGATCTTAATGCCCGTGCTGCAAATCCGCACCATAATGTACAAGATGAAACGTTTTCACCCAAAGCCAAACACCAGGTGAATCCATTGACTAAATATCGCATTGCCACCGGCTGTTTTGTGATCAGTACTATCATTTTGACAACTTATACGTTGACGACTCAAAATATCAATGACCTTGAGCACAACCCCACAGCTAAGGCGCCTGTAACTAAAGAAACACAAGCGACCTCGGTTAACGCCAGTCCAGCATTACTTGTCGCTACCGAGCAAGCTGTGATTACCACGCCAATAGATGCTGTCAAACCGCTAACGACTGCGGTAACAACACTTGTACCTCCGAGTATCACAGTGAGCCAAGTTGCCGAGCAATTAACTCTCAGTGCTAGCAGTGTCGCTCAACCAATCAGTCCTAGTTCGATGAAAATTAACACCAGCAATGGCGAAATTCGTTTTGTCGCAGGCTTACAAGATCAAGCCCGCTTAGCACTGCAAAGTAACGATATGCCCAAAGCAATTCAGGCTCTACAAGCATTACTCGCTGCCAAACCCTTTGATCATGCGTCGCGCTTGTTACTCGCGCGCCTGTACTATCAAACAGGGCAACCTGATGTCGCCTTAAACTTACTGCAAGTAGCGCCTAATGAAGATGAGTTATCGATTGAATTTTTAAGTTTTCGCGGAAGTTTATTTACCGAAGCAAGTGAGCATCGCTACGCCATTGATGACTACAAAGTCTTATCGCGCTTAGAGCCCAACAACGTGCGTTGGCAACTAGGTATTGCCATCGCTCACGACCAATTAAATGACTATGCAGATGCCAAATTTGCGTATGAACAGGTCAAGTTGATCAGTGATTTACCTACCAACGTCAATACGTTTGTCGCTGAACGAATTAGCATATTAAAGGATCTAATATGAAAAATAATTTACGGATTCGATTAGGGGATTTGTTGATCCAGCATGGATTAATTACCTCTGATCAACTCAATGCTGCCCTAGATGAACAAAACCGTACCGGCCGTAAACTGGGTGCGGTGTTAATTGATCTTGGTTATGTCGCTGAATCACAAATGCTAAATCAACTTGCTGACCATTTACATATCCCATTTATTGATCTTGATAAACTCAAAATCAATCCCGATATGGTCAAGAAGCTACCTGAAATTCAAGCTCGACGTTATCGTGCGTTAGTGATTGAAGAGCGGGAGCATTCTTTTTTGCTCGGTATGGCTGATCCAGCTGATTTAAATGCCGTTGACGCTCTAGGTGGGATTTTACCCAAGACGTTAGAATTGGCGATTGTCAGTGAAACCCAATTATCTAACGCGCATGATAACTACTATCGCAAAACCGAAGAAATCGCCTCGTTTGCCGAAGAGCTAGCCCAAGAGTACTCAGACCAAAACGAATTTTCGTTAACTTCAGATCTCGGTGAAGACCAAGACACAGCGGTATCGCGCTTATTGCAATCGATTTTCGAAGATGCCGTCATGTCGAAGGCCTCGGATATTCACATTGAACCCAATGAAAATGTCTTACGTATTCGTCATCGCGTCGATGGTGTATTACAAGAAAATATCATCAACCAAAAAAATATCGCCAACGCGCTAGTGCTGCGTTTAAAACTCATGGCGGGTTTAGATATTTCTGAGCGTCGTTTACCCCAAGATGGACGGGCGCAAATGACGGTCAAAAACAAACTGATTGATATTCGTTTATCGACTATGCCGATTCAAGATGGCGAAGCAGTTGTCATGCGTTTACTCGATCAATCTGGTGGGATCTTAGGGTTAGATAAATCTGGTATGCCACCGTTAATACTGCATCGATTTACCAACATGCTAAATCGTCCAAACGGACTTATTTTGGTAACCGGGCCGACAGGCTCAGGTAAAACCACTACCTTATATGGCGCATTGACTGAACTTAATACGCCTGAGAAAAAAATCATTACCGTCGAAGATCCGGTCGAGTACAGTCTACCAAGGATCAATCAGGTGCAAATAAACAACAAGATCAATCTAGATTTTGCTCGTGTCTTGCGGACCACATTACGTCAAGACCCAGACATTATTATGGTCGGCGAAATGCGCGACCAAGAAACCGTTGAAATCGGCTTACGTGGTGCATTAACCGGTCACTTAGTCTTATCGACCTTGCACACTAATGATTCTATTTCATCGGCAACGCGCTTAATTGATATGGGGACTCCTGGGTATCTAGTTGCCAGTGCATTACGCGGTATTATCGCGCAGCGTTTAGCGCGAAAAATATGTGATAATTGTAGTGTCGATACACGCCCTACTGATGAGCAAATGACGTGGTTACACCATTTAGATCCTGCTGCGCATACGATCAATTTCAAAAAAGGCGATGGCTGTCAAAAATGCAATCACACAGGCTATGCCGGTCGTATCGGGGTCTTTGAATTACTTGAAATGACCGATGAGATGATGGATAAACTCAAAATAGATGATTCTATTGGCTTTGCCCATGCTGCCAAAAAGTCTCCAGGTTATAAACCCCTTGCTAATGCCGCGTTGGATTATGCCAAACAAGGGATCACCACCATCGAAGAAGTATTAAAACTCGTAGAATTCATCGCTGATGAAGAACCCAGCTCGGACAATGTGACATTAGAGGAACTTGAAGATGCCGCAGTATAGCTATGAAGGCCGCTTAGCAGGAGGGAAGATCACCCGAGGAACATTGGATGCCAATGATCCCAATGCGGCAGCCAAAAGCTTAATGGCCAAAAATATCATTCCGTTGAACATCGTTGCCGGAAGTGATATTGAAGCATTAGAGAAACCAGATCAGATTTCATTTTTAACGCCAAATGTGACTGTCGAAGATCTTGTGATGTTTTGTCGGCAAATGTATTCACTTGCTAATGCCGGTGTACCGATTATGCGTGCGGTGCGAGGTTTGGCTAATACCATTACCTCTAAACGTCTAAAAATAGCCTTGATGAGTGTGCAAGAAAGTTTAGAGCGAGGTCGCACCTTGTCTTCGGCAATGCATGATCACCCTGACATATTTAATCAACTGTTTATCTCGTTAATTCATGTTGGTGAGAACACCGGTAAATTAGATGCCTCCTTTGAGCAGCTCGCTGGCTATTTGGAACGTGAACAAGAAACGCGTAAACAAATCAAAACGGCGACCCGCTATCCGATGTTTGTCATGATCGCGATTACCGCAGCGATGGTCATTATGAATATTATGGTCATCCCCATTTTTGCCGATATGTTTACTAAATTTGGTACTGAGTTACCGTTGATGACGCGCATCTTACTCACGACGTCTGATTTTTTTGTTTATCAGTGGCATTACTTAGTCCTAGGGATTAGCGGAGTTGTTTTCGCCACCTACAAATATTTACAAACTGATACCGGTGCCTATCAATGGGATAAGCTTAAATTAAAATTACCGATAATCGGAAGCATTTTCCAACGCTCGTTATTGAGCCGTTTTTCGCGCAGTTTTTCAATGATGCTGGGTGCTGGTGTACCACTCAACTCGGCATTATCGCTGGTCGCAGACGCGGTCAATAATCGTTTTATGGCAGAGCGCATTTTGGAGATGCGCGCTAACATTGAACGCGGTGAAAGCCTCTCTCGTGTCGCTCAAAGCAGCCTGCTTTTTACCCCACTAGTCATGCAAATGATCAGTGTCGGTGAAGAAACCGGGCGCATTGATGATTTACTCAGTGAAGTCGCTGGATATTATGAGCGCGAAGTGGATTATGACTTACAGAATTTAACGGCAAAAATTGAACCGATATTAATTTCAATCGTTGCTGGTATGGTACTCGTCTTAGCATTAGGGATATTTACGCCGATGTGGGACATGATGGGTGCAATCAAAGGGTAAATATTTTGCGTTTTTAAATAATATTTACTAAACAAATATTTTATCTTACCGATAAAAACATTAGAGATTATTACACTTTAATACTCTAATAATTACGTCACTTTTAAAGGAATAAATATGAAACAACGTGGTTTTACACTCATCGAATTGATCATCGTGATCGTTATCCTAGGCATACTTGCCGTCACTGCTGCTCCACGTTTTATGGATATGCAAGGCGATGCTAAAATTTCAACCCTAGCTGGTGTTAAAGCGTCTTTAGAAAGTGGCGCAACATTGGTCTATGCCAAAGCAGCGTTAAAAGGCAAACAACGAGATGCAACGGCAACCGTCGACGTGAGTCAAATTTCTGGTACCGCAAATAACGTTAATATCGTATACGGTTACCCTTCAGCAGCATCTGCATCTATTGCTAATTTGCAAAGATGGGTAGATGTTGATGGCGCTGATTTTGTGGTTACCACTGCAGCGACGGGCGAAATGACAGTGTCATTGACCGGTCAAACAGCTTATGTTGCAGCAACGGCAACAACTCACTGTCATGTACTTTATAGCAGTGCAGCTAATGCTAACTCATCACCCGTTGTCGAATTAAAAACAGCAGGCTGCTAATTAGCATTTTTATTTAGTCTTGTTTTACCCTACCCAAAAGCCCTAATTCAGTTAGGGCTTTTTTGTTTTAGCAACACACGCACGACAAAACCTCATTACATCTATCAAGCTTCCTTAATCCCAGCCGATAAAAATAGTACAAATGGAAGTTTTACATACTAAGGATAGTAATGTCACAACGTGGATTTACCTTAATAGAATTAGTGACAGTGATGGTCATAGTCAGCATCATTGGATTGACTGCCTTTGCTCGACTCAATGATACACAAGGTTTTACCTATGCGGCCCATCAAGAACGTTTGATTAGTGCTTTACGCGCAGTGCAAAACAAAGCCATGCAAGACACCCGCAGTCCGATTTGTTATCAAATCAACTTTCGCCTCCCCGATCCTACAGTGCCGGTATTACCAGCTTATGGTATGCCGACCAAAAACTTTTCCTTAGCCAATGCGGCAAATACCTGCAATGAAGACCTTATTGATTTTACCGCGTATCCAGAAATCATTACTCAGTCAGATGAAATGGCCGCTGCAGATCTAACTTTGATTACCGCGGACGGCGCAGCCACCGGCTATAAATCAATTCAATTTGATAGCCTGGGTCGCCCTAGTAACACAGCTAATAGCTGTGCGACAACTTGTAAAATTAGCTTAGATAGTGCTGGCAGTTATGGCGTATGTGTCAATGTCGAAGGATTGATTTATGCCTGTTAAGACCGCACAAGCGGGTTTTACCTTAGTCGAAATGATTGCTGGGATCGTCGTATTTGCAGTGGTATTAGGCATCATCGTAACAATCATTATCCCGCAGTCTAGGCAAGGGTTTGATCCCATGTGGCAGATCCGGGCCACCGAACTGAGTCAGTCATTGATCAATGAAATCAATGCTAAAGCATTTGACCAGCAATCCGATTTTATCGGTGGCATGGTTAGATGCAATGAAACAACGGCTTCAGCCTGTACTTTGAGTGGTAACTTAGGTCCTGATACTGGAGAAACTCGTTCGACGTTCAATGATATTGATGATTATCATGGTTTAAATTTAAGTAATGCCGCTATTGCGGATGCTCAAGGTTTTACACCGTTGATCAATGGTGAGGCGATGTATCAAGGGTTCAGCGCCTCGGTAGTAGTCATGTATGACGACAACCTCAATGGGGTGAATGATGATGATCTCAATAGTGATAATGTGCTCGACACAGGCACCTTAGTTGGCAACACCAAAGTAGTGACGATTGCGATTGTCACTCCACTTGGCGACCAAATCACTTCGAGCTTTGTGCGGAGGAACTTTTGATGCGTACACCACTTGCGATACCCAATACTCATTGCTTGCCAAGACAACAAGGCTTTACCTTAGTCGAACTAGTCTTTGTATTGATTATTATTTCGATTGTGGGAGTTGGCATCAGCAGTTTTATGCGCGCTACTGTGTTGCAATATTCTGAATTTGTCACACGCTCTAAATTACTATCCGATAGTAGTTTTATCGTTGAACGTATGTCTCGTGAAATCACCCATGCGATCCCTAATTCCATCAGGATCAAAGGTAACGCCAACGCGCATTGTATCGAATTTGTTCCCAATAAGTGGGCTACCACGTACACCAAATTACCGATGCAACCCTCGACCGATACCGAAATTGATGTGATCCGCATGGAAGATATCAACAACACTATGTTCATGCCCCTTATGAGCAATGATTATGCATTTGTATACCCAATGGAAAGTGCAGATGTATATGATGCATCGCGCAACAAACGCCAGATGATTTCAGCATGCAGTGATGATGGTGATGGGGATTGTAATACCGATGATGATTCGGATGACATTATCCAGTTAACCGTTGCCGATTCGTTTGCACAAAGCTCGCCTGCATCACGTTTATATATTGCCTCGAATGCAGTGAGTTACTGTGTCAGAAACAACCAAGTATTTCGCCATACTAGTGCCTTACAAACGAATCAAACCTTATATACCACCGGCGGGGTATTAATGGCAGAAAATATCGCCAATACCCTATCGGTTGATCCTATGACGGCAACAGCTGCTAGCGATGATCCATTTCGGTGGTATGACATGGGGTTGAGACGCAACGCCTTTACTCGGATTTTATTAGTATTTTCAGATAATGGCCAAACGATATCTTTTATGCATGAGGTTCATATTCCCAATGTCCCCTAACCCTTATTTTAGCTCCTCACTTAAACGTCCACTCAGTTTATGTGCCAGACCTACACCGAAACAGCAAACCGGCAGTATGCTGGTTATTTCACTGTTTGTGATTATTGTCTTGGCGATGCTTGGCGCGACCATGAGTAAAATGGTGATCGCCTCTAACGTCACCGTGGTGACCGACTTGACCGGGTTACGCGCAAAAAATGCGGCTCACTCAGGCTTAGAGGTATTGGGGAGTATGGCGTTTCCATTAGATAGCCCGATCCAAGCATGTAACACGACGATCACTTCCAATGCCAATTTCAGTAATATTACCGGCTTTGGGAATTGCCAATATAGCGCATCGTGTAGCACGATAAATATCAACAAAAACGGTAACGCACATTTTTTTTATCGCTTTACCAGCGTTGGCTCATGCCAAGTAGGCGATAGTATTGTCAGCCGAAATTTATCTGTTGAAGCGCTTCAGGAGCAATAAATGAAAACGCTTCACTCAACACATACAATTTCAATTACACCCACATTATACACATTAGTATCAGAGGTAATTATGCACCGTTCATGGATGATTTTATTATTAGTTAGTTTTGCAGGATACTTAGTGGCAAGCCCATTACATGCGCAAACTCAGCCTGATATGCTGAAAGTGTTTCCCGATCCTGTGACTTCTGCTTTTGGTGGCAACATTAATCTCAATGGCGATGTTGTGATGAAAGGTGGTGATGGCCAGTTAAATTTTAGCAGCGTAAGTGATAATGCTAAAGCTTGTGCTGAAAAAACCTGTACGCAGGCAAAAGGTAGTGCGGCAGCATTAACCCTTCCTGATTTCATGACCGCTTCAAGCAATACTCAGTTAGTAGTCAGCAAGGACCAGTCTCTTACCGCTAGTATTGATTACAATCAAGTGACAGTAAACAACAACGTCACCTTTAAACTAAGTATTAAAGACGCTAGTGACCGCATCGCCATCCAAAACCTGAGTTTAAGTCCAGGTTCGACATTAATTTTGAGTGATGGTATCTATTTTGTAGAAAACATGCGGATCACGAAGGCGACGATCAAGTTACAAAGTCGCACGACTAAAGCGGTGATTTTAGTCAAAAACCTTGACGCTAATAACGCGCAAATTAACAACGCCGCGGTCGAGCAGAATTTTGGTTTTGTTGTCTATAGCTCTGCAAATTTTTCTGGCGATGTCGACCTAGATGGATTTATCTATTCTCTCAACAATGTCAATATTAACGGTAATTACAATCAAGAAGGTTCGATTAGCTCCAAAAACTTTAGTCTTAATGGCACCGTTTTTATTGACTATGATCCTGTCGCGGCAGCTAAGATAGGTGTATATGACTTTATTCCTCCTAGCAGTAAAATAGCAGACTCTCCGACTTTAATCGGCCACTGGCCAATGGATATTTGCCCAACTGATGGCTCCACGACTATATTAGATGTCGTTGCTAATCATAATGCAGAAGCCAAAATAAACACTGTCATGGAAAACGATGGTAAATATTGTCAATCTGGCCGCTTAAATGGCACAGGCGCGCACATTTATATCCCTGATGCGCCACATCTTCGCGGTGAAAAAGGAACCGTATCGTTTTGGTTTAATGTAGATAATTTAGATCACAGCAATGATTATATGCAAGGTGGTCAGTATTTATTTTCGCGTGATTCATTAGAAAAAGATTTGGGTGGACACTTAACCTCTTGGTTAGAAAGTGATGGTAGTGTGCATGTGCGCTATCAAACTAACAGCCAAGACTTTTTTATCCATACAGACGATCGCATCATCTCTGCTGAACAATGGTACTTTTATACCATTACTTGGGATAATCAAACAACTAAGCTGTATATTAATGGTGAAATGGTGGGTGAAAACACCCAGTCATCAGGTAGCCAAAAACTCAACCCTGAACCTATGGTCTTTGGCGGTAATGCGCGTCGTTCTTCGCAAGCAGAAACCACACCAGATGATTTAAAAGATTTTTTCCGCGGCAATATTGACGATATACGCTGGTATGATGATGCGTTATCCACTACTGAGATTGTAGCGTTAAAAACCGCCGAGCAATACGAGTGTAATGCTTGTGGATCTGACCCTAATAAAAAGTTGGTAGCTGAATATCGCTTTGCGGATACCACATGGGGCAACCCTGGAGATATCCAAGATTCATCCGGTAATGCCTTCCATGCTACATTAAGTGGTGAGACCCGATTATTAACGCCAGTCAATAACATGTCGTGTGGTACGTTGGATATTCCACCAAACACGAATCAAACTACGCCTGACTTTGTCGACACACCGATTGATTTAGAAACGGACGTTGGCCCGCAAGGCACCATTTCATTTTGGTTTAAATCCAACTCAGGTTGGCAAGATGAACGCGACCGTACCTTGTTTGATGCGGTAATGATCTCTGAAGCAACCACTAAGCACGTCAATAATAAATATTTTTATCTAATGCTGAAGCAAAATGGTCGATTACAATTTGGGTTTGAAGATTCCAAAGATCGCGATATTCGCTATGACTCAGAGCCGTTTGATTTTCCTGAATATACTTGGGTGCATTTAGCATTAACTTACAATTATGAAAGTAAAATTGTCGATATCTACATGAATGGGGAAAAACAAACTTTTACTATTAGCCCATCAGATTATAATCGAAACTGGAATTCATGGGATGGCATCATGCCAGACTACGGCAACTTGGCTTTAGCGGATAACCGTACTGACTATATTACCGCGTCATCGTCAGCTAATGGCCGTTATGATGATATTCGCGTGTATAATTTTGAGCAAAATAGCGCAGAAATCAAAGAGGATATGGCAAAAGCAGATGCCTGCGCCGTCTTGTATGGATATCAAATTGATCATCCCGACCAAGCACTTACATGCGACTCAGCACCGGTAACGGTCAAAGCATGTAAAAATGAAGATTGTAGTGAGCTGTATGAGCATACCGTTCAGGTTAGCTTATCACCGTCTCCCAATGGTGATCCTGCAGGACAAGTGTACGAATTTAAGCGTGAATTTACATTTGATTTAGTCTCTCGGACACCAGGCACCAAAAACCTTGTATTTACCCCTATGTACCACGCCAAAGCTGAGGAATTAGTTAACACGTGCAGCAATGATTGCGAGATTGAATTTGTCGATGCAGGATTACAAATGTACATTAACCAACCCACCAACTACGGATTGGATGCCACACTGCAACGTCAATCATTGTTAACAGGCTTAGTCGCCGGTGCACCGATGAGCAGCATTAAAATGCGTGCGGTAAGAGATAACAATGGCGTGTGTGAAGAAGTTGTCACCGGAGAACAAGATGTTGCTTTAACCTATTCGTGCTATCAACATAATGCCCTTGGAATACCTATTCAAGGTTGTGCTGTACCTTTTGCTAATTTTCCTCTGGACACCACTAATGGGTATATTACCAAAACCGCCAAAATGACATTTGATCAAAATGCGGTAACTGATTACAGTCAATTTACGCTCCCCGATGCCACTAATTTTACGCTCAAAGCACAAATGAATATTGATGGTGCAACGCTAAAATCTAACAATCTCAATTTGGAGTTTACCCCTGCGGGTATTCAGCTTAGTCACGACATTGTAGATGACCATGTTGCTGGTACTCCCTTTACCTTTAACATCAAAGGATATGGCTACAACAACATCAGTTTACCTAGCTACAACCCCGATAAACTAGAGGTATATGCTAGCCGAGTCGCACCCTCCACGGGGACGGCTTATGGGTCATTTACGTTTGGCCAAGGCTATGTGATTAGTTCCGATCCGTTATTTAATTTAGTGGTACCGAGCACGCCATTTTATGGTTCGCAAATCCGTTTTAACAACGGTGCATATAGTTATGACCAAGCCATGTTTACTGATATTGGTGCGCTTGAGGTCTATGTAATTGATAAGCATACTTTTAGAGAGGTGCAATCCAACACATTGAGGATCGGTCCATTTATCCCTGCGTATTTTGACGTGGCAGAGGTCTACACACCGGCATTTGATCATGCTACGTCAAACGCGTTTACCTATTTAGGTCAGCCGTTTTTCTTTGACATTAGTGCGTTACCGCAAATTGAAGTAACTGCTTACAATGCCTTAGGCCAGGTAGTCCCTAATTATGACGGCTCAGAATGGAAGCTAGCCCCAACTGCGTCACAAGCTCTTAATGAGATTGGGTATACTGACGTATCAGGCTCTGGCCTTGGTTTATCATTAAGCACGACGCCAACAGCACCGACTTTAACCGGTTTAAGCGATACAGATGGCAAAGGTAAAATTACACTCAATAATATTGCCCTAACCTATGGCAAAACAGCGGTACCAATAAATGCCTTTCAAACGGGTGTAAACATGACCATCGCAGCAGACTTTTTAACAGATGCCAATGGTACGTGTTATCAACAAAGTTATCCGAACGGATGTAGTACATTCACTTTTAGTAACTTAACAGGCACCGAGCAACGTTATGGTCGCTTGTATATAGACAATGCTTATGGTCCAGAAAACCAAGCTTTGTATCTGCCGATCTCTGCACAGTTTTTTACCAACGGCGAATGGCGTCTCAATACTGATGACAATTCAACCAATATTAATATTTCACAAGCTCTGGGTCAGTTAACACTTACAAACTTAGCAGACAGTGAAACCGATATCACTAGTCTGTACACGGGGATCCAAAGTAGCGGCTTTTTAACCGGTGGTCTGTCGGATGTCAATGATTTGCGTTTTCCTGCAGCTAATGCACGCGGTGGTATGCTGGTAACAATATCGACATTAGTTGGTTCGCCGGCATGGGCGCAGCACCTTAATTATGATTGGAACGGAGATGGCGTGATCAATGGCTTAGATATGCCCGCTGCGACGGTTAATTTTGGTGTATTTAGAGGCAACGACCGCAAGATCAATTTCCGCGAAGTATTAGAATAATACGCTGCACACTTAGGCTCACGGATGCTTAGCGAACATGTATAAGCAATTACACAAGCCGGATTATTGACAGCTTTGTCATAATCTGGCCTTTTTATGTCTGAAATGGAAAAAATAGTATGCAATATATTGAAACTTCCCATAAAATACATGTCATAAAGAAAGACTCCTAATAACTACAAAATAAAGGCTTGTCATGTTTAAAAAGCTGCGCGGTTTATTTTCCAATGATTTATCTATCGATTTAGGTACAGCCAACACATTAATTTACGTCAAAGATCAAGGGATCGTTCTTAACGAGCCTTCTGTTGTTGCGATTAGAGAAGAACGCCCAGGCTCGCCTCGCAGTGTTGCCGCAGTTGGTAGTGAAGCGAAAAAAATGCTCGGTCGTACACCTGGAAATATTAAAGCCATTCGTCCAATGAAGGACGGTGTTATCGCAGATTTTAATGTGACCGAAAAAATGCTTCAACATTTTATCAAGCAAGTGCATGACAACAACTTTTTACGCCCATCTCCTCGCGTCTTAGTCTGTGTACCTTGTGGTTCAACCCAAGTTGAACGTCGTGCAATCAAAGAATCAGCCGAAGGCGCTGGTGCACGTGATGTATATTTGATAGATGAGCCGATGGCCGCAGCAATTGGTGCAGGCTTACCCGTATCAGAGCCTACTGGTTCAATGGTTGTCGATATCGGTGGTGGTACAACGGAAGTTGCGATAATTTCACTTAATGGTGTCGTTTACTCATCATCAGTGCGTATTGGTGGTGATAAATTTGATGAAGCGATTATCAATTATGTGCGTCGTAACTTTGGCTCATTAATTGGTGAGGCGACTGCAGAAAGAATCAAGCATGAAATCGGTGCCGCTTACCCAGGCGAAGATGTCAAAGAAATCGAAGTACGTGGACGTAACCTCGCTGAAGGTGTACCGAGAAGTTTCGTACTGAACAGCAATGAGATTTTAGAAGCGTTACAAGAGCCGTTAACCGGTATTGTTTCAGCTGTCATGGTGGCACTAGAGCAATCTCCTCCTGAGCTGGCGTCAGATATCAGTGAGCACGGCATGGTCTTAACCGGTGGTGGTGCATTATTGCGTGACCTCGACCGTCTGTTAATGGAAGAAACAGGTATTCCAGTTGTGATTGCTGAAGATCCGTTAACGTGTGTTGCGCGAGGTGGTGGTAAGGCATTTGATCTCATCGATCATCACGGCGGCGACTTGTTCTCACATGAATAACGAGTAAAGGCAACGGATGTTGCCTTTTTCATTATGAAACCGATATTTAACCGTGGCCCATCACTAGAATCACGACTATTAATTGTCGTCGTGCTCTCTTTGGCTTTGCTTGTTTCCGATGGCTTGTATGGCTTATTTACCCCTGTGCGCAGTATTTTGACAACATTTGTATCACCAATCCAATATATTGCGTCATTACCTGCATCATTATTAAATGCCAGTACCAACCGTATTATTTCTCAAGAAGAACTCATTACCGAAAATGAGTTGTTGATCCAACAGATGATGGCGTTACAAGCAGATAATCAACGCTATCAAAGTCTACTCGCAGAAAATGAACAATTACGCAAATTACTCGACGCGCCGGTGCAAACCGCCCTACCCAAAACAGTTGCAGAGTTGATGGCCGTCGACAACAACCCCTATTCATTGCAAGTGTTGATCAATAAAGGCAGCCTGAGTGGCGTGTATAACTCACAGCCAGTGATTGACGATCAAGGCATAGTCGGACAAATCGTCGATGTCGCACAAACCACTTCTCGCGTGTTGTTAGTGTCGGATTTATCGCATGCCATACCCGTGCGTATTTTACGTAATAATTTACGCTTGATTGCCAATGGTAGTGGTGAGCTCAATGCGTTAAATCTCAGACACGTGGCTCATAGTGCCGATATCGCTGAAGGTGATATTTTGGTGACATCCGGTTTAGGCAATATTTTTCCAGAAGGCTACCCCGTTGCAGTCATAGCCAGTGTCGTTCGCGATGAAAGTCAGCCGTTCGCAACCGTTAAAGCGACGCCTTTGGCACGCTTAGACCGCTTGCGTTATTTGTTATTACTGGGTCGTGAAAATACGCCTTTGGAGACCAGTAATGAATAAACGTTATGTCATCTATATGACTATTTTAATTGCATTAGTACTCGAAGTACTGCCCATGCCGTTAAACGTCGTTGTATATCGACCAGACTGGCTTTTATTAGTACTCGTCTATTGGAATATCGCCCTACCCCAACGTGTAAATATCGGGATCGCGTTTATCTGCGGTATCATCCTAGATATTTTATTAGGCAATAGCTTAGGCTTAAATAGCTTGGCATTAGTCATAGCGGTATACATTAGCTCATTGCATTATCAACGTTTACGTAATTATTCGATCTGGCAACAGATGGGCATATTGGGTTTGCTGTGTGCCTTATATAACCTCATTATATTTTGGTTACAACACTGGCTTACAGACGTGCTTTTTCAGTTTACGTATTTTTGGCCAATCATCACAACGGTCTTTTTATGGCCTTGGCTATTTTGGTTATTGCGTAAAATCAGACGACAATTGGATCTAAAATGACAGCATTGTACAACCAACAACACGCGCTCGTATTAGCCTCAGCTTCGCCACGTCGAGTCGAACTGTTAAAACAAATTGGGGTCGAATTTACACAAGCACCTGCTAATGTTAATGAAGACGTCCAAGATAATGAACCCGCCGCAGATTATGTGTTGCGCTTGGCACGCGAAAAAGCCTTTGTCATCGCCTTTGAACAACCGGATAAATACGTATTAGGCAGTGATACAACGGTGCACATTAACGGTACGATTTTGGGTAAACCCGTTGATTTTGATGATTTTATGGACATGATGTCATTGTTATCAGGACAGACTCATGAAGTCATTACCGCAGTCTGTATTGCCACCGTTGGCACCACTGGACTGGATATGAGCGAAGCGCTAGTCACATCCAAAGTGACATTTACCGAACTGAGTCAACAACAACGACTCGCTTATTGGGAATCAGGTGAACCCATAGGCAAAGCAGGTGGATACGCTATTCAAGGTATAGGCGGACAATTTGTGAAGCATATTGACGGCAGTTACAGTGGCATTGTGGGCTTACCACTGGCACAAACCGTCGCCTGCTTACAAGAATCAGGAGTGATCGAGGCATGAGTGCTGAACTATTAATTAATGTAACGCCATCTGAGTCTAGGGTGGCTTTAATCGACAATGGTATTTTGCAAGAAATACATATTGAGCGACATACCAAGCTTGGTTTAGTCGGCAATATTTATCGCGGTAAAGTCTCTCGCGTATTACCTGGAATGCAAGCTGCGTTTGTTGATATTGGCTTTGATAAAGCAGCGTTTTTGCATGCTTCTGATATCGTGATCCACAATGAAGTCATAGAAGATGTGAACCCTAACCATATTACTAAAAAAGACATCCGTGAGTTAGTTCGCGATGGCCAAGACATAGTCGTACAAGTCGTCAAAGATCCTATTGGTACCAAAGGCGCACGCCTGACCACTGATATTACGATCCCATCTCGCTATTTAGTATTCATGCCCTCGGTTACGCATGTTGGTGTCTCACAACGCATTGAGGATCCTGAAGAGCGCGAACGTCTAAAAAACATCGTACAAACGTTTTGTGATGAAAACGGTGGATTTATCTTGCGTACCGCTGCCGAAGGCGTCAATCAAGAAGAACTGTCCCAAGATGCCGAGTTTCTAAAACGCTTATGGGGCATCATTCAAACCCGAATGAAAACCAAAGCCGCCAATGTATTATTTCAAGATCTGCCTTTAGCTCGCCGTGTTATCCGAGATTTCACTGGTACTGAAATTGAAAAAATCCGCATTGATTCCAAGCTTTCATTTAATGAACTGGTGGAGTTTACCCAAGAATACGTACCTGAATTAAAAGATAAATTAGAGTATTACAAAGGCGAGCGCCCTATTTTTGATTTGTATGATGTCGAAAACGAAGCCCAGCGCGCCCTAAAACGACGCGTCGACCTTAAATCTGGTGGCTACTTGATCATCGATCAAACCGAAGCCATGACGACCATTGATATCAATACCGGCGCGTTTGTCGGTCATCGAAATTTAGAAGAAACCATTTTTAATACCAATATTGAAGCCACCCAGGCAATTGCTCGACAACTACGTTTGCGTAATCTTGGTGGCATGGTATTGATCGATTTTATCGATATGGAGGAACTTGACCACCAAAAACGGGTCTTACATTCATTAACCCAAGCTTGTAGTTTAGATCGCGCTAAAACCAATATTCATGGTTTTACCGCACTTGGACTAATAGAAATGACACGTAAACGCACACGAGAGAGCCTAGAACATATTTTATGTGAAGACTGTCCTGTGTGTGAAGGTAGAGGGTCGATTAAGACTGTTGAGACGATTTGTTTTGAAGTGATGCGTGAAATCGTGCGAGTCAACCGAGCCTACGATGCAGATAAATTTGTTGTATATGCTTCTCCTGCCGTTGCCGAAGCACTTATGGGTGAAGAATCCGCAATGCTTGCCGAAGTTGAACTGTTTGTCACTAAACAGATCAAAGTACAAACAGAACATTTATACAACCAAGACAAATTTGATGTGGTGATGATGTAAATATGAGTAAACCGTCGGGCAGTACATGGATCACAACTAGCTTATCAATATTGTGGCGCAGCGCCACGATACTGTTGGTCTGTGTGGCAGTATTGATAACGGCGATCCGCTTGAGCCTGCCCCACGCTAATCAAATTAATGCCCATGTTACCCAATACTTGTCGCAGCAACTCAATGCGCAAATCGTAATCGGTAAAATTGATGGCTATTGGGAAGGCAGTGGCCCTCACCTGACCTTGCATCAAGTTAAGTTAACGCCTAATTCAACAGCCGATAGTCAAGCTCAGGGGATTGAGTTTGATCTCAATAATATCTACGTCGAAGTAGATTTGCTGGCAACGTTACTGCAATGGGGCTTGGTGACTGAAAAGTTTGAGTTGCAAGGTTTACAGCTTAACTTAGATCTGAATAAAGCTAAGCGCGGCGAGCCTGAGAGTGGGTCGGGTAACTTACCTGATCTACTGCAAGACATCCTACTCAACAAATTAGAATATTTTTCGGTCGTCTCCTCAACCGTCAATATTAAGCAAAGGAATCAGACTCAACGCATTGATGTGCAACAGTTATCTTGGATCAATAACGGTGTCATGCACAAAGGGATCGGGGAAATATTTTTTAATAACAATCCCGACAATATTGCGCAAGTATCCGCTCAACTCATCGGTCAGCCTGATAATTTACATGGCACTGTGTTTTTAGAAACTCAGAAAATCGCTTTTGGCAGTTGGCTTTCCGCTTATATGCCAGCACACATTGAATTGGACCAAAGTGCAGCACAAGGTAACGCTTGGCTCACCATAGATGGCTCTGCAATTACTCAAATACGCGGGCAAATTACACCGACTCAATTACGTTGGAAGGATGCCCAAACAACACTTGTCACTAGTATTCAAAATATCGATTTTATGGCGACCCCACAAGACGACACTTGGTTGGTGAATGCTCAAAATGTCGTGTTAGGCGTCAATGATACGACCATGGCAATGAATTTTAGTGCTTTACGCGATGCCACTGGGACTTGGTCATTATCAAGCTCGACACCATTTGCAATTGCACCATTACAAGCTGTCGGTGAGTTTTTCTTATCGGGTGATACTCAATCATGGTTAAGCCAGGCGCAGCCACAAGCCCAAGTAAGTAGTATTGAGCTTGTCGCAAATGACGAGCAATGGCTAGGACAAATCATATTTGATAACTTAGCCATGCAACAAACTGCGATTCCCGGCGTCAACAATCTTCAACTTATCGCTACGTTCAAACAAACCTCGACAACGACAGAGATTGACTCAGTCAAACATGAACGCTCTCCGCTGTTAGTGGGTATCCGCGTTGAAGGTGAAGAGCAAGTGCTGATGACCGATCAGTTGTTGGCGCAAAACATGACAATGCATGCCTTAGATGCAAATGTTTACCTGTCTATTGACCCATATGAGTTTTCTATTTTACCGTCACAACTTAGTTTTGCATCCGATTTAGTCCAAGCCGACGTGGAATTTGGTTATAGTGGTAGCGAAGATGTGTTATCCATTAGTGCATTACTTGCACCTGGTAACGCTAAAAATGTTGTTAAATTGCTCCCCACCAAATTAATGGGCGCAAAAACCTACCAATATCTGGTCAGTGCTTTAGGTACGGATACTCAAACGGGTACGATTGAACCGACTCGCTTAATTTGGCATGGCGCAGGACAAGATTTTCCGTTTGAACGCAACAACGGCATATTTCAAGCCAATTTACTAATGCGCCAAGGTGAGTTTAAATTTGGCTCTAAATGGCCGATGCTCAGCGAATTAGATTTAGAATTAGCATTTGAAAATAACGATTTAGTGATGCGTGCCCCCAGTGGCAAGATACTCGATATAACGTTATCAGATCTAACCGCAACACTACCAGGACTAAGCGGTGAAAGCCTTTTAACGATTGATGCAACAGGGACTGGCTCAGGCTATGCCTTGGCAAGAGTCATGGCCAAGTCGAGTTTGTCTAGCTCACTAGGGCAATTGTTAAATGAAAATATTATTATTTCCAATACCTTATCTGCGGATCTAAATCTACAGATCCCACTAGACAATGATGATGTGATTGCCAGTGGTACGATTGATTTACCTAATAACTACATTCAATTTATGGATGTAGATTTGGCACTAACCCAAGCACAAGGTCAGCTGCGCTTTGTAAACGATAAAATTACGGTCACTAACCTCAGCGCTAAACTCTTTGATCAACCCATCACGCTAAGCCTAGATGGCGCTAACAGTATTAATCGCGCTGAGGGTTACAATGCAACAATCGCCCTTAGCGGCGATTGGGATGTCGCTCAATTTGCACATCTGGCGAGTGCAGAATATGCTAACGCATTTGCTGGTCAAGCAGCATGGCAAGGCTCGTTAAACCTTCAATTACCGCAATCAGGTATGCGTTATACATTTGACCTGATGAGTGACTTGGTCGGTGTAACGCACTCCCTACCCGCTCCATTTGCCAAAACACCCGATACTATTATGCCGTTGGCTATCCGTGCAACAGGGACAGATTTGGCATCTGAAATTAGCGCAACACTTGGCGAAGAGGTGCGTTTTGACGGTGTATTACCGCATAAAGAAAAACAATTTTCGCGCGCGCATTTAGCGCTCGGAGCAAGCGATTTTGAAGGCACAGGGGTTGGGTTTAGTATTTCAGCTAATTTACCACACTTGGATGTGAGTGAGTGGTACCAAACTTTAGATCGCTTGTTAGCAGGCTTTGATAGCAACAGCACTCCGTTATTTTCAACACCAGAACGGATCTTTATGGCGATTGATCAAGTCAGCCTTGCCAATCAAACACTAAACAATATCAATGCGACGGCCAAGCAATCGGATAACAACTGGCAAATCGACTTGAATGCCCGCGAAGCTCGCGGCACCGTGCGTTTATTTAATGACTGGCTTGGCAGTGGGATCGATATTCAAGCCGATTACATTAATATCACTCAGTTAACACAACCGCCTGCTGCGACATCAAAAGCGACGATCGATCCCAGAAAATTACCGCCAATTGCGTTTACTTGTACTCAATGTCGAGTATTGAATAACAATCTTGGAGCTGTCACTTTGCGAACACTCCCTACTGAACAGGGCATGCAAATCACACAACTCATGACACAAAATGATCATGGCGGAGTGGATCTCACTGGAACATGGGACACCTTACCGAGCGAGACCTCACGCACCATGATTAATGGTGAGGTTACCAGTGATGATTTTGGTGCTTTTTTAGATGAATTTACTTTTTCTACAGGGATTAAAGACTCTGCTGCGCGTTTTAACTTTGATTTGGCTTGGGATAACGCGCCCTTTGATTTTGCTTTTGCCGATGTTAATGGCAGTGTTGATTGGTCATTATCTGATGGCTATATTACCGAAATCAGTGATAAAGGCTCGCGGATTTTTACCTTATTATCACTCGATTCTTTGGTGCGCAAGCTCAGTTTGGATTTTCGTGACGTCTTTGCCAAAGGCTTTTTCTATGACAAAATCAACGGTACTATGAGTATTGAAAATGGCATAGCGTTCACTACTGATACGGTGGTTGATGGCGGTGCTGGTGAAATCGATATTGCTGGTTATTCCGACCTAGTCAATAAAGAACTCAACTACACGGTTTCCTTTGCGCCTAATGTGACTGGTAATTTGCCTGCGTTAGTGTACTTCATGGTCAATCCACCTACCGCAATAGCCGCGTTAGCAGTAAACCAAGTACTTACTTCGGCGAAAGTATTTTCCAATATAAACTACTCTATTAGTGGTGATTTTAGTGCACCCGTCATTACCGAATTAGAACGTCAAAGTACTGAAGTTCGACTACCTCAGCGAGAAAATGTACAAATATTAAAAGACGACGATATACCATTGACTGAAATAGATAAAATTCCAGTGAATTTGCAACCTCCAACCAATTAGATCTTTAGCATGAAACAACCTGTAAATTTAGTGGCGATCCAACTCGTCTCAAGCCCTAATATTGACGATAACTTTACTCAAGTTATCGAACAACTGGAACTAGCCAAACGCGATAGTGATCCTAATCTAGCTTCAATCGTTGTGCTTCCAGAATGTTTTGCGTTTTTTGGTGGGCGTGAAAGCAGCGCATTAACACTATTGCAGCCTGAGGTGCAAACACAGCTAGTGGATCGTCTTGCCAGTATTGCTAAAAGTTATAACATTTGGCTCATCGCGGGTTCAATTCCTACTCCTAGCCCTGATAAAGACAAAATGTACGCAACTGCATTATGTTTTGATCCCCATGGTCAACAAGTGGGTAAATATCACAAGACACATTTGTTTGATGTAGATATTGATGATGCTACGGGTAGCTATCGAGAATCCGACTCTACTTTAGCAGGCACGGAACCTGTGGTATTAGAAACCGATTTTGGTCGCATTGGGGTGTGTATTTGTTACGATCTACGTTTTTCCACGTTATTTAATGCGATGGTAAAAGACCAAGCGATTGATTATTTGGTTGTCCCCGCGGCGTTTACCCAAACGACAGGAAAAGCCCATTGGCATCATTTACTCTCAGCACGAGCAATTGAATATCAATGTTATGTGATTGCAGCCAATCAAGGTGGCACACATGAAAATGGCCGTCAAACCTATGGCCACTCTGCCATTTATTCACCGTGGGGCGACGTCTTAGATATTATTAAACATAATGCAGGATTTGTGATTGCTAAAACCGATCCTATTCGGCATGATGAGATTAGAAATGCACTTAATGTGCAACAGCACCGTCAATATTTTTAGGAGAACATGTGACTTCATCAGTCCAAGCTAATTTACTCGATGCCTCAGGGGTATCCGTAGCGCAAGTTAACGAAACACTGGGCTTGTTGTGTACGCATGACGTGAACTATGCTGACTTATACTTTCAATCTTCACAACACGAAACTTGGGTGTTAGAAGACGGCATCATTAAAAATGGTAGCTACAACATCGAACGCGGTGTTGGTGTGCGTGCCATCAGTGGTGAAAAAACCGGCTTTGCGTATTCGGATGATATCAATATTACCGCATTACACGATGCAGCCAAAGCAGCCCGCTCAATTGCCCCAGCGGTCAATGTGACACAAGCGATTACGCCGTTTGCAACCATACATGCTGATGCCATGTACATGAGCGATAACCCATTATTGCAAATGCAAGATGCCGAAAAAATCGCCTTACTCAAAGCCACAGATAAATATATCCGTGAACAAGCATCCAATGCCTCGCAAGTCAGTGTCAGTATTACTGGTGTGTATGAAGAGATCTTGATCGCCGCAACAGATGGTACTTTTGCTACTGACCAGCGCCCATTGATCCGTTTAAATGTATCGGTCTTACTTGAAGAAGGTGAACGCCGTGAACGCGGTGGTTCTGGTGCAGGTGGTCGTTATGCCTATGATTATTTTTTGTCTGATGATAACGGTAAGCCATTTTACGAGTGTTTAGCCGATGAAGCCATAAAGATGGCTCGGATTAATTTACAAGCCGTTGACGCCCCTGCTGGCAATATGCCTGTCGTGTTAGGCAATGGTTGGCCTGGTGTGTTATTACACGAAGCGGTAGGACACGGTTTAGAAGGGGATTTTAACCGTAAAGGTTCATCGACGTTCTCAGGCAAAATTGGTCAGCAAGTCGCAGCAAAAGGCGTAACGGTGGTCGATGATGGCACTATGTCTAATCGTCGCGGATCAATGACCATCGATGATGAAGGGACACCGTCACAGTACAATGTCCTTATCGAAGATGGGATCTTACAAGGTTACATGCAAGATAAACACAATGCATCGTTAATGGGTGTGGCACCGACCGGTAATGGTCGACGTGAATCCTATGCACATTTGCCTATGCCACGTATGACCAATACCTATATGCTTGGTGGTGAACACACGCAAGCAGATATTATCAGTACGATTAAATTAGGCGTATTTGCACCCAACTTTGGTGGCGGACAAGTCGATATTACATCCGGTAAATTTGTATTCTCGACATCAGAAGCCTATTTAATCGAAGACGGTAAAATTAGTACCCCAATCAAAGGCGCAACCTTAATTGGCAATGGCCCAGATGTGATGGGTAAAATTTCGATGATCGGCAATGATTTAGCCTTGGATAAAGGCGTAGGTGTGTGTGGTAAAGATGGTCAAAGTGTCCCTGTAGGTGTCGGTCAACCGAGCCTTAAGGTAGATGAAATCACCGTTGGTGGCACGCAGTAAACTTGCAAGCACATGCGCTAATTAATCTGATTACGCTATAACCATTCACACTTAGGTTATAGCGTTCGACGTGTTAATAACTTCTCTAATTAGTTTGGCATGACACTTTTGAGGTACTGAAAAATCTCACGTGAGGCTTTAGGCGACTTATTTTGTTCTGCTTGCTTTTTAGCTTGGCGAACAAGTTGACGTAAACGTTGACGATCAAGGTCAGGATAAGTATTAAGCAATGCTTCAACTGCTTCATCACCTTGCTGTATTAGTTCGTCACGCGCGATTTCAATCGCATGAAAAGCTTGATTTGATTGACGCTGTTTAGCGTTAAGCACTGCTAATGCGTTTTCAATTGGTTCAAAATCCGATTGACGTAACAACTTAGCCACTAATTGTAATTGACGACGATAGCCTTCTTTTTTCTTATCGATACGCTGCGCTAGTGCTACTGCATCAGCCAGATCTTCTGACATAGGAATCGTTTTTAAGGCTTTCTTAGTCAGGCCCACTAAGGTTCTGCCGACCTGATGTAATGCATCAGCTTGTTGTTTTAGTTGAGTTTTACTAACCCAATTATCATCTTCATCTGGGGCGGCTGTAAATTCTTCTTGGGACATAACATTTAACTTTTTCTTTTGAATATGGTTCTATTATAACAACGGAACCACAAACTTGGATAGCGAAACCGACATTATGCAAACAAAACAGCAACTCGAAGACATCAAACAGGTCGTTAGTGATGTATTAGCCATGGCCAAAGCACAAGGCGCAACGGAAGCCGAAGCGAGTATGTCGAAAGTTCAAGGGATCGCCGTCTCGGCACGTATGCAAGAAGTCGAAAACATTGAATTTACCAATGATGGTGGCTTAGGTATTGCCGTCTATGTTGGTCGTCATAAAGGCTCTGCCTCCACAGCAGATTTATCGCCTGAAGCATTATCATTAACCGTACAAAAAGCCATCGAGATAGCCAAACATACCGGAGAAGATGACTGTAATGGTATTGCCGATTCAGATCAAATTGCGACCTACATTCCCGATTGTGACTTATATCACCCCATTGAATTAGATACTGAACAAGGCCTAGCTTATGCGCTCGCCGCAGAAAAAGCAGCATTAGATAGCAGCGACAAAATTACCAACTCCGATGGCGCTAGTTATAACGCTAATGTCGGATGTCGAGTGTACGGTAACTCGCATGGATTAATTGCTGGTTACCCGAGCACCCGTTATAGCTTAAGCTGCGTTGTGCTCAGTCAATCCGAGCAAGATATGCAGCGGGATTATGCTTATAGTGTTTCGCGTGTCAGTAGCGAACTCAGTGCTCCTGAAGAAATTGGCCTGGAAGCAGCTAAAAACGCAATTGACCGCTTAGATGCACGTAAAATTAATACCGGCAAATACCCAGTGGTGTTTGATCGACAAATCGCGTCGAGCTTATTTGGCCATTTTGTTGGGGCAATCAGTGGCGGTAGTTTATATCGAAAATCGTCATTTTTACTCGACTCGATCTACACTCAAGTATTACCTGAGTGGATGAGTATTGACGAAAAACCACACGTAAAGCGCGCCTTAGCCAGTTCGCCGTTTGATAACGAAGGCGTGCAAACCAAAGATATGCAAATTGTCGAAAATGGCATGCTACAGCATTATCTTTTAACGAGTTATTCAGCGCGTAAGATGGGCTTGACCACCACTGGCCATGCTGGTGGCATTCATAACTGGTATGTATCAACCAATGCGCCGGATCAAGCAGCATTGTTACAGGAGATGGGCACAGGCCTACTGGTGACCGAATTAATGGGACAAGGAGTTAATGGCGTGACTGGCGATTACTCGCGCGGTGCGGCAGGTTTTTGGGTAGAAAACGGGATCATTCAATACCCGGTGCATGAAATCACCATTGCAGGTAATCTCAAGACGATGCTCAAAAATATCACTGGCGTAGCGAATGATATTGAAGCGAGAGGCAGTATTCAGACTGGTTCAGTACTCATCAGTGAAATGCAAATAGCCGGTAATTAGAGCAGGTACACATCAAAGCGGTGCTTTTTACCTTTAATTTGCATTGTTGGGGTGTGGTCTTGTAAAAAAGGCGCATAATTGGGTCGCTTTACGACGACTCGTTTACTCGCTAACGCCAGCGCTGGTGTTAATAAATCATCAGCGTCGGCATCATGACCTAATAAGGTTTGAAACATTTTCATTGGTTTTTTTACGGCAGCTGATTTTTTCTTATGTGGAAACATCGGATCTAAGTAGACCACGTCTACGGTATTTTTTTGCTCAACCTCACCTTGTGCTAACGCGTGTAATCTTTCAACAGCGTTGCCAGGTAATAACTGCATACGCGCAACGATGTCCATACTTTGCCCGTCTTGACGACCGCGCTCTAGGCCATCATGTAACAATGCACACACAATATTAGTACGTTCCAACAGGGTGACTTGGCAACCAAGCGACGCCAAAATAAAACTGTCCGTGCCTAACCCTGCCGTCGCATCGACCACGCTTGGCCGAAATATACCTTTTATACCGACCGCTTTGGCGATAGCTTCATTTTTACCACCGCCTTTATCTTTGCGATACAACAATGCATCAGCGGTAAAATCGACGCACAAAGGCAATAATTTTGGATCGTGTAGGTCGACTAAACCAACGCCCTCGTCGACACTGACTAAAGCATGTTGACCATATTGATTAACAGCTTTATCAGTATAAATATCGGATAGTTTTTGTAACCCAACAAAATCAAGTTGGTAAGTACTTGCTAGCTCTTTAAGGTATTTGATATCTGATAAGACATCATTGAATTTTATCAGTGACAGGGGGTTTTGTTGGTTATTAAGTAAGATACGTCCAGTAAAATCAGGCATTAGAATACTGCTCCTTGGCACCTAACCAGCGATTAATCATCGCTTGTGCATTGGCTGGATGATGAGCAAATAAATCGGCAGCTAAGTTTTGTACTTGGTCGAGTAAATGCCCGTCACGCACTAGATCGGCAATTTTCAAATCTGCGATCCCAGTTTGTTTTGTGCCTAATATCTCACCTGGGCCACGAATTTCTAAATCCATTTGTGCAATATAAAACCCATCATTAGAATCCCGCAATACCCCTAAACGTTTTGTCGCCGTCTTGGATAATGTGCCGTCGTACATCAAGACACAGTGACTTTCGACTGAGCCTCGCCCCACGCGACCACGCAATTGATGTAGTTGTGCCAAGCCTAAGCGTTCTGGATTTTCAATGATCATCAGGCTAGCATTCGGCACATCAACGCCCACTTCAATCACCGTAGTGGCCACTAATACATCTAATTCAGCCGCTTTAAATTGCGCCATAATCGCTTGCTTTTCGGCGGGTTTCATCCGCCCATGAACGAGCCCTACTTTCAAATCAGGTAAAGCAGTCTTTAGTGCAACATACGTATCTTCGGCAGCTTGGCTTTGTAATACTTCTGATTCTTCAATTAAGGTACACACCCAATATACTTGTCTGCTATCTTCGGTAACCGACTTGTGAACACGCGCCATAATTTGGTCACGCCGAGCACTCGGTACCACGATAGTTTGTACTGGCGTGCGTCCTGGAGGAAGCTCATCAATCACCGATGTATTAAGATCAGCATACGCCGTCATAGCCAATGTCCGAGGGATTGGGGTCGCAGTCATGACTAATTGATGCGGAAAACGCCCTTGCATCTCACCTTTTTCACGCAACGCTAAACGCTGATGTACGCCAAAACGGTGTTGTTCATCAATGATCACCATCGCCAAATTATGATAAATGACTTTTTCTTGAAACACTGCGTGAGTGCCCACTAACAAATTAATATCACCTAACTCCAGCGCAGTAAGTACTTGCTCACGCGCTTTACCCTTTAACTTACCGGCTAACCAACCAACATGAATACCTAACTCACCAAACCATGTAGCAAAGTTCTGGGCATGTTGCTCAGCTAATAACTCTGTCGGTGCCATCAACACCACTTGATAGCCAGCTGCAATCACATTTAGCGCTGCTAATGCTGCTACTAACGTTTTTCCCGAACCGACATCACCTTGAACTAAACGCATCATGGGATAAGGCTGGTGCATATCATGTTGAATTTCGCGCACGACGCGAGCTTGAGCATTGGTCGGTGCAAACGCTAACGTCGCTAAAAAGCGCTGCTGTAATGCATCATCTTGAGCAATGGCAAAGCCGGGTTGGACTTCATTGTTGGCGCGCATCTTTAACACACTCAACTGATGTGCCATAAGCTCTTCTAAGATTAAGCGCTGCTGCGCTGGATGCTTGCCTTCTTCGAACAAATGTAACGACACATCTGGTGGCGGGCGATGCACGATATGTAACGCTTCATTTAGGGATATTTGTTGTGCATACATACCTTCAGGCATGAGCTCAGCTAACGCACCTTGCTCCATCGCTAACAGCGCTTGTTCGGTTAGGTTGCGCAACGTGATTTGTTTAACCCCATCGGTCGTTGGATAAACCGGTGTCAGGCTTTCAGCCATAGGGGTAATGTCAGTGGGATTAACGACTTTATATTCTGGGTGAACACATTCTAATGCATGCTTGCCGCGACGATATTCACCAAAGGCACGAATTTGCGTACCTGGAGTTAATTGTGCTTTTTGTGCCGCAGAAAAATAGAAAAACCGGCACGTGATAATCCCAGATGCATCTTTAATTTTGATCACTAAGGCGCGACGACGACCAAACACAATATCGCTTTGGATCACTTCACCTTGAATGGTTGCATGAATACCGTGATACAAATCGACAATATTATAGATATGCGTTCTGTCTTCGTAACGGTGTGGCAAATGAAACAACACATCTTGAACGGTGCGCAAGCCAAGGTTACTTAGTTTTTCTGCGACCTTTGCCCCAACGCCTTTTAAAGCAGTAATAGGCTGATGGCCATAGGCTGGGGTAGCTAGACTCACGCGACTCTCTTTGTATGTGCTATTTAGCGATGATTGAGGTTATTGCAGTTATTCAGGTAACTGCATAATACCGTCAATTTCAATTTGAGCGGCTTTCGGTAAGGCTGACACTTGTACCGCAGCTCTCGCAGGGTAAGGCTTAGTGAAATATTGCGCCATGATTTCATTCACAGTAGCAAAATGACCTAAGTCGATTAAAAAGATATTCACTTTTACCATGTCATTAATATCGCCACCGGCAGCTTCACATACGGCACACAAGTTTTTAAATACCTGATGTGCTTGTTCTGCAAAATCATCAGACACCATTTCCATCGTGCTCGCAATTAATGGGATCTGACCCGATAAATACACTGTGTTACCGGCTTTGATTGCTTGATTGTATGTACCGATCGCAGCGGGTGCTGCATCTGAATGTATAACAGATTTAGTCATGATAATTCCTACTTAGTAATGCTTAAGGTAATGGGTTAGGTCTAGGGTTAAATATGTTTGTTTTGGCTATGACGCGAGACTTTTTGCACTTCGGGCATAATGCGAATTTTACGCATGATATCGGCAAAATGGATTCGGTTACGCGTGGTCACTTCAAGATCAACAAAATACACGTTACTTTCTTTTTCATCCGTAATCAGATTGATGATATTAGAGTCACAGGCAGTAATCGCATTAGTCAGCTTAGCTAACGTGCCTTGATGATTGATCAATTCGACTCTCACCGACACTTTAAAGTCACCATCAACTTGATCATCCCATTCCATCGGTAAGACCCGCTGCGGCTCTTCTTTAGAAAGTTTACGGATATTAGTACATCCGTGTTGGTGGATCATCATGCCTTTTCCAGGATTGAGGATAGCGACAATCTCATCATCAGGGATCGGATAACAGCATCTAGAATAATGCATTAACAAGCCTTCCGTCCCTTTGATGGCGACTTTGCCTTTTTTGTCATCCGCTAACGAATCGCTATCACCAACTAAGCGTCTGGCTACAATCGCACTGAGCTCATTGCCTAATCCAATATCTTCTAGCAACTCGTCAAACGTAGTATGTTTGGTTTCATCGACCACGCGGTCAATATCAACTTGAGCGATATCATCTAAGTTTGTATGACCTAACGCATGGCGTAATAAACGCGTGCCCATGCCAAGTGCATCTTCGGTTTGTTGTTTACGTAAGTACTGACGGATACTAGAACGTGCTCGAGCACTCACTACAAAATTGAGCCAGTTAGCATTCGGTTTGGCTCGTGGAGATGTGATAATTTGCACAGTTTGACCGTTTTGCAACGGCTCAGATAAAGAGAAATTACGACGATCAACGCGCACACCCACACAGGTATTACCTACACCCGAATGCACGGCATACGCAAAATCAACGGCGCACGCGCCAGTGGGCAATTCAATAATTTTACCTTTAGGCGTAAACACATAAATTTCATCGGGAAATAAATCGGATTTGACGTTTTCGATGAACTCAAACGAAGAACTCGCGCTTTGTTGCAGTTCGAGTAAAGACTGCATCCACTTTCGCGCTTTTAGTTGAGATGACGTATCTTTTTCGTCAGGCGATTTATATAACCAGTGTGCTGCTACCCCTTTATCCGCCATGATATCCATTTCTTGGGTACGAATTTGTACTTCAACAGGAATACCATGAGGCCCAATTAATGAGGTATGTAATGATTGATAACCATTAGTACGGGGGATCGCAATGTAATCTTTGAAACGGTTTTCGATTGGCTTATACAAGCCATGCATCGCACCTAAAGCACGATAGCATTCGTCGATAGAACTAAATACTAGGCGAAACGCGTAGATATCCATCACTTCATTGAACATCAATTCTTTGTTACGCATTTTGCGGTAAATTGAATATAAATGTTTTTCGCGCCCAGTGACACTGGCTTCTAGACCGTGCTGTTGTAGGCGAGCATTAATTTCCCCAAAGATATTATCAATAACTTCTTTACGATTGCCGCGTGCTTGCTTAACGGCACTGCGCAATGCACGATGACGCATTGGATACATAGCTTCAAAGCCTAAGTTTTCCAATTCGTTTTTCATATCGTGGATCCCCAGACGATGGGCAATCGGTGCATATATTTCAAGGGTTTCGGTTGCAATACGACGACGTTTATCAGGACGCAATGCACCCAATGTGCGCATGTTGTGGGTGCGGTCAGCCAATTTAATCAAGATAACACGGATATCTTGAACCATCGCCATCATCATCTTGCGAAAGTTTTCGACTTGGGCTTCTTCTTTATTGGAAAATTTGATTTTTTCGAGCTTAGACACGCCTTCGACCAACTCGGCAACAACGTCACCAAAACTATCAGCCAAGTCTTGTTGGGAATAATGGGTATCTTCAATCACATCGTGCAACAATGCTGCCATGATCGTTTCATGATCAAAGTGCATATCCGCTAGAATGCCGGCTACTGCGACAGGATGGGTAATATAAGGGTCACCGCTTGAACGCATTTGCCCTTCGTGTGCATCTTTTGCAAGCACAAAAGCAGATTGCACCAGTTGTACCTGGTCATCTGGCAAATAAGCAGTAACTTTGGATTTTAGACCTTCAAATAAATACACGTAGCATCACAAGTGGTTGGTTTAACACATATATAAATAGAATACGTGACAATGCCTTGTGATGCTAGTGGTTTGGCGCTATTCGCTTAGAATATTTGCAACAGATGCAAACTCAGCACGCTCTGCCTGATGTTGATCAGCAATTTCAGCTGCTTCAAGAGTATCAGCAGTGACTAAACCTAGTTCTATTTCACGCAATGCCACAACAGTTGGCTTATCATTACCCATGTCAACCAAAGGATCTTTACCACCAGTAGCGATTTGACGTGCACGCTTTGCGGCAACTAACACTAAATCAAAACGGTTACCAATTTGTTCAACAGCATCTTCTACAGTTACGCGAGCCATGACATTCTCCGAAAGTGAGGTTTATAATCAAAAATGGGCGCAGATTGTACATCAATTACCCAATAAGTGATAGTGGTTATTTTAGCAATTCATTGAGTAATGTAGCATGCCGTAACATCTGATGCGCTTGAGTTTGTCTTTTATCAACCACAATCGCATTAAACGCTGCTAAAGTTTGCGCAAAATCATCATTGATTAATAGGTAATCAAACTCATTAGCATGTGACATTTCTGCTTTGGCGTCACGCATACGGCGAGCGATAATCTCATCGGAATCTTGGCCTCGACCAATCAAACGTTGCTCTAACTCGGTAATACTCGGCGGCAAAATAAACACTAACTGTGCATTTGGGTATTGCGCTTTTACTTGCCTTGCACCCTGCCAGTCAATGTCCAAAAAGACATCAACACCTTGCTCTAAGGTGTTTTCAATCGCTACTCGTGAGGTGCCGTAATAATGATCAAACACTTTGGCATGTTCAAAAAACGCCCCTTGTGCAATCAATGCTTCAAATTCAGCGTGAGTCACAAAATGATAATGCTCGCCATTTACTTCGCCCGGACGAGGCGCGCGCGTAGTATGGGAAATAGAGACTTTTAACGGATTTTCGTCAGTGCTATGCGCTGCCAATAAGGCTTTAATCAAACTTGATTTCCCCGCACCAGAAGGTGCAGAAACAACAAATAAATGCCCCAAATGCTGGTTGGTCGATTCAGCACTGTAATTAGTTTTATCCGTCATAAAAAATTTTCCTCGTTCTTTTGCGCGTAACAATAGATTGCTTTAGGCAAACAATGGTAGCATAAAGTATATTAAACCGTTATTTTCGCAAACGTTATTTTCGCAAACACAATACAGGTAGATTTTTGCATGAACTCCCAAATTACTGAAACCCAATACCACGAGTTAGTTGACCAACTACTATTGTCTATCGAAGAAGCACTCGATGATTTCGCTGTCGATATCGATACAGAAAGCGCTGAAGGAATTTTGACCTTAACGTTTGAAAACGGTACAAAGATGGTTCTAAACAAACAAGAACCTTTACTACAACTGTGGGTTGCGACCAAATTTAATGGTCATCATTTCAACTATGAAGATGGTGTGTGGATTGATGAACGTGGTGCAGGTGAGTTTTGGGCGTTCTTAAATGAAGCCATGAGCGTGCAAGCGGAGCAGCCTGTCGTATTAGGAATTAGCTAAGCCATGAGTGATTTGATTCCTAGTGTAATAGTAGAGGCCAAAGGCCTCCATCGAGCGACCGTTATTTGGTTACATGGATTAGGAGATTCGGGTGATGGCTTTGCGCCAATCGTCCCTGCCCTGCAGATCCCAGATGCCCTTGGCGTTAAATTTATTTTTCCGCATGCTCCTGTGCGCGCGGTAACGATCAACAACGGTATGGAAATGCGTGCTTGGTATGATATTAAAAGCATGGATTTTAACTCTCGTGCTGACATTGATGGTGTACTTGAATCTGTTGAGCTAATCAGTGCGTTGATCCAAGCTGAAATCGATGCAGGCATTGCGCCACGAGATATCGTATTAGCTGGATTTTCTCAAGGTGGAGTGATTGCCTATCATCTCGGTCTACGTTATCCAGAAGCCTTAGCCGGCATTATGTGTTTATCTACGTATATGGCACAACCTGAAACCCTCGCTGCTGAACATTCGCAAATTTCACGCATCGTGCCATTATTTATTGCTCATGGTACACATGATAATGTCGTCCCTATCACTATGGGTAAAGCGGCGTTTGCTCGCGTAAACGAGCTTGGATACAATGCGAAATGGCATGAATATCCAATGGAGCATAATGTGAGCCCTGAAGAAGTTGGACACATTAGCCAATGGTTACAAAAAGTGTTGGCTCCTTAAGCTAGCTAGCCAAACAAAGTTAGCTAGTAAACCGACGAATTCGCAAAATGGAAATTTTTGATTTATGACAACCCCCATTACACACGTAAATATCGCTACCCGCAAAAGCGCCCTGGCCATGTGGCAAGCTGAATATGTTCAAGCCAAGCTTAAGACGCATTATCCCGATCTAATAATCAATCTGGTGCCGATGAGCACGCAAGGCGATCGTATATTAGACACGCCTTTGGCAAAAATTGGGGGTAAAGGGTTGTTTATCAAAGAGCTCGAAGTCGCTATGCAAGAAGGGCGTGCTGATATCGCGGTACATTCGATGAAAGATGTACCTGTAGAGTTTCCTGAAGGTTTTGGTCTGCATGTCATTTGTCCTCGTGAAAACCCATTTGATGCGTTTGTATCCAATACCTATGATTCGTTAGAGGCATTACCTCAAGGCGCTGTCGTGGGTACGAGTTCATTACGCCGCCAAGCGCAGTTACGCGCACGTCGACCTGATTTAACCATTAAAGATTTGCGTGGCAATGTCAATACGCGCTTAGCTAAACTCGATGCCGATGAGTACGATGCGATCATTTTAGCGTGTGCAGGATTAATACGTTTGGATATGGCACAGCGCATTCGTGCAGAAATCCCAGCGGTTGACAGTTTACCTGCTGTGGGACAAGGTGCAGTGGGGATTGAATGCCGCAATGATAATGCGCCATTGATTGCATTATTACAATGTTTAGCATGTCCAGAAACCACAGTACGAGTGATGGCTGAGCGAGCAATGAATGCCAAATTACAAGGCGGCTGTCAGGTCCCGATTGGCAGTTACGCGACATTGGCTAGCGCGGCAAACGGCACTGAAACATTACATTTAAGTGGTTTAGTGGCAAAAGTCGATGGCTCACTTTTATTAGAGGCAGATGCAAGTGTGACATTAGCATCTGACCAAACCACTCAGATCCAACAGGCGATCTCTCTTGGGCAAGATATAGCTCAACAACTCCTCAATCAAGGAGCAGGTGAGATTTTGGCTGCTGTTGAGTTAGGACAATAATCCATGTGGTTGGTACTGCGACCTGAGCATAAAATTCATCGCTCTCAAGAGGCGTTTGCTCAGGCTGGTATCGACGCCGTTGGTTTGGCGTTACAAACTGTATTGCCCAAAGATAACATTCAAGAAATTGTTAACCAACACGATTTTACCCATACCGATGTGATTATTTTTACCAGTCAAATGGCGGCACAACTGGCCTTGCCATTTATCGGTGATTTATCTAATCATACCTATATTTACGCCGTGGGAAAATCGACCTTTCAGACCTTAGCCCAATGGACAGAACATTACCCTTTCTGGTGTAATAGTCATCAAATGATTGTCCCTCCTGCGACACAACAGACCAGTGAAGGGATTTTACAATTACCCACACTACAACAGCTGACGGGTAAGCGTGCGTTAATCATTAAAGGAGAAGGGGGGCGCAGTACACTTTCCGACATTATGACCGAACGCGGCGCTCAAGTTTCATCATGCATGGTCTATGAGCGCAGTGCGTTAAGCACACCAATTGCTACACAAGCGTGGGAATTGGCCGATATACATGGCGTAGTGGCAACCAGTAACGAACAATTACAATTAGCTTATGATGTTTATCCACATTCTTGGCTATGTGAGCTAAAATGGTTAGTAGTTAGTCCTCGCATTGCACAGTGTGCGCAAGCGCTGGGGGTCCCCAATCACAATATCACAGTAACACAAGGTGCGGATGACGCAGCGCTGATACAGCGCATTCAACAATTAATGGAGTAGAGCATGGCAGCAGATGCGACGGGCAATAACACGGACAACAATGCGAAAAAAGACGCCAATCAGAGCGCTGATCAACACGATGATATTATTGAAGCGACAGTAATCGAGAAATCCACGACGTCTTCTTCAACATCTTCGCCAGAACCTTCCCAAGAGGACGTCTCGCAGACGACAACTGAGCAACCTCAAGAGTCAGTTGCCGAATCGGTTGCAACGCCTACTTTTACTCAAGAGGCTAAACCTCATGGTCATAAAGGTGTGTGGTTTGTCAGTATTGTTAATTTTTTATTGATCCTCTTACTTGCCGCAGCTGCATATTGGTATTGGATGCAGCAGCAAAGTACCGCTATTAAAGCGAACCCACAAGTCACCGCTTTAGAGTCATCAATGTCTAAGGTGAATAATCAATTAGCGCAATTAAATGACGCGCTTAAAAGCAATCAAACCTTGACCAATGATCAACAGACACTGTTGTTAGAGTTAACTGAAACCTCTGCAAAACAAGTCATTACCTTAGATGATTTAGCGCAACGGTTGCAGTTAAATGAACTGAAAAATGATGGTTTAGCTAAGCGTATTGCGGATGTCACGGGTCGTCGTCCTTCTGATTGGTTACTTGCTGAAGCCGATTATCTGGTGAAGCTGGCGGGTAAAAAACTATGGCTCGAAAACGATGTTAAAAGCGCAATTATGCTGCTTAAATCTGCCGATGTGCGCATTAGCGATTTATCGGATGCATCACTGTTACCGGTGCGTGCATTATTAGCCAAAGACATCCAAACGTTGCAACAAGTTAACCAAGTTGCGACAGAGTCTATTGCTTTATCTATTTCTGCGCTGATAGCTCAGGTCGATTCATTACCACTGGACACCATGAAATTACCCGATGCCGAAGCACCGGCACAACAAGCTGTAATCAGTGATGATGTTAGTAACTGGCAAGAAAATTTAAAGGCTAGCTGGAATGCGATTGTTAGCGATTTTGTGACTGTCGAAAAGCGCACTGCAGCCGTGACCCCCTTCATGTCAGCCAAGCAACAATGGTTGGCTCGTGAACAATTGAAGTTTGCACTTTTAAATGCGCAACAAGCCGTAATGCAAGACCAAAGTACTTTATATAAACAAGCATTACAACAAGGTCTTGATATTGTTGTTGCGCACTATCAACTAGATAATGTGGGTGTTGAAACGTATATCAATTCGATTCAAGAGTTGGTGATGTTAGACACATCACGTGAGTTACCTGCTCAACTAGACGCACAACAACCGCTTGGCGAGATCATCGAGCAACGTATCCAAACCCTCTTTGCTGGAGGACGTTAAGCATGATCAGAGTCATATTATTACTGATATTTTTAGTTGTTGGATTAATCGCTGGCCCTAATTTAGTGGGCGAAAAAGGCTATGTCTTAATCGCTTTAAAAAACACGACTATTGAGATGAGTGTCATCAGCTTAGGCATTATGGTGTTTGTGGCGGTCATTGGCTTTTTGGTACTCGAATGGACAATTAAACGCATTGTTGGAGCAGTGACAGGGTCACGTCATTGGCTCGGCGGATGGGGCGAACGCCGTCGCCAGCGTTTCTTTACTTCAGGCATGCAAGCATTAGCTGAAGGTGATTTGAGCGTGGCGCAAAAATACTTAGGTAAAACAATCAATGCTAACTTTGATGGCTTAAACTTATTGGCACTGGCTGATGTGGAGGCCAAACAAGGCAATACCGTCAAAGCACTTGGCTATTGGCAAGAAGCATCAACAATCAAAGGCAGTGAATTAGCCGCTAAATTAAATATGGCACGCTTTGAGATAGGTCAAAATAATGGACCAGAGGCGTTAGCGATTATTGAATCACTATCATTGCAACAAAAACAAAAACCTAATGTGATTGAGATCTGGGCTGGCGCACTTGCCGCTGCAGGGGAATGGCATACACTCCGCGAACGCTTAGAGCGCGGTTGGAAAAAGCCATTAGGCGAACGTTATGCACATTGGGCAGAACTCGCGTCACAAGCAGATTTTGCTGCTATTGTTAATACATCTGGCGCCAATGAACTGATCCAAGAATGGCAAAAACTGCCGCGTGGCTATAAAAAAGATAGTGCACATCAAAAAGCCTACATCGAACAGCTCATTGATCAAGGCATGCATCAAGAAGCAGAAAAAGCCCTAGTCACAGCACAAAAATCAGGACCTCATGCTGCATTATTGCCTTTGTTTAAATCTTTGCAGCTACCAAAACCAACTGCATCGATTAAATTGATTGAAAAATGGATCAAGAAAGACGCACAAAATGCAGTGCTATATTCCACACTTGCTCATGTGGCTTTTCACTCTGGAGATGAAGTCTTAGCTGAAAAAGCATTACAACAAGCACTAGAATTGGATAAATGCCAAGAAGATATTTTGTTACTAGCTGAAATAAAAGCGCAACAAGCTAATTCTGATGAAGCGTTAGCATTATATAAACAAGGTTTGAGCGCTGGGTAACCACGTTCTTGCTGTTCTTTGATTTAAATGCTGTAGTCAAAAAAGCTAAAATAATAATTAGAATAACGTTAAAAAATAATACTCGAAATTAAAATTGAAAACACTATGCTATTATCATCAAACATTACCTCATTTCCTCTCCGTTACACCACGATCTGTTTAACTTCATTATTGATGGTAACTGCTTGTGGCGGCGGTGGAGGTGGCGGCACGCCGACAACACCAACACAACCACCTACTACGACCCAGCCTGTTCAGCCGCCCACAGCAGACATTGTGGGGCCACAAAATGTAATGGAAAAAACGGCCATGACACTAACGGGCTCAACTAACGCTTCAGGTAGTGTGACGTATACATGGCAACAACTCAGTGGGCCAACGGTGAGTATGCAAATCAATGGCAACACCTTAACGTTTGAGACGCCCAGTGTCTTTGGTCAAGGACAAGAATATCTCGCCTTTGGCTTGGTGGTGACCAAAGATGGGGTGGCCTCAGATATGATTGGCTTTGATGTGTATGTCAGCAGTGAAGTGACGTTTGAGGATTTTGGGGAGTTGTATTCCGTTGCGACGTTAAGTGCCAAAGAGAGCTACTTACAACTGGCAGAGCTTGCTCGTACGGGGATCAATAATATCGTCGAAGGCGATACCAATAATCGGGTTGTATGCTACAACGGTGGACTCGAAACGATTGCACATAACGATAATGATAGCAATGGCATTGTCAGCATCGGCGATACTGTGCGAGTCACGTATGAAGATTGCTTATCACCGATTTTAGATGCCTATGTACAGGGTTACGTCGAGATGCAAATTACCGAGGCCTCGATCGCGAATAAAACCATCACCGGTATTATGGATTTGAATCATATCGAGTTTTCTGACCGCTATGACTCCGCAATCAGTATCGCGGCACAAGGCGATATTACCATCACGCTAAGCGAAAGCGCCACGCAGCGCAATTACTCGATTAGCAATACCGAGCCGGTGACGTTTACGTCGTTAAATGTACCCTTTATTCGCATTGAACAAGGCACAATCACCAAACAACAAGACCTCGCGTCAGCGCGCTATGCTTTATCTATCGACGGATCTGTGACTGAGTTTGTTACCCAGACGACCTATACCGTGGCGACAACCACACCTGTCTCGGGTTATTTTAACGAATACCCCAACCAAGGCGTCATTGTGATGAGTGACAATAGCGGAGAAAGTGTTGCTATTGAGCCCAACAATATTATTGATTCGGATTATTTTAATTTAGTGGTGGGTACAAGTGAATACAAGTTTCGCTGGAGTGAAAGCTTAGAAGGATTTTTGTTTAGCTTTGACAACAGTGACTCCTACCCTATTGAGTATCGCGTAGATAATTTTAGAAACATCGGCTCAATCGATAAATTTTTGATGTTTTCAGATGTAGATGCGATTGAATTGAACTTCCTAGCTAGTCGTCCCATCACCAGTATTGTAGGATCGAGTATCACATTTAATCCTGGCGGTTACTCAGGTGATGATGTTCCCGGGACAGCGAGCCTAAATGGTGCACTCGTGACGATTACCCCGAATAGTCCTTTGGCTGCCGCCACTAGATATTATGTGTCAAATTTCAGCATGACCAATGAATTTGGTAGCACTATTAGTACCCCTTATTTCGAGTTTACTACCAGCGATGCCGTTATTCCCAAGCTGCGCGTATCATCAAGAGCCTATCGCCAAGATGACTACCCGGTGCTGGATGCGTCACAGAGTGAAATTAATCAAGGGTCCGAATTGAGTTTTGAATGGGAAGAAGTCACCTCAGCAGGGGTAGCCTTCAGCGACCCTAGCGCTGCGGTCACCACTGTACTCATGCCAAGCAATACCGATGATAGTATCACTAGTGATATTGTGGTCCGCCTAACCGTGAGAAATGAAGCCGGTCGCTCAGCACAAACCGAAGTCACCCTGTCTCATCAACCTTCCCCGGCATCGTTTATCACCTTAGACAGTGACCAAGGCGATTACATTGGGCAAGGACGACAATGGTTGCTCGACCACCCACAAGGTATGACGACTGACTCTAATGATACGGCGCTCAATGAAATCGTCATTGATTATGCAGGCCCCAGTTCATGGTGGAGTATGCATCTGACCAGCCCTAATGATGAGCCACTCGCGATTGGCAGCTATACCGCACAGCGTTGGCCATTCCAACCACCAGGCGTGGCAGGGTTTGATTTTTCAGGTGATGGACGAGGGTGTAATACCCTTACCGCGGAGTTTGAGATCATTGAATTAGTCTACGACGAGCAAGGGGCACTGGCACAGTTAGCTGTTGATTTCGCCCAATATTGCGAACAACCAAATGGGCCTGCTTTAAATGGGCAAGTGCGCTTTAACTCAACGCTGCGGATCAATCCGTAATCAGGCCGTTTATTGATAAGGCGTGAGGAGCTTAGCTAAATTCAACCTTGCGCCTAAGCGGTTAGCCAATAATATCAACCCTGTAACTTTGCGATTAATCATGGCAACAGCAAAATCAGGTGTCGCTGTAGCATCCCTTTCTTGCACCAAAGGTGCGGTAATAGCTTGTAAGCGCTTGACCAGTTTAGCGCCTTTAATATCATAGCAGTCGCTTTGTAGTGTCTCACTGGCGAGCATACATCCATCTAATATAACTTCAACCGTAGTTTTAGACATATGCGCATCGACCAACCCCAAAGCCTGTAATTGTACTAGAATCGCACTACGAGATTGATTAAGCATAGCGATGGCCAAGGCACGATAGGCGTCAGAAGTATCGGCAGCTATGGGCTGGGTCGCACCAAAATCCAACAGTGCAATCTGCTGCGTCTCCGGCAAATACAAATAATTAGCAAAATTGGGATCGCTTTGTAGTAAGCGAAACTCAAACAACTCACGAAAACATAACATCAATAGCTGGCTCATCAGATCATCAATGTGCGTTTGGGTGATTAAGACATTTTTAAGTATTGCACCAACTTGCACTGATTCGAGCGGCTCTCCATCAATAAAACGCATTGTCAGTAATGTATCGCTAGAAAGTTCGCTATAAACCTCAGGTAACACAAACTCAGGAGAGTCATTAATCAACTGCGTATATGTCCCAATGTATTGTGCTTCGAGTCCGTAATCAGCTTCATCATGCAGCTGTGTTTTGGCTTGCGTGAGTAATGGGGTAATATCCATGTGTTCCGGTAATACACCCAGGTGCTTGATTAACCAAGCAATACTATCGATATCGCTATCAATGCTTTGTTTGACACCCGGGTATTGCACTTTTATGGCAACAAAAGTGTGATCCCATAATTGCGCACGATGGACCTGCCCTATGGATGCCGCTGCAATCGGTTGCAGTTCAAATTGACGAAACTGATCGTGCCAATGCTCTCCCCAGTGACGAACAAGAATGTTAAGTAACTGGGCATGAGGCATGTGATCTGCACCTTGACGCAACCGACTCAAAATCGGCTCCCAGGCCGGCGGCAAAATATCTCCCGCATCCATGGCTAATAGTTGACCAACTTTCATTGCTGCGCCACGCATGTGCGCCAACTTATCCGCGATACTTACCGCATTATCTGCAGCAAACAGAGATTGCTTTAAGGAAGGTTTTTGTCCCGATAACAATTGTTTAGAGGTGTTTTTGAGTACATTGCCTGCGACACTGGTGAGCAAGCCTGCCAATCCACCCAAACGGGCTGTTTTAGTCGCTGGGACGGGTTTGCGTTTATCGGGAATTTGCGCCATATTACGCCACTGCACCTTAGTGAATAAGAGTGGTAATCATACGTCATTGCGTGTGATTTTGTTTAATATCGATAACAAAAATAATTAAGGAACTTCCATGGCTCTAGATGAATCTGCAACTGCCACCGCATCTGTCAGTAAAGCCGAAAAGGTCAATGACATTATCGCAACCTTAGAGCGTTTATATCCTGAGACACCTGTGCCATTAGATCACACCAATCCATTTACCTTATTAATTGCGGTATTATTGTCAGCCCAATGCACTGATGAGCGGGTCAACCAAGTCACGCCAGCGTTATTTGCACTGGCTGATAATCCTTTTGATATGATTAGGTTGAGCGTACCTGAAATCAAAGCGATTATTCGTCCTTGCGGTCTTTCACCCAAAAAATCCCAAGCCATTTATGACTTATCACACATCTTAATCAACGAATATGAAGGGGTGGTACCTGAGTCAATTGAGGCACTTGAGACCTTGCCAGGTGTCGGTCATAAGACAGCCTCAGTGGTCGTTGCTCAGGCTTTTGGGATCCCTGCCTTTCCGGTCGATACGCATATTCATCGCTTGATGTATCGTTGGGGGTTAACCAACGGCAAGAATGTTGAGCAAACAGAAAAAGACGCCAAGCGCTTATTTCCTCGTGAAAAATGGAATGCGCTGCACCTGCAGATTATTTTTTATGGAAGAGAGTACTGTCCTGCACGTGGTTTTGTATTGGATAATTGTGAGATCACCAAAAAGTACGGTCGTCGGACTTTTATTAATCAATACCTCAAAGCTCAAGAAGCGAAAATTAAAAAGGTAAAAAAAGCTAAGACCAAGACTTAGACCAAGCCGAAAGCTTCACCTTTACTGGCACCCACAAAAAAAGCCAACACATTGTGTTGGCTTTTGCTTATCAATCGCTAGTAATAACTATACGCGAACGGCAGGGATAATATCCGAACCGGCAACGCTTAAGTCAGCTTCTGGCGGAGTAAAGGTAGTCAAGTCAATACCAGACACGGCGTCTTGATACTCAGCCAACGTCGGGAAACGTCCTAAGATAGAAGATAGGACAACCATTGGGGTTGAACCCAGTAGTGACTCACCTTTTTTCTCTGACGTATCTTCTACAACACGGCCTTGGAACAAGCGTGTTGAAGTTGCTAGTACCGTATCACCTGGTGCGGCTTTTTCTTGGTTACCCATGCACAAGTTACATCCTGGACGCTCTAGGTATAAGATGTTCTCATACTTAGTACGCGCAGCTTCTTTTGGATTCTCATCAGAGAATTCAAAACCTGCGTATTTTTTCAGGATATCCCAATCACCTTCCACTTTTAGCTCATCAACGATGTTATACGTTGGTGGCGCAACAACTAATGGGGCTTTAAAGGTAATCGGACCTTTTTGTTCTAGGTTACGCAGCATTGCAGCGATGATTTTCATATCACCTTTGTGCACCATACATGAACCGACAAAACCAAGGTCTACTTTACGGTTATTGTAGTAAGATGCAGGACGGATAACATCGTGTGTGTAACGCTTAGAGACGTCTTCGTTGTTCACGTCAGGATCGGCAATCATTGGCTCAACAATCGCATCTAAATCAACCACAACTTCTGCGTAGTATTTCGCGTTATCGTCAGGGGCTAATGCCGGTGTTTCACCAGAGCTTACTTCAGCAATACGCTTATCGGCTAGGTCGATAAGACCTTGTAGCATGTTCGCTTCGTTATCCATGCCTTTGTCGATCATGATTTGGATACGTGATTTAGCGAGCTCTAAAGAAGCAACCAATGTCTCATTAGTTGAGATACAGATAGACGCTTTGGCTTTCATCTCAGCAGTCCAATCAGTAAAGGTAAACGCTTGGTCAGCTAGTAATGTACCGATTTGTACTTCGATAACACGACCTTGGAATACGTTTTCACCACCAAACTGCTTTAACATCTGCGCTTGAGTCGCGTGAACGATGTCACGGAAATCCATATGCGGTTGCATGTGACCTTTGAACGTTACTTTAACAGACTCAGGGATCGGCATAGACGCTTCACCTGTCGCCAATGCTAAGGCTACCGTACCTGAATCGGCACCGAAAGCGACACCTTTAGACATACGTGTATGTGAGTCACCACCGATGATAATCGCGCGATCATCAACCGTAATATCGTTCAATACTTTGTGAATTACGTCCGTCATTGAATGATAGACATGCTTAGGATCACGTGCTGTGATCACACCAAAGGCATTCATGAATGACATCAACTTAGGTGTATTTGCCTTCGCTTTGTTATCCCATACTGATGCTGTGTGACAACCCGATTGGAATGCACCATCAACACTGGTAGAGATTTTAGACGCAGCCATGGCTTCGAGTTCTTGGCAAGTCATAGGACCTGTGGTGTCTTGAGAGCCGACAATATTAACTTTAACACGAACATCAGAGCCTGTGTGAAGAGGCGTCTCAGAAGCAACACCGATTGCATTGCGGTTAAAGATTTTTTCAACAGCAGTCAGGCCTTGACCTTCGATAGAGATTTCTTTGGATGGAGCATAAACCACTGGCGCTTCTACACCTAAGGTTTCGGCAGCAAACGTTTGTAATTTCTTACCAAAGACAACGGCATAAGAGCCACCCGCTTTCATGAACTCGACTTTCTGAGGGGTAAACGCATCAGATACGTCAGCGAGCTCTTCGTCGCCTTTGTAAAGCTTCTTAGCTTTAGTATCAATCGTTAAAACTGTACCAGTTTCAACTGAGTAAGCTTGCTCAAGGACTGCATCGCCATTTTCGTCACGTACGACTTCGCCGTTTTCATCGACTTTCTTAACCCAGTTTTTTAGATCCAAACCAATACCACCAGTTACGCCAACCGTCGTTAAGAAGATTGGTGCAATACCATTAGTACCGGCTACAACAGGTTTGTTGTTGATAAATGGAATGTATGGAGAGGTCTTTTCACCGGCCCACAATGCCACGTTGTTGACACCAGACATACGTGAAGAACCAACACCCATGGTACCTTTTTCTGCAATCAGCATTACTTTGGCATCAGGGTTCGCTTCGCCCATCTCTTTGATTTCTTGCTGTGCTTTTGGAGAAATCATGCATAAACCGTGTAACTCACGGTCTGCGCGTGAATGCGATTGGTTACCTGGTGATAACAAGTCAGTAGAGATATCACCTTCAGCAGCGATATAGGTAATGACGTTGATTTTTTCAGGAATATCGTCAAGATTAGTGAAGAATTCCGCAGCGGCGTAGCTGGTTAAGATATCTTTAGCAATCGCGTTGCCCGCAGTATAGGCATCCGCTAAACGCTTATTGTCAGCATCGTATAAGAATACTTGTGACTTAAGTACATCACCTGCGGCAGCGGCTTGAGCATGGTCAGACAGTGCGACGTCTAAAAGCACTTCAATAGAAGGGCCGCCTTTCATGTGAGATAACTGCTCTAACGCAAACTCAGGGGTAATTTCAGCAACAACTTCAGTACCTAATACGATGTCTTTTAAAAACGCTGCTTTGGCAACGGCTGCAGGCGTAGTACCTGGTAACGTGTTGTAGATAAAGAAATTAAGCGATGCTTCGCGATGTTCATTGCCTGTGTCTTTGATTTGAGCAATGATTTCAGACAGCAATTCTGCGCTGTCGATTGGTTTTGGGTGAAGACCAAGTTCGTTTTTACGAACGTCTATTTCTTTCAAATAATCAGAATAATAACTCATCGTATGTGGCGCCTTTTTTTAATCCATTAGTGAATAACTCATTAATTATATTAAAAAAAAGCCGCAATGCCCATAGGTAAGACGGGGCATATCGAACATTCACAGGAGTTATGGAGGTAAGTTTATATATATCAGTAGCTTATAAGCGTGATACATTAGTGGTAGTAGGTAGGTCATTACCATTGAGTGATGACAAGGCGTGCAATGAGCTATTCAATGATTTATACAACGCCTTGCCATCAACAGAATAATTACAGCGTTTTAATTCCCATATTAAACAGAGTAAACCCATAAATATCAGCAGTTTGTTCGATTGTCTTGCTGATTGGTGTACCAGCGCCATGTCCCGCATCCGTTTCAATACGGATCAAAGTGGGATTGGTGCCAGTATGCTTAGCTTGAAGCTCGGCGGCAAACTTGAATGAATGCGCAGGTACAACGCGATCATCATGATCTGCTGTCGTTACTAATGTGGCAGGATAATCCACACCCGATTTGACATTATGTACTGGCGAATAGCCTAACAAATATGCAAACATCTCTGCGCTTTGTTCAGCCGTACCATAATCATACGCCCAACCGGCACCCGCAGTGAAAGTATGGTAGCGCAACATATCTAAAACGCCGACGGCAGGAAGTGCCACAGCGGCAAGATCAGGACGTTGCGTCATGACTGCAGCAACTAACAAGCCGCCATTTGAGCCGCCACGTAATGCCAATCTTTTGCTTGAGGTATAATTATTTTCAATTAAGTATTCACCCGCAGCAATAAAATCATCAAACACATTTTGTTTGTCCTGCAAAGTACCAGCTTTATGCCACTCTTTACCATACTCACCACCACCGCGAATATTAGGAACGGCATAAATTCCACCTAACTCAACCCAAGCAGCAACGGTTGAACTAAATCTTGGGGTCAGACTCACATTAAAACCACCATAGCCATACAACATCGTAGGATTGGAGCCATCCAGCTTTGTATCCTTGTGATGTGTGATGATCATCGGAACCTGCGTACCGTCTTTTGACGTATAAAACACCTGTTTACTTATGTACTGTGTTCCGTCAAAGTCTATTTTCGGTTGGTTATATAATGTCGTGCTGCCATTTTTGATATTTAGCTTATAAATAGTAGTTGGAGTGACATAATTGGCGAACGTATAATACGTTTCGGTATCCGTCGATTTCCCCCAAAAGGACCCGACAGTTCCGACACCAGGCAAAGTAATATCACGGAGTTTTTGGCCGGTTAGGTCATATTGACTCACTTTTGAAATCGCATCGACCATGTATTCAGCAAATATAGTCCCACCGGCATAACTTGGGGATAACACATTTTCAGTCTCTGGAATGACATCCACCCAATTACTGACATCAGGCGCAGACACATCAACTTTGACAATTTTAGTATTAGGCGCATTTTCATTGGTGACCAAATACAGCTGTGAGCCTTGGTTGGTAAGCATATATACGTCTGAGGCAATATCTTGTTTTACCGTCTGCCATTGTGCATTAGCTTGCGTTAAATCTTTAACATAAGCACGATTACCCGATGTGGAGTTGGCTGCACTTACAAAGAGGTAACGATTATCTTCGCTGACTTGTGTACCGACATAACGATGTTTTTGTGCTTGAGTATGACCAAAAATCGGCTGGTCGACTTGTTGTGATGTACCTAGCGCATGATAATACACTTTATGTTGGTCGGTTTTTTCACTCAGCTCAGAGCCTGTTGGCTTGTCATAACTAGAATAGTAAAAGCCCTCATTTTTGTACCAAGATATGCCACTGAATTTGACATCTTGCAAAGGCTCACCGATCAATTCTTTGGTTTGAGTATTCATGATGTAAACTTGTCGCCAATCACTGCCTCCGGTTGAGGTCATATAAGCAACGGTTTGCCCATCATCACTAAAATACATACCCGATAAAGATACAGTGCCATCAGTACTAAATGTATTCGGATCAATAAAAATTTCTATCTCAGCATTATTGTCATCAGCGTCTTTTTGGCGATACACGACACTTTGGTTTTGTAAGCCATCATTTTTATAAAAATACGTGTAATCCCCTTCTTTAAATGGTGAAGATATGCGTTCGTAATTAATTAACTTGGTAACTACTTGTTCGATTTGTTCACGATAAGGAATCTGATCAAAATAGCCTTGTGTCACCGCGTTTTGTGTTTTAACCCACGCTTCGGTCTCATCACTGCGATCATCTTCTAACCATCGATACGGGTCGGCAACTTTAGTACCAAAATACGTATCAACCACATCACCTTTACGCGTATTTGGGTAGGTCAACTGTGTCTTGGATGTCATAGTTTGAGCGCTCGTTGTAGTGGAGGATTGCGGAGAAGTTATTAGCTGACATGCAGTTAGAGCGCTAATGCTCAATGCTGATATAGCGATAACGGGAAGTAATCTCATAGGGTCTGTCCTGTGTTGTTTTTATTATATTTCTATTTATTTTGTTTTATTTTCCATTTTAAAGGCGAGATTCAATCAATACGACAGCATCACTCAACACCTCATAAATCAGTGCTTGTGCGGTGTTTGCATCACCATCTTTGATGGCGTTGAATACTTTGACATGAAAAGTCACGTCCGTATTTGAAATGCCTTTGACCTGATTAGTATAACGAATACTGACACGCAGCGCAGCATCCACAAATTGCGTTAATTGAATAAAGAAGCGATTACCGCTGGCAACCAAAATCATGTTTAAAAAATTAAGATGCGCATCCAATTGATCTTCTAGCCCCTCCTCGGCTTCAGAGATCCGATACAAAGCTTGCTCAATATCCTTGATTTGTTGGGGTGTTGCATTTTCAGCAGCTAGCTTAGCCGCCATTGGCTCAATCGCAAAGCGCACCTCGGTGAACTCTTTGAGTAATTGTAGGGAGGGTTTACTTTTGAGGATCCACACCAACACATCACTATCGTAGAGATTCCAAAGGGTTTCAGGATTAACCGTGATCCCTTGTTTTGGTCGGGAAGAAATCAATCCTTTAGCTGACAGCATTTTGACTGCTTCTCGAGTCGCACTGCGGCTAACCTCAAATTGCTCACACAACACCGCCTCAGAAGGCATTCTTGTGCCAATCGGGTAATCGCCTTTGACAATCGCTTCACCCAATTTATGAGTCAGTTGTTGTGTTAAATTTTTCGACATCTAGAGTACTCAGTATCATTTCATTTATCATATAAATATGTGATTCATTATGAGGACTAAATCTCACAGAGTAAATACGTTAACGCTGCTAATTGATTCTTTATGATAGGATGTTGAAATTGCGGTATTATTTTGGTTCTATTTTGCTACCAATTTGCTATCATGCTTCCCGCATTATACGCACCCGTAGCTCATCACTGCGTGACGCGCATGAATAGACCGCTGCCCTGTAGTGTCGAAGGTCAACGATGTGTCTGTCTAGTCGACGGATAAAGTAATACGCACCCGTAGCTCAGCTGGATAGAGCGCTGCCCTCCGGAGGCAGAGGTCGTGAGTTCGAATCTCGCCGGGTGCGCCACAAAATACAACATCTTCATTGATATCTCAGAAATAATAAGTGTTCACCCTTTACCAAAATCTGTTTTTACACTCAAATTAGCCCTATGTCTCTGCAGAGGTTTTACGCTATGATTGTGGTTGTTTTTATTGCACCTCAATCAGCCTATGATCTCAACTGCCACTTCTCAACCCTCCGCGCCCACTTTGATCAATCCAATCTTGATTGCAGGTTGTGTCATTATCATGGTGAGTTTTGCTATTCGTTCGTCATTTGGGTTATTTCAAATCCCTATCGCTACTGAGTTTAACTGGTTGCGCAGTGAGTTTTCATTAGCCATTGCAATACAAAATTTATTCTGGGGTATCGGTCAGCCTATCTTTGGCGCACTCGCTGAAAAATACGGAGATCGTAAAGCTATCGTCGCAGGGATTTTTTGTTATGCGTTGGGATTGTTCTTGTCGGCATTTGCTATTACACCGGGACAACATCAATTACTTGAAATGATTGTAGGCTTTGGTATTGCTGGGACAGGGTTTGGTCTAATATTAGCCATTGTTGGACGGGCTAGCAGTGATAAAAACCGTTCACTCGCATTGGGTATCACCACTGCTGCCGGCTCAGTGGGGCAGATCGTTGGCCCTCCTGTTGCACAAGGTTTGTTAGCACAATTTGTTTGGCAAGATGTGTTTATGATTTTCGCAGGGATTATTTGCTTTACGCTACTCGCGGTCAGTCGTTTACATGTTACAGCGACACTTTCTGGTAGCGCTAATACTGCCGTAAATGCTCATGCCTCAACAGAAGATGAAGAACTTTTGGGCGTGGTGGTAAGACGTACAATTAAAGATCCTACCTTTATCTTTTTGTTTGTTGGCTTTTTTTCCTGTGGCTATCAATTGGCGTTTATTACAGCGCATTTTCCTGCATTAATTTCAGAAATGTGTTCTGCTATCAGTCCAGCTAGCTTGATCCAAACGCTTGGTGTCACAACCACATCTGGCTTAGGCGCCTTGGCTATCGCCTTAATTGGGTTTGCCAATGTTGCAGGCACTATCTATGCGGGTTGGCTTGGTAATCGCTATTCGCGCAAATACCTTTTAGCCGGTATCTATGCTTTACGCACCATAATCTCAGTTATTTTTATAATCAATCCCATTACGCCTGAATCAGTTGTGATCTTTGCTATTATTATGGGGTCGTTATGGTTGGCAACAGTTCCGTTAACTGCAGGTCTGATTGGACATATTTATGGCCTAAAATACATGGGTACTTTATACGGACTGGTATTCTTTTCTCACCAACTAGGTGGATTTTTAGGTGTGTGGTTGGGCGGCTCATTATATGACTACTATGGTGATTATATGATGGTATGGTGGATAGGCATCGGTGTTGGTGCATTCTCAGCTTTGATCCATTTGCCAGTCAACGAACAACCTAAGGCACAAAGGGCATTAATCACCTCGAGTTAACTCTATAGCTTATTGGAATAACAAAGCAGTCTGTATTGAAGAGATGACTTTTGATTTACATCAATTCAGCATGGCGTTCTTTTTGCTATATAGGTAATATTGACTCCAAATAAATTGAATGCCAATGAAACACATCACTGATAATTTAGTTATTTTTTGCACCCAAAAGCCCAAAACCGTATACGTCATACTGGCTATTATTGCCTTGTTTTTTTGTGCCCAAATTCCGCGCATTCAAATCGACACCGACCCAGAGAATATGCTAGATGCAGCTCATCCAGCGAGGGTTTTTCATAATGACATAAAAACGCGTTTTGCTATGCACGATGCCATCGTCGTGGGAGTGGTCAATAACACGGATGAAGCCGGCGTTTTTACCCCTGAGACCTTAACTGACATATATGACATCACTGCGTCAATTCTGTCAATTGATGGAGTCATTGCGACTGATCTTATGTCGATTTCTACGGTGGATAATATTACCCAGTCACAACCAGGCACGATCCGCTTTGAATGGATGATGCCCAAGCCGCCACAAGATGCTGCAACCAGCGCCCAGATCCAACGTAACCTCGCTCGCTTGCCCTTATTACAAGACACCTTAGCATCGCAAAATGGTAAAGCTGCCGCGATCTATGTGCCGATTAAAGATAAAAATGAAAGTTATAATATCGCCGAACAGATCCGCGCCAAGATCAATCAACTTGATGGCACGTCTGATTGGTATATCACCGGATTACCCGTGGCTGAAGACCAGTTTGGCTATGAAATGTTTATTCAAATGGGGATCGCTGCGCCGCTGGCGGGATTAACTATTTTCGTTTTATTGTTTTTGTTTTTCCGTAATATTCCCTTAATTATCGCACCGATGATTGTCGCGATGTCTACGGTCTTGATTACCATGGGCGCCTTGATTGGCCTAGGCTATACGGTGCATATCATGTCATCTATGATTGCCATTTTTTTGATGCCCATTGCAGTCGTGGATTCGGTGCATATTTTGTCGGAATTTAGTGACAGGCACAAACCCGGTGAAAGTCTCAATGACACTATTGAAGAAGTCATTGGGCATTTATTTACGCCGATGCTCTACACCTCTATCACCTCATCGGTTGGCTTTTACTCATTGATGTTAACCCCTATCCCGCCAGTACAAGTCTTTGGTGCCTTTGTGGGCACGGGGATCATCCTAGCATTCGTCATCACCATTACGTTTATGCCTGCGTATCTATCACGCATGACTGATGCATCACTCGACAAACTTCAAGCCGTCATGCACTCGCAACATGGAGGCAGCCGTATTGCCCAGTTAGCCAAAGGCTTAGGCAGTGTTGCATTGCGCTTTAAAGGATTATTGGTGTTTGGTTTTGCAGCTGTTTTTGCCGTATCCGTGTGGGGCATTAGCCAAATTCAAATCAATGACAACCCAGTACGTTGGTTTAAACCTGACCATGAAATTCGGGTCGCAGATACCGTTCTCAATGCAAATTTTGCTGGTACCTATGATGCGTACATTGTACTGAGTGCTGCCGATTCATTAATGCCGTTAGCAGAGCTACTCAACGCAGACAGACCTGAAAGTCTAAATATCTGGGCGCAACAACAAATCAGTCAACTTGCCAGTCAGCCGCGCAATGAACAATATCAAACTTTGATTATCAACATTGAAGATGCGCTATTTAGCGATGTTAATCCTGCTGAAGAAGTCTATTTCAACACGTTATTAAGCACGACGGAAAACGCGTTAAGCCAATCCAAAGCGTTTCAATCCCCTGCATTACTTAGCTACATTGAGCAATTACAAGCCCATTTACAAGCATCGGGATTAGTCGGAAAATCCAATTCATTGACCGATGTGACCAAAGTTGTTAATCGCGAACTTCGTTCCGGTAATGACGCCGATTATCAGATCCCAGAATCACCTCAAGCCGTCGCTCAGACTTTGTTGCAGTATCAATCCTCACACCGTCCGGATGATTTATGGCATTTTGTGACACCTGATTTTCAACAAACTCTAATCTGGTTACAACTGGCTTCTGGTGATAATCAAGATATGAGTCAGGTCATTGAACTAGTGAATGAGTATGTTACTCAACATCCTCTACCGCAAAATATCGACTTGAACTGGGCTGGTAAGGCTTACATTAATGTCATTTGGCAAGAAAATATGGTCGCAGGGATGCTCGATAGTTTGATGAGTGCCTTTGTCATTGTATTTATCATGATGGTGTTATTGTTCCGTTCATTGGTCTTTGGCGTGTTGGCAATGTTGCCACTGACCATTACCATCACCTTTATTTATGGCTTAATTGGGATCATTGGCAAAGATTACGACATGCCCATTGCGGTGCTATCAGCCTTAACCCTCGGATTGTCGGTTGATTTTGCGATCCACTTTTTAGAACGCATTCGTGAGGTCTACAAACAAACCCAAGATCTGCAAGCTACCTTTACCGCCATGTTTGACGAACCCGCCACGGCGATTACGCGCAACGCCTTGGTCATCGCGCTTGGCTTTACTCCGTTGTTGTTTGCCCCATTAGTGCCGTATATCACGGTAGGGATATTTTTAGCCAGTATTATGGCGATCTCTGCGTTAGTCACATTACTGATTTTACCTGCGGTTATGACGATGGCGCGGGGTATTGTTTTTAAACCAAATGAAGGAGTAGGTCATGAAAAAATATAGTTTACTTGCCACAGGGTTATTGCTGTTATCCCACTCCTTAGCAGCCCCGTTAGCACTCGCGGCTGAAGTGGACGTTGACGCGTTGATACAAGAAGCCGAACGCGCCTCTTATTACAGCGGCAATGATGGTCGCTCCGATGCGCGGATGATGATTGTAGATAACCAAGGACGCAAGCAGCTGCGACAATTCACGATTTTACGCCGCGATGTGAGTGACAATGGCGATCAACAAATGATGGTGTTTTTTTCGCGCCCGTCCGATGTCAAAGACACGGTTTTTCGGGTAGAAAAACATGTAGATGTCAGTGTTGATGATGATCGCTGGCTGTATTTACCAGCTCTGGATTTAGTCAAACGCATTTCTGCCGGTGATAAACGCACCTCGTTTGTTGGCTCACATTTTTATTATGAGGATGTGTCTGGTCGCGCAATTTCAGAAGATACGTTTGTATTACAAAGTGACGAGGCTGATGCCTATGTCCTTAAAGCTACGCCCAAAGCCCCCGATACCGTCGAGTTTACTTACTATGTGGTACGGATCAATAAGACCACTAAACTCCCTATGGAAATCAACTTTTTTAAAGCCAATGGCGATAATTATCGCCGCGTTGAAGCGATCAAAATAGAAGACATACAAGGTCATCCTACAGTGGTTCGATCCAAAGTTAGTGATCTACAAACTGGCGGTTATACCTTAATGGAATTTCGTAACATCACCTACGATCTGGGCTTAGACGATGACGTATTTAGTGAACGAAGTTTGCGTAACCCTCCACAACAATGGCTCAACTAAGATGAAACTTCGCCCTTCATTGCGCCATGCCTTGCGCTTATTATGCCTGACTCCGCTATTGCTCTCAGGAGTACATGTACAAGCGCAACAAGTAAGCGTACCCCCTGAAAAACCCACTCAAGACGAATGGGATATGGGAGAGTGGGCAGAGCCCGAGCAACAAACTTATCGGATCAATGGTTTTGTCGAAGCGGCTGCCGGCTGGCGTTTGTCTGATGATCCGGTGATCAATGGGCGCAGCACGTTGGCTGACTTGCGCGTGCAATTACAAGTCGATCGGGATTTTTCGCAATCGCGGATCAGTCTCTCTGCGGATGTGTATTATGATGGTGTACTCGACCAAGCCAAAGCCCAAGTCCGTGAACTGGCGTGGCAAGGAAATTTGAGTTCACTAGGCCAATGGGGCACAAAAGTTGATGCCAAATTAGGGCAACAAGTATTAACTTGGGGCACTGGGGATTATGTATTTTTAAATGATTTATTTGCCAAAGATTTTCAGTCGTTTTTTGCGGGTCGTGATGATGAATACTTAAAAGCGCCGTCATTATCGGCTAAATTTTCAGGCTATTTTGATTGGGCTAATATCGATCTGGTGATCACACCCGAATTTACCCCCGACAACTATATTAATGGCGATTATTTTTCGTTTTTTTCACCGCAGTATTCACCTATTTCGGGTACTAATGTCGCGCCACGTTTTAGCGTAACAGGAGCCCAACTGCCCGCTTCGCCAGAATATGCCGTGCGTATTAGTAAATCCTTAGGATCTACTGAACTGGCACTTTATGGCTATCGTGGGTTCTATAAATCCCCATCGAGTATGACAGATACTGGCTTGGCAACGTTTTCGGCGTTACGAGTTTATGGTGCCAGCGCGATTACGCCGTTTGCTCAAGGGTTATTCAATGCAGAGTTTGCTTACTATGATTCGACTGATGATGGGCATGGTACCCACCCACAGATCCCTAACTCACAAGCGCGGTATTTGTTGGGCTATGAACAAGAACTGGTCAAAAACCTCACGGGTTCGGTGCAGTGGTATCTGGAACGCACCGCTGATTATGCCTCACTTCTCAGCCACTCGCTAACACCTGAATTTGAGCCTGCGCATAGTCGGATTGTCGTAACCCAAAGGCTCATGTACCGAGCCTTGCAGCAAACCCTTACATTCAATGCGTTTAATTTTTATTCAACCAGTGATGCTGATGGGTATTTAAAATTCAGCACGGACTACAGTCCTACTGATGACTGGCGCCTTACTGGAGGTGTAAATGTGTTTTATGGCGACCACCCGCATACATTTTTTAACCAATTTGCAGATGCAAGCAATGCTTTTATTCGATTGAGATTGTTTTACTAATTTACAACTATGTTTAGGAGAAAGTGATGTCTAGCAACAAAGCGTTTTCAGCAGAACGAGCTCTCACCGCCTTTGCAGGTCTAATGACTTTACTATCAGTAGCATTAACCGTTTGGGTACATCCCAATTTTGTATGGTTGACGGTATTTGTCGGTGCGAATTTATTTCAACAAAGCTACACGGGGTTTTGCCCAGCGATGATTGTTTTACGCAAAGTATTTGGGTTCAAAACAGAGCGAGAACTTGCCACCCATATATAACTCCTAATAAGGAACTATCATGGCTAAGATCGTTGTATTAGGTGCAGGAACCGGCGGTATGCCGGCTGCATATGAAACCAAAGAAATGTTAGGCGCCGAGCAT
>Ga0222715_10000096_pt1 | contig 90421 bp, 105 predicted proteins | sample C33_9DmetaG_FD_165056 | JGI IMG/M metagenome (GOLD analysis project Ga0222715, IMG submission 165056) | Estuarine water microbial communities from San Francisco Bay, California, United States - C33_9D | ecosystem: Environmental > Aquatic > Marine > Unclassified | place: USA: California...
CCGCCCTCGCCACCACCAACTCCGTATCCACCTGCGGCTGCGGAAGCCATACCCTTGTCTTCACCACAACCGCCCGAGGTGCCGTCGCCGTCTCTTCCCTCACCGCTGCAAAGGCAGACAACGGACTTTATCCCCACCCCCGAGACTCAGGCAAAGGTGGCAGCCATCAAGGCCGCGCCGCGCCCGGCTAATGTGCCTAAACTAGATATACTTCAACCTGAATTACCATATCAACCGCCACCGGTTCAACAGCAGCCAGAAGAAGACCCACAATTTAGACCAATAGAACGACAACTCGGAACAGGGAGTGGGGCCCTCCAGGACCTTCGATCAGTATCCCAACTTCCTCGGCAGACTGCTGCACCATCTACGAAATCATTTCGTCAGTTACCTCCTCCTTCTTATGATCAACTTGCTCCTGTAACGGAAAGAGGAGCTGCTACTGTAGGGGTTAGGCCACTTTCAGGACGTTCTGCTCGGGATCCTCTTACAAATCGGGCAGCTGGTTCATCTCGGCCATCTACTTCAAGGGGACCTACTTTAGTAGCCGAGAAACCGTTCGATCCCACAAGTGCATATAACGGTCTTCAAAAACTCTATCCAGGTAAAAATTGGCAAACTAGTAAACAATTAGCAACCTTGAAGGCTAACAATTATGATGTTCAAGAGGAATTGAGTTCGAATGGCTCTGCAATGATATTGAGATTAATTCGTCAAAGAAAAGGTGGTTCAAAAACAAGAAAAAATTTAAAATTAAAATTAATGCCTGCTAAAAAAATAGAGAGAAAATATAAACAATCATTTAAAAATAAAGTTAAACTAAATCATAGTCAAGTTAATCGCTCTAAATTACTAAATGAAAATGCTAATAATAAAACGAAAAAACAAGTTAGATTAAATTTAAAAGAAAAGAAAAAAAATGTAAGAAAATATAAACAATCTTTCAAAAATAAAAAATAAAAATATTAAATAATTTATTAAAAATTTAATAAAATATTTAACCTAATTGTGGTCTTTGATTATTATCCATTACTAATGGATAAGGCATAATTACTGCTTGTGGTCTATCAAAAATTGGTTTAAAAGGAAGAGTTCTTAAACTAGGTGCTGGTGGTTCACATGGATTAACCATATTTGAAGAACCAATACCCCGTAATGTGCTTTCTATATCTACTGGATTATTTGCTAATGCATCTCTCGATAATTTACTTGGATTATATAATTCAGGAAAACATTCACTATTAGGTCTTCCTGATGCAGAATGTAAATATAAATTATTTTCTATATGATTTGTATTTTGAAGTTGTTCTAATTTGTAATCACTAGTAGTGTTACGATTTCTTGTAGATGCCATTTAATATATATAAAATATATTTTTATTTTATTCTTTTACATAATTTTCTTTACATATATTTTTTATTATTTTATCTTCTACTTCACCTACTGGTTTTCCTATATTTGATATTGCTTTTGCATAATATGCTTGTTTATCATCATATTCCATAAAATCTTTATTTTCATTTTGCCACTTACATAATGTAGTAAAATTCTTATTTGATGTTTTATTTATTGCTTTTTTAATTTTTTCTTTTGTTATATCTTTTTCCCATTTATCATCATCTTTTATATACAATGTTTCTCGTTTTATATCTGTGCAGTGTAATGGTCTCTCAAATTTTCCTAATTTATTCATATTATCCATTAAAATTTTAGTTATTCCTTTTTCTAAACCATTAACTTTAGTATAGTCTAGTTGTTCAAATGATACTTGTATAGATTTTATAAAATCAGTCATATTAATAGCATCTTTACACTGTTCGTTTAAAAACATATTAATATTGAATTGTTGATTATTATTAATTGTATTATTATTGCCCATAGAAGGTTTCATTTCTACAATTTTTTTAGTTAATTCAGTATTTTCTTTAACTACATTTTCTAATTGTTTATCTTTATCTTTTATAACATTTACTAAATCACCAAATAATTTTTTCATGTCACTATTATCTTTTACTAATTGACATACTAATTCTTCTGAAACCCCTGATTTGTGCGTTTCTAAAGTTTTTGGTTGTTTATTATTACATTTTTGTTGATGTTTAAAAAGTCCCTGTTTATATTTATAAGATTTTCCACAAATACATACAAATTCTTCATTTTTCACTTTTTCCACTTTTTCCACTTTTTCCACTTTTTCGTCATCCAAAATAATCATATTTTTGGATATTTCCATTTTTTTATGTTTTGCGGTTGCTAAATGTTTTTTAAAATGTTCTTTTCTAAAGCATTTATAATGACAACATTCACAATAATATTTATTTTCCACTTTTTCCACTTTTTCCACTTTTTCGTCATCCATAGTCATCCTATATTATACTAACAAAAAACTCTCTAAATTGTTTTTTTTAGTAAATTTTATTTATGGTAACAAAAATATATTAAGAAATATTAGTAATATTAAACGATATTGGTTTAATATATTAAAAAAAGGCAAATTTTAGAAAAATTCCAAAAGGTAAAATATATATTAAAAAAGGACAAAAAAAAATGTCCAAAATCAAAAAAAATTTTACAAATAGAAATTTCCAAAAAAACACACTTTTGAAGAATAATATTTTTGTTATGTAATAGCGTCACAAAACAAAAATAGCGTATTTTGGGGTATTTTTCTTTAAGTTCTTTTTAATAATATATATTAATTTTGAGAGATAAATTGTTTTAATTCAGAAAAACTGGATTTGTTGAGAGATTTATTAGTTTTATAGTGTATAAATGAGTTATGAAATAAATAAAAATAGTCATATGAAATAAGCATTTGAAAAATAAATGAATTATCTAATTTTTGATTATTTTGTTTTAAAAATTGAAATATAGTTAATTTGTTTGAGAGAATGTCTATTATTTCAAGGATTTCTTCATCATCTCTCAAAATGTTAAATAATTTGATAATATTATTATCTATTTTTTGAGAATCATAATTATTTAATTTAAAAACTTGTAATAATTGATTTTGGTAACATAATGAAGAGAGATTTTCATCATTTTCTATTAAATGGTAGGTGCATAATAAATCATAATCATAAGTTAATGAATCCATAATATAATATTAAAATTAAATAACATTATATTATTTTTTTTAGAAAAGTTTAAATAATTTGGAGAGATTATTGATTTTTGGCTTTGTCTCTCGCAAAATTGCGAGCAGAAATACCAGCACGATTCCATCCACTCATAGCATCTTCTTCAATTTTATAAGCAGAATTATTAATCGAATTTTGTAATGGTTCAATTAGTGGATAATTTTTATGTTCGCTAAAATCATTTTCCATTAATGGATTAACTGTCTTTTTATTTAAAGCATTCTCTCCAGCTCTTAACATAAATTCTGTATCTGTATCTCCTATACCTCTTCCTAAATAAGGAACTGTTAAAAAAGGTCTGCTCATTAAAGTTAATTTACAAGCAGGTTTAGTAATATGAGTGTATTTTAATTCATTATTAGCATCAATTTCACATCCTTTAACTCCACCTTCATGAGAACCTTTATAGAAAACCTGAGGTTGTTTTGTAGCAAAATCAATAGCGGTGCTCATGGGACAATGAGGATAATAATTTTCTAATCTATAATTAGCATTATTCATATTTTGAATGTTTCTTTGATCAATAGCAACATTATCATTACCTATTCTTGAAATAGTATCAAATGTATATGGATAAGTTGTTGTAGCTGACATATATAATAATTTAATATAATATTATTTTTAATAAAAAATTAAATTATTTAATTACATATTAATATGTCTATAATTTCCTTTTAAACATTGTTCAACATCACCATCTTTACATGAAGCCATATTTCCATAACAAAATTGTGCAAATTCTTTTTGATTATTAGCAACTCTAGTATTAGCAGTACTATAAAATTGTCTCATAGATTGTTCAAATTGAAATTTATCTCCTAAATCATTAAATAATTTATCTTCAACTGATTGATCATTAAAATTTTGTTTTATTATTTCTTTTGCTGAATTATTTATTTCTTCTTCAACTGCCTTATTGTATGAAGGAGCTGCAGCTAATCTCTCGGGTTTATCTTGTATTTCTGGTAATAATACATTCATAATTGGATTTTTTGGGGTAGGATTTGTATAATTATCTTTAAATTTTTCATACAATTTTTCATCACTAAATGCTTCTTTTAATTTACTATTTTCTTTATTATTTAAAATAAAATAAGTAGCAATTAAAACTACTAAAGTTATAATTCCAGTTAAAAAAAGTTTAAAATTTCTAAATAAAAAAACACCTAAAATTGTAGCATATATTACAAATTTACTAATAGCATTTAATTTCTCTTCTCTAGTCATTGATTCAAGTGGCCACAAATCAAAAACTTTACTTTTATCTAATAAAACATAAGGATCATAAATCCAAAATTTAGTTTTATGTTCTTCTTTTGTATTATCTTTATTCATTTATATATATATTCATAATTATTTTTATTAATTAATTCCACTTTAAATTAATTTTTCAATCATCTCCATATAATTACTCAAATCAGGCTTCACCAATAACTCATAATCAATTAGTTTAGAATCATCACCATAAGTTTGCGGCTGCAAACTATTTACTTTTAAAGGACAAGGCCAATGCGAAGTAGTTCGCAACTCTTTAAAATACTTTTTACGTTTTTCGATTTGACTTTTAGTATTCTTAATATGCGATTTAGGTAAATAACACAAATACTGCACTATTCTCTCTTCAGAATTTGGTTCCCCATAACGATTTTGGTGAAAAGTACGAGAATCCCAAATAACTAAATCACCAGGATTTACACTCAATACTCTTTTTGCATCTTTAATTTTTTCTAAATATGCTTCATCAATAAGATTCCAATTTTTAGAACCAGTTATGTTTTTCTCTTTAAAATAATCCTCATGAAACAAGTGACTAGTTTCATATAAAATAATAGTTCTCTCACAATTTTTAGTTAAACTTACAAAACTCTGATAACACTTCAAACCTTTAGAATCAGCGGCCTGATCGGTATGCGTCCAAAGTTTATCTTTTTTAGTAAATTCCTTCGGAATATAACAACAACCATCAAAAGATACAATTAAATCCTCAGTATTCCACAATTTCTTAAAAACACTAATAATCTTTTTTCTAGTTCTCAAATACCAAGCATGCTCCTGATGCCCGACCTGATGAAATTTATAAATGCCATGCGGATCAATTTGCGAATGAAATTTATCATGATTTGGAATACTATTTTTCCACTTATAAAATAAATCCTTAGCAATTTGTATCTCTTCATCACTAATAACATTTGGAATTATTACATAGCCATTTTTCTTCAAATCTAAAATATACTTATCAAGCAAGAAGTCAAAAATCTGAGCCTCCAAGACCTCAACTTTCCTCAGCAATTCGTCCATTTTTTTTAAGTTTATAATTGTTAAAAAAAATGTAAATGAAATCAATTTTTTTTTTCTATTAACTATTTTGAATAATATGTTCTAAATTAGATAAAGTTAATAATTTATTATTTTTATAAATCTCGTGTATTTTATAATAACCAATAAATAAAAGATTGAACATAATAGTATTATTTTTTTCTATTTCGTTTTTTCTTGTTATTATTTGTTTTAGCAGTAGCTGGTTTTGCTTCTTCATTTAAATTCTGTTTTTTTAATAACTCATCTATAAATTCACTTTGACTTTTCATTTGTTCCATTAAAGACGCCAAATTATTATTTATTGAATCTAAATTTTCTGCTTCTTTTGTTTCTCCAGATGAATAATTTTGAGAATAATTAGTTTCTTTAGCTCTATTTTGTTCTGCTTTTTTACGCATTCTCTCTTTTGTTTTAGACATTTTAATATTTTGATCCATCATATTTTGAAAAGCATTATTATTAAATTTACCACCTTTAGGCATTAATCCATCTAAATTCATTGATTTAAATATATCTTTAAAATTACCCATTCCTGGCATGTCCTGCATATTTTTAAATATTTCTGATGCTTCTTCTAATATTTCACTTTCTTTTAATGAACCATCTTTCATTTTTTCATCTAATTTACCACTAATTTTATTAACAATTCCCATTAATTTTCCTGGATTCTTAAATAAATTTTTGAATACATCATTTACGTCACTAACATTTTCTAGATCTATATCTAAATCTTTAGTGGTTTCTTCTGCTAATTCTTTCGCTAAATTACCTAATTTACCATTTATTAATTTATTTATATGATCATGTATTATATCTGTATCAGGTAAGTTATCAATATTTGAAGGGTCAATGTTCATAGAACCAAATATATTTTCAAATGGACTATTATCTGATGAATCTACAAATTCATTTTGGGAAAATAAATTTTCCATAGATTTAACAGTTTCTTGTAATTTATTTTTAAATTCATCACTATTTATTGCTTCAAATAATTTTTCATTATTTCCAAATGATTCTTTATCTTGAATATTTGTTATAATTGTAAATAAAATTAGTTGCAAATATTTCCATAATGTTTCTTTCGTTTGATTACTTGTTGTATCAAAATATAATTCTACAAAATTTATATTTGGTAATAAAAATAATTCAGTTTCATTTGAAAAAATCTCTTCATTTTGATATAAAATATCAAAAAATTTTAATGGAAAAACATTCTTGCAAAAGTTATATAAAATAGTCGCAGATGTTATAAATTCTTCTTCTAATTCTGTATTTTCTTTATTAAATTCATACTTCATTATTCTAACCATATTTTCATCTTTTAATATAATATTCTCGGTTTTATCTGGAAATGTATTAAGTAAATCATTTAATAAATCTTTTACAATTTTAGAAAATTCTATTAAATTTGATATTTCTACTTTTCTTTCATCTTCCATTTTCTATGAAATAAATTTATAGATTATATTTAAATATATATTACAAATTATATTTAAATATTTAATTAATGTTATTTCTTGAATCTTGATAATTTTTTAAACTATTTTCATCTACTTTATCTGGAATATAATTCTCTTCTGGAGTCTCTATTTTTTCCTGAAAATTAATTGTCGCATAATTATATAATTGTCTCATTCCACCTTCTCCTTTAGCAGAAAGTTCATCATTTCCTTGATCCAAAAAACTAAAATTATCTGAATGAACACCTGCTAAACCATCATTCATAGAAAATGCCGAAGGTTCTCCATTAAAATTTGTAGCTTGTTGCACTTTTACTTGTTCAACTGGTTTTAAATAACTTAATATATTATCTCCAAATAATACCTTATATTCACCATTTAATATCATTAACGCTGGAACAGCATTAACTGTATTTGGTAATAATAATTCTTGATTATTTTCCAATACAACATATGTAGCATTATTTTTTTGAACTCTTCTATCAATACAAACATAATGTAAATTATTTTTAACAGATGATTTTGATAAATAACCTAATAATTTTTTTGAATTATCACAATAATTACTATAATATAATACTGAACCCATATATTAATATATTTTTACAAATTTATTTATATTTATATTTAAACTAAATATTTATTATATTTTAATTAAAATTGAAAAATATAATAAATAAATTTCATATTATAAATATAATGGCTTCATTACCAAAAATTAGCAACGTTGATGAATATAATAATACCTTAAAATTTACATTAAGTAATATTAATGTTAGTTATGCTAATGCTATTAGAAGAATATTACTTTCTGATATACCATGTATTGTTTTTAAAACTAATCCTTATCATGAAAATAATGTTAACATCAAAATTAATAAATCACGCTTAAATAATGAACTCATCAAACAAAGAATTAGCTCCATTCCTATTCATATTGATAATATTTATGATTTTCCTTATCAAAATTACATCGTTGAATTAGACAAAACTAACAATTCTAATACTATCGTTTACGCTACAACCGAAGATTTAAAAATTAAAAATATTGATTCTGAAAAATATCTTGAAACTAGTGAAGTTAGACAGCTATTTCCACCAGATACTATTACTGGTGATTACATTGATATTCTTAGATTACGTCCAAAATTAACTGATACCAGTGAACCTGAACAACTCAAATTTGAAGCTAAATTAACAATTAGTACTGCTAAAGAAGATGGAACATTTAACGTTGTAAGCACTTGTGCTTACGGTAATACTTTAGATCCTGTTAAAATTCAAGATGCTTGGAGTGCTAAGGAAGCTTCTCTTAAAGATACTGTATCAAAAGAAGAATTAGAATTCTTAAAAAAAGACTGGATGTTATTAGATGCAAAACGACTTTTTATTGAAGATAGTTTTGATTTTACAATTGAAACAATTGGTATTTATAGTAATTATAAATTACTTGAATTAGGAATTAGTTTAATTATTAAAAAACTATATGTTACATTAGAATCTCTTAAAAATGAAAATGAACTTATTTATGATGCTACTGATACATTAGATAATTGTTATATTATTACTTTATTAAATGAAGATTATACTATTGGAAAAATTATTGAATATTACTTATTTAATAAATACTTTAAAGAAGACAAACTTGTTAATTATGTTGGTTTCCTTAAAAAACATCCTCACGACAATCATAGTTTCATTAAAATTAGTTTTAAAAATTTAGTTTCAAAAGATGAATTATTAATTATGATTGAAGATTCAGTTAATAACAGTATTTTACTACTAAATTCTGTTAAAGAATATTTTACAGACAAATAAATAAATTATAAATATTATATATATTATGGGAAATATTTGTAATAATTTTTCTAATGAAAAATTTGACCAAAAACACGTAAAAAATTTAAATATTTCTACACCTCAATTTATTACTGAAGGAATACCTATTCAAAATAGTTATACTGATTTATCTAATTCACAACCTATTCAAATTCCTACCGCTTTTTCTTCTAATTATCAAGATGATAGTCCAATTTACGTAAATTCATTTTCTGATTATTCATCTAATTATTCATTACCTAACTCTTATCAAACACCACAACCAACTATTGTTCATCATTATAATTATAATAATAATAATGATAATGATAATATGACTAATTTTTTATTAGCTGGTGTTTTATTTTCAGAATTAGAATTAGCTGATGAATTAAATTGTGATTAAAATTATTCATTACATTCCATATTTTCATTATTTTCTACACTATTTTCTACACTATTTTCACTCGTTGGATTATATTTATAATTAATAACAAACATCTGTTGAGCTGGATGTAAATCATTTACATAATCAATTACAACTTTTTTATCTACCACTTTAGAATTTGGTTTTAAATCACTAATATATTTTTGATGAATATGATACATATGATTTTTATATTGAAAAGGATATTCCTTTAAATGTTTATGTTTTTTAATAAAACAACTAATATAATTTGAAAATAATTCATTTGTATATTCAAACATTAATAATTTAAATTTATTAAATAATAACACATGTTCTGGATAATAATGTAAAAATTCTTTAATTTTATTCTCTTTTTTTAACGATAAATAATTATATTGTAATTTTGGTTGATTTCCCCTCAGTTTTCGAACCTCCTCATAATTTACATTTCTAATTTTTGTTCTTGTACCATCTTTATTATAAACAATTGTTCCTACACAGTGAAATGGTGCCAGTTTATTTTCATAATGTGTCTGTAATTCATTTAGTGATGTCGCAAGCGAATATTTGTTTACTAATTGGACATTAGTATTTGCAAAAATATATGGTGGCTGACTCACTAATTCTGAAATATTTTTCTCTTTTACATATACAATCGGAAAACTTGTATTATCAATTTCATATACTTTTACTAGATAGATAAATGGTGTTTGAACTGGTGTTACTATTCTATTAAACGGATGCTGCATTACAAAAGAATAACAATAATTAGTATTCAAACTATTTAAATCAAAATTATTAGCATTACAACTCTCAAAAAACATACTTCTAAATGTAATATTATTATAATGCTCAAATTGATTATCACAATTAAAAAAACTATAATTTTTAATATCATTAAAAAATACAATATTTCCACCTACAGTTGACCTTGTCGCTATTTCCCATGTATTATTAATATTATCAAAAAATACATTTATCATCGTACCATCTATAAAATCTTCCGTCCAACATTCATCTACATTTTCATATTTTTTATTAAAAGCTTCAAAATTTAATGACTTTTCTGGACTAAATACAATCAATTTATTATTTCTTACAACTAATGATCTGAATTTAGATAAAACATTAAAATATGGTTCTCCACTATTTTCCATTATTTTTAATTTTTCTTTATCATATTTAATTATTGTATATTCATTATTATTAAAAACATACTTTTTTGTATGAAAATATTCATCATAACCATTTAGTGCTGCTGATAAATTTACCTCTTTTACAATTTCTTCTGACGACATAATGTATACTATTTAATATTTGTAAAATATCTTTAACTTGTTTAAAAATAAATTTAAATTAAACTTTTACATAAATTTTCTATTATAAATATAATATAGTATATTTATAATGGAAAGCGAAAAATATAATTTACAATATGGAGATATTATTCAAATTGATTCACCTACTAATCTAGAACTTCATGAAAAAATATTTTTTATTAATTTCATTAATTCAAATAAAATCACACTTTTAAATGAAGATACTACCACAACATTAGATATTTCAGAAGAAGGAAAACTTTTAGAAGAATCTATTGATAACATTATGTTACTCCACAGAGCCGAAAGTCCCAGTTTTGTTATTCAAAATAATATTAGTGTTAACAAAAGTATATCAATCACTTTTGGTGGACCTTTACCCAAAATACTAAATGGTATTGTTACTAATATTGAAGAAGATATGATTGAAATCACTTTAATTCCTAATAGTCAAGTTATCTATATTGATTTTGCTTATAGTGGAATTCCTGAAAATTTAAATATTGAAAAAATTATTATTAAAGATTCAAAAGAATTATTACCAACCGAATTACCTGAAGATGAAGAAATCTCTCAAGAAGTCTCTCCTGAATTTCTTAATTTAGAAAATACCGATGATTTAGATTATGACCTTATTAAACACGTCGACGATGAAAAACTTAATGAAATTTTATTAGATGACTTCGAACTAGAAGATGATTATCAAGAATTTTATCATAGTGTTAATGTGCCTGATAGTGAAAAAAGATATACTTTAGAAACACAACTTAATGATTATATGGACCATGTATTAAATCTTTATAAACCTGAAGAACGTAATGAACTATTAATTTCTAATATTAATTTAGAATTAAATAGATATAAAGAACTTAGAACACTTTTCTCAAATTTTGATGAAAATAATAATCCTGTTATGGTTACTGAAAAAGGAGAATTTTATAAACCACTCAAAGAAGCTTTACTTAACTTAAATAAAAAATTATATTGGTTAATACCTGTTGTTTATAATTCTAAAAATTTAATTCATAATGAAGATACTGAAGATTATGATGAAGAATTTATTAATAAAATAAAAATGGGAGAATTTATTGAAAATTTAAATTCTGTAATTAACAAATGGTCTAATAATAGTTCCAAAGATAAAATTAATGACTACATCTCCTATATCAATAATTTATTAAATATATTTGATAATACTACAAATAAATATACATCTGATTTTAATAGTATCAATTTTAACTCTTTAGATGTTAACACTCAAATATTAGCAATCAACGATATATATAATGACTTCTATAGTTTTTGTATTAATGATAATACTATTGATACATTTAGATTTTCAACAGAAGTTTATAATCAAGGATTTAAAATGTTACAAACAGACTATATTAATAACAAACGTGTATATAATCTAAAAAATTTAACTCCTAATGAAAAAATTATTATTACATCTTTCATAACCTTACCTTTACCTATATTTAATTTCTCTAAAATTAATCAAAAATATACAACTATTTATGAAAGATCTAATCTTAATATTGATTTTTTTAATTATTTTCAATTACTTAATAACGAAACTAATATCAATAAATTTATATTAGAACAATCTAATTTTGATAAATTCATTAATACACATGATACCATTCACGATAATAAATTATTAGATAATATTTGTAATTTCTCTATTGAAGATAATCCATCCACTCCTATTGATGAAAAATTTAATTTATTACTAGAATCTTTTATACCAACAAATAGTTCTGCTATAGAATATTTATCACAAACTTATAAATATATAAATCATAAATCATTAATTCAAGATATCCAAAGTTTAAATATTGATATGCATAATTTAAATAAAAAAGATTATTCTATAATTTCCAAATTATTTAATGAAAATATTGATAACTATAAAAAAGAATATAATATTAGCAAAGATCTATTAAATAAATTAATCACATTAATAAATAGAGAATCTCTCAAATTAAAAGAAAATTATAAATTAAATTTTGATATTATTACCACAGAACTCAAACAAGAACTTTATGATAATTATAATCTTGATCCTGAAAATTTTAATAATACTTCCGAACTTATTAACTCTTTTATTACAATAGATGGTGGAAAATTCTTTATTACAAGTTTAAACAAAACTATTATGGATTTAATAGTTTCTAATTTACTTGATAATTTTATTAAACAAGCAAAAAAACCTAAAACTGAAGAAATCTCTCCCGAAGAAGAAGAAAATTGTGAAAAATATTATTTATCAAAAAAATATACATCATTAGAAACTATGGAAAATGATAATTCTAAACAAATATTTTTTGACGCAATATATGATAATACTATATATAGTCTGGCTAATGAATATGCTAAAGAAAAAACTACTATGGATACTAAACAATTTTTTGAATTTTTAACTGAGAAAATTATGGATGTTATGAACTTAACTAAAAAAAATGCACTTAGAGAAGCTAGAGCTGTAATTGAAGAAAAGAGAGAAGTAATTGATGGTGATTATTGTTTATTCGTTGATAAAGAAACCAAAAAAAATTATATTTATGTTAGACAAGATTCTACATGGGTTGTTGATAAAAAATTCAAAAATGATTTTTATATTGATTCTAACAAAATATTATGTGATATAAATAAAGATTGTATTTCTATTAATGATGAATGTATGGACGGAGCCAAATTAGAAAAGAAAAATTTAAAAGAAGATGTTGATAAAATTTTAGATAGTTTCCAAGCTAAATATAATTTAAGTGTTGAAGAAATTAAAGGAAAACTCAATGATAATTATGAAAATGCTAAAAAATATCTTAAAAATATAATTCTAATTAAGGAAGAAAAAAATCTGCAAGTTAATAAATTAATATTAAGTAACTACGTTGATATATCCGAAGATATAAAAACTTCTCCTTACGAAAATCTAAGAGATAAAGTATTATCTATACCTGATTTTGTTAAAAGACAAGAATATATTAAGAAATTTTGTTTAAAATTCACACGAGAAGCTGTATATGAAGAAGATAAATATTGGTTACATTGTAATAAAACCGCCGTTAAATTAATGCCTAGATTTTTATTAAAATTAGCTAATGCTTTTTCTAGTAAACAAGATTATATAAAAGAATTAGATACTATTTGTGCAGAACAAGGAACAATTAGTGATGACAATAACTATTGGGTAGATAAACATAGTGGATATATTATCAAAAATATAGATTTTTCTAGTGATGAAGGTTATGACGAACAAGGATTTAAATTAAATACTAAAGAAATTTTAGATTCTGAATATTCTATTAATCTCTCCAAAACTAATGCATCTACTAATCCAGATGTAAGAACAATTAATAATATAGTTAAATCTATGTCACAAATGATTGGTATTAACTTAGAAGGACAAAATCAATTTATTGTTAACAATGTTATTACAACTCAAAATGCTAATATTCCATCTAAAGAACTATATGAAAAAATGTTAGCAAAAACAGCAAAAAAAGAAGGAAAAGTCAAAGGATTTCCATCTTATGAAGATACATACAACCAATTATTGTTATTATTAACTTTATCATATTTAATAGTTGCTATTCAAATTAATATTCCTAGTTTTAAAACCAAAAAAACATTCCCTAGTTGTATTAAATCATTTTCGGGTTATCCTTTAGATGGAGACCAAGATAAAACTACAGTAATTTATATTTCTTGTATTGCTAGTAAAATTAAAAGTTCAATTAAACCTTGGAATACATTATTAAAAGTTTCTGAAGCAAATATTGCTAAAAAAATAGAAGCATTAATTGAAAAATATATTGTTAATGATAAAACTGTTATTGAACTCTCTCAAAAAAAGAGAGAATATTTAATATTAAATAAGGAAGAATTTATTCCTGATGAATTATCAATTGCTAACTGGCAGAATTTTATACCTCCATTATACTCTATTAAAATTGCAAAAGATAACACTGTTCCTTTATCGGATACATTTAAAGATGAATTATTAGATACATTTAGAAAAGGTAAAAAAAATGAAATTTTAGAAACATTAACATCAAAAAGTATATACTTAAGTAATACTATTATTGAAAGTATTCAAAAAATAGTAGAAACTAATAGCACTTTATTAGAAAATTCTGCTGGTGATCCTTTCTTAGAAAATGCTTGTTGTAATTCTACAATAAATACAATAAATTATTTTATTAATGGTGATAAAACTATTTTAGATAATAACAATTTAGTTGAATATTATACTAAAATTTTAGAAAGTATTAATTCTTTAAATAAATCATCAATTTTATATCACGCTGAAAATACTAAAATTTTATTACCTATTGTCCAATCTGACTTTAATGAAGAAACTATATACAAAACTTTTATTTATTTTTGTAATTTTAATAATAATTTACCAATTGATGATGAATTAAGAAGTATTTGTATGGATAAACCAAGTAGTTTTGATTCTACAAAAGATATTTCTGAAATTATTGAATCATTAAAATCTCAAGGAAAAATATATAATAAATCTACATTTGATGAATTAATTAATATTATTAATAAACGAAATATTTTACAATCAAATTCTAATTATCCTATCATAAATAATATAGAATCTTTAAGAAATATTTTAAATGATTACTTAGAATCACCAATTGAAATTAAAAGTGATGAAAAATTATTTGAAAAATTAAATTCACTTTTTGATACATTTGATATAAATAGTGGTGATGAAAAAGAATTAGATAGTGTTAAAAATTATTTAGCCAAAACTAATAATCAAATGAAAAATTCATTATTAGATTTTGTAAAGAAAATACCAAATATGAGTAAATCATTAATAGGAACAATGGAAAAATTATTAGACTTTGAAATAAATATTGAAAATTGTAAGTTTTATGATAACTATTTAAATAATCTAATCAACATATTTCCAAATATTATTTTAAATAAACAAATTGAATTGAAAAAAATTCCTAATCACTGGCAGCTATCTGATACACACAATAAAGATATAATAAATATTTTAGAAAATTATTATAAAAAACTAAATAATTTTTCACTTATACCAGGATTAGAAGTAGTTTTCAAATTTATTAAAAATAGATCTACTATATTTATTACATTAATGAAATTTTCTAAATATATAACACCAATTAAAATTAGTAATTCAAAAGAAGATACATATATTCCAAGTATATTTGATAAAGAATTTATTACATATTTTTACACTTACATTTTTTATAGTATTTTTAATGAATATATAAAAGTTACAAAATATGAAGAATTTATACTAGAAATAGGTGAAGTAGATGATTATAATGAAGAAGAAATGAATAAATCAATAATAAATTACATTTTTGAATTTTTAACTATTATAAATAGTCATTTAGATTTAATTAATAATACATACAAAAAGGTTAAAGAAAAAATTTCATATGCAAAAGAAAAAGAAAAAGATTTAATTACACAATATTTAAAAGATTTAACAGATGAAGAGAGAGAAGTAGAAAATATATTCAAAAATAATAAATTAGAAAGCTGGAGTGCAGGATTACAAAAAGGATTAACACAATATGTTGCCTCAAATTATGATGAAGAAAGAGAAAAAATGGAAAAACAAGCATTAAAAGAATACAAATTAAGACAAAATAATAATGTAACTGAAATGAACAAACAAATTTATGAAATAGATGAAGAAGAACTCGAGAGAAGAGAACAAGAAATAGAAGATGAAGAGTTTAATATGGGTAATATACCAGATGATGATGATGTAGATAGTGATTATGAATATGATTAAAATATATTTTTAAAATATATTTAAAGACATTTTATGGTAATAATATATTATAAAATGGCTTCTGCTATCGTTATGCTAATGGCGTCAAATAATGCCGCACTACTAAATGTAGTACCATCTATTAAAACTTGGAGGTATGTAGGTTCTACTCAGCCACTTCCTAATTTTGATCCACTTAATATTCTAGATAAGAAAAGCGAAAATAAAATTAAATTTACACGTGAAGCAGAACTTCAGCATGGCCGCACTGCTATGGCTGCAATTCCTACTATTGCTTTTCTCGAACAAATGGATACAGATGGTTCCATGTTAGGTATTAATTATCTAAGCTCACTTGATGATTATCATCAGGCTCCATTTTGGCTTGGTATGGCTTCATTTGAGCTACTCCGTATGGGACGAGGTTGGGTAAATCCCTTTACTGAAAATAAAACATTTAATTTAAAACAAAATTATCAGCCAGGAAATCTAGGAAACTATAATATGTCTACTATTAGTGATGAACTTCTTAATAAAGAACTTAACAATGGAAGACTTGCTATGATTGCATTTATGGGAATTCTTGCACAAGAACTTGTCACAGGTCAGAATGTATTTTAAAAAATTATAGTTAATTTATAATTAATATTATATTTATTTTATATAATATTAATATGTTTTCAAAATTTGTAAGAAATAATATACCATTAGTATCAATTATTATATTTGTTTTATTATTTATTTTAATTATACTTACTAAACCATCTCTCGTTTTTGATAAAAATGGTAAACCTAGAGAATTTGGACTTGGTTACAGAAATAAAACAGTTTGCCCTATTTGGTTACTCATTATTATATGTGGAATATTTTCATATTTAGCAGTTTTATATTATGTTAATTTTAGAAAATTCTTATTTTAATTTTATTACATCAAATTATATTTCTTTTTTATTTCTTCTGTTATTTTTAAATCTTCCGGTAAAGCAACATACGTTCTACCATTCATAACATCTGCATAACCAGTTGCATGTAATTTATATTTTGTATTATTCCTATTTTCTTCATTTTTATTAGTTTCGCCCATATATAAACTATTTCTCCATACATCTGTTTTTGAAATTGCAGACAATTCATATTTAGAAAATGATTTAAAATAATATAAATATATATTAATTATAATAAATATATATTTATGAGTGATTTTATTTACTCAATTGGTCTAAAATAACTATTATCAATTTGAATATAACTATTCGTTGGTAATTCATCAAATGATAATTGAATACTTCTTAATTGATGATTACTTAATTGAACTTCTTTATTACTATCTTGTTTTGTTAATAAATCATTACCATATTTAGTAATAAATTCTGATAAGCGACCTGTAAAATCTTGATTTTCCGATTCAGTTGGTTCTTCTGGTAATTTTTGCCATTTTTTACCATATACTGGTGTATATGATTTTTCAAACATATCAGAATAATCTTTAGTTGTTTGTTCTAATGTTTTCTCACAACTCATATTTATTATCAAATTATAACTAATTGATGCTATTAAAGTTCCCGCTAACACATACCAAAACAATCTACCAATTATATCTTTTACATTTATTAATGCAAATAATTGAACCACATTATCATTTCTAAATAATCCTTCTGGATTATCAGTATGATCACCTAAAATTTTTGTAAAACTCTCTTGACTTAATTGCTTTATAAATTTTTTATATTTATCTTCTTCAACATCTATTTCATTTATAAATCTTGAATAATTTTTTTCTATATTTTCTAATGCTTTTTTTAATGTTGAATTACTATGCTCATCAGAACTTTTTAATACTTTTTGTAATACTGTAGTTGCGCCTAATGCATTTACTATAATATATCCAACAGTATTTGAAAATGGCTTTATCCATCCCGGAAATAATTCTAAAAGAAAATATAATATTCCAAATATTATTATCCACGGCGCCATCGTTATTGTAAATACTTTACCCCATTGTATCGTATTTTCATTACAAATACTCTTTGATATATTTACATTTATAAAATATGTTCCACTTATTAAAAATATTATATATATTAATGTATAAATTTGATTTTTAGAATTTGTTGTTACCTGCGTAAGAGTACCTGAACTATATGTTGTATATATCATAATAAAACCATAAACAACAGTCATTGTTAAAAAAAAAACTACTGATGTAGTAGCACTTGGAAGTTTTTTTAATTCACTTGTACTTTCTCTTAATATTTTTTTTAATTCACTTGTTCTTTCTCTTAATACTGATTCCATTTCTAATTATATCTATATGTATAAATTATTTTTATAAAATAACTATAATTATTAATATTAAATGGATTTTAAAAATATTAATAATTATTTAAATTTTAATAATTCGAGTGATTCTATTGATAATATAAACAAACCAAAACTTATAGAACCAGGAGTTAAATATTTTTTTAAAGGAATTTTAAAAGAATGTCATAACTATAAGCAAAAAAATTATAGTTTAGTTTATAATATATCCTTGTTTATTTTATTTTTTTCAATTTTAGGAATAATATTATTTTATAGATACAAAGGAAACAAAACATCACAAGAAAAATATCAAAAAAATCTTCAAGATAAACAATATATAATGTCTAAATTAGTTTATTATAATCGTGCCAATTTAGAAAATCAACAGCGAGTTCAAAATAATATGATCACTAATTTACCAGACTTTAGTAATCACCCAGAAGCGTCTATATTACACAGAAAAATATATTTTTAATTTATAATATGGAACAATCACTTCAAAAAGAACTACTCCAAGAAACCGATTACTCTAAATATTTAGAAGAATTAAAAACTTATTACAATCTTAAAAAAACATACACAAAAACAAGAGAAACTATGATTAACAAACTTATTAATAGTAAGGATTCTATTGAAGCTAAGAAAAAATTATTTTCTAAACAAAAATTTAAATGTATTAATTGTGGTCAAATTGGCGGCACCATTTTTTTTGAAAATAATAAAATATTGCGTGCAACTTGTGCCAACACTATAAAACCTTGTGATCTCAATTTAGAAATAATTAAAATGAATCCCGTTTTAATAACTAATGAACTAAAAGATACTAATAATTCATTAATAAATAAAAAAAAACAAATCATAACAACTAAACTCGATTTCTTATTTAATTATATCGAAGAAGACAAAGCCGTAGAATCATTTGAAAACTTTAAATCTGAATTAACTACTCTTCAAGAAAAATATAATGATTTATTTTCATTATACACATCCATCACCACTAATCCAGATACCGAAGAACTACTAAATCAAAAAATTATAGAAATTGACTCTTTAGTTAATGATTTTAAAGAATTTATAAAACTATTTAAAGAAACTGAAGAAACTAGTTATTTAAAAGATGCACTATTTTTATATACAAGCAAAATTAAATTATTAGATGAATACATAACAACTCTAAAATATAAATATAATTCTATTGAAACTGACGACACATACAAATATTTAATTCAAAATAAATATAATATTAAAAATTTAGAACTTATCAAAAAACCACAATAATTTTTTTTATAACATTATATTAAATGATTAAAAATTTACTTAAAATAATTAATCTTAAAGTATTTTTAATTAGTTTATTTGTTGGACTAATTTTTATGTACTTTGATAACGAAAAAAAGAAAATATCTGTTTATCCTACTCCATCTAACATTGAGTCAGTACAATATCAAGATAAAGCCGATAATTGTTTCCAATATTCTATGGAAAAAGTAAAATGTCCATCTAATAAATCTAAAATTAATCATATTCCTGTTCAATAAATATATTTTATAATATATAATGATTGGTAAGGGATTAAGCACTGCTGTTAATAATATATTATACACCGATAGAGGACGTTTTATTTTAGCAATTATATTAGGTTTAGGATTTGCCACTTTATTTAGAAAATTTTGTGATGGAAAAAATTGTTACAACTTTATTGGACCTGAACAAAATGCTATTCGAGATCAAGTTTTCTCTTTTGACTCTAATGATAATGAATGTTTTGTTATGAGAGAAAAAGCCACAAAATGTAATAGTAAAGCTAAAACTGTTAAATTTGCGTAATTTACTCTATAAATATTTACTAAGCTATAATAAATATTTATTATGGAAACTTCTGGAACTACATCTATTTCACAATTACCTGGTAATAATTTACCTAATTCATATGACCAACCATTACAAACTCAAACTAATACTAATAATGTTGTTTTAACCAAAAATGAAGTTGTTGCTGAAAATACCTCGCAATTAGCAAACCCTATGATGCAACAAATTCCTACCAAAGCACCCGAACAAAATCAACTTGAAAATCAAAATAATTATAATGAAATGATTAATCAACTACAAAAAGCCACTATGGCTGGTGCTACTGGTTTACCTAGCCGAGATATTCCTATTAATCCTACTGCTGTAAATAATGACACACAAATTAAACCTAACTTTATACCTGAACCTCAAAATACCGATTATATTACTAACTCTCAAACACCCGAAGACCTTATTTCCCAAAATAATAAAAAACAATATTCTTTAGATAGTCTTGATGTATTTTATAATGAATTTCAATTACCCTTATTAGTTTCTGTTTTATATTTCCTTTTTCAATTACCTATTTTTAGAAAAACCCTAAAAAAAACTTTACCTTCACTATTTGGTAATGACGCTAACCCCAACTTTTATGGTTACCTATTTAACAGTGCATTATTTGCTTCTTTATTCTATATATTAGTTAAACTTGTTAATCAATTAACATTAAATATATCTTAAATTTTTAATATTTCTATATCTTTCTCATTTGCTAATTTACACACTAATTCATCATTTTTATAATCATTTATATATTTTATTGAATTTATACCACATGAAACCATCAATTTCATACAATTATAACAAGGATAATGCGTTATATATGCCGTGCATCCATCTGAACTTACACCCCGTTTTGCACAATCTGTTATTGTATTTTGTTCCGCATGAATTGTTGCTATATTATGATTATCTCTCATCACCATCTTATGCTCACAACCTGCTATATATCCATTATATCCTTGCGCTATTATTCTATTCTCTTTTACAAAAATACAACCCACATTTAATCTCTTACAAGATGAACGTCTCGCTGTTAAATTTACTAAATCTTTAAAATATTCCTCCCAAGATGGACGCTGTCTTTTCATTTATTTTATTATTTATTTATATTTAAATGATTTAAAAATATTATCTATAACATATTATATGCAATCACTTGACCTATTTGAGAAAATTAAAAACAAAAAATTATTTAATAGTCCCTGTGGAACAGTATTCAGAGTTTTTGAAATTTATGAACGCGATGGAAAACAAATGGATGGAAGACCATATGTATTTATTAAACCTGAAGTTGAAGAAAAAAAAATTAAAAAATCACTTAACTAAATAAATAATATGTTATTAGTTATAATAATATATTATTATACTGTTTTATACTTTTTTTCCTATTTGACTATGTTTAAATTATAAAAAAATTGATTTAAAAACATAATTTAAATATTAAGTATAATGGCTGAAGAAGTTTGGAAAATTATAAATGGATTTCCTAAGTATAAAATTTCAAATGAAGGAAATATTTGGAGCACTAAATATAAAAAAATTCTAAAAGTAATAAAAGGGGATATTAAATTATATGACGAAAATAATTTACCATTTACAAAAAGCGTAGAAAAAATGCGGAGAGAACATTTTACAGATATCAATGAAAAAGAATTTTGGAAAACTATTGAAGATTATCCTGATTATCAAATATCTAATTTGGGGAATATTTGGAGTAATAATACTAATATGATTTTAAAATTATACAATGGACGAGCAAAAATATACAACGTTGATAATAAACAGAAAGATGTTGGAGCTGAAAAACTTAGAAAACAATATTTTGAAGGCGAATTTCCCAAAGGTGAAATTTTTGAAAAAATACCAGATTGGGATAGATATTCAATTAGTAAAAAGGGAAAAGTTAAAGATGATAAAGAAGGAATATTTCTTGAACCTTATTTATCAAACAAAGGATATTTAAGTTTAACATTAATGGGAAAAAAAGAAAAAGGTTCATGTTATCATTTAAGTCATTTGTTAGGATTAGCATTTATTCCTAACCCCAATAATTTGCCTCAAATTCATCATATTGATTGTAATAAATTAAATAATGATTTATCAAATTTAGCGTGGGTTACAAATATGGAAAATACACAACCTAAAAATCAAACAAGACCAATTGGTAGTGTTTTTGAAAAGAAAGATAGTTGGAAGGCAGAAGTTACAGCATATGGAAAAAAATATCAATTTGAATGTATCAAAAAAGAATTATGCGAAGAATGGTTAGAAAGAAGACGTTTTGAAATTAAAAATAACTTAGAAGTAGAATCAACTGGATTTATTTTCCCATGTAGAAAAAGTTTTAAAGCAAGAATTAGAATTAATAAAGAAATGAAATATTTTCTACATAGGGAAAAAAATGTTTGTGAAGAATGGTTGAATAAACAAATACAAGAAAATAGAATGTTATCATAATTGTATTTAAACAGTTGGAATATAATCCCATCCTAAATCTGCACATATTAATTTCCATATAGCATCTTGTTCCACTCTTTTCTCTCTGTCTTTTAACATTGGAAAATATGGTAAAAATTTCTTCTCTCCTAATAATTCACATAATTTATATAATGTATAATAATAATTCAAAAAATTTACCCTATCTCGCGGACAATATTTTGAATATGGTTTTTGAATTTCCATAAATAAATTACATAATGTTTCTTCTAATTCTTGAGACATTACCGGAGGTTTTATACCTAACTTATCTTTTATAAAAGGTATATGTTCATAATATTTATTATATCCTAAATTTTTCAATATTTCTTTTGTTTTCTTATTTGTTAAATCTTTTAATTCTAATCTCTCTTTTTTTATTTGATTTTTTATATTTTCAAATACTTCACTTGGTATATGTGTACTTTCTTTCGCCTGAAATTGTGCTAATATTTCTCTTAAATGATTTATTCTTTTATATGCATAAAAACATACCTCTTTTGGTGGTTCTTTATACGATGGTTTCTCGTTTTCAATTAAATATTTCATGGATCGTGAACAATTATTACAAACACATATTCCATCTGTTTCTGCATACACCATCTCACCTTTGTTACAAAATTTACATATATCTGATTCATAACAATAGTTATCATAATTTAAAAATGAATTATTTATATTATAAAAATATTTATCAATTGTACTTGATTTTTCTTCTGTAACTTGAACATTTTCTTCTTCTGGTTCATCTATATAAAAAAATTGATTTATTTTACTACTATTTACACTAACTTTTGAATCCACATTACTAGTTATATTTTTTTTCTCTTCAAAATAATCAAAAATATATTTTGAATTATTTAAAAAATAGTCCTTTCTATCTTTCTCTAATTTATATATCGCATTTTTTAATTCTTTTATTTTATTTTCTGTTATTTCTAACTTATCCGTTTTTTTTTTATTTTTCGTATTATTTAGGAATTTTTCTAATCTTTCAATATCTGTATTATATTTAGGAATTAATACTTCTTTATTATATTTAAATTCATCTAACATTTCTGTATGTTTTTTATCCAACGTCAAATTTTTTCCTGATACTTTATTCATTTATACTATATTTATGTAGTGCAATTTAAATTTATATATATTTTAATAAAAAAACATTAATTTTTATTAATTAAATTAAATATTCAAAATTTTTTTTCTTTAGTCATATTATAAAAAATGGCTGGAGGTCTTATGCAATTAGTTGCCTACGGGGCTCAAGATGTTTACCTTACTGGTAATCCTCAGATTACCTTCTGGAAAGTCACATACCGTCGCCACACCAACTTCGCGATGGAATCCATTGAACAAACTTTCAATGGTCAGGCTGACTTCGGTCGCCGGGTTACTTGCACCATCTCACGTAATGGTGATTTAGCCTACCGCACATATTTACAGATTACACTTCCCGAAATTGGTCAGTCACTCAACTCATCTGGTGATGTTTACGCCAGATGGTTAGACTTCCCTGGTGAGCAGCTCGTCTCCCAGGTTGAAGTTGAAATTGGTGGCCAGCGCATCGATCGTCAATACGGTGACTGGATGCACATCTGGAATCAGCTAACTCTCTCCAAAGAACAGGAACGCGGTTACTTCAAAATGGTTGGTAACACCACACAGCTCACATATGTCTGCGACCCTCTCTTCGCTGCGGTTGATGGACCTTGCTCTGCTGATGGTGTCCGCCAGGTCTGCGCTCCCCGTAATGCTCTACCAGAAACCACCCTATACGTTCCCCTTCAGTTCTGGTACTGCCGCAATCCCGGCCTTGCGCTTCCCTTAATTGCGCTCCAGTACCACGAAGTCAAAATTAACCTCGACATCCGTAACATCGAAGAATGCTTATGGGCTGTCAACGCCATCTCTGGTTCGGGAACCAAAGTCACCGATGCCTACAAACAGTCACTCGCCGCGGCCTCGCTTTTCGTCGACTACATCTTCTTAGATACCGACGAACGCAGACGTATGGCGCAGAATCCTCACGAATACCTCATCGAACAGCTCCAGTTCACTGGTGATGAATCGGTTGGTTCCTCATCCAATAAAATTAAACTCAATTTAAATCACCCTTGCAAAGAATTAATCTGGGTTGTCCAGCCTGATGCCAATGTTGACTACTGCGCGTCGCTAACAGCCAACACCCACCTCAATAACTTACTTGGTGCGCAGCCTTTCAATTACACTGATGCCTTCGATGCGCTACCCAACGCGGTACACGCCTTCGGTGGAGCCACCGCCGTATCTGGTGCCAATGGTGTCATTAACGCCTCGGGCTTCTTCGAAGACCCCTTCGCCGGTGACCACGTCAGTGCTAATGCTCTCTCTAACCAAACTGACTCTGGTGTCTCCGATGCCGGCACATTCGTCCTTGCCGAAACTGCCCTCGACATGCACTGCTGGGGTGAAAATCCAGTCGTTGTTGCTAAATTACAGCTCAATGGCCAGGACCGCTTCTCGGAGCGTGAAGGTACATACTTCGACCTTGTCCAGCCATTCCAGCACCACACACGTGCTCCCGACACTGGTATTAACGTTTACTCGTTCGCCCTTCGCCCAGAAGAGCACCAGCCATCGGGCACATGCAATTTCTCGCGCATCGATAACGCGACACTCCAGCTTGTCCTATCTAACGCGACAGTCCAGGGTGTTAACACCGCCAAAGTCCGTGTCTACGCGGTTAACTACAATGTCCTCCGTATCATGAGTGGTATGGGTGGGTTAGCCTACTCAAATTAAGTTAATTAGCAAAAAATTAATATAATTAAAAATTGATTTAAAGACATATTCATATTATAAACTATAATAATATGAATAATATAGAACAAATAAAACCTATTTACGATTTAGATAATATATTTAAAGAGTGTAAAATTATATATGGTGATAGAAAATATATATTAAGTAGTGGATTATTTTGTAAAATTTTAAATTTTGAAAGATGTTTTAGAATACATAATATTAATGATGATTATCCATCATATAAAATAAATAATAAATATATTGATTTTTTAGAATTTGCATATGGATTAAAAACAGAAAATTTTAATTTTAATTTTATTAATGGAAATAAATATGATATTAGATATGATAATATTATAATTGAAAATAAATCTTTTAAAGAATTAATAAAAGAATTTAATGTAATTAAATATGTTTATAATGGAACAAGAGTGAAAGAAGGAAGATATTCAGGACAATATAAAAATCCAATATGTAAAATTTTAAATGAAAAAACCAAAGAAGAATATTTAATGCTTTGTAATAGAAATATTATATGTATATTATGTCCTCGTTCTTATGAAATAATTAGAGAATTTGAAAAAAAAAACAGTTATGAAACACCTATTATTTGGACTTATCAAGAAAGTGGATATATTTTAGGTAATAATAATTTATATATACATCAAGTTATAACTGATTGTTTTTGGAACGGAAAAGGAACAAAAGAATTAAGTGTAGACCATATTGACCAAAATCCTTTAAATAATAGATATGATAATTTACGAATTGCAACACGAGAAGAACAAGAACAAAATTCTAAAGGAATTAAAGAAGGAACAAAGAGAGAACGCAAACATAATGCCAGAGATTTACCTGAAGGTATTAACCAAGATATGCTAAAAAAATATGTAGTTTATTACAAAGAATGCTATAATAAAGAGAAAGATTTATGGAGAGAATTCTTTAAAGTAGAAAAACACCCAAAATTAGATAAACCTTGGATAGGTTCAAAATCAGAAAAAATTTCAATAAAAGACAAGTTAATTGAAGCAAATAAAATTGTAGAAGATTTAGATAACGATACTTATGAAAAAAAAGAGAGAGAATTACCAACTTATTATAATTTTAATAAAGCAAAAACTCATCTTGTTTATGATAGAAAATTAGATGATGGAAAAAGAGAAAATCTTAAAATGAAATTACCCGAAAATTATAATTTAGAAGAACAATTAACATTAATTCAAACAAAAGTTAGAGAGAAATACGGAATTTAAGAGAAAATATAATATTATTATAATTCATAAATAGAAACCCAAGACCACTTCTATTTATCAACGCGTGTTTATTCCCTAATTATAAATTTTATAGTTTGCATTTTTCTCTCGGCGAATGATTAATTAAAATTAATATTTATTAATTTAATATAAATATAAATTAAAAATATAAGACTATATTAAATGCAAATTAGTTTAGTAAAAAATAGTTTCTACTTTACTTACATATTTTTAATTACTACTGGAACTATTTGTTTTATTGAAGCCTTAAGAAATCCCGACCCTAAAATTCGCCATATTATGAATTTAGAAACCTGTATTTCTGTTGTTGCTGGTTATTTTTATGGACTTTTTGTCGCCAAAATTGATAAAGTTGAAGCCAAAAAAGAAAAAGACGAAGAATTTCCTTTAGAAGAAATTAACGATAATAGATATACTGATTGGGCTATTAGCACTCCTCTTATGTTATTAGTTTTATGTCTTGTTTTAGGAATGGAAAATAAACACGTCGTCAATTTCTGGGTCTTTATGTTAATTTTATTATTTAACTTCTTAATGTTAGGTGCCGGATATATTGGAGAAGTAGGAACTTTAACTAAAACCTCTGCAAATATGCTTGGATTTGTATTTTTCACATTAATGTATGGAACTATTTGGAGTGTTTATATGAGAAATAAAAAAACTATTAATTCTCAAGTCATCTTTTGGTTATTTGTTGTTTTATGGGCTTTTTATGGAGTTTTCTATCAAACTGATACTTTAACTAAAATATTTGGTTATAATATATTAGATTTACTATCTAAAGCATTTGTCGGTATATTCTTTTGGTTATATTTAACTAAATCTGTTAAATTCTAAATAATTATATTAAACTTTTAAAAATATAATTATTTAACCTGATGATAATAAAACTCCTAAACCTACTAATCCCACCAACACAGGTAAAGGTTCAAATATTGGTAAAATATTACCTGCATTATTTATACTATAAGCAAGACCTGTACTTAGACCAGCATCTAGTGGTGGTTTAGATTGTCCTGATGCTCGTGACAATCCTGATGTTCCTGATGCTCCTGATGCTCCCGATGCTCCTGTAGCTCCTGATGCTCCTGTAGCTCCTGATGCTCCTGTAGCTCCTGATGCTCCTGATGCTTCTGATGTTCGTGATGCTCCTGATGCTCCTGATGATGCTGCTAGTCTTGCAGCTCCTGTACGTTTTTTTAGATTATCTGCAAACGTTTTTGCTATCTTTTGATTTTTAGAAGTTAATAGTTCTGATAAATTTTGTATTTGTCTTGATGTTTGTGTTTGTTCTTCAGATTTATTTAAATCATCAATTATTTTATTTAAACTATCAAGAATATATTTTTTTACATCTTTACCTAGTTCTGGAAAAATTTCGGTTCCTAAATTGCCTTCTTCATCTGCAGAATACCTAACTTTATTATACTTTCTTGTTTTTAATAATTCTTCTATACTAGATAAATCTTCATCTATTATTTTTTTACTTTCTTCGTCTAACTTTGTAAAACCTTTACTACCTTTTTTTCCAGTTGTAACTCCTGCTGAATAAGGATAATTAGGAGAAAGTTCCTCACCCCATTTATTATGAGGTCTTACTACTGCACTTCCGCTACCTAAATTTGAACCTTTTCTTTCTTCTACATTATCATTATAAATCCATAAAGTTTTATTAACTGTACCAGATTTTATTTGGGCTATTTCCCAACGAAAATCTCCTTCTTTATCTTCACTAATAAATATTGAAGGTTCTAATATAATTTCATCAATTTCATCACCTTCATCACCTTTATCACCTTCATCACCTTCATCACCTTCATCACCTTCATCACCTTCATCACCTTCATCACCTTCATCACCTTCATCATCTTCTTCTTCAATTTCTTTTTCTTCAAATAGTTCTTGTATAACTCTATCATCTATATCACCTCTTAGTTTTTGAATTTTTTTTAGTTTATCATTATATTCATATACTTTACCATCTTTTTTTAAAAATCCATAATCTTTTGTTTCATCTGGTGTTCCCTTACTATCAAAAATTTTCCTTCTCTCTTCTTGTCCAAGTTTTCTAAAATCTTTTACACCTACGTATAATATCCATTCATGGTCAGGCTTATGTTTTATATATTTTAATCTCATTGATTTAAAATCATCATCAGTTTTTATTTCATGACCTGATTCTTCTTGTAGTTCTCTTATTGCTCCATAATATTCATTTATATCTTCTTTTTTATCTTTCATTTCTCGTGGTGGTTTATCAACTTGACCTCCAGGCAACATCCATTCTCCACCGTACTTGCTTAAAACAACTAAATATTTTAATTCAGTTGTATCTTTTAATGCTACAAATGCTGCTTGTTTTTTAAATCTTTTATCTAATTCTTGTTTAATTGTACCTTTTTGTTGTTCTAAATCTTTTTTTAAATCAATTGGAAAATGTAAACCTTTTTTTACTGTATTTCGCTGATAAAAATCTGGAACTGCATAAAATAATTCTTTTAAATCTGGCATATTTCCTTTTTTAGATTCACTATGAATTGTTTTTATATGCCCCCAACTATCATCAAAATATTTATTAATCTTTAATTCTTGACATTTTTTAAATTTATCATTTTCATTCATATAAATATTTTTTTTTTTTAAAGTTATACCTTGTTCTTTTAATACATCATGTATTTTATCTTTAAGTAGATTACTATTTGCACTAATTACAAATAATTCACTTCCTTCACCTTGCTCATCTAACATATCTTCTATTGTTTTTGTAAATTTTATTAATTCAAAATTTTTATCAAGAAATGTTTTTAATTCTTTATTAGGACCTCTCTTTTCTTGAAAAAAACTTCTATCTGCCTCCATATTAGTATGAATAACTCCATCAAAATCATAACCTACTCTTTTTGGTTCTTCTATACTTACTTTTTTTTTAGTTTTTGAAGAAGATGCTTTTTGTTTTTCCCTTGGGTCTCTTACAGAACCTTGCCTTTGTAAACCTAAATTTCTTGTTAAACTCATTGGTCTTGCAGGAAGACTTTTTATTTGCGAACTAGTTTTTGTTTTTTCAGTAGATGCTTGTGATTGTGGAGATGAATCCCCTTCAGGATAATCACTTCCAAAAAAAGGTTTAGTTTTTCTTATTTCTTCAGGAGAAATTGTTCTTCCTTTTACTTGTTCTGCATATTTTTTATATATTTCTTCATTTTTTGGAATTAAAGCTGTATAATGATTATTTGTTCTATTTGACATAAAAATAATAGTATTTTCTTTTTTTTTATCTAATTCTTGAGGTTCAAACACTGTAAAATGAGGATACTCTCTTTGATGGTGACCATTCCATTCATGAATTAATATTATTGTATTTTGTGTATGAGCTAAAGCCCTTACATGGTTATCTGTTTGAAAATCTATAGAATCTGGATCAGCTATTTTTTTATCTTCTTCTGAAAATCTATCTGAATTCTCTAATACGTAATTATAAACTGCTTCGTTTATTTCTTTTATATTATATCTCGTTTCTTTACTTAAAGATTCATTTGATTTATTTAAATCTCCAAATTTACATCTAAAAAATGCATAATATAAACATTTATTATCTTTTCCTTCTGTATCCTGAAATATAAAATCATCTTTGTCATATTTAATTTCTCTTTCTTCACCAGCTCCTCCTATAAATTTTCTTTTAGATTTTTTAATTGTTTTATTTTTTCTATATACCATAATTAATATAAATATATATTATATATAATGAAATTTGTTAAAAATTTCAATAAAAATCTAGATAACTTAATTAAAGTTAAATTTAACAAAATTACAATATTAGTATTTGTTATGTTCTTGTTTTCATTTATATATATGTTATTGGATGATTCACACTTCTCAGGAGTAAATAAATTTAAAGAAATTGTTAAAGAAGAAGTAATTAAAGATAAAGCAAAAAAAGAAATACAGGAAAATTTTATGGGATTCAACTATTTAAATAAAGAAGAAGTTATTGATAATGTTGCTAAAGAAACTGAAAAAGCTGCTGTAGAAGAAGAATTAAATCCAGAAAAAGTAGCACCATCATTAACTAATAGATATTTTAATAGATTATATTTTGCAATTGTTACTGGTTGCTTATTAGGTTACGGTGATATATATCCTGTTAGTAATTTATCTAAATTTATTTGTGGAGTTCAGGGATTATTTACTGTTGCATTAATTATCTATTAAATAAATAATACATAATAATATTATGGATAGATGTTTTATTTGTATGGATGATGATGATGAATATTTTGGTCAAAATATAAGTATATTTAAAAATACTTTTATTGTAAAAGATGTAGATAATTATAAATTTCTATATCTTTTAATATGTAATACTTGTATTGATGCTTATTTAAAAAAACATAGAAGAATACATAAATATTTAAGAAATAGAGAGATTGGTTTAAAGTAAATTAATATATAATTTACATATATACAATAATGGACATATCACAAAATAATTTATTAATAGTTAAAGATGATTCTAAAAGAGTTAGAAAATCTAATGCAGTCAAATTACCACCTCTAATTAATGAATCAATGATACCAAAATATGTTGTATATTATAAAGAATGTTATAATCGTGAAAAAATGTTATTTAGAGAATTTTTTAAGATTGAAAAACATCCTAAAGTTACAACTAATAGAGTATATACTTCCAGTAAATCTAATAAAATTAATATTTTAGATAAATTAGAACAAATTAAAAATATATTAGAAAATATTGAAAATGATTTTAATGAAGAAACTATTGATGAAGAAGAAGTTAAAAAAATTACATTACCAAAATATATTTCTTTAAAAAAACATGAAAAAGATAATGAAAGATATTATCTAATTTTTGATAAAAAAATTGGAGAAAACAGACAAACTTATAAAGCACTTTGTAATAACAAATTAACAATCTCTCAAAATTTAGATGAATTTTTAAAAAAAATTAACGAAAAATATTGTTTAAATTAAAATTTTTTAAATCACAAAACCTACTATTTTTTTTAACTTCATTATTATCTTGTATCCTATTTCTCCTTAAAAAATCAATCTCACTTATTAAATTATCTATTTCTCTCGTCAAAGTATAAAATTTTTCACGAAATAAATTTTTTTTTTGTATTTTCTATTTCTTTTAATTCATTTAATAAACATTCATTTGTTATTATTAATTTTTCATTTGCACATTCTAATGATTTTATAGTATTTTTATAAGCCTCTAACTCCTCTTTAATAAAATTACCTCCACTAAAATCTGTTATAATTGAATTTTCTACTACTATCTCTCCTATTTCATCATCTATTTTTTCTACATTATATGGTAAAAAAATTTCTATATATTTTATATTTTCTTTACATATTACACACTTTCTTTTATCTACTAAATTACCTAGACATTCTTTACATAATCCAACATGACCACAATTCGGTATAAAATTTACATACTCATCCATACAAATTACACATTTAAAATTATTTTTTAATGAATCATATTTATTCTTATATATTTCCAATTCTTCTTCTAATAATGTTAAATCACTACATAGTGTATGTAACTTTTTCCTCTTTACTAATACATTCATAATATATAATTTTTTTTATTTTTTATTTTAAAAAAATTATATCATCGTTACATCCAAAATATATTGTCCTTTTAATTGTAATAAATTTTTTGCTTTCCAATAAGCATAATATAAATCTTCTTCCCATAAAGGATATCCCACTTTTAATAAATTATTTTCAAATATTACAATTCTTAACAAAAAATCATAATATGAATAAATTATTGGTAAAGCATCTTCAGCAAATTTATTTGAAAATTAAAAGTTTTAAGGAAAAAATAAATAATAAAACCGATAATATTGATGATATTATTGAAATATTTTATTACATAGAATGGTATTTTATGCGCTTTGAAGTTTGGGTGAAATATAATTTATATATAAAAAAAATAAATAAACCTAAAAAATGGTCTAAAGAATCGTTAATATTGTATAAAAATGAAAAGATTATTATACCAATTATAGATAAATTTATTAATTATATAGACTATAAATATGGAGATATGTGTGAATTTTGTGAAGATTATGAATGTTTCTTGTCATCTTGTATATTCTGTGCCAAATTTGGGTGTATGAAATGCGTAGAATGTTATACAGATAAAAATTTTGGTTCTTGTTTTAATTGTAATATTAAACAATAAATTCCCATTTATATCCATATGCAGTATTTAATTTACCATTAGCACAAGATAATATATTACTATATGCTCTTTTTGGTAACAATAATTCTTTTACTGAATAAGAAGAATTTTCATATTCTTTTTCTAAACCATTACTATCAATTGATTTAATTTTTTTACTTCTAAAATGATTTTTACCAGTATTTTTTCCAATTTTACTAATACTAATATTTCTTTTTGTTTCTTCACTTCTTTTCATACCATTATGTCCTTTTCCAAATCTATTATTAGTTTTTAATAGTTTATTTATGAATAAACTATCTTTATAATATTCATTTGGTAATATTATGTTAGCATCAGTTAAGTTCCAATTAAGATAATTCCTAATTTTCATATTGGTTTTAAATTCATCTTGTGATAAGTCATTTTTACCATATTGCATAAATAAAGGAATTATTTGATAATAATCACTTTTTCCTGCTATAATTCTATCACAAGAAGCATTTACTAAATTGTTAGCAGTAGTCATAATAATAGGAAATAAATTATAAATTGAATCTTTTTTATTTTGTTGTTCATATAAATTTAAAAACTCTTTTCTAGCATCTTCTGATGTTGGATATTTTTCTTTATTTTCAGAAATTAAAGTATGATATGCTAATTTTCTATATTTTTTTGAAATATTATCATTTATTTTTGTATATTCTATATTAGATAAATCAAGATATTTATTATTACCTTTTAGAAAATTTAATAATTTAATCCAGTTATCATAATTATAATTATTTTTCATTCTATTACAAAATAAACAACAAGGTACTATATTTTCTATTATATGTCCTTTTTCAGGTTCCATAGCATCAATTGTTAAAGTATTTGGTGAACGTCCATTATTTCTTAATATCAAAATATTTTCACAATAATAACATTTAAGATTTTTACATTTTTCAACTACATCTTCTGTTTTTAAGTTGTATGGGTCTTTTTTCCACTTACTAATTTTACTGCTAATATATGCTGTTAAATCATTTTGTTCTTTTATTTTTCTTATTTCTAATTTTGTTCCATATTCACTTTTACATTTATCACTACAATAATTTTGTCTCCAAGAACTATATTTTTCATTTGTAAAAGTCTTATTACAATTTAAACAAATACATTGAAAAATATCAATATTATTATAAAAATTTTCTTTATTATTTTCATTTTTATAATATACATATTGATTTTCATTTATCTCACCATTAAATGTAATCCATAAAGCTTTTATAAAAAGTATAGAATAATCTTTACTTTTTCCATCTATATAAATTTTTATTTGATTTTTATTATCACCATAAACTTTTCTTTTTTTATTAATATTATAATAAAAATCATATTTTTTAGAGAAATAAATATTTGTATTACGAAATTGTTTCCACTCTTCTTCTTTATAAATAAATTTATCATCTTCACATTCATTTTCTATAAAAACCCACTTTCTATCACAACAAAAGTTTCTTTTTCCATTACACACTTGTGATATATTACCTTTTATGTTGTATATACTAAAGTTTTTATATTTTTCTAATTCAATAATTTTATTCGCAGCTTCAGTAATACTATCATAAATTTGCTCTTCATTATTTGAGTTAATAGATTTAACTTTTTTAGTTAATGTGGTCATTATATTATAAATTTATTAATTATATATTAAAATCAATTTTAAAAGTAATAGGCGTTTTAAATGTCTAATGGTGTAAAAAAAATTTCTACAAAAAACAAGCCAATTTTTACTATTGTAGTAAAATATGTTATGAATTTAATTAATACTTAAAAAAAAGTTCAATATTACTATTTAAAATGATTCTTAATATTTTTTCATTTGTATATACTTTCAATTTATGTATTGTTGGAAGTAAAAGTGGATTAGGAAGCGAATTAGTTTATCAAGGATTACAAGATAATAAAAATATTTTAGCACTTTCTAAAAATAATGATAAAGTTATGATCCCATATCGTGGTGGTGGTTTAGATTTAAAAACTACAAATGAATTTATCGAAAATGATAATTTACAAACTGATAATTATCAAAATTTTAACAAATATAAATTTGATAATATCATATTTACATTAGGCGGTAAACCTTTTATTGATGATTACTCTGCAATTATTACTGAAAACATATTATCTAATCAAAATAATAATTTGAAAAATATTGTATTAATTAGTGCATTTGGTGCTGGAGAGACACTTCAAAATGCTAATTTAGGCATTAAAGTTATGAATAATTTATATCTCAAAAGTGTTTATGAAGCAAAAAATCAACAAGAAACACTTATTAACGAATACAAAAAAAACAACAATAATGTTAATATTTTTATTTTACGTCCTAAAGTTCTCTCTTATGGTAAAACTAAATCTATTTATAACGCTAAATCTAGACAACAACTTGCTACAGAAATATTACAAACTATTGAAAACTCATAATTCTCTCCCATGAATTAAAATTATTAACTCATTTTCACATACATCTGGCTTATATGAACTTAAATCTTTCAATTTTTCTTTGAAACTTTGTATTGTTGTTTCCTTTAATGGTGGTGCTTCATTTACTAATTTTTCATATTCTTTATATGCCCATTTTACAAATTCTGATGCAGGTGTTCTATCACTTCTTTTTAAAGATAATTGTAATTTTATTGTTCTATAAAAGTTTGAATATTGTTTACAAAATAATTTATGTTCTGATGCTTTCTCATCTGCATTATAAAATTGCTTCAATGATTGTAATAATGATGAAAATAATCCTACTCCACCTACTACATACATTACATATTGATAATATGGCGATGATGCTGATGCTAATGAAAGTGATGATGATAATCCTGTTATTACAATACTAGCCATCGAAAATCTATTACTTTTTACACGCCAATATTTTCTCTCATAACTATGCATTAATCCTAAATTTCCACATTTCTCTCCCCAACATTTCAATAAATCTTCTATTTCTTCATACCATTCGGTAATTTGAATATTTAATGTACTATTTGATAAATCTACGCTTGATATATTGTTTTTTGGTAACAATTTATCAGTCAAACTATCTGCATTAGTGTAATTCATTTCCATAATAAATATATTTTTATTTTTTTAAATATATTTATTTTTATAAAAAATTTTAATTATAAAAAAAATTGATTTAAAAATTTATTTTTTAATTTACTATAAATTCAAACATGACGAACTCGCCGAACAAGCAGGAAGTTGTTGCTATTATGGATCGCTCCGGTTCTATGACCGGAAAGGTTGAAGATGCTGTTGGTGGATTCAATTCCACTCTTGAAGTTCTACGCCAAGAACTAACTGATGATTCTACCATTAATGTTTCTGTTAAGCTCTTTGATAATCAAGAGGAAATGCTTATTCGTTCAATTCCTCTTGCCGATGTTAGGCCTCTAGAAACTCGCCAGTTTATTCCTCGTGGACAAACCGCACTTCTTGACGCCATGGGAAATACTCTTACCTACTTCATGGAAAAGAAGCTAATGAATCCTGAGGCATATGATTGTTGTACCATTTATGTTGTTACTGATGGAATGGAAAATTGTAGTAGGACATTTACTTGTCCCCGTATTAAGGAGATGATTCGTTCTGCCGAACAGACTTATAATATTAAGGTTATTTACTTGGCTGCTAATCAGGATGCTATTCTCGAAGCAGGAAATCTTGGAATTAATGCTGGACAGGCTATTAATTATTCTGAGTCTCGCGAAGAAACAGATGCCGCTTATCGCAGTGCTGCTGCTATGGTTGGTCGTCATCGTAGTGGAACACGTGTAGAATTTCTACAGGCCGAACGTATGGCGTCTCAGTCTACTCCATCTGCACCACCACCTACTCGTGCTGCAACAGTATTTAATCCTGCTACTCCTCCATTTAGTGTTGGTGCTTCGCCTCCACCAGTTATTTGTCAGGGTTCAGCCCGTAGGATGCGTTCTGCTAATTAAATTGAATTATAACTTAAATAACTAGCAAATGACAGCCAAGCTACTAATGGAATTAATAAATATGATGATTTTTTTTTGAATTTATGAAAAATTAAATAAATAGTAAACCCAATTGTTAATAATATATTTAAGAATGCAAATGTTCTATTATTTGCATAAAATATTGACCAAGTTGAAAGAAGAAGAGTTAAAATTAAATAATAATTTGTTAATTTTGGTCTTAATGTCCACGAATATCCTAATAATAATAATAATACTGGCCAAACTACACCAAATACCCAAGATGGTGGTCTAAATGCTATTTCTTTTCCTGCTTCTTTATCTATTGGATATAATAATCCTACAAAATATACACTAAACATAGGTAATAATAAATATAAATAATTCATTATATATATTTATTGTTATTTAAAAAAATCATATATTACTTTACTTATAATTTTTTTTCCTTTTTCAGAAAAATGTGTTTCATCTCCCTCTCTTCTAATATTACTAATTAAAATAGATTGATCTTTTGAAATTTCATTAGTCATATCAAAATATTCAATATTTTCAATTTTGCATACATTTTTTAAAATATTTTGTGTATTTTTTCTTTCATCATTTACATGTTGTGGTTTATTTTTTGATAAATAAGGCCCTAGTTTTTGGATATACATATGTTATGTCAGTAAAAGAAAAAAACATTTGATGAAAATTAATTTTACTTTCTATATCATTAATTAAAACATAATCATTATCATTAGAATCTGGTAATTCATATAATCCCTTAAGATATAATATAGAATCTAATACATCTCTTAATTTAACAGTATAGTTAACTGGCTGTGTTATTATATTATTATTATTAATCATATAATAATTAGTATGTAATCTTTTTAGTAATTTCATATGTTTAATTTCAGGATGTTCTATATATGCTAATCTACATGTGGAAAATATATAGTAATTTTTATTTGATTCTAATATTTTTTTTCTATCATTAATTTTTTTTAATTTATTATTTTCAAATCTATACATTATATATATTAGTTTTTATTAAAAAGCTCACTATAACTTGGTAATTCATCATCATCATTTTCATTTGTATTTTCTTCTATTTTTTCTAATCTATTATTATTGTGAATTGGACTATTACTCGGTGATGAATTGTTACTACCAGGATTTATTAATACTCTTTTTTTATATGTTAAACCATAAAAACAACAAAATAAAATTGCGGATACTAATAAAACTATCATTGGTGAATAAATTTCCTCATAATCTTCAAATTTAGTAATATTTGCTATTATCATTATATATATTATTACATAATTGCTTAAATAATATTTTAAAAATATTTAAAAAAATAATCTTTAGATATATAATAATATGCAGATCTTCGTCAAAACCTTGACTGGAAAAACTATCACTCTCGAAGTTGAACCTAATGACTCTATTGAGAATATTAAAGCCAAAGTTCAGGATAAGGAAGGGATACCGCCAGACCAGCAGCGCCTCATATTTGCTGGTAAACAATTAGAGGATGGAAGAACTCTTTCTGATTACAATATTCAGAAGGAAAGCACACTTCATTTAGTTTTGCGACTAAGAGGTGGTAAAAATTAAATAAAAAAAAATAAAAAAAAATTGATTAATGAATATTAAGTCATATTAATTTTATTATTAATATGTCTTGCACAGAATGTAAAATTGAACTTAATAGTGAAAACAAAGTTCCTAAACGAAAGTTATGTAAACCTTGTTATAATAAAAAGAAACAAGAATCTAAACCTGATTTACCTGAACGAGAAGGAACTTGTAATAAATGTGGAGAATTTAAAACTATTTTAAAAGGTAAATATGAATGCAAAGAATGTAAAAACGAGAGAGAAAGAGAAAGACGAAAGAAATTTACAGACGAACAAAAATCTGAACAAAGTAGAAAAAATCAACAATATTATTTTAATCACAAGGAAGAAGTTGAAAAAGAAGAAATTGTAATTAATGAAAATGACCCTAAAACTTGTAGTGTATGTAAAAAAGAAAAATTAGTAAAAGATTTCTATTTACATAAATCTAAGGGAACTATTAGGGCTGAATGTAAAGAGTGTGCTGGTAAGCAAAGAATAGAAGATTATAATAATAATAAAGAAGCAATTATTAAACAAAATACAGAATATCAAGAAAAAAAGAAAAAAAATGACCCTGCATTTAAAAAACAAAAAGAGATTCAAACTTCAATGTATAAAGGATTATCAATTTGGCCTAGAAAAAGAGAATATAAAACAAAAATGACTGAATATTTAGGTTGCACCTTTACATATCTTCACGCTTATATTGAAGGTAAATTTTTAGATGGTATGACTTGGGAAAATCGTGGAAGTGGAGAGAACTGCTGGCAACTGGATCATAAAATTCCACAATGTGAGTTTGATTTTAATGACGAAGAAGAAATAAAAAAATGCTGGAATTATAAAAATCTTCAACCTATTTGGGTTAAAGCACATAAACAGAAACGAACAAGTATTTTAACAGAAGAAGAAATTGATGAATTAAATAACAATAATACACCAATTATTAATTAAGAAAAAGCCCAAATTCAATCTCCTAATTGAAGACGAACAACGCAAATGCTTCCATTATACCAATTTACAACCATTATGGGCTAAAGATAATCTCTCCAAATCCTCTAACTATTAATAAAAAATTGATATAGAAATTATTATATTATTTAAGTTATAAATGCCATTTTATGCAGTTGCTAAAGGTTATGATACTGGTGTATTTTTAAATTGGAATGAATGCAATAATTCTGTAAAAGGATTTAAAGGAGCAGTGTATAAAAAATTTGATACAAAACAAGATGCAGAAAATTTTATTTCATCGATTAATAATACTAAAATTAAATCTAATAATGATGTAGATTATTTTGTATATACAGATGGTGCTTGTTCTAATAATGGTAAATCTAATAGTTTAGCAGGTATTGGTATATTTTTTGGGATAGATGATTATCGTAATGTATCAGAAAAAATAAAAGGTAAACAAACTAATAATTGTGCAGAATTAATTGCTATTATAAAAACTTATTCCATTATTGAAAAAGATATTATGAATAATAAAAATATAACAATTGTATCTGATTCTGAATATGCTATAAGTTGTGCAACATATTATGGTGAAAAATGCTATAATAATAATTATATGAATAAAAAAAATATAGAAATTACAAATAAAAACTTAGTAAAAGAAATTTATGAACTATATAAAGATTTTAAAAATGTTAATTTTATGCATATTTCAGCACATACAAATAATAATGATATTCATTCAATTGGCAACTATAATGCAGATAAATTAGCAAATTTAGCAATTGGATTAGAAAATTGCCCCTATAATAAAATAGATAAAATAGATAATAATATTGAAAATATTGATTATACAGATATTATGGAAATTAAAAATGATATTAAAGAAATAAAAAATAATATTAAAGAAATAACTGATATACTTAATGCTATATATGATATTGAATAATATAAAGATATAACATAATCTCCTAATTGAAGACGAACAACGCAAATGCTTCCATTATACCAATTTACAACTATTATGGGCTAAAGATAATCTCTCTAAATCCTCTAACTATTAAATCAAATCAATTAAATCTCCACAAATTACTTTTCCTGGTTGTTTCATTATCTTATTTTGCAATTCTATATTTAATTTCTCTAAAATTTCACATTTTTTTCTCATATTATCTAATTCTTCTTTATATTCATAATTCAATTTTTTTATTTCTCTCAACTCTTTACATTTATTATCAAATGCTTCATTTAAATTATTTGAAGAACCAAATTCTTCTTTATATAATTTATTTGCTGGATAAAGACATTTTTTCTTGTGTTTTGCTGTATTAAAATGACTTGCAATCATACCTGAATATCTTTTTGGATAAAATGTTGTTCCACAACAAATACAACCAATAGGAAATTTATTTTGTAAATCTCTAATATTTAAATCAATCTTTTCTGTATTAGTTTCATTTATTTTTGGTTCATAATTAGGAAGAACTTCAATTATAGACATTATATTATCTATTATTTAATTTAAATTTTTAAATCAATTTAAATTAAAATCTTTGTAATTTCTCTAAATCCTCTAACTACTAATCAAAATTTTTAATATTTAAATATATAATGCCTAGAAACCTTAAAAATCCAGAATTTAGTGTAATCACTGGTAAACCAGTTATTTATCCAAATACCGAACCAAAAACTATAAGCTTAAGTCAAGCAATGAAAGATGTGGATAAATTATCTTCAGAAGATAAACAAAAATTGTATTTTCATATGGGTAAAATGTTTGATTTAATAGATTTAGAGAAATTAGGAATAGATCGTTCTACTACAGGACCTATCTTGCAATATCATGAAGAAGAAGGAGCAAGGGGTAAAACAAAAAGAAAAAAAAGAAAAAAAAGAAAACACAAAAAAACAGCAAGAAAAGGCAAAAAATAAATTTATATTTAAATATATATAATGGATCCTCAACATCCTCAAGAAATAGATTTACTTTCATATGAAAAAGTATATGATGATGATAGAGTTGGATCAGCTACACCACGTCCAAATCCAAAAAAAAGTAGAAGTCCACCAAAAAGTCCTCCACCAAAAAGAACAAAAGCAACTGGTAAAAAAAAACCCAAAAAAAGAAAACCAAAATCAAGAATTAAAAAAACCAGAAAACATACATAATTATGTAATTATATCAGGAATATTTAATACATTTATATCTTCGTGCAAATTCCAAACAAAAGGAAGATGAAAATAAATTGTAAAATTATAATCACAATGATATTCTGAATTTTTTGTTAATTTGTATAATAGATGTGAACCTATCATTTTAATATAAATAAACAAATATATTTATATTAAAATATTTATAAATATTAATGAGACGTAGTAGAAAAAAATTCAGCATTTATAGTGCATCTCCTGGACTTGAAAATACCGAAAAATATGGAACCAGAAAATACTCTTCTAAAAAAAAGAAAGAATTAGAAAAATTATACAGTGAATTTACTAAATTACACAATAAAAGAAAATTAAAAAAAAATGGTACTGTAACTATTAAAGGTAAAAAAAGAACCTGGACTGTAAAAAATAAACCCAAATCTAAATAAAAAAAATCTAGATTTGTGCTGAGTGGGATTCGAACCCACGCGACCGCAGTCATACGAACTTGAGTCGTACCCCTTAGACCACTCGGGCATCAGCACTCAAAAATAATAGCGGGAAGAGGGATCGAACCTCTGACCTCCGGGTTATGAGCCCGGCACGCTAGCCTCTGCGCCATCCCGCTATATCATTATATAATATAATTTATCTTTAAATCAATTTTTTTTAATTATAAATTAAATTTTTATAATTATTATAAACTAACGGAATACTTAATCCTGTTGCTATTGAAATTAAATATAATCTATTATAAATTTTCCAATCATATTTTATATATACATCACCTAAATCCATAGTTCCTTTTGTTACAATATAACACCACAATAATTTTAACATTATTGCTGCTAGTGTATGTTTGTATTCTATTATTACTGCTGGATAATAATACATATAAATACATGGTAATGTATGCAATACAAAATTACCTACATGAAATTCTAAATAACTATATCCATTCTTTATTCTTATTCTTTCAAAACTTGTATTATCTAATAATATAGATGAATTAAATGTTATTAATATTATCCATGATAAACAAGTATTTATTGCATATAAATTATATATATTTACATTGTAAATATTTATAAAAAAAATGCTAGATTATAATTCGTAAAGCAATTGAATTTAAATGTACGTGAATTTATTTTCATTTAATTATTTATTTTATTTATTTTTAAATTGATTTTTTTGCAATTTTATATTTAACTATATAAAAATGGCACAAACTAAACAACCAATCATCATATCATTTGATGGTAATATTGGTTCTGGCAAGTCATCTATCGTAAAATATTTTCAGAAAAATTTTGAAAAATTTTGTAATCTTAAAACTCATCACTATAAAATCTGTTTTCTTGAAGAACCCGTTCATATTTGGGAATCTATCGTTGACTCAAACGATGGAAAAAATGTTATAGAAAAATTTTATGGTGATAATGAAAAATATGGCTTCGCATTTCAAATGATGGCATATATCAGTCGTCTCTCATTATTTAAAGATGCACTTTCCAAAGATTATGATATTATATTTACTGAAAGATCTATCTTAACTGACCGAAACGTTTTCGCTAAAATGTTATACAAAGACCATAAAATTAATGAAATTGAATATCAAATCTATAATAAATGGTTTGATGAATTCTCTGATTGTATTAACAAAATGAAAATTGTTTATATTAGAACCACTCCCCAAATTAGTGATAATAGAGTTAAAAAACGTGCCAGAACAGGAGAATCTATTCCATTATCTTATCTTCAAAAATGTCATTATTTCCATGATATTTGGCTTTATTCATTTGATAATGTTGAAAAAGGTAATGTATTAGTTATTGATGGAAATGAAGAAACTAATACTAGTATATTTATTGAAAACAAATATTATGACAATCTTATGGAAAAGGTTTTCAATTTTATGTCATCAAATTAAAGAACTTACCGACCTTTCACAATTTGGTCTAATTAACCATTCCATTTAGACATACACATTTTTTAATTTATTATACCCTTGTTGTGGCGCCCCAATAGCAATTAAATTCTCTGTTGAATTCACTATTCTAAACAAATTTTTCATTATTTTTATCATCAAAAATCTATATTCTTCACTTAAAATTTTATAATATTTATTATACAAACGACTTACTTCTAACACCTCTTTTTCATTATTTATTACAAAATAACTTAATTTTCTATCATGATAATTATTCATTGCATCATAATATATATTTCCTACTTTTAATTCTATTATGTTTCTTATTTTATTTATATATCTTCTTTGATATGTATCTCTTTTTACAAAATATAATATCTTTATTTGCAACTCTTCTGGCAACCTTTTATATATTACATTCATCATTCTTCGCTGTTTAAATCCTCTCCATAATGATTGAATCTTTGCCGCAAAAACATTTCTATAGTACTGACAGTGATTATTACAATATAATTTTTTTTCTACCATATATAATGTTCTACATTTTTTTAAACATATTTTATTATTTGATATATTTCTACATTGACACCGAACCGGTTTTTCAAAATTTTTAATCATCAATTTACTAACTTTATTATATCTTTAATTAAAATCAATTTTTAAATATTTAGATATATATAATATTATGGTTTCTTGCCACACTATTATGTGTAAATATAATTTAAATAATAGGTCTGACGCTAGGAAATTTATGTTAAAAAATCACCCCGATAAAGGTGGAACTATTCCCCCTAGTGAATTTAATAAAATATTAGAATGTTACCAAGATGAAAAATATTGTTATCCCGGTGAAGATAAAACTTCATTTACACCTCTCAAGGTTACTAAGAAAAATAGAACCAAAATATTTAATTGTATGCGTAAAACAGCCAATTTTGGAAAAATTAATATGAATCACAAATTTGATAAAGCCATCTTTAATCCAGCACAACTCAATAAAGATATGGTAGATGCATCTCCTAAAATAGTCCAATTATTAAATAATATTAAAAAATTAGATGAACTTGACCAAAAAAATCATGGCAAAAAATTTAAACATTTCATATTCTCTGATGTTAAAGAAGGCGGATATGGTGCTAAAATATTATCATCTGTTTTTGCCGCTAACGGCTTCAATAATGTTGTTAAAGCACGAAAAGTTCCTAAACAACAAAGACTCAAATTATATATTGATGCTCCTAGCAGTGAAAAAAACTTTGGACTATTATCTTCTAATTCTATTTATGGCGCCACCTTTAATGAAAAAATTAAAAAAGAACTACTCAAATTATTTAACGAGAGACCATCTAATATACACGGACAAAAATTAAGATTTATTATATTTGATAGCGGCTTTAAAGAAGGAATCGACTTATTTGACGTCAAATACGTCCACATTTTTGAACCATCTATGACTATTGCCGACCTTAAACAAACTGTCGGTCGCGCTACTAGAACTTGCGGCCAAAAAGGACTCGACTTTCAACCTGGTATTGGTTGGCCTTTATATGTATACAATTATTACTTAACTGTTCCAACCGTCACACAAGATTCTATTAGTTCTGGCAATTTTATAACCAATAATATATCCAAACCTAAACAAGGCGAAACTGATTCTGATGTACTAATATTTAAAGATGTTGAAAAATTTAATGACGCAACCATGCTTTATAGTGAATTTGATAAAGCCATGAATAATTTATCAAAACAACTATTTGAACTCGCACCTACATTAGCCGTTGATTATGAATTAACTAAAAATTTACATAATGTCGATGACCTTAATTATGAATTTATGGAAAAAGATTTCTACCTTAAAGGCGGTGCTAAAAATGTTTTTAAAAAAGTTAATAAACAATCTAAATATTATAACATCGAACTTATTAATTGTAAAGGTAAATGTGGCAAAAAAAATACCAAAGATATTCCTGTTGCTACTGATTTCCTTAAACAAGTTTATTACAAATATAGTCATCCTAGAAAAGATATACCCAAAACTAATCAACGTCAATACTTTTGTGATTATATGAGTAAACATCTTAATGCCGACATTTATTGTGCTCAACTTAATAAAGAATGGGCTGCCAGATACGCTTATGTTCCTGAAATTGTTGAAAAAAAGAAAAAAGTTAATAACATTAAAAAAGAACTTGAAGACATTGATTTAGAAGCAGAAGAACAAACACCTGAAGAAATAGCTATTCAAGATGCTGAATATGATATCCTTGAATATTCCGGCAAAAACACATCATCTTCTTCAATGATACCAAAAAACAAATTAAGTTTTGTTAGAATGAGAGATTTTATTAAATCTAATTACAATACTAAAGAATATAAATGGGAACCACTTGTTGTTGAAAATAAATGTATACCTAAACCCGGAGAGAAACCTAAATCCGCTTCTGATGTTGAACTTAATCCTACACAAAAATTTATTACTACTTACTTTTGCCCTGAATCTCCTTATAAAGGTCTTCTATTATGGCATTCTGTCGGTACTGGTAAAACCTGTTCTGGTGTATCAATTGCTTCTACCACTTTTGAAAAAGCCGGCTACAGTATATTATGGGTTACTAGAACTACATTGAAAAGTGATGTATGGAAAAATGTTTTCGATCAAATCTGTCATTCTATTATTTTACACGAAGTTAAAAATGGACTTGTTTTACCTGAAAAAATTAACCAACGCAAAAAATTACTCAGTCAAAGTTGGCTTGAACCTATGTCATATAAACAATTTAGTAATTTATTAGCCGGAAAAAATAAGATTTATGATATGTTGAAAGAGAGAAATGGCACTACTGATTTACTTAAAAAGACATTAATCATTATTGATGAAGGCCATAAATTATATGGAGGTGACCTCAAACATACCGAAAGACCTGATACTGATGTTATGGAAAAATTAATTATGAATAGTTACAAAAAATCTGGAGATGATTCTTGTAAATTATTAATTATGACTGCTACTCCATTTACCAATAGTCCTATTGAATTATTTAAATTAATGAATCTCTTTATGACTAATGAATCTGAAAAAATCACTACTGATAAAGATGAATTCAAAAAAGAATATATGACATCTGAAAATATTTTAAGTCAAAGTGGCGCTAAAAATTTAGCCAATAAATTATCTGGTTACATTAGTTACTTAAATAGAGAAAAAGACCCTACTCAATTCGCTCAACCTATTATGATTAATGTTCCCGTTTTAATGAGCTTTGTAGATGATAATTTGAGAGATGCTATATTTTTAAAGAAAGAACTTTCAAAACTTGATGAATCCGTTCAACAACAAATTGTTATATTAAAACAAAAAATTTCTACTATGAAAACTGAACTCAAAAAATCTAAATCTGAATTTACATCATTCAAAAAACATGCTAAAGATGAATGTAGTAACTTATCTGGAAAAGAGAAAAAAGAATGTAATGAGAAATTCAAGAAAGAAATTGATGAAATGAACACCAATTTACAAGACCTTATTAGCAAAATAAATAAATTAGAAGATGAATTATATAAACTTAATGAATCTAAAGATACCAATAAAGCTGATTTAAGCAAACTTAAATTACGTCTTAAAGAAATTAAAAAATCTCTAATTCAAGAATATATGCTTTACAAAAAATGCGCTCATCTTAAATACACATCTATTGCTAAACCTAAATCTCACAAAAAAGCTAAAACTCTCTCAATCAAGCGTTCAAAAAATAAATATTCTACCAGAAAAATTAAAAGTATTTAGTTATATATAATATGATATCGCAAGAAAAAACTATTTCAAAAAAACCTAAATTTATTATTACTAGTCAAAAAGATATAGATATTATAGATAACGAAATTAGAAATTTACAATTTGAATTAGATGATTTTCCACCAACCACACCTGAAGAACTTAAAAAAATAAAAGATATTATAGATAAAAAAATTGAAAGAAAACAAGAATTACAAGAAAAAATAGATTATCCTATTACAAGAGGTTTTAATGTAAAAACTGAAAGTAGTGGTAAACATAGAAAAAGAAAAATTACTAAAAAAAGAAAACATAAAAAAAGAAAAACAAAAAAAAGAAAACCCAAAAATAAACGTAAAACCAAAAAAAGGTAAATTTATGTTAATCTAAAAAAAAATTGATTTACACTATAAATTATATCTTATATTTGCGCTCAAATCCCTTGTTGAAAGATGTCGTACGACAAACTTCCCATGGAAGTGCGTATGATGATTTTTGCCCAGCTTCACAATATTTATGAAGAAAATGCCCGAGTTATTCAAAAGTACTGGCATAAATGCGCTGAAAAAGTTGCTATGAAATCGTGGCTTAACTTTGAACTAGATAACCCTGGAGCATGGGGAGAAAGAACTTTTAATGAAGAACCATATTTGATTCTTCCTGAGACTGCTAAACTTTTAAAATTTACTTCAAAAGTCATCTCAGGAAAAGGTGATTATGAAACAATTAGCTATTGGAAATTTGTACTTCGTTCACTGGATCGAAGTCTTTGGAATGAAGAATACATAGGCGGCCAACATCATGCTGCTATTTACAATGAAATTCAAAACCATGTGCATATAATTGCCCCAAAATTCAATATTACTATTGATGAAGACGGTCATCTCTACTTCTAAAAACAAATACTGAAATAGAAACAAATATTATATTTTTTAAATTTAAAATATAATATTATTTACATTTTTTTGTATGATTTTTTACAATCAGGATGTTTTAATGCATTAGGAAATTTGATTTTGTGGGATTTAGCAAACGCCTTAACATGCATAATCCATTTTCCCGCTTTTCCTTTTTTTTTAGTTCCTTTTTTACCTTTTTTTCCTTTTCTTTTTTTACCACCTTCTTGCTCTTCTTCTTCTTCACCTTCTTGCTGTTCTTCTTCGCTGTGTTCTAGTTCATGGCCCATACCACCTTTCTGTTTTCTTCTTCTTCTTTTAGTTTTCTTTCCTTTTCTTTTTTTTCCGCCTTTCTGTTTTTTGCTTCTTTTACGTGATTTTTTGCCTCCTTTTAAAAGTTCACTTCCTGATTCATTTGATTCTACTTCTTCAACTTTTTCTTCAACAACTTCCTCGTGCTCAACCATTTTATATATATAAATAAATATTTTAAAAATTTAATTAATTGATTAATTAAATTTTTATTATTTATAGTTAACAATGGATTTCATTAAAGAATCTTGGATTCCTATTTTTGAAAAATCTAATATTTCTGAAATTTTAAACAAAATAATATCCCTAAAATTAGAATACGCAGAATCTGATATTTCAATATTTCCTAAACAAGAAGACATATTCAAATGTTTTCAATATTTTGAGATTTATGAAACAAAAGTTGTTATTTTAGGTCAAGATCCATATCATGGACCCAATCAAGCCACCGGACTTTGCTTTGGAACTAATTCCAAACCTCCACCTTCTCTTAAAAATATTGGTGCTGAATTAAAATCTGATACTGGAATAGATTTAACAGATTATACTCTTGAATCTTGGGCTAAACAAGGTATTCTTCTTTTAAATTCTTCTCTTAGTGTCGTTCAAGGTAAACCTTCCTCTCAAATGAAATTATGGACTCAATTTACTAACCTAATTATAAAAGAATTAAATAAATCACCTAACCCTATTATATTTGTCGCTTGGGGAGCATTTGCTCATGAAAAACTCAAATCTATTCATACCAATAAACATCATCTTATTGTTTCATCTCATCCATCTCCTTTATCTGTATTTAAAAATTATAAAACATTTCCACCTTTCTTTCAATCTAAACCATTTTCCAAAATTAATAATTTATTAACAAATAATAATCAAAAAATTATTTTATGGTAATGGTTTAAAGATTTCATAATAATTTAAATTATGGACCCCTTTAAAGATATTAAATTAGATGATTTAAGTGAATTATTAAATGATAAAAAAAAACCTAGAAAACGAAAATTTAAACTTCCACAATTTTTTAAAGATTTTCTTGCACTTTTTATACCTGTTTCATTAGTTTATGGTTCAATTGCAATTTGTTTATTTTGTATTTAAATTATTTCATCTATTAAACCATAACTTAATGCTTCATTTGCTGATATCCATTTATCTCTTAAAAAAAATTTCTCTAATTGTTCCTCTGTTATATTACTATTTTCCAAATATATATTTTTTATTGTTTCCATAAATAAATTTACATTATCATTCAAATCTTTTACATCTGTTAAAGAATTTGCCTCAGAACCATTCAATTTTACTCCATGTATCATCATTAATGAATGATTATACATATATCTTTTTGTACCCATTACTGATAATAATGTCGCTGCTGATGCTGCATAACCTCTTATATATGTATGAACTGGAATTTCTAATGTTCTTATTTCATCTACTACTGCTAAAGTTGGTAATAATGCACCTCCTGGACTTTGAATATATAAATTTATATTATTAAATCTATTATCATTATGTAACAATTGACTTTTATAACCTAATAATGATTCAGTTAATCCCCAACAGGTTTGCTCAGTTAATGCTCCAGTTAAATAAATACTATTTTTTGTTCTTCCTATTTTTCCTTCACTTTCTTCCTCTTCTAATTTTATATCATTTGATAAATTTAAACTACTTGATGCTAATAAACCACTTCTTAATATTGTTCGTCTATTAAACGCCATATTAAATCCCACACAAGTGTTAATATGATTTAAACTTAAGAGAACGCATAAAATGTGTTTCAAGAAAAACATATACTATTATCTAAATATTATTAATTTCCCATAAATTTTATTTCATATTTATTTTAATTTAGTTATTAGATTTTATCTATATATATATTAATGAAACTAACTAAAAAATATAAATCTAAAAAACATAAAAAAAAATTTATTGGTGGAAGAGATAAAGATCCTATTCAAATTTCAGGTACTACTTTTGCTAGACCAGATATGAAATCATTTAGTACTAATGACCCTAGTATTATAGAAGATATGAAAATATCTTGTGATGGAGTTAAAGATCAAGATACATTACTTGATAAATTATTAAAATATCCTTATTTTCAAATAACTCAACCTATGAATTTAGTATTATTTCCATATTGTAATGAAGAAATTAAACAAAGAAAATTTGTATCAGAAGAATTTGCAGATAAAGTTGATTTAGTTAATAAACCTCTTCTAGATCCTGTATCTATGAATGCTTTTGAAACTGCTTTTGGTCCAAATTTTAGTTTTAATAAAACTAATGTAAGACAACAAAATGGTTCTGTCATTTCAGACCCTACTAGTGCCAACGAATTTATTATATTTTTAAAAAGATATATACAACAAAATTCACGCAAAAAAGGTATTTTTATTGTTAGTCATTCAGGATTTATGACTAATTTAATGATGGAATTATTAAAAATGGAACAACAATATAATGGAGAAAATTTTGGCGCACCTGATTTATACACTGATATTCATCAACATAATTCTAATATTGCATTTGATAACTTAGATATTATACATATTCAATATGATACAAAAAATAAATTATTTCTTAATATTACTATTAGAAGACGCAGATATCAATATAATATTGACCCTGAACGTCAGCAAACAGATGTAAATGAACCTATAGAAACTAATATTACAAAACAAGAAATTGCTAGTGAAGATGATTGTCCAATTATAAACATTTTTATAATGAGACACTGTTTAGCCTGTCATAATCTATCAAGTTCTTTAATTGAAAAGGCTTCACAATATATGTTTGATACAAAAGGTTATTTAAATTATTCTTTATGTTTAAGAAAGACATGTTTTGATTTATTAAAAGTAAAAAACAATTTATTAGATTTATTTAGAACTTATTGTTTTTTTAATAAGTCTCCTATTAGATTATCAGAAATTGTATTTGGTTCATCTGTTATATTCAGGGCAATCTTGACTTGTAGTCTTGTATTTAATTCTTTAACAAGACCAGAATCAACTGAAGAAGAAATAGAACGATTAAGACTAACTTCTAAAGAATTAGCACCTAAATCTGCAATGCAAACACTTGGTTCTAATTTCTCAAAAGCAACAGATAAAATTATTGGAAAAACAAAAAAAAAACAAACTAAAGCTCAGGCTCTTATGGATGTATTTGAAGCTGACGATAGTGATGATGATAATGATGACGATAGTAATAGTATACCACCACAACCAAGGTCACCTAAAACTCCTCCATCCTTGCCTCTTGCTACGAAGAGCGGGCCCAAATTCCCGGCGCCAGAGCAGCAGGCACCGCCTCAGCTCGTGCTCCCCGCTCCGCCGATGGCACTCTCCGAAAAGCAACGTGGCAAGCTACCACTTTCTACAACTCAACCTCCATCTCTGTCTTCTGCATCACCACGTCCACTTACTAGTAGCCAAAGAGATAAACAATTTGAAAAAAAAAAATCTATGGAAAGTAGAGGACCAAACTTTTACGGTAATTCAACAAAAACAGTACAAGTATTACCCTCAAAACCCACATCAGAGAAACCTTTAAGTCCCAGGACTTTACGTCTTGCAATGGGCCAAGAGGGCCCTCGTATGACTGCAGTCCAGCGAGATCTACCACGTGCACCATTACCAGTTGAAGGAGGAGTAGGCGAATACGAAGGCGACAGTGGTGCTGGGATTGGAGTACCTCCTTCTAAAAAAAGTCTTTCAAGAAGTTTATCTGATACATCTCAACGTCTTGAACGTTTAAAACGAACTCCTAACCCTTCTCCTCCTTCAAGTCCTTCTGAAAGTTCAAGTTCAGATGATTTAGATATCGATGCTTTCCTTGCTGCTAGTGGTGAAAGATTAGCAAAAGCTAAAGAAGATGTTACACCAAGTACGAGGAAAGGTAAATCAGACAGAGCTAAAACTGAAGAAGAAAAACAAGCAGAAATTATGAAAAGACTAGATGAATTACCACGAGCTTCTAGATCTGATTCTGATGAAGAGATATCAAAAGAACGCTTAGATAATGCAAAAAGAACTGGTGGGAGTAAGCGTCGTAAAAAAAAACCACGCAGACAAACACACAAAAAAAAACAAAAAAAATAATATAATTTATAAAAAATATAAAATTATATTATTCATTGGTTTCCAGTTCTCTAGTAAAAATATCATTTGTTAAGCTTTCCATATTTTCTAATTTTAATGTTACATCTGTTAATTTATTTACAATTAATACTAATTTTGCAACAGTAATAGAATCTGAATTGTAAGTTTTTTTTAAATTTTCTATTCCAACTAATGCTTCATTTATTGCTTTTTTTAATACATTTCCTAAATTATTATGATTTCCATTTTTTACAAAATTACTAAATTTTTCAATTTTTTCAGTTAATTCTTCTAAATAGGTTATTGTATCTTCTCTATTATGGCCATTATACCATCTTGTTATAGAAGATAATCTGCTACTAGAATCAACAAATAATTTTTTTTCACCCGGTAAAATTATTAAACCTAATTTATCATCTTCTTTTATTTGTTTTACTATTTCTAAATCTAATAAGATATAATTTAGCTCCATTATATCTTATATATATGTTATTATTTTAATATATATTTTATACTATCTATATTTTCATATAATCTTCTACCTAAATAAGGTATCATTTCTCTATAAGGTCCATAAGGAACATACGTTCCTATTTTTATTCTACCTTCATATTTTCTCATATTTCTCTCATTCATACCCATTAAATGAGCTACTTTAAAAATATTATGTCTTCTATTCATTTTTATAGCACAATCAATAGACTCTAAATTATGTGTTGCTAATAAATTATATTGATTTCTTTTATTGTAACATTGTAACATACCTTCAAAATAGTTTTGATCCGTTTCTTCTTTATTTGTAAATAAATGACCTTCTTTATATTCACTATTCCAATATGCTCCACGCACTAATTTTGGTGCAAAAAATTTTCCATGATTTTTCATCATTTCCATATCATCTCTCAATTCCTCTAAACTATCCTTTCTATACATTTGATATGTCTTTATTATACTATAATTATCATCATTCATAGCCATCATTAAACTATTTGTTAATTTTCTATAATTATTTATATTTTTATTATCTTCTGCATCTATAATTAATGATATATCTTTACTTTTATAATTATTTACCAATCTTCTTATTAATACTTTATCAAAATTAAATGATGATAATTTTAATGCTACTAAATACTCACTATTTATATTTTCTAGTAAATTCGAATATTCATTATAAACTTTTAATTTATTATCTTCATTTGCATTTTCTGATATATAATTGATTATCGGTTGCTTATTATTACCCAGTAAAAATTTACCATATTTTAATGCATGCCACATTTTATTACCAGATACATAGCGCAACATTATATATAGTTTATATTAAATTATTGATTTTCCTTTATATTTCAATATATCAACTATTTTTGAGGTTGTTGGAAACTCATCATCTCCATAAATATCCTGCAGTAATAACCATTCAAATAATCCTCCAATATACACATATAAATTCGCAAATCCTAATTTATATAATTGATTATATTTTTCTACTACTTTACTATCTATACTATTCTCTCCATAAATCACTATATTTATATTTTTATCTTCTCTTAAAAATCTTGTTATTTCTTCTATTTCTCTCGATGGTGATAATGTATTTTTTATCAAACAATGTTGATTGTTTGCATCCAACGTATTTATTATTAGAAATTTTCCTCTACTATTATTATTATTTATAATATTTTGCATTCCTTCAAAATTTAATTTATGGATACTTTGATTTAATCCCATTAAAATATTTATTAAATTAATTTTAATACAAAAAAAAATTAATATACACTTTATTTAAACTGTTTTTTCTTTTTTTTTCATTTTAAAATATTCTTCATGTTGTATCCATCCTCGCACCGTTTTAAATCCCCAATCTCTCGTACTTACACTTGGAATGAATAATGTCCAACAATATGGAATATCTTTATCTAATTCTACCCGATGAAATGTATTTGCTGGTGCATATCTATATGTCCCCGGTGACCTCCAAAATTTACCCTCTTCTGTGTATTCCCAATAACCTCCTTTTACACCTTTGGACATTTAAAACGCCGATTATAATATGTTTAAATTATATAAAAGTTATATAATATATATTTAAATAATATAAATGAAATGTGCTATATGTTATGAAAAGTTTTTGAAACCTTCACAAGAAGAATTTGTCGAATTACTCAACGAGATGAGAAATAAAAATTTTAATGAAATTATTAAAATTAGAAATTTTCTGATTACACCTAAACACAATACTACACACACTTGTCATACGCCTAATTGTGAGTGTATAATTTGTTCCGAGCCTATATACGTATTTTAAATGCCCTTATTGTAGACAAATTGATTGGAAGGATTATATGAATAATGTGTTTCAGGAATTACAAATAAAAGTTTTAGGCAGTGAAGAATTTATAAACAGAAAGGTCTCAGAGATTATTACTTAATCGGCGTTTTAAATGTCCAAAGGTGTAAAAACTGAAACAAACCCTTTAAAATTAACTAAAACAGAAAGAGAGAAGATGTTAAAGATGATAGAAAAGATTTCTGGAAAGAAATCTAAAAAGAAAGAAAAATCTGGAAAGAAATTAACATTAAAAAAATATAGAAATAGAAAATCTCCTCCATATCCAGCTAACGATTATTGTAATAAAAGAAAGAAAGGGAATGATGGTTTAATGTATATATCAAAACCAAATAAAAATAAGGTTTGCTCTTGGAAAAAAGTTTAGAATAAAATTGAAATGCTTTTACTTTTTAAATAATTTATTATTAATTTATTATTTAAAATGCCAACAAAACTATTCATTTCACATGTTGATTGGAATATAAACACTCCATTTGTTAGTTATAGTGATGAGAAATTTGTTAAAGAATTAGAAAACATTAATTTCTCTCCTATTGTTGTATATTTTGAGAAGAGAGAAAAAAAAAGATATAGATTAGGTCTTGGAATATATAACTTTTTCATTAATGTAAGAAAAAAGAAAATAGAAAAACAAAATTTATTGGAAAAAAGAGAGAAAATTACTTTATGGTCTTCTCTTATGAAGTGTTTAGGTATATAAAATAAATATTTATTCCTTATTTTATAAAATCATGGTTTGGTCAGTAACAATTAACGTTTTTTTATTTTTAAAATTGATTTATTTATTTTTAAAATTGATTTATTTATTTATTATTATTTAATTATTTATATAATAATTATTATGGTATTTGTATATATTCTAAAATTAAAAGAAGAAAAGTATTATATTGGTAAAACTAATAATCCAAAATTTCGGTTAGAATCACATTTTAATTATTCTGGTTCTGAATGGACAAAAAAATACAATCCAATACAGGTTATAAAAATTATACCAAATTGTGATGATTTTGATGAAGATAAATATACAAAACAATATATGTCATTAAAAGGTATAAATAATGTTAGGGGTGGTTCTTATACTAAAATTAAATTAGATGAACAAGAAATTAAATTATTAAAAAAAGAACTTGCTAGTGCTTCAGATAAATGTTATATCTGTGGCAGCAATAACCATTTTGCTAATAATTGTGATAATGATTATGATAATATATCAAATGAATTAACTGATAAGTTAGAAAAATTATTAATTGAACAAGAAAGATGTTTTAGATGTCATAGAGAAGGTCATTTTGCGAATAATTGTTATGCTACAAAAAATATTCATGGTGATATTATTTCTGATAGTGATAGTGAAGAAGAAGAATATATTGAAATTTGGGAATGTTCTTATTGTAATAAACAATTTGACACAGAAAGAGGAGCTAAATATCATGAAAATAATTACTGTAAAAAAAAATATAATCATTCTAGTAACAATGGTTGTTATAAATGTGGGAGAACTAACCATTCTGCTAATTCTTGTTTTTCAAAATTTCATATTAATGGTTATCGTATTTAATCTTTTGTAAGATAATAAATACAATATTTTATAAAAATTTTATATTCATTTTTTATCTTTGATGAATCTAATTTTGATAGAAATATAAAATATGATGGGTAATTTTTTCTTACTTCATTAAATGACATTCCTTTATATTTACCAATGCTGAAAATATAATTATCAATATTATTATAACAATACTGAATATACTGAATATAATCATTTTTTAAATCTATAAATACCTGAGATGCTAAAAATATAAAATATGTTGGATCTTGTTGTTTAATTTCAAAGAAATATTTCCCACCATGTTTTCCATTAATCATTTTAAAGTAATCCATAATATTCAATTTAGTAAATATTATATAATCTATAAAAGTATTTCAATTTTTTATTTATATTATAAATAAAATAAAAGTAAAAAATATAATAAAAAAAGTGAATATTATTTTATGGTCTTCTCTTATGAAGTGTTTCGCTTTATAAAATAAAGAATTATTTCTTATTTTATATATTTATGGTATAGCTAGTAACAAATAACGTTTTTTTTATTTTTAATTCTTCATTCCATGTGGTAAATATGCTACTCCATCAACTAATACTTTTGTATCATTATTTATTTCTTTTATAGATTTTGTTAATTCTTTTACATCAATTACATTACCTAAAATATTACTTACGTGTGGTAATACTACTAATTTTGTATTTTCATTTACTTTTGATAGTAAATCCTTTGAATTTATCTCATACTTATTGGATTTTGAGTTTTTCAAACTCCACCAATGAACTTTTAAATCATTTTTAATTGCTAATCTTTCAAATGGAGAAACACACGCTTCATGACTGAAATCTGTTAAAATTATTTCATTATTTTTTTCAGCAATTAATTCATCTCCCATAGCATGTGCTAAATTGTAAACTAATTGGCTACAAGATGAACCATATGCTATTTGTCCTTTTTGATTATTTAAAATTGTGTTTGTAATATAATGAATTTCTTCTAAAGATTTTGTTATTTTTTGTGATAAAATATTATTACCATATGGCTGCACATAATTATTTGTTAAGAATTCTGTAAATGCATTATATACTTGTTTTGGAACTTGAGAACCGCCTGCATTATCACAAAATATATAATTTTTATACTTCATTAATGCTGGGAAATATTTTCTCATATTATTCTACATTAACTGTTTAACTTTTATTTATATCAATTTAAATATTATTATATATTAATATATTTATTTTTGAACTTAAAGAAACCCAAAAAACACGATTTTTTGATTTTAGAGCATTAAGGTCACAAAAATATTTTTGAAATTCAAAGTGCAAAATTTTTCAAAATTCCAAAAGTCAAATTTTTTTTAGGTTTTGGACAAAAAAAAATGTCTATATATAGTTTTAATTTTGCCTTTACGGAATTTCAAAAAACTTGCATTTTGAAAAGTGATTTTAACCTTTAAGGTGTGAAAATCAAAAAAAATATTGTGAAAAAGTCCTTACCATAATTTTTTTGGCGTTTTTTCGTTATTTTCGGTCATCCGTGTTTTGATGACTTTTGATGACTAAAAAACGAATAATAATGACTGAAAACGAAAAAATAATTTTATAAAAATTGATTTAAATATACGAGTGTATAAGAGTGTATAAGAGTGTATAAGAGTGTATAATGCCTAAAAAGAAGATTGATTATTCTAATACTATTATTTATAAAATTTTTTGTAGAGACCCCAATATCAAAGAATTATATATAGGACATACAACAAATTTTGTTAATAGAAAGTCAGCACATAAAACAAGTTGTAATAATTGTAATTCTAAATTATATACTTTTATAAGAGAACATGGTGGATGGGATAATTGGAAAATAGTGATAATTGATGATGTTGAATGTAATAATTTTGAACAAGCAAGAAAAGTAGAACAAAATTATATAGATAAATATAATGGTGGTTTAAATACAGCAATAGCATTTTGTATTAAAGATGAGGAAGATAAAATAAAAAACCCTGAAAAATCTAAATTACAAGAAAATAAAATAAATATAATTAATCAAAAAAAATTTGTATGTGAAACATGTAATTACTGCACTCATAATAAAAAAGATTATAATAAACATTTATTTACCGAAAAACATAATAGACTAATTAATACTAATTTAGACTTTATAAAAAATCCCATAAAAGATAAAAATTTTAAATGTAATTGTGGAAAATCTTATAAACATCAATCCAGTTTGTGTAAACATAAAACTATTTGTAAATATAATGATAAATGTGTAGAAATTATTAATAATAAAGATATGCCTGAGTTAGAATTGGAAGAAAAAATCCAATATATAATACAAAAACAAAAATGTAATACTGAAAAAATAGAAAACATAGAAAATATATTAACAACCTTACAAGTTACACTTAATGAAATTAATATTTTATATAAAAAATAAAAAGAATTTAGAGAGTTTTTTAACTTATCATATATATAATGACTACAAAAAACGAAATAACGAAAAAAAATTATTGTTGTGAAATTTGTGACTTTACAACGTTTAAAAAAACAGATTTTGAAAGACATTTATTAACCTATAAACATAAAAAACGAATAAATGATGACTTTATTAAAAACGAAATAACAGAAAACGAATTAAATGAAAATAAAAAATTTGTTTGTAAATGCGGAAAAGAATATAAATATAAACAAGGTTTGTCGGTGCATAAAAAGAAATGCACTTATGAAGAAAAATGTGTAGAAATTATTGATAATAATACAAAACCAATAATATCTCAAGAATTAGTTTTAGACATTATAAATGAAAATAAAGAGCAACGAAATCAAATTCAAGAATTAACAAATACAATAAAAGAATTGGTGCCACAAATTGGAAATAATAATACAAATAATAGTCATAATACAACAAATAATCAGTTTAGTATAAATGTATTTTTAAATGAACAATGTAAAGATGCAATAAATATGAGTGATTTTATAAAATCAATAGAAGTTTCATTAGAGCAATTAGATTTCACAAAAACGAATGGTTTAGAGAAAGGAATAAGTAATGTAATAATGGAAAATATGAGTAAATTAAGTTTATATGAGAGACCAGTTCATTGCACTGATACAAAACGAGAGACTTTATATATAAAAGATAATGATACTTGGGAGAAAGATAAATCAAAAGAGAAGATAAAACAGGTAATAAAGAAGACTTCAAATAAGAATTATACGGCATTAACAAATTGGACAAAAGAGAATCCAGATTTTATGGAAGATGATGATAAACAGATGTTTTATGCAAAAGCGATGTCAAAATTAGGAAAGCCGATAGATGGAATAGATGATAAGATAGTGAAAAAAATATGTAATGAAACATATGTAAAAGATAGATTAAAAGAAATAGAAGATTAAATGTATTTTTAGTATTAGATTTTTAAAATATTATTGCGGACTTTATTTAATTGTTCTTTAGTAACCATTCTAAGAGTAGGTGCCCAATTACAAAAGTAAATTGTATTTAGTGTTTCAAATTTAAATCCACTATCGGAAGGTTGATAAGAAATAAGTCTAGAGGAAATTAATTCAGGAAGATAAACTAAATAATTAATTTGTGTATCAATAATATTCCATACTTCAGGCTTAGGGTCAAATTGAGTAGTAGGTCTAGCTAATGAAACTCTAGGTTTTTCAACCATTTTTAAATGTATATAAATTATAATTATAATAATCAATTTATAATTTATAAAAAATATTTATTAATGAAAAAAATAAGTCCAAGCCAGGCATCAATAAATAATACAATCCAAGAATTTGGATTTTTATAAAATGCTAAAAGAGAGAATAATCCAAAGTTAAAGGAATGAAGGATTCTGTAATTTTGCCACCAGGCTTTACTTCCAAAAAATCCTGTTTTTGGAGAATTAACTATGAATCCTCTAAGAAAACTGAGAGATATAATAGATGTAAATATAGCCATAATAGGAAGATAGTTAACATTTATAATTTTAGCAAGAATTGCTATTAAAATACGTGAAACGAAGCATCCAAATAAAAATATATAAATGATTTTATTCATTTATATATTAAAATAATAATTAATTTCTTTTACCTGTTTTATATTTTCTTTTAGTTTTTCTTTTTTTTGATTTTTTCTTTTTTTTTGTTTTTCTTCTTTTTTTTCCTCCACCAGTAACCGGATTCCGTTGTGCTGCTATACGGTTATTTTCCATTTCAGCAAATTTAGCTTGTTCTTCTTTTGTAAATTTTGGCTCTGCTGGTGGAGGTGCCTGAATTTGTTTTTGTGATGGTGTTTCTGACAATAGTAGTGGTGTTAAAGCATCAGAAACATTAGCGGGATCACTAGTATTTACTAACAAATTAGCAGTTTCAGACTTTTCCTTCATAAAATTTATCGTTGTATCCAATGGTGTTTTATCTGCAAGTTCCTTAATAGCTTTTTTTAGATTAACAGGATCATCTTCAAATTTTTTTGCCAAGTTGTGCAATTCCATATCTAATCCATTTTTTTCATCTGACATTATATATATATATTTATAATAATTTCTAAATTAAAATGAAATAATAACTTCAACAGTTTCTTTTTTAACTCCTTTAGATGCGTTATATGATAATTCTTCTCTCTTCTTACGAGTTTTATTAAAATTATTAGATGAATTAGAACCATAACTAGATGTAGATGAAGTAGTATCTGTTGAACTATTAGAATTAATAGAAAAGTTTTTGGATTTAGTAGAACTATTTCTTTGGTTCATATCATTATCAATAATATCGTAATTATCTTCGATAAACTGAATAACATTATTTTCAAGAGCCCATTTAAAAAAATTAAGTTGTCCTAATGTGGTTTGAATATGTGTATTTTCTTGATAAGGAATAGTGATTCTCTCCCAACGACAGAAAGGGTCAAATCTTTTTTTGGAATAAGCTTTTAAATTTAATTTATAATCGTTATAAACTTTAAATCTTTCTATTGTATTATTTTTATCAATAGGATAAACAGTGTAATTTTTTTTGGAGAAATTAGTAGCGAACCAATCAACAATTCGGAGAGATATTTTGGATTTTCCATTAATAATATTAAGCATTGTATCAAGATTATTATCTTTGTTGTAAAATATCATGAGCTTATTTAATAACAGGTCATTTTGAGTGGCTAGATTCATAGATTTTTAATATAAAGCATTTAAATGTATTTAAATTAAAATATTTAAAAAGTATTTAATAATTAAATAAAATGATTGTGAATATAAAAGATTTGGTATTAACAGAAAAGAATTATAATGAAATAATAAATTTATATAATGCGTTTTCATTAATAGATCCGCTAGTATTAACATTTTCAAAATTGAAAAAAATAATATCACAATTACCAATAAAACATAATATATATTTTTACATGACAGAAGATGATAAAATAGTAGGTGGAATAACATTAATAATAGAGCAAAAATTAATTCATAATGGAAAATATTGTGGACACATAGAAGATTTTGTAGTATTACAAGAATATAGGTCACGGGGAATAGGTGGATTATTAATAAATTATGCAATAAATATTTCAAAACAAAATAATTGTTATAAATGTATATTAGATTGTAATGAAAATTTAGAAAATTATTATAAAAAAAAAGGATTTGTTAAAAAAGGTATTTACATGGGTAATTATTTTAAATCTGATGTAATATAAATGGTAAAGGAAAAAAAACGAAAAAAAAGAAAACAAAAAAAAAATTGAATATGATATAATAATTTATATAATATTCAACTAACAGGATGGCGGAGGCTTCGGGTTCACAGTCGATGACGTTGGCTGAGTTGACCGAGTATAAGAAGTATATTATTGAGATTATTGGTCGTCTACATAGTGAGAACTCGTTGTCTTTAAGGGAGACGATTATGCCGGAAGGTAAGACGGCTATTGCCTTGGAGTTTCGTGCGCCGGAATGGTTTCGTGAGTTGAGTGAGGATTTGCAGCAGGTAGCATTTGATAATTTGCAGAGGATTATGATGGAGAGGGTATCAAATGTAGCAAGTGATATGGGAAGTGTAAGTGTACATGAGGAGTGTGATTGTTGTGAGCATACTCGAAAGCGTTCTAGGTGTTAAGGTGCTTTTGTGATTTTGATGGTACTATTTTGAAGTTGTTTAGTAAATTTAAATTTTTCACTATTTTTTCTTCGTCGTTCGAGGTTGCATTTTAAACAGGCGATGATGGTATTTTGAGAGGTGTGTTCATTGAGATTATTAAGTCTGTCTAAAGTCCATTGATCGGAATCACGTACTTTATCAAAGAATATGAAAGTATTTTTATTGCAATAGTAGCATTTAAGTTTGCAAGAAACGAGTTTTTCGACAATATTATCGAGAGAAATAAGATTTTGTTGTTCATGAATGGTTTTTTTAATGTCTTGTTGTTTGTAAGATGATATTTTAGATTTGAGTTCACTAACAAGAAATTTTTGTTCGGGGAAAGGTTGTTGAAGATAGAGTTGATTAATAAGATTAAGTTGGTAAGGATGATTATTAATGTTTTGGATAATATTTTGAGAGATATCATTAGGTAGGTTGTTAATTTTTTCTCGTGTTTTAGGAGGATGTTTAATAGTAGATGGTTTGTTATTTAAATTAATAGATTTCATATAATATATATATAATGATTTTAATTTAAAAAGATTAACACAAATAATAGTTAAAAAGTATAAAAAAAAAGAGTATAAACTTAAAGTTACATATTAATATAATATGAATATTATAACAAATGATTTAAGCAATAGTACAATAAGCGATAAAGAAGATAAAAAATCAAAAAAGAGTGATAGTTGTCAGGAATTGAAGAATATAGCATATAAGACGATGTTATTAAATGGAACTGATATAAATCCAAAATATAGTAATGAAAATAATAATAATTTGAAGATATCAAATTTTTTAGAATGTGAGTCAAGTGCAAATAAAAAAGAAACATGGTCAAAATTAGATAAGACTCAAAAGATAAAACATTTAAATATGTATGCGGAATCATTAAAAGAAGTTGATAATTTGGATGAAGATGAGATATTAATTTTAAAGAAATATTTTGTACGTTGTTTGGATAGAAAATGTTTATTAAAAACAAAAGAAGTAATATATGATAAAGATAATAATAAAATATTAAATGTGCCGTTTTTATTTTTTAATGAAGAAACAAGAAGTTATATTTTAAGAAAAGATGATAAGCATGTATCGACAATAAAATCATTACCAGGAGCAAAAAGTGGAAAGGCGAAAACAATAAAAATTCATGAGTAAATGATAGGATTAGGTAAAACTTTAGGTCTTTTATATATAAATGTGTTGCAAAAGCAGTAAATAATTATGCAAATAATAGTAACCCAAAAAATGAAATCAAATATATTATATTATTGATCGTAGTGAAAATTAGTTATATTCATAATTGATAAAAGGTGTTAATCATTTAAATAAAAATTTATGAATAATATTTTTTAAATTGATAAAATAATATAATTTAAAATTATGTTATCAATTAGAGTATATGGATACAGCAAAATATAATGCTTATTTAAATTATCTATTAAATAAGTATAACGTGAGAGGTCTAGATGTAGAATTTTTATTGAAAGTGGTTTCAACGATGATAGAATATATAGATGATAATATTTTGCAAGTGATGTATACAGATTTGTATGAAAGTGTATATGATTATAGTTTGGAATTAATGGAAAGTGAATATATTGATAGTAATATATTAGAAAATATTTATGGTTTATCGAAAGAAGAGAGTATAAAAATGTTAGAAAGTTATTTAAAGATGGGTTTATCATTTGTATTTAAATATGTAATGCCGAAGAGGTCATATAATAAGAGTTATATAAGAAGTAATAAAATAAATTATGTAAAAATAGATAATCAATTGGAAAAATTAAAATCAATAATTCAACCAGAACAAAGAAGTGACGAATGGTATATATTTAGAAATTCAACATTAACGGCATCAAATATATGGAAAGTATTTGTGAGTGATTATAGTCAAACCCAATTAATTTTGGAGAAATGTGAGCCATTAGATATAAATAAATTCAAAGTAACAAATACAAATAGTCCTTTACATTGGGGTCAAAAATATGAGCCAGTTTCGATATTATATTATGAATATATTCATAATACGAAGGTATCAGAATTTGGTTGTATACCACATAAAGATTATAGTTTTATAGCAGCGTCGCCAGATGGTATAATATGTGATGGTAGTTCAAAATTATTTGGGAGGATGTTAGAAATAAAGAATGTAGTAAGTCGAGAGATAACAGGTATTCCAAAGATGGAATATTGGATTCAGATGCAATTACAGATGGAAGTATGTAATTTAAATGAATGTGATTTTTTAGAAACAAAATTTATACAATATGATACAGAAGAAGAATATAGAGAAGATAAAGAAACGGAATATAAAGGTGTAATATTACAATATTTAAAAGGTGAATCACCATATTATATTTATGCTCCATTTATGTTGAGTGATTTAGATTCAGAAGAATATAAAAGATGGGAAGATGAAGAAAAAGAGAAGAATAAAGATTTAGAGTTAATAGCAAGATTATATTGGAAGTTAGTAAAAATAAGTTGTGTATTGGTTTTAAGAAATAAGTTATGGTTCAAAAAGGTGCAACCGATGATAGAGATTTTTTGGAATAATTTAGTAAAAGAACGAGAGAGTGGTGAATACAAAGAAAGAATAAAGAAGAAGCGTAAATTGGCGTTAGAAGATGCAAAAAGTAAAAGTGATTTTCCGATGGGTGGATGTTTAATAAATCCGGCTTTATTTAATAAGGAAGAGAAAGCAGAAAATGTGATAATAAGTGTAAATACAGAGGTAATAAGATAAATATATTTTAAAATGATTTAAAATTATATTACTAATAAAATTAGGTAATATTTATGACAAATAATAAATCTAATGTTATAGATATGCACGTATTAAAACGTTCAGGTAAAAAAGAGGCAATTTCTTTTGATAAAATTTTGAAACGTATTAAGTTAATAGGTAAGGATTTAGAATTAAAAAATGTAATTTATGGTCAGTTAGCAATGAAAGTGATAGATCAATTAAAAGATAATATAAAGACGACAGATATAGATGAACTAACAGCAGAACAATGTGCATCGATGGGTTCAGTTCATCCGGATTATACAAAATTAGCGAGTGCGATAACAATATCAAATCTTCACAAAAATACAGTTGATAGTTTTTATGAAACAATAAAAAAATTGTATGAATTTGTGGATGTAAATAATAATAATTATAAATTAATTCATGAAGATGTAATGAAAGTAGTAGAAGAAAATAAGGAACATTTAGATGCTATGGTAGATTATAAACGTGATTTTTTGTTTGATTATTTTGGTTTTAAGACATTAGAAAGGGCATATTTATTGAAAGTAAATGGTGTGATAGTTGAACGTCCACAGCATATGTGGATGCGAGTTTCAGTATGTATTCATGGTGGAAATATAGAAAAGGTAAAAGAAACATATGATTATATGTCGAATAAGTTTTTTATTCATGCAACACCTACACTATTTAATGCGGGCACTCCAAGACCACAATTAAGTTCGTGTTATTTATTATCAATGGAAGATGATTCTATAGATGGTATTTTTAACACAGTAAAAGAATGTGCGCAAATTTCAAAATGGTCAGGTGGAATAGGGTTGCATATTCATAATGTTCGTTCTTCGGGTTCTCATATAAGAGGAACAAATGGTACATCAAATGGTATAATTCCTATGTTGGGTGTATTTAATAAAACGGCACGTTATGTAGACCAGGGAGGTAAAAGAAATGGTAGTTTTGCGATTTATTTAGAACCGCATCATCCAGATATAGAAGAATTTTTAGAGTTGCGTAAGAATCATGGGGACGAGGAATCAAAAGCGAGGGATTTATTTTATGCGATATGGGCGAGTGATTTATTTATGGAAAGAGTGATGGGTAATAAAATTTGGTCATTATTTTGTCCAGATAAATGTCCAGGTTTGAGTGATGCTTATGGTGATAAATATAGAGAATTATATATGAAATACGAAGAAGAAGGAAAATATAATAAGCAATTAAATGCGCGTGATTTATGGTTAAAGATTTTAGATGCACAAATGGAGACGGGAACACCATATATTTTATATAAAGATGCTTGTAATGAAAAATCGAATCAAAAGAATTTGGGTACAATAAAATCAAGTAATTTATGTTGTGTTGAGGGAAATACTAAAATTTTAACTGATAAGGGACATTTACCAATTAAAGATTTAGTAAATCAAAAAGTTAATATTTGGAATGGTGAAGAATTTTCAGAATCAGATGTATTTAAAACTAATGATGCTGATGAAGTAATTACAATTTGCTTTACTGACGGTGTTGAATTAGAATGCACCAATTATCATAAATTTAGAATTTATGATTTAGATAGTAATGGTAAAGTAAGAAAAAATTATAAAACAAAAGACGTTGAGGTTAGAGATTTAAAAATAGGTGATAAATTAGTAAAATGTGATTTCCCAGTTATTGATAATGATTTAGAATTAAAATTTGCTTATACAAATGGTTTTTTTAGTGGAGATGGTACATATAGTTATAATAAAAATGATACAGAAAAACCTTGTTCCTTTAAAGTATTAAAAGGACATAAAACTTGTAAAAGACATTTAATATATGAAAATCTTATTGAAAATAATATAGATAGTGAAAAGTGTGAAGCTAAATCTTATCAAAAAAATCCTATTGTATCATTATATGGTGAAAAAATAAGATTATTACAATATTTAGAGTATAATTCTCACGGAGAAGAAAAAGATAATAAATTGCAAGTAACATTAACAAAAGAACTGAAGGAAAAATTCTATGTTCCTATTAATTATTCTTTAAAATCTAAATTAGATTGGTTTGCTGGATATTGTGATGCGGATGGTTGTATAATTATTAATAATGGTTGTCAATGTTTACAAATAGCTTGTATTCATAAAGATTTTTTAAATAAAATTAAGCTTATGCTTCAAACTTGTGGTATTAATTCAAAAGTAGTATTAAATATGAAATCTCGTAAAACTTTATTACCAGATGGTAATGGAGGACAAAAAGAATTTAAATGTAAAACATTATATAGAATACTTATAGCATCTAATGAACTACAAAAATTATTAAATTTAGGTTTATCTTGTAAAAGATTAATTATAAATAAAAGAGAATCTCAGCGTAATGCTAGTAAATTTATTGAAATAAAAGAAATAACAAACACAGGTAAAATTTGTGAAACATTTTGCTTTAATGAACCTAAAAAGAATATGGGAATTTTTAATGGAGTTTATTCTCACAATTGTGAAATTGTAGAATATAGTGATGATAGTGAAACGGCAGTATGTAATTTGGCGTCAATTGGTTTATCAATGTTTGTAAAAGAAGACAAAACATTTGATTATGATAAATTATATGAGGTAACAAAACTATTAGTAACAAATTTAAATAATATTATTGATATAAATTTTTATCCAAATGAAAAAACAAGAAAAAGTAATTATAGTCATCGTCCAATAGGAATAGGTGTGCAAGGACTAGCAGATGCTTTTTTTAAGATGGATCTAGCATTTACATCAGAACAGGCAAAAGAAGTGAATAAATTAATTTTTGAAACTATATATTATGCAGCATTAGAAAGAAGTTATGAAATTAGTTATGAAAGAATGGAAGGAATGAACTATTTGGCGAGTGAATATGGTTATGAAAATTGGAATTTTACTAGTGATGAACCACATTGTAGAAATTATGAAATTTATAATGTAACGGAGGCTTCAATTGGTGCAGCAATTGCTACAGATAATAGAATAGCAGAATATTTAAATAAATATAAACCAATAAAGGCAGAAATAGATAATTTGAAAGATGATTTAGTAGGAGCATATAGTTCATTTATGGGGTCTCCAATTAGTGAGGGATTATTTCAATTTAATTTATGGAATGCTAAGGCATATTCAAATAGATATGATTGGAATGGTTTAAAACAACAAATAATGAAATATGGAATAAGAAATAGTTTACTATGTGCGCCTATGCCAACAGCAAGCACGAGTCAAATTTTAGGAAATAATGAATGTTTTGAGCCAATTACAAGTAATATTTATAGTAGAAAGACATTAGCGGGTGAATTTGTGATGATAAATAAGTATTTGGTAGAAGAACTGTTAGAATTAAAATTATGGAATGAAGAAATTAAAAATAATATAATAGCAAATAAAGGTAGTATTCAATATATAGATGGTTTACCAGAACATTTGAAAGAAAAATATAAGATAGTTTGGGAGATGCCGATGAAAAATTTGATAGATATGGCACATGATCGTGGATTATTTATTTGTCAGTCACAAAGTATGAATTTATGGATGGAAGATCCGGAGCCAAAATCATTAACAAACATGCATTTTTATAGTTGGAGAGCAGGTTTAAAAACAGGAATTTATTATTTACGTAGAAAACCAAAACATCAAGCACAGCAATTTACTATTGAGCCAGAAAAAAGGAAAGATAATGATGAAGGTTGTTTAATGTGTAGTGGATAAATAATTTAAAAATTATTTAATATTAATTATAATGCAATTAATATTAAAAGAAAAATTAGAAAAAATACTTGAAAAAATGAAAAGTGATTACAAAATAAAAAGATTAATAGCAGAAACTTATAATGATGAACGTTATGAAAATAGTATTTTAAATTTATTAAATGAATTAAAAGAAGAAAAATTAATAAATAGAAATAATTTGGAATGTAGTTATGAATTAGATGAATTTAATCCAGTAATAGTAAATAATGTTTTTCATAGTAATGTATTTGATTTACTAAAGAATTATTATAATGAAATTTTAAGTTATAATATATTACCATTAAGTATAAATAGAGATATAGAAAGTAAAAGATATGTAGCACATAATGAATTTATATCAAGAATAATTCATTTTGAGATGTTAGAATTAGTAGAAAAAATAACAAATAAAAAATTGAGACCTACTTATACATATATATCTTTTTATACAAAAGGAGGTAGATTACGTCCACATATTGATAAACCAGAATGTGATTATACGTGTTCATTAATCTTAGGAAAGCCAAAAGATAGTGTATGGTATTTATATTTGGAAAAAAAACTAACAAATATAGTAGGATTTGCAGAGTATACACCATTAAAAGATGAATGTTGTGCTTTAGATTGTAATGAAAATGGATTTATGATATTAAAAGGTAAAAAAAATGTACATTACAGAGACAATTTAGAGTATGATTATTATAACATTTTGTTATTACATTATAATGAAATAGTAAATACTTTTAGTTATAACTAAGTACAATCATATTGAATGCATAACTGATTAATTTTATCATTAATGTCTGCAATATTAAAATTATAATTAAATTTAATGTAACATTTAAGAGTTATAAGTATATCAACGAGAGAATTATGTAATTCAGTAGGTAAAGTAGATTCAGGAAATAGATGTAAATATAATTCAGAGAGAGAAGGTGTTTTTAAATAAGGTCTATTAGTTTTTTTGCTAATTCTAATAAAATTACAGTATTTGGTAGTTTTTCTCATAGTACAAAATTCAGTTTTTTTAATTCGCTCTTTTCCTTTAAAAGAGGTGAAATATTGTGGAATATTATGTCGTAAACATTCAACGAAAACAAGTCGTTTATCAAAAGAAATATTATGGCCGACAATAACATCAGATATTTTAAGTAATTGATTAAATTCTCTCAATGCAGGAATAATATTAATACCATTTGTATTAAGAAATTCGTGTGTAAGTTTATGTTTTTCAAAACTTCCAGGAGGGATTACAATAGAGTTATCTATTTTGATATAATTATTTTTGATTATAGTGTCATTAGTAGAGAGATCATAAAGTATATAACTAATTTGAATAATAAATGGCCATTTGTCGAAGTCATAAATAGAAGGTTCTTTACCAGATTCGTCTTTTTCTGGTAAACCAGTAGTTTCAGTATCAAACACAAGAATTTTCATAGTTTTTTGAATATATAATTACAAAAAAAAATTATCAGTTTTTTTTTATTTATTAAAAAAAAATTGATTTATAATTAAAATTATAAAAATAAGTAGTATCAAAAATGATGGGTGGTATGCAGTCAACCCAAAACGACGAGATATTTAAGAGGATGGTGCTTACTATTCCTGATCTTGTACTACCACAGAATATTCCAACTATTATTAATTGGTTTGATTATTATGGAATTGCTGATGTAAAGAATGTAGATGTTCGTGAGCATCCTGAACAAGAATATTATGTAGAAGACAGGCCATTTTATGGATATGCAGTAATTGAGATTCGTGAATGGTATAAGAATAATGGCAGTCTAAGTTTTTATGAAAATCTAATTGGAGGTAGTGCAAAGATGGTATATGAAGATCCAGAATATTGGGATGTAGAATTTTATGAGCCGAGGACCCAGGAAGAGGAAAATACTATTGCACAAAATCTACAAGAAAAATTTGATGAAGTAGAAGACGATGAAGATGAGGAATATTATAGCGAGGAAGAGTATTGGGCGGCAGAGGCACAGGAAGCAAAAGAGCGAATGGAGTCAGATGAGCAGGAAGATGAGGATGATGGTGAGGATGAGGATGATGGTGAGGATGAAGATGATCCAAAGGATGAGGATTATGAATTTGAAGAAACGGATGAAAAGGAAGATTCGAAGTATGAATATGTAGCACGAAAGCGTCATAAGATGGACACTCGTTCAAAGACCAAGCGTAAGGAAGATAAGAGTAAAGTAAATAGTCTAAATACAGAAAATGTTACACTGGAGGAACTTATTGTAAAGAAAAATAAGAATTATGTGAAGAGGGATAAGCGAAAGTCATTTAAGAATGAGTGGAGTCGGCGTCTTCGCCAGAAACTGGAAGTTTAAAGATAAAAATCTTCTAAATTAAATTTAGCTTGTTTGCAACAGCCATAAGTTTTACGATGCCATGGACTAATACCAATATTTTTTATTCCATTTAAGTGTTGTGATGTTCCATAACCTTTATTTTTTGATAAATTGTAATATTCATCAAGTTTTTTGTAACAATCACATAGTTCTTTTATATATTTATCTCTCTCAACTTTAGCCAATATTGAGGCTGCAGCAATTGAGCAAAATTTATTATCACCTCCTTCAATAGTAATATGATTAACTTGTTCAATAATATTAGATTTATTATTTAAGTAAGTATATGGTTTAAAATCATTTCCATCAACTAATAAATAAAATTCATTACAAATTTGTTCATTTTGTTTTAAATTAGTAATAATATTTTGAATAGATTTATGCATAGCATTATGTGTAGCATTTCTAATATTAATAGAATCAATAACTTTTTCATCTTCATAAGATACACACCAAGCTATAGCATTGTTTTTAATATAGTCAGCTACTTCATTAATTTTTTTTTCAGAAGTAAATTTTTTACTATCTTTTAATAATTCATATTTGAAATCATCATTTTTAGGTAAAACTACGGCACCACTATAAACTCTTCCAAACATAGGTCCTCTACCGGCTTCATCAATTCCAATTTCAAATAATTTAGATTCGGGGTTGTAAAATGGCTGTAGACTATTTTTTTTCATTATTAATTAATATAAATAAGTTTTTTTTATTATCTACTTTATATAATAAGAAATGTTTTTCAATTTTAAAAATAAAAATATGTTAATTATTTTACTATTGTTAGTAGTATTAGCTTCAGTATTTTGTTATTCTTTTATGATGAAATCTGTAGAAGGTAATACAAATTTAGGTACAACTGTTTTTTCTGATAATTTCGTAATTGTAAAAAAAGATCATCTAACAAATACAGAATACTATACAATAAATCCTAATAGTACAACAAATGAAATATCTTTTGTTTCAGATACACCTATAACTGCTTTAACTCCTGTTATAGTTGCAGTTAGTCAAGTTAGTGGTAATATAAATGATTATATGTATGCAAATTCATATGATATGTACAGAAAAGTTAGTAAAACAGAAACACCCCCAGTAACTGAAGCAAATCCTACACCAGTTGCAGTAGTAACTGAGAATTATGAATTTTATAAAATTAATGTTCCATATTCTCTAAGTGTTGTAAGTTCGACAACTACACCAGTAGTAGATAGCACTACACCAGTAGCAGATACTACTACACCAGTAGCAGATACTACTACACCAGTAGCAGATACCACTACTCCAGTAGCAGATACAACCACACCAGTAGCAGATACTACTACACCAGTAGCAGATACTACCACACCAGTAGCAGATAGTACAACAACAGTATCAGATAGTACAACAACAGTATCAGATCCAGTAGCACAATCAGATGAAACACAAGCAGCAGCATTATTGCAACAAGCGGCTACTACACCAGAAACAGAAACTCCAATGAAAACTTTAACAACAACATTTAGTATGGAAGGTTCAGGATTAAGTACAGCAACAGCAACAAATTTACAAACTATTATTGCTCAGCAAGCATCAATTGTTGATCTAAATGGTACAAATTCGGTGACTATAGCTCCAACTCAAGTAACTGTAACAGAGGTTCCTCAAGGTGAAGGTGAAGATTCATTAGTAAAAATAGATATAAGTGTTCCATCAGCAAATATAGATACTATAATTGGACAATTAACTATGTTTGGTTCAGTTGTAAGTTTTAATACTGCATTAACAACAGGAGGAATAGTTGCACAAGATTTAACTATTGTAAAACAAATGGTAGATTTGGGTGAACCACGAGAATCATTTATGAATTTAGAAGGATTTGGAAATATTGGAAATATGGGAAATTTCTTTTCTAAATTATTTGGTAAAAAAGTAAAAGAAGGAAATACAAATTTAGGAACTACAACAAATAATTTAGGTAATGTATTAATTGGTATAAGAAATAATGATTATACAAAAGTTTATTCAAAATCAGGAAATGTATTAAATATTACAATAAATACAACAGATAGTACTGGACAAAAAACAGTATTAATTCAAGATGGAACATTAAAGGTTCAGCCTCAAAGTCAGGTCTCAACTCCTCCTCCAACAACTACAGCAGATCCAAATTTGAATTTAACAGCAGCGAGTGCAATATCAGGTGGTGGTAGTGTAAATATAGGTGATATAAATGTTCCAGGAGGGGTTCCAGGTGGATATTATCCACAATATCCATCATATGTAAAAGATGCTTGTGGAAATTATGTTCCATCATATAATCAACAAATGAATCCATATATGTTACCAGGTTCGGATCCAATATTAATGAATCAATACAATACTCCATTTTATGGACAATATAGTTCATTTGAAAGTGCAATGAACAATCCCTCAAATCCACTAGTAAATCCAGTAAATTCAATGAATCCAGTGGAATATTCACAAACATTATTTGGACCATGGACAACACCAATGATGAGTAAAACAGCTTGTTTAAATTGTGATGAAGATAAAGAAAAAGTAAATGGTAAAAATGGTTCAAATGGTTCAAATGGTTCAAATGGTACAAATGGTTCAAATGGTTCAAATGGTTCAAATAATATTTTTAATAATCTAAATAGTGAAGCAAATACGATGATGGCTCAAAATGGAGAAGTGGATGAAAATGAGGGAAGTAATGTAAGAATGAATAAAAAATCAGGAAATTCAAATAATAATTTTAGTGAATATAGTAATAATAGTAATAATAGTGGTGGTGTAAATAATAATAATCAAGCTCCTTGTCCTCCATGTGGAAGATGTCCTGATGCCTCAAATTTTGAATGTAAAAAAGTACCAAATTATGAAATGGGATTAGATAATACAGCGTTACCGAGACCAATTTTATCGGATTTTTCAACATTTGGAACATAAAATGTAAACTAAATAATATTATTTACTAAATATTATTTAGTATTATATACTTTTTTTCTCAGATTTAAAGGATATATGATTTACCTTTAATTCTTCATTTAAGTATTATTATATTTTGAAGACTAGATTTGGTCTAGTCTGTGCCTCATCCTCCACCCATTTGGTAGGGATTTTTTTTAGGCATAGATGTGGATCATGAACCACCTTTTTGTTTTCTTTTTTTGGTTTTATTAAGAAATCCAAAGATATTAGGGAAAGAAAATGAGCATCCACAGGATTTTTTTTTATTTTTGCGAGATGTTTTTCTTCTAAAACGTCTACGAGTTTTAACCATGTTTATAATATATAAAATTATTTTTTATCAAAATAGATTTTTTTTTTTAAACATTTTCTATCAATTTTCATAGTTTTACATTTTTTATTAGCGGGAACAAAACTTAGCACACATTTTGCTTTATTACCATAAAGAGGGGTAGTACAGCCTTTTTCTTTATTTTTTTTATTAAAGTCAAATATTTTAGGTTTTTCAATTGTGCATCGAGATCTAAAATTTTCATATCTATCACGAACTTGGCAGTAAGTTAAATTAGATTTTTTTCCTAACATTTTGTTGATTAATTCATGTAAATTATAAATATAACGCGAAAATGATTCTCTATTAATAAATATTTCATCTTTTAAGGGGAATTTTTTGTAATTATTAGTTAAATTAATTCTACAATATTTACATGGTAAAGTATATTGTAGATTATTAAGGAATTGTTTATATTTATTTTTTTGTAATTTTGTAGGATTAGTAGGATAATTAAAACTAATAGTATGTAAATAATGCCACATAGCAGGCCCCCAAGTACTAGTGACCATACCATCTCCACTAAGATAATCTTTTTTGGAATAAGTTTTATTTTTTTTATTTTTTAATGTTTTTTTCATATTATATTAAGTATAGATAATAAAAAATAAATATTTTTTAATATATATATATATATATTATGAATTACATAGATAAAATTTTAATACAAATGCAGGAAACTTTCTATAACTTAAATAATAATAGATTATTATTAGTTTTTGGTGTATTATGGTTATTTTTAACATTAATAATAGCATATTTTTCGTATAATTCGTATATAAAACCAATGATTAGTGAGCATAAATTAAATAAAGAATTTGTAAATAAAAATATAGATAATAGTGAGGATATTTTAGTTATGTATTTTTATACAGAGTGGTGTCCATATTGTAAAAAGGCTAAACCAGAATGGAATAAATTTGAAAGCTATGTAGATAATAAAAATAAAAATATTGATTATAGTATAAATTTAGTAAGTGTAAATTGTGATGAAAGTAAAAGTATAGCAGATAAATATGAAGTAGATGGTTATCCAACAGTAAAATTAATTTACAAGAATAAAGTATATGATTTTGATGCTAAAGTTACAAAAGATAATTTAGTGGAGTTTTTAGATTCAATAAAATAAATTTTATTATTCAGGAATTTTTTTTAATATAATATTTTCAAATGAAATATTATTTAAATTGAATGAGATATCATCATTTATTTGTATATTATTGTATGAATTATCATAATCATTATTAATATTATTAATATAATTTGTTGCTTGTAATTCTCCAAGATTAATAAGTCTTTCTCTTTCCTCTTTAGTAGAAAAAACATAAGTCCAATAATTGATATCTACAGTATATGGAGTGAGGCAAACATTAATATTATTTTCAATAACTAAAGAATTTTCATTTTCAATTATCATTACTTTTTTGAATACAGTTTTAATAATATAAATAAGAAATGAAAAAATGTTAGTATTTTCATTCAAGTTATTATTAGATATATCATTATTATGATAATCATTTTCAATATTAGTAAAATAATTGTTAGATAAATCAATAGGAAATCTTTTATCGTTAATAAAAGCAATCATTTCATGTTTGCTGCATTTTTCATTATTAAAACAATCATAGGCAGGGCAGTTACAAAATATACCTCCATCGAGATAATATTCATTATTATAAAATGGAGGTTTAATTAATATTGGTATGGATGCGCTCATAGTCATTGCTTCAATAACTGTTAAATCAGGATGAGTTTTATAATTAAGATCAACTTTAGAAAATTTGTTTAAATTAGAGGTAAAAATATGCCAGTCAACTTTATTAATTTGATAAAATTCTTTTAGTGTAATAGTGATAGGAATTTCAGCGGCTAAAAATAATGGTTTAAAAACAGTAATAAAGAAGTTTTCATCACATAATCCTTTTGTAAAAAATAAGCTAAAATAATCAGCAGATGAAAAATTTATTAAATTTTCCCATGGTCTTTTAATAATAAAATCATCTATCCATTCAAAATTTAAATTTAATAAAAAAATAAATGAAATAAAACACCCAACTGATGTAGAATAAATAGATTTAATATTTTCATAAATTATAATTTTATCATTGATAAATTTTTTAATTGCTCCATAAGATACTAATCCTACAGGTCCGCCTCCACATAATACTATATGTTTTATAGTCATTAATTATAATTATTTGTAAAATTTTAATATAATATTATATTTAATATTATATTATGAACGATTCATTATATAATTTCAATGAAAAATCAGATGATGTAGAACAATCAATAAAATTGAATATGGATGAATTATATACAAAAAAACAACAACAAGATATGAATATTTTGAATAATTATAATAAAATTTTAGTAAGAATACATAATAAAATTAAGTATATATCTAAACAATTAGTAAATGATCAATGTTGTTGGTATGTTATGCCTGAAATGATGATAGGAATACCAAAATATGATGTGAAAGATTGTACTGCATATGTGATAGAAAAATTGAGAGATAATGGTTTTGTGATAAGATATACTCATCCAAATTTATTATTTATAAGTTGGAAACATTGGGTTCCAAGTTATGTTAGAAGTGAAATAAAGAAAAAGACAGGTCAGCAAGTGGATGAATATGGTAATTTAGTAAAAAAAGATGAAGAAAATGAGAGTAGAGAAGATGGTAATTATAATAATTTAATTTTAAATAATAATAATAGAAGTAAAAGTGAAAAATCAAAAAATGATTACAAGGATATTAAATCTTATAATCCATCAGGTAATTTGATTTATAGTAATAATTTATTAAAAAAATTAGATATAAATAATTAATAAAATTTTTTAGTTCTATTTTTTCTTTTTTTATTTTTTTTAGTTTTTTTTTTATATTTTTTACGTTTACCTCCTTTACGAATTTCTGGTGATTCTGATTCTAATTTTGGTTCAGTTTGGAGTGAAGCAGATTGTTCTTGTAAATCTATTGATTCATCAGGTAGAGGTTCAAGTTCAGATTCAACTTCAGATTCAAGTAGAGGTTCAGGTAGTGATTCATCTACAACTTCAGTAAGGGTTTTGGGTGCTGATTCATCTAAGACTTCTGTTTCATCAATTATAGAAGGTGTAGGAGTTTCTAAAGGGTTTGAATCATCAGGAGAAGGTTCTGGTTCAGGTAGTGATTCATCTACAACTTCACTAGGGGTTTTGGCTAGTGATTCAGGTTCTGGTTCAACATCTGGTTCAGATTGTGGTTCATATTGAGATTCGTATTCAGATTCTGAATCATTTTCAGATGATTCTTCTTGAGTGGTTTCAGGTAGTGATTCTTCTTCAGTTTGTGGTTGATATGAAACAGAGCCTTTATTAATTACATTTTTTTCATTTAAAAGTTCAAAAATTTCGGCAAGACTATTAAAAAAGTTAATGTGTAAATCATAAATAATAACTTTAGCATTTGATGAAAATTTAATAACTTCTTTATAAGTAATATTATCTTTAATTCTGATAATATTGTTTTTTACTTCTTTAATGGAGCCACTATCATCTTTAATAATTTTTTCTTTGAATTCAAAAATTTTAAGTATAATTTCAGTAAATAATTTGTTACGATATTTAGTATAATCAGAAAACATTTTTTTAACAATTTTTATAACTCTTTCATAGATGCGAGTTTCATCTTTAGTAGTAAAATCAGTTTGAAGTTTAGCACATAATTTATTATATTTTTGTAATTTTTGAAATGCAGATTGAAGTTGTTTATCTTTTTCATCTAATGTAGAATTATATTGTGATAAAAGTTCATTTTCTATTTTTTTAATTTTTTGTAATATAATAGGTGATGTTTCATATACTTTATTCATACTATTTTTATTAAATAGTATATTTTTTTTTAAAGCATTATAAATATAGTCGGTATCACATAATATATCGAACATACCAGAATCTTTAAGATTTTTAGTAAAGTCTTCTAAACTAGGAGGTAATTCCATGGTTAGTTTAGATTCAGTATCTTTAACATCTTGTGCAAATATAGAATTAATAAATGCGAAAAATATATTATTATATTTAATTTTTTTTGTTTTTTTTTTAGGCTGTGTAGGTTCATCTTCTTCATCATTATCATCATCATCATCGTCATCGTCATCATCATCATGAGATTCAACATCTTTATTTAGTTCTTTATCATAAAAGTCTTCTTCATTTTCATTTTCATTATCAGATTCATTATCTTCATCAGAATTTCCTGTAAAAAAATTGCGGATATTATCAAATATTCCTCCTCCAACTTGCTGTTCAGTAGATTCAGGTAGTTCGGTGGATTCAGTTTGTTCAGTAGATTCAGGTAGTTCGGTGGATTCAGTTTGTTCAGTAGATTCAGGTAGTTCGGTGGATTCAGTTTGTTCAATAGTTTGAGGTTGTTCAGTGGTTTCAGATGATTGTGTTAAAGATTTGGATTTTCTTTTTGAAGAAACAAATTCTTGATAAGTTAAGTTATGATTAAATGTGCTATAAATACCTTTAATTAATATGTAAAGTTTAACAAATATTAAAGCGATAATTTTGCAAAGATATTTTTGTTTTTTGGGTCTAAATACTCTTCCATCACTGCTATCTTTAAAAATGAAGTCATCGTTATGAATATCATTTAAATTAAAGATATATAAATTATTAGATTTATTAAATTTGACATCAAATGGAAGTTTAATTTTTTGAATTGCATTTAAATAAAGTTGTTCGGAAAGAATATATAAATCAGCACATTCATTTGTGAAACTACTATCTTGGTCATATACTTTTGCATATTTTTTAAAGATAGCAGATTTATATAAATAAGTAGCAAATGATTCTTTTATAAATTCATCAAATTTTTTGTTGACTTGATTTTTAGAAAGTTTATTGGGATTAGCTGAATCAGAAAATAAGAAATCAAAATTAAATAAGTTATCCATAATTATAATAAGTAAATAAAATTATTTATTATAAAATTGATAAAAATATATAATAAATTGGTTTAAATATAATTTTATAAATATAAGAGACAATTAAATGGAAACAAAGATAGAAGGAAACAAAGAACTAAATAACAGTGAAAATAATATAACAAAAAAAAACAGAGAGAAAAAGTCAAAAGATATAAAAAAATTATGGAGTTTATTTGATGAAACAATAGATGAAGATTCAAGTAGTGAAATGAAAAAATCAAAACTGGAATGTGTATATAGAACAAATGAAACAAAAACAGTAATTGAAAATGAAATATGTAGTTCTTGTAAAACACATTTATTTGTTGGAGATGATGGATTTTTGACTTGTCCAAATAAGAAATGTGGAATAATATATAAAGATAATTTAGATCAAAGTGCTGAATGGAGATTTTATGGTGCAGATGATAATCAAAGTAGTGATCCTACTAGATGTGGTATGCCGATTAATCCATTATTGCAAGAGTCTTCTTATAGTTGTAAGGTTTTATGTCCAGGAAAATCAAGTTATGAGATGCATAAAATAAAAAGGTATACAGACTGGCAATCAATGCCTTATAAAGAGAAATCACAATATGATGAATTTCAATTAATAACAATAATATCACAAAATGCAGGAATTCCAAAAATGATTATAGATGATGCAACAAGATTTCATAAACAAATATCAGAAGCAAAAACATTTAGAGGCTTAAATAGAGATGGTATAATTGCGGCATCAATTTATATATCTTGCCGTGTGAATAATTTTCCACGAACGGCAAAAGAAATAGCAGATATATTTAATTTAGATAATACAAGCGCAACAAAAGGTTGTAAAAATGCGTTATCAATAATAAATGATATAAAACATAGTAATAATAATAATGATGATATTTTAACATTAAATAAAACAACACCACTATCATTTATTGAGAGATATTGTAGTAAATTAAATATAAATAATGAATTAACAAGTTTATGTAAATTTATAGCACATAAAATAGATAAACTAAATTTAATACCAGAAAATACACCACATTCAATTGCGGGAGGTATAATATACTTTGTATCTCAAATATGTAATTTAAATATTCCAAAAAGTACAATAAATAATATATCAAAAATAAGTGAAGTAACAATAAATAAATGTTATAAAAAATTAGAGCAACATAAAGGAGAATTAATTCCGGCAGTAATACTAAAAAAATATGGATAAAAATGTCGTATATATAATAATATATTAAATATAAATTATTATATAATGGCTATTCCAAAAATAGTATTTATTGTTCCATATAAAAATAGACGAGAAGAGAAATTACATTTTTCTATTTATATGAAATATATTTTAGAAGATTATAATGAAAATGATTATGAAATATATTATAGTCATCAAGTAGAAAATAAACCTTTTAGTAGAGGTGGAACAAAAAATATAGGTTTTATAGCAGTAAAAGAGAAACATCCAAATGATTATAAAAATATAACATTTGTTTTCAATGATGTAGATACAGTTCCAAGTGAAAAAAATATGTTAAATTATATAACAAAAACAGGAATTGTAAAACATTTTTTTGGTTTTACTTATACATTAGGAGGTATTTTTTCAATAACAGGAGAAGATTTTGAGAGATGTAATGGATTTCCAAATTTATATGGATGGGGTATGGAAGATAATGCTATGAATGATAGAGTAATAACAAATAATATAAAAATAGATAGAAGTGTTTTTTATCCAATAAGATCAAATAAAATAATAAATATTTTTAATGATCCAACACGTATTATAAATAATAATGAACCAGCAGATTTTAAGAAAAAACAATTAATAGATAATTTAAATAATATAAATAATTTAGAATACACAATAATATCTAACAAAGAAAATAGTTTAAAAAATAGTTCAAATGAATTTATAATAAATATAAGTAAATATAGAACACTGAAAAATCCTTTTGATGAAGAATATTATGTTCAAGACATGTCTAAAACAAGTAAACTATTTACAAATGCAATGGAAAAACAACGCTCACGACAACAATGGTCAATGAATAGATTGATGGGAAACAGAAGGTAATTTATTCAACTGTTACAACTTTTGCTAAGTTACGAGGTTTATCAGGATTTATTCCTTTAGTAATAGATATTTTATATGCTAAATATTGTAATGCAATAGTAAAAATTATTTCATTATAATAATCTAATTTTGGAACAATTATATAATTACTACTATTTACATTTAATTCTTCTAGTACTAGTTTTGAATTAGTAATAGTAATAATATTAGTTTCTCTCCCTAAAATTTCATAATAAGTTGATTTTAAATTATTATAATTATTATGATCGTTATAATCAATTAATAATATTGTTAAATTCGTATTATCTAATAATGCAAATGGGCCATGTTTGAGAGATCCAGCAGAAAAACTTTCACAATGAATATATGTTACTTCTTTAATTTTGAGAGAACCTTCACAAGCAACTGGGTATAATTTATTTTTTCCTAATATAAAGATACTATTAATAGAATTATTACAAATAAAGTTTTGAATATTTTCTAATGATTTTAAAAACTCAAAATCATATAAAAAAGAAGTTAATGTGCCGGAGAGACTACGCAAACAATTAATTTTTTTATTATTATTAAAATAATCATTATTAAACCACATTTCTATGAGAGATAATACAATTAACATAGAAGTAAAAGACTTAGTAGAAGCAACACTAATTTCAGAACCAGCATTTAAATATACACCACAATCAACTTCTCTCGCAATTAAAGAGTCAACTTTATTAACTACTCCTAAAGTAATACATCCATTAGATTTACAAATATTAAGACAATGATAAACATCAATAGTCTCTCCAGATTGAGTTAAAAAAATACATAAAATTTTTTTTTTATTTTGAATTTTTGGAATAGTTTTAAGAGAGAATTCTGAAGCATTAATACATTTAACGCAAATAAATTTATTATTTGAATTTAAATATAATTCTCCAAGTAATCCTGCATTATAACTAGTTCCACAACCAATTAATAAAATATATTCAATAAATTCAGAAATTTGAGATAATTGTTCCAATCCACCCAGTTTAATTTTATTATCTAAAATTCTAGCTCCATAATTATATGCTTTTTGTATGGTTTCAGGTTGTTCCATAATTTCTTTAATCATCCAATGTTCATATTGATTATTAAGATCAACGATAGAATCATAAGATACTTTTTTGATTGTATATTCTTTTTCAGTGTTAATAGATTTATAATCATTATTTGTTATTTTTATAATATCATGATTGTCCAAAACAATATAATCATAAATTAAACCAACAAATCCATTTGATTCAGAAGTACAGATTGTATAATTTTCATTTGTTCCTAATAATAAAGGAGACCCGTGACGAGTAATATAGTATGTATCAAGTTGTTTTGTATAAATAATAATTAATGCCCAAGTTCCTTCTAACTGATTAATAGTATTTTGAATTGCTTCTTCAATATTATTGGACATATATAAAAGATAATATTCTATTAAATTAGCAATAACTTCGGTATCTGTTTCACTAGAAAATATAAAATTATTTTTAATTAACATATTTTTTATTTGTAAAAAATTATGAATAATACCATTATGTACTAAAATTATATTTCTTTTTTGAGAAATATGAGGATGTGCATTAGTATCGGTTTTTCCACCATGTGTTGCCCATCTACTATGACCTAATGCAATATTAGAAGTAATAGATTCTGATAAAAATAAATCTTTTAAAATAAGAAAACAATCACTTGTATTTTTAGAAGCAAATTTTTCAATAATATATTTTTGTTTGTTTTTATCTAAATAACATATTCCCATAGAATCATATCCTCTATTTTGAATTAATTCTAGACCATTTAGAATATAATTTATAATATTTTTATTATGTTTGGATAAAACAAAAATGATACCACACATATTAAAAATATATAGAATAATATTTTTAATATAATTTATAATAACTTTATATATATAATGTCTCAAAGTTTAAAAGAAGTAGCCCAAAGTTTAAAAGAAGTAATAGAATGGGTAATAAAAAAAAAATTTTTAGCTGGAGAAATGTATGATTTAACAGCATCTTCTACAATAGGATTAGAAGGATTTGAAACTGGAAAACTTAAAAATGAATATGGTTTAATAGATGGTATTTCAGAAAGTCTATATAAATATAAAAAAGAGTTAGAAATTATTTTAAAAGATGAAACAGATGATAAATTTGCAAAAAGAATGGATATAAGAGACATGATTGATTATTGCATCACATGTGATGAAAATATTAGGAAAATGATAACTAAAGAAGAGTTTGATAAACAATTAACTGGTTGGACAACAATAAAAAAAGATCCTCCCAGTTTTGATGAATTATTTAAATTTACTACAAATTATTTAAATGGAGGAAATGGTACTAATCAATTTGATAAACAATGTTTGATAGTTACAGTTGCAGGAGGAAATCCAATAAAAATATTTTTTCAAATATTAGCATATTTATATAATAAAGGACAATCAGTAAATATAGATGATTTAATAACAAAATTTTATAAACGTATTAATGATGATGAACATGCTTCTGAAAAAGCTACATTAATAAAAATTTTAACAAATTTAAAAAATTTTTTAAACCTAACCTTAAGTGAAGACGAAATAAAAAGTATTAAAGGTGAAGACTTAAATACCCAAGCTACTGATCTAGATTTTTCTTCAAGTCTCTTAAAAATGGACTTAGATAAAAGAATAACTGCAGATTTAAAATTTAGTGACATGGATTTTGCAATACTTCCAAATCTAGAGTCTATATTAGATAGTTATATTTCAAAACAAGAAGAAGAACAACTTGGAGGTGTTGGTAGTCCAAAAAAACAAAAAACTGCAAAAGTATCACCAGAAGTTTCACAAATCCCTCAACCTCAGCCTGCTCCTCCTCCTAGGTCAAAAAGAGCACGAGTAACTCCAACAGAAACATTTCAACAAACACAAGAAAGAGAAAAAGCAAAAAAAGATGCAGAAAAAGAAGTAGCAGCAAAAAAGAGAAAAGAAGCAGAAAAAGAAGCAGCAAAAGAAGCAGAAAAGGAAGCAAAAAGAACAAAAAAAGAAGCAAAAAAAACTAAACCACCACCACAAGCTAGACCACCACCCAAAGGCCCAGGAAGTGCCTCATCACAAGCAGGACCTTCAGGGGAACCCAAAGAAAAAAAAAGTCATGGATTTTTATTAGTAAGATTAAAAAGTTCTAATCAATTTTTTGAACCTTATGAAGGATTAACACCTAATATTAAAAGTATTTTAATAGAAATGAATAGATTATCAAAAATGATCGATCATTTTCCACCTAGTAAAAAAGAACAAGCTTGCGCTAATAAAAGTGATCTAAAAAAATTAGGCCGATCATTACTAACTTTGGCTCAACCACAATTATTTAGACAAAGTTATTTAAAAGTAGATGAATTAAGTCCTGATTGTAAAACTTTTTTACAATATAAAAAAGAAGAAAAAAATTTAATAGGAAGTTTAACTTCTATGAATATTACTTTATTTGTAGATTATTTAAGTAAAGATAGTCAGGATCCTGCAGATAGATTAGAAGTTTTTATGGATTTTTTACATGCAAATGGTAAAAGACAAAATGTTTTGATAGAAACTCTAAGTAAAAGTCTGAAATATGCAAGTAAAGAAGAAGTAATTAAAAATTTTGAATCAATAGAAGAAATTTGTGATACAACTAAACCTTTATTTGAAATAATGAGTGAATTAGTCTTAGAATTCTCTCAAAGACCAGAGGTAAATGCTGTTATGAAAAAAATAACACAAAATTTAAATCAAGATGTAAATTCCAAAAATATTGATCCAACAAAGAATACAAGTTTTAAATCAAAAACTTGTTTTTATAGTGGTGTTTATTTAGCACAACATTTAGCAAATAAATTAGATATAAAAAATAAATTACATACTATAAATGATGCACCACCCGGTTTATATAAATTACCAAACAATTCAAAAATTACTACAAATCCAACATATAAACCAACAAATTTAGAATCAAAAAGAATAAAAACAGATGATGAATTAGCAGAAGAAAAAGCATTAGAAGATGAAATAGATAATTATATAGCAGCAGGAATAATAGACGACGAATTAGAACAAGAAATAGAAGAGGAATTAATTCCAGGATTATCAAAATTGTCTATAGGAGAAGGTAGAAAAAGACATAAAACAAGAAAAAAAAGAAATAAGAAATCAAAGAAAAAAACAAGAAAAAAAAGAAAAAAGAAAAATAAAATTTCAAGAAGAAAGAAATACACCAAAAAGAATAAAAAAGGCTGAAATAATCTTTTTAAAAGTAATAATCTCTCTAAAAAATATATTTGATAAAATAATTCCTCCTCCACACCAAATAGTATATGCGACACTGAGAGAATATTTATTTAAAGATTTAGGAAAAGTATAAAATGAAATACCATAACCACAATAAACTGGTAAAAACCAAATTTTGTTATTTAATGTATTTTTAAGACAACAGGTGGAGAGAGTTTCTAATAATATAGAACTAACTAAGTAAATGTCGGGTCTATCAATCATAGAGATTTGCATATTTCTCTCCGGATAAATTGTAAAAGTAGGATTTTTTACACCTTTGAACATTTAAAACGCCGATTTTTATATAAAGGTTAATAAATCATTTATAGTAAATATATGAGTGATAAAGACACAGAATACGAAAATAATAATATTGCATATGACTGGCAATATACCGAAGAGGACGGGGGAGGAATAAAATGTAAAAATTATGAGTTATGTGAATCTGTATTACCTAAATGGTGGTTTGAATGTAAGGGCAATTATTTATGTTCTAGTTGTCATATGCTGTTTGGAACTTGGAAATCTCAAGGGCAAGAATATAAAACAGGTAAAGGAATACTAGAAATAAGTGATAATTTAGAGTGTCCGATATGCCTGGAAAATAAACGGGGGATATCACAGCCCAATTGTGAACATACATTATGTATTGATTGCTTTAAACGATGTCATTATGACAAAGATGAAGAAGATGAAGAAGATGAAGAAGATGAAAATGAGGAAAATCTTAGGAACTGTCCATTATGTCGCAAATAATCGGCGTTTTAAATGTTCAAAGGTGTAAAATAAGTGGATGTATCATTAAAATATTAGTAAATAAGTTTTTAATATTTTAATATTTTAATGTATATTTAATAATGAGAGTCGGTGGTTGTTTAATAACTTCAAGAGGAATAACTTGTTTAGAGAGAAATATAATAAATGATTATATATTCGGTTATATTTCAATTAGATTTATAGAAATTTTAGCGAAAGATGTAATAATTAAACTGAATTCTACTGAAAATTTCAATTATCTCTCTGGAGAAATTGATTTTTCATAATTAATGTGGGTTTTGGTCTTAATATGACTATTATATCGTTGTTTTTGGAAAGAAACACCACAAGAACAAGTAATAATTTCACACAATTTTTCTTTATTCTCTTCTTTCCATTTTTTTAGTGCCTCTTTTGCTTTTAATTTTCTCTCGGGGTCATCTCTATATATTTTTTTTTGTTTAGAAATTTCTTCTTTATTTTTTTTTTGATATTCTTTTTGATAATCTGCTACTTTTTCTTTATTTTCTTTTGCATAATTTTTTTGATATTCTAATTTATCTTCTTTATTTTCTTTGTAATAGGTTTTTCCTCTTTCTAATACCTTTTCTTTATTTTTTTCATAGTTTTTGTGTTTGTATTTTTGTATATTATTATCTATAAATTGTCCTGGTAATTCAAAATTACATAAAGGTTTAAGTTTTTCTATATAACTTCCTTCTAAAGTAAATGCTTCATATTTATTTTTTAAATTGGCTGTCTCTAATATTTCAAATTTCCAATTATCAAAGCCACCATTTTCTCTAATAATTCTATAAACTTTTCTATTGTATGAAGTATTTTTTTCACTATTATTATTGCAACAAGTTTTATGTCGTCTTTTTCTTTCATATAAATTAGTTGTATGTCCTACATAAAATTCTTTAATATCAGGATTAATACAATATAATTTATATATTATTGTGTTTGAATAATCAATTATTTTTTTTGGCATTTTTATAATTATTATAAATTTATCTTTTTATATCAATTTGTTATAAATTGTTATAAAAGTTTGTTTTTATTTTTATATTTTAATTAAAAATCATCACTAAATGTAAAAGCATCATCGGGATTATCTACTTTTGTTGCTAAACTATACTCTGATGTCCTCCCCTCGAAGAAATTATTCTTACGATCTAATGAAATAAGCTCAATCCAGTCAAATGGATTAGACGACCCATAGATTTTTTCACCACCAAGTTGGACGGCTAAACGATCGGCTACGAATTCAATATATTGCTGCATTAACATACCATTCATACCAATTAAACGACAGGGTAAAGCATTATTAATAAAATCAATTTCAATATCAACTGCTTCTCTAATAATTTCTTCAATTTTCTGTTTTTTTAGAGGTCTCTCTAATTTACTGTGTAATAATACAGCAAATTCTGTATGAAGTGCTTCATCTCTCGAAATTAATTCATTTGAGAAACATAATCCGGGCATAATTCCTCGTTTTTTCAACCAAAAGATAGAGCAAAATGCACCACTAAAGAAGATACCTTCAACAACAGCAAAAGCAACTAATCGTGTTGCGAAACTGGAACGTTTATCTTGGATCCATTTGATAGCCCAATCGGCTTTTTTTTTGATACAAGGATATTCACTTAAAGCATTAAATAATTTATGTTTTTCAGTTTTATCTTTAATATAAGTATCAATAAGAGTGGAATAGGTAATAGAATGGATATTTTCCATAGCAATTTGTAGACCATAAAAGGCGCGGGCTTCAGCAAGTTGTATTTCAGACATAAAACGCATGCCAAGATTTTCTAAAACAATTCCATCACTGGCTGCAAAAAATGCTAAAATCATAGAAATGAAATGTTTTTCATCGGGATTAAGGTTATCCCAATGTTTCATATCTTTTGATAAATCAATTTCTTCAGCTCGCCAAAATAAATCTTCTTGTTTTTTATACATTTGCCATATGTCTTTATCTTTAATAGGAAACATTACATACCTATTATCGTCATCTTTTAATAGTGGTTCGACAAAAGTCTTGCTCATCCTAAATAATATATGTTAATATTTTTATATTTTTTTAAAAAAGGTTTTATAAATTTTACAAAAATTTTAACATATAACGATTATTATTTTATAAAATAATAATATAAATGTCTGCAAGTCTAAAAAGTGTATCTCGGAGTTTTAAGAATGTAGGAAATGTTTTTAGAAATGATAATTTAACAAATTTTGTTTTATTTTTGACTATAGCATTATCAGTAGGTTATTTAGTAAATAAAACATATCATGCGATAGTAGTGCTATATGTAATAGCAGCATTAATGTTTTTATTATGTAAAAATGTAGCTTGTGCTTTAGGAATTTCAATAATATTAACGAATTTATTTTTATCATTAAAAATAATTGATGTAAAAGAAAATTTTGAACATAAAAAGAAAGAATCAAAAAAATCAGATAAAAAAGAAAAAGAGGAAAAAAAAGAAAAGAAAGGTAAAAAAGAAAAGAAAGAATGATTATAAATTAATTATTAAATATAAATAATTTATAATTATAAAGATGAATAGTTGTTTAGGAGAAGAAGTTGCATATGAAGATGAAGTAATAAAAAGAACTTTAAGAAATATAAAAAAAAAAGAAAAACAATTAATTTATGAATATGATAATTTAAATAAATTTAAACAAAATAATTTTAAAGATTTTTTACCTTTTATTCATGATGAATTAGAACAAAGAAAAAGTTTTTTATTATATAAGAAACTTTGTAAAGAACATCAACATATTGCTTTATTAAAAGTTTTAGAATATTTAAATTTAATAGAATCAAAAAATAAAGAATTAGAAACAAAAAAAATATTATTAAAATTAGGTTTATTAGAAAAAGAATTAATTCCTTATAAACAAATATTGATGTAAATATTTTATATTTATTATATATAAAATGAATTTTAATTTGAAAGGTATTACTATAAACAATTTACTAAAAAATAAATACGTGTTATATGTTGTAGCATTAATAGCATTAATTGATATTTTAGGATTTATAATGAGACAAGAATTTAGTGCAGTGTTATTTTTCTACTTAGTTGGAATGATTGCCTATTTTTACACTAAAAATATGACATTAGTTTTACTAACAAGTTTAGTAGCAACAACATTAGCTCATTTATTAAAAAATATGATGGGTTTAAAAGAAGGAATGGAAAATGAAGAAGAAGAAGAAGAGGAAGAGGAAAAAAAA
>Ga0222715_10000097_pt1 | contig 89571 bp, 89 predicted proteins | sample C33_9DmetaG_FD_165056 | JGI IMG/M metagenome (GOLD analysis project Ga0222715, IMG submission 165056) | Estuarine water microbial communities from San Francisco Bay, California, United States - C33_9D | ecosystem: Environmental > Aquatic > Marine > Unclassified | place: USA: California...
TTATTTTTCTTGCGACGGTGGCGTTGCGGTCGCCCCACTTGGCGATCCAAAATAATACCATTAAATATACTAGCGCCAGCAACAACCAACCAAATACCATAACTATCCTTTAAACTAAGCTGTTTTTTACACTAACACTTTAGCATGAGGCTAATAAAGAAACCTAGTGATAAGATACTGAATACTACTAACCTCTATGATTGAAACATTTTATAGGAGTCACTTCACCGAAGTATGAGTCGCGAGCCCCATAATTTGTAAATCATGGTACTAGTACATGAACGCTATCTGTATATATAGCAAAATTCAGAAGTATTGAAATCCATGGCAGATCCATAATCAAAAAAGTAGTTAATTTAAGTAAAAATTATAAATTTTATGTTAATAGTTTTGAGTTGAGACTAAAGTTTTATATCAAAAAATTAACATTTATATAAACTTTTCGGCTGGGGATGGTTTAATTTATCTGTTTTCAATGGGATTCAAATGAATGAAATTGTAACAGTTAGTCAAGTTATACCATCGTACTTTTATGAAAAATTATAATTCAAGTAGTCACAAACGACACTCGGATTATTTTAGGAGATGCTTGTGGAAAATAAAAACACATATTGGCAAGAAAACCTCCGTCTAATCTTAATCTGCTTAGTCATTTGGTTTGTCGTATCATTTGGGTTTGGCATTTTATTAGTAGACGTGCTAAATGAATTCCGTCTCGGCGGTTATAAACTCGGATTCTGGTTTGCACAACAGGGCTCTATATACGCATTTTTAGGCTTGATTTTCTGGTACTCCAAGAAAATGAATGACCTTGATAAAAAATATAACGTGGAGTAAAAATAATGGATGAATTAAAGTTTTATACTTATATTGCTGTATTTGGTACCTTTGGCCTTTATTTTGCCATAGCAATATGGGCTCGTGCTGGATCAACCAGTGAGTTTTATGCGGCTGGAGGTGGTATTACTCCACTTCAAAATGGTATGGCAATTGGTGCCGATTGGATGTCTGCTGCCTCGTTTATATCGATGGCTGGTTTAATTGCATTCCTAGGTTATGGTGGTTCAGTATTCCTTATGGGATGGACCGGTGGGTATGTATTACTCGCCATGTGTTTAGCGCCTTATATGCGTAAACATGGTAAGTTTACCGTTCCAGAATTCGTTGGCGATCGTTTCTATTCGAAAACAGCTAGAATTGTGACTATTATTTGTCTTATTGTTGCCTCGGTAACGTATATCATTGGACAAATGAAAGGTGTAGGTGTTGCATTTTCTCGTTTCTTAGAAGTTGAATATGATACAGGCTTGTACATTGGTATGGGTGTTGTTTTCTTCTATGCTGTATTAGGCGGCATGAAAGGAATTACATATACACAGATTGCTCAATATGTAGTATTGATTACTGCATATACTATTCCAGCTGTATTTATTTCATTCCAGTTAACAGGTAACCCAATTCCACAATTAGGTCTTGGCTCAACGCTAGCCGATGGTAGCGGTGTGTATCTATTAGACAGACTCGACTTAGTGGTGACCGATTTAGGATTTAAAGAATATACCGTCTCCAAAATGGGTGGCACGTTAAATATGTTTGCATATACCTTGTCACTAATGATTGGTACTGCAGGTCTACCACACGTTATTATGCGCTTCTTCACTGTTCCATCAGTAAAAGCTGCGCGTGCTTCAGCTGGTTATGCACTAATATTTATCGCTTTATTATACACTGTTGCTCCAGCGGTAGGTGCAATGGCTCGCTACAACTTAATGAACACCATTGAGCCAAGTGCAGGTCAAAACTTAGATTATGAACAACGTCCACAGTGGTTCAAAGATTGGGAAAAAACTGGTCTTTTAGAATTTTCTGACAAAAATGGCGATGGCAAAATCCAATACACAGCTGATGCAACTACAAATGAAATGGTTAAAGTAGACCGTGACATTATGGTACTTGCTAACCCTTCTATTGCAAATCTTCCTAACTGGGTAATTGCATTAGTAGCAGCAGGTGGTTTGGCAGCAGCGCTATCGACGGCAGCCGGCTTATTATTGGCTATATCCTCTTCAATATCTCACGATTTACTCAAAGGGATATTAACGCCGGATATGACCGAGAAAACCGAATTGTTAACAGGGCGTATAGTCATGTCGGTATCAATTCTATTTGCGGGTTATTTGGGGCTCAATCCACCAGGGTTTGCCGCAGGTACAGTAGCATTAGCATTTGGATTAGCGGCTTCGTCAATATTCCCAGCCTTAATGATGGGTATATTCTCTCGTTCAATGAACGACAAAGGTGCAATAGCCGGTATGTGTGCTGGTTTAGGTGTGACAATGCTTTATGTATTCCAGCATAAAGGCATCATGTTTATTCCAGGTACTAGTTTCTTAGGCGATATGCCTGCAGATTGGTTCCTTGGTATATCACCTAACGCTTTTGGTGCTGTAGGTGCCATAGTAAACTTCTCAGTTGCTTTCATCGTACTTAAAATGACGCAACCTGCTCCTCAAGAAATCAGAGACTTAGTTGATAATTTCCGTTCACCACATGGTGAAATCGCGGAAGCACATGATCACTAAACATGATTAATCGTTGATTAAAAAACCTCCAACAGTTGGAGGTTTTTTTTTTATTTTTGAGTAAGTGGTCGTTTTATAATACAGTCTTATACTAGTCCTTAATGTAGTAACAATTTTAGTAGGTTTAACGCATGATTTTTCAGTACCTGAACAAACTCAACCGGCACACAAAAATAGCTATATTTGTTGCCCCAATTTTAGTAATTTTAGGTTTTGCCGCTTCCGATCTATGGATCGAAAATAAAGCCTCCGAAGCCCGTTTTTTTGTAATGACACCAGAGTCAGGGGTGTGTGATATTTTGGCTAGCAAGTGTGTGCTAGTATCAGGTGAATTTAAAATAAGTGTTTATCAAGAAAATGGCTTAACCACCATTAATTCAACTTTTCCTCTAGATACCGCCAACTTGTTTTTAGTTGATGAAAATGACATTGCAAGTGTGTTTCCGATGGGTATGAAAGACAGCCCTTACTATTGGTTTCAATCTACACCACTAGAAGTCTTAGCAAAATCGCCTGGTAGCCGTCAAAAAGTGCGTTTGATAGCTACGGTTAAGGGTGGGCAATATATATCTGAATTTTATTCCGTAACAGGTAGTTAATGGAGTATCTAGACCATTTTGGTCATGATGCAATTACTGACAGTAACAATTCTGCCGTAACCACCGCATCATTTAGTGAGTTATGGGCATAGTGTAATAAGGACATAATGTATGAGCGATATCCCTCACCAAGTCAGTGACTTTATCTCTAAATCAGCACCCTTTGATGTACTGGATGAAGATAAAGTCAGCGCTATTGCCACTAAAATCAAAGTCATTTACCTTACACCTGATAACCAAACCTCGTTGTTAAAAGAACATCAAGCTTCGTTGTTTTTGATTCAAACAGGACAGTTCACCATTACCGATGAAAATGGCAATGAGCGACATTTAAGTGAAGGCGATTATTTTGGTTTTATCGCATTGATGGAACCTGGTAAAGGTCAAATAGAAGTCAAAATTGATAGTCCCGGGGTAGTGTATTGTATTCCTAAAACGATGTTCGATGTGGCATTAGAAAATCGTCGGGTGAAAAAGTTTTTTACCGCTGCCAAAGATGATGTGTTGCTGAATCAGGCCGTGGAAGATTCAAATTCTATGTGGCTGTATAAACCGCTACATGAACAACTCACTAAAGCGCCTATTCAAATAGCTCAACACGCCAGTATTCAATTAGCCGCTCAAAAAATGTCAAAGCATGGGGTCAGTTCATTGATTGTTACTGAAGATGATCATCTCATTGGCATAGTGACCGATCGCGATTTACGTAATCGTGTCGTGGCTGAGGGAATGGATATTAGTTTGGATGTAAGTACCATCATGACCGAGAACCCTGCTTATGTATTACATAACCAAAATATGTTCTCTGCAATTTCGCTGATGAGTGAAAAAAACATTCATCATTTACCTGTATTGCATGCCGATGACCGTTCCCCTGTGGGTATGGTAACGACTTCAGATGTTATTAGAAAACAACGTGGTAATGTGTTGTTTATGATTGGGGAGCTCTCCAAAACTACAAATCTATATGAGTTAACTCGGATTGCGTGGCAGATACCTCAATATTTTGCTGCGAATGCAAAACGCGCGGGAGATTTTGATATTGCAGGCAAAGTACTCTCGCAAGCTACCGATATTATGACCAGAAAATTAATCGCGTTTTTTATTGAGCAACATGGCCCTGCACCTATGGGGTATTGTTGGGTGGTATATGGCTCGCAAGCACGCGAAGACCAAACAATGGGGTCAGATCAGGATAATGCGTTGTTATTAGCGCAAAGCCCCAATGAAGCGGAGGCAGAGTATTTTAAGCAAATGGCTGAGTATGTGTGCAAAGGCTTGGGTAAATGTGGGATTAAACTTTGTGATGGCAATATTATGGCATCTAATCCCGAATTACGTTTAAGTGTGGATGACGCTGTAGCTCAGGCTAAAAAATGGATCAATCAGCCAACCCCAGAAGCTATTTTAGCGTTTAATATCTTTTTGGATGCTAGAGCAGTCGAAGGTGACCGCACATTATTTAAAAACTTACAACAACGCCGCAAACCCTTGTTCAAAAATGCTTTTTTCTTAGCTGCATTAGCCAGAAGTGCTAACAGCGATGCCGTACCTTTATCGGTGTTTAACAAATTTGTGTATCGCAAACACAATGGCAAGAAAGATTGTATTAATCTTAAAGTCAACGCTATCGCCTTGATTAACAATCTAGCGCGTTTATATTCACTTTCCGCCGGTATTACCGTATCCAATACCGTTGAGCGTTTAAATATTTTGGGACAAATCAACGCAATCAGCACTGAAGAGGCTAATAATTTACGCGATATTTGGTTATTCTTAAATCGCCTGCGCTGGCGCCATCAGTTGCGAAATAACGTGACGGATAATAATATTAGCGTGTCCGATTTATCTTCGTTGGAACGGCACCAGTTAAAAGCCTCATTTAAGTCTATTAACCGAGCCCAGCAAGCCGTTGTCATGAAACTATCCGGTGGGGTAGCTTAATGGGAATATTGGCCAATATATGTAGTAAATTAAAGGCTTTTTTTGGTCAGCATCAAGGACTACCTGAAGCTGTCGCTGATCGTGCGCTGAAAGATTGTCGTTGGCTTGCAGTAGATTTTGAATTTAGTTGTATGGATACAAAGACCGCTAAATTTATGTCAGCGGGTTGGATAGAGGGCACCTCAACGGGTATTGATTTAGAGAGTGGTTATTACCGTTTGATTAGAGCCAAAGGTGACCTGGCACAAAGTCCTATTATTCATGGATTAACTCCGCAGGATATAGCCCGAGGATTTCATGTGAAAGAATTATTTGAACAAATCATGCAATTCTCTGACAGCCATATTTGGGTATTACATAATGCACAATTAGATATGGTCATGCTCAAGCAGCTGAGTATTCGTTTAGAAATGCCTTTGCCTACCATAGTATGCGTTGATACGATGCAATTAGCCTTGTATCAATTACATAAAACAATGAGTGTGATCCCTACTGGGGCTGCAACGTTAGGCGCATGTCGCGAACGTCTAGAGCTAGCCCCTGCTTTAGCCCACAATGCATTATCTGATGCGATGGCGACCTTGGAGTTATGGCTAGCCCAAATGCATATATTAGATGCAACCGGGAAGACGACATTACAAGAGCTTAAATCAACAGGTGCTATTAAAGTATTTGCTCGTCCTGTGCCTTAAAATGCTCAGTAAGCGAGCTTATATAAGGCGCAAAGTGACGCCACTGGTGTTGTGCATTAGGATTGATAGGCTGGCGAACTTGTTCTGCACTTGGCGTTTTGACATTGCGTTTGGTTTTATGAAACTCTAAGCACGCAGGATGAAACTCTACCCCAATAAAATCAAGTAATCGACGTACTTGGCCTTCCAAATCCGCTACTAGCTCTTCGTGTTGTACGCGTAAAATACTTTCCTCAAAACACGTCTCCCAATGAGACATTAACGCCACATAGTCATCATAATATTGACTGATATCGCTCAACTGATAACTGAACTCTTGGCCTTCTGCAAATAGTTGTTTATAACCGCTAAAGCAACAAGCTACAGGCTCACGCCGAGCATCAATGATTTTTGCATTAGGTAGGATTTTTTTAATTAACCCAAGGTGACGGAAATTATTCGGCATTTTATCAATGAAATAGGGCGTATTTTGTGTGCGATGAATTTGCGTATCATTAATGTAGCTCTGACCCCATTTAGTTAATTCTGCTTCAGAAAAACCTGCAAGGTTAGCAGGGTAGGCGTTATCAGATTTGTAACGGCCCGTTAGCTTGCGTGCCAGTGCCAATATGTTGGGCAGCTCACTGGTCCCTTCAATCAGAGGGTGGGATGCCAATATCTGTTCAATTAAAGTAGAGCCTGCACGAGGTAAGCCGACAATAAAAATCGGGTCAGAGTCATTACATGTGGATAATACTTGTGTAAATATATCTGCTGGGCAGTGCTCGATTTGTGCTTGCATCTGTTGCGATGTCTCAGCAGCTTGATAGTTCAATTGTGCATGTTTCAGATCATTACCTTGCTCATAGAAGCTAAAAGATTGAGCATAATCACCTTTATCTTCAAACGCTTTACCTAGTGCGAAACAAATATGATATTTATCCATCACTTGCACATGAGATTGGGTAACAACTTTCACCATAGTGTTGATTATTGCACTGTCAAAACTGAATGTTTTTAAATTAGCTAAGCTCCAATATGCATCACCAAAATCAGGCTTAAGCTCGCAAGCTTTAAGATAATCGGCAACCGCAGCATCAGGCTGACCAATTGTTTTATAGGCATGGCCACGTTGAACGAAAACAGGGGCATGAGTGGGTAATTGCGCCAGTACTGAATCAAAATGGCGAATAGCTTGTTCAGTTTGGCCAATCGCTACACATTGATTCGCCAGTGCTAATTCAGCCAGAGGCAAATGTGGATGGCTCTCAAATAACGCTAGGGCTAACGTGTAAGCTTGGTCAAATAGCTGGCGTTTTTGTAAAACTTGAATCAGTTCAAGCTGTAAATCTGTGCTATGAGGCGCCATATCGGCAGCGCTGGATAACAATACTTGTGCATCTTCAAGGATGTTTAATTTAATGGCAATTTTAGCTAACAACCGCATCGCAGGAATATGACTAGGTTGCTTCATCAAAAAATCACGAGTTAAGCGTTCGGCTTTAGCTATTTTGCCTTCATAGAAGGCGCTTTGTGCTGCTAACAAATAGGGTGGTAAGGCACTGAGTTCTTGAATTTTAGCTTTCGATTCACGCACCATCTCAGGTTCATTTAATGCTGCAAATATATGACTTAGCTGTTGCCAACTAGCAAGCAAACCCGGATGTAGTTGTACTGCCATTTGATAGGCATTTATCGCTTCTGGAAACTTAGCTTGAATGCGATAACAATGACCTAGCTCTTGATATCCTCGTGCATATTCAGGGTGCGCTGCTAGCAATAGCGTGATGGTATCAATGGCTTGTACTACATCTTGTAGATATCGATGACACACCGCCTTTAAATACAAACCTTGTCGATCCTTCGGATGAGCTTTTAAACATTGGTTTAAAATTTGTAACGCTGCCGGAAATTGTTGTGCTTTTACTTGCGCCTCTGCTTGTGCTAATGGTGTCTCTGTTGGCGAGTGTTTTATAGAGTCGGTAGTGGTCATTGTGATGTCATTATTCACTTATTAGGTACGAAAAAAAATCCCTGCATTATCAAACAATACAGGGATTATTGAACTAATAACAGAGCGTCATTAGTCTTAGTATAACGTATATATTAGTAATACGTATAGTTTACGCTCATACCAATAGTACGAGGACGATTGGTGCTAATACGCTTAATATCGTCTTGGTCGTTGATGAACAATGTTGCGCGTTCGTCAGTCACATTGTCGATATAAAACTTCACACGCCACGAGTCTTTGCTGATACCAAAGTTAGCATTGAGTAACTGGTAACCGTCTTGCTCTTCACGCTCAGAAGCAACAATCGAGCTGTAGCTTTTAGATGCATGTTGCAATGCTAGTTGCCAATCCATGTCAAAGTCTTGATATTCCCAGTCGTAACGTACACGCACATTCCCTTGTACCGCAGGGGTAACTGGTAACTCAGAACCGACTGGAGCCATTTCAATTACTTGGGCACGAGTTGCAGTTAGCTCGGTTTTGTTGAAAGAGAATGCACCGTAAATGGTTAAGTTGTCAGTCGCAATATATTCAAAGTCAGTCTCTAGACCTTGAATTTTTGAATCGGCAGCGTTTTCGATAAAGGTTAAGATCGATACGTTTTGCGGATCAAAACGAGACGTCTGCATGTTGCTCCAATCGATATAATATACATTACCGTTGAAACGTAAGCTTTGGTCTAGTAACAATGATTTCCAACCAAATTCATAGTTAGTCACATCATCGGTAGCATAAGTAATACCAACTGTTGGGAAATCAGGGTTAGTTGAGGCAACACCACCACCACGGTTAAAGCCACCTGGGCGGAAACCTTCAGAATAAGCTGCATAATACAAGATAGAGTCAGTCGCTTGATAGGCTAAGCTAAACTTAGGAATGACACCGTCTTCTTGTAAAGGCTCAGTAGTGTGACCACCTGAACTATCATAATCACGACCACGGTCAGTATTCATAGAACCTTGGAATATACCGTCGGCAAAGTTAGATGAACCAGTGTAATCAGACTCAATGTCATACCAACGCAAACCAATGGTTGCTGCTAGTTTATCGGTAATGGCATAAGAGGCTTCACCGAATACAGCAATTTGTTCTTCGCTACGCGTAATATCATTAAAGAATGAAACACCGACAGGACGAGTATTTGGGTTAATGCTATTAGCAGTACTTATAGGGGCATTAGGTGCAAAACCAAGTTCTTCCATGGCTACATAGACATAATCATCTTGAGTTTTGATTTCCACATCATCAAGATAAATACCCGCAGTCAAACTTAGGCGGTCATTAAAATCAGTTGAAAAACGTAACTCATGGGTAATACGAGAATGTTCTTGTTGGCCTTTAAAGCCTTTAGTTGGATCTTTACATTCACGGTTTTCCGTAATGAATTCGGGTGAAATGTTGTAGTTTACAACATAGTCAGGATTGGTATACGTACAAGTATAATACGCAATAAAACCACCTGAGTTGTTATAACCAGTATAATCGATAGATTGCTCTACTTCACGGTCAAGGAATGCACCTGCATATACCACGTCTAACGCGCCAAGCTTACCTTCTACAACCAAAGAGGTTAAATCGACATCATCACGTAATGAGTCAGGGAAATAACGCTCAACTTGCAAGTCGCCTACTTCTGGATCGTAATCAAATACCCCATCCGCACCCAAAGATTGAGTGGTATGTTGTAATAATAATGACCATGAATCATTGATGAAATATTTTAAACCAAAACGACCACCTTGATAGAAACTATCATTGAAGTCATCTTCAGCTAAAGCAAGATTAGACGCACTTTCATAAGTTGCATCTGGACCTAGGTCTAATACTGATGCGCTGTTAATCGCTGGATCAGTTGAGAACGTGCCAGCTACGTTATCAATATAACCACCACGGTTCACACTGTACATCGCAGCACGGAATGACAAATCATCGCTAAGTGGGATATTGATAAAGCCTTCAGCTGAAGTGCTCATCTCACCGTGTTTAGTAGATTCTAAACGAGTGCTAAACCCAGCTTCAAAATCACTAGTTGGCTTGTTAGTAATATAACGGATTGTACCCGCTTGTGAGCTTGCACCGAATAACGTGCCCTGTGGACCAGGCAATACTTCGATACGCTCTAAATCTGTTGCGTATAAGTCTAAGTTACGACCCGGTGCAGTTACTGGCTGTTCGTCAATATACAGAGCAACATTTGGCATTGTACCTTGCGCACCAGATAACATAACGGTGATTGGCTGGATTGCCATACCACGAATAAATACGTCTGATTGACCTGGACCACGACCACCTAGAGTAATGTTAGGAACATAACGTGCAAAGTCATCAAAGTTGCTGATGTTTTGTTCTTTCAGTGCTTCACCGTTTAACGCTTGCACGGCGACAGGAGTGCTTTGAATGTTTTGCGAACGTTTGGTTGCAGTGACTTCTATTGTTTCGATCTTTTGCTCTTCGGCAGCATTTGCCAAGGCGTTAGCGACAATAGTAGGTTGTGTTATAGCTAATGCTGTACATACCGCAAACGCTAGTTTTGACGGCTTAGGTAGGCGTTGTGAGCCTAGAATATGATTCATTTAAATACCAAATAGTTAGTGTTGAATGTATATTTCCAGATTGCAAGTGTACTGATTTACCAGAAAAATGCAAATTAGCTTGTGTACGAATTATCTGTATTCTATCTTTTATTGTTCTTTTACTGCTATCTGGTGTGTTATGTTGAAATTTATTTTGTCTGTTTTTTGTGCGATTTAATTAGTTTTGCGACTATTTGTTGCTAAAAAAGCACCGAGCCTTCAAAATATATGGGATTTATAAATATAATGTGTAGTAATTAGTTAATGATAAACATATCTAAAAATAGTTTTAATGCAAATAAATTGAACCGAGGCGTGTTTGTTAGCGCAAGTGCGGTGATATTTATGTTGGTGGCCATTACCGTCATGTTCCCTACTGATATGGAAGCATTGTTTAGCGATGTCCAAAAAACGCTAATTGATACGGCTGGGTGGTTTTACGTTTTATCTGTAGCAGGTATTTTGGTTGCGGTGGTCTATTTGTGTGTGTCTCGTCATGGCCATATCAAGTTAGGGCCTGATCATGCCCAAGCCGACTATAGTCAACTCACTTGGTTAGCGATGCTATTTTCTGCTGGTATGGGTATTGGTTTGATGTTTTTTGGTGTAGCAGAGCCTGTCATGCATTATGTTGCTCCGCCTACTGCTGATCCCTATTCGGTTGAAGCGACCCGAGAAGCGTTAAAAATGACGTTTTTTCATTGGGGCTTACACGGCTGGGCCATTTATGCTGTTGTCGCGCTCATCTTGGCGTATTTTTCATTCCGACATAATTTACCTCTGACCCTACGTTCAGCACTACACCCGCTGATCGGTGACAAAATTTACACATGGCGTGGCGATATCATCGATTCATTTGCTGTTATTAGTACCATCTTTGGTGTGACGACCAGCTTAGGCTTTGGGGTCATGCAGATCAACTCAGGTCTTAACTATTTGTTTGGCATCGAAGTGAGTCAAACGGTGCAACTGTTTATCGTAGTTTTTATCATCTGTTTGGCATTAGTATCGGTTTGTTCGGGTTTGGATAAAGGCATTAAACGTCTATCACAGCTCAACATGATCATGGCGGTAGGTTTATTGTTATTTGTCTTAGTGGCTGGTCCGAGTTTGTTTTTATTACAAGCATTAGTGCAAAACACCGGCGCGTATTTATCCGATATTGTGCACAACACCTTTAACTTATTTGCGTATCAAAAAACCGATTGGTTAGGTGGTTGGACGATATTTTATTGGGCATGGTGGCTGTCTTGGTCGCCATTCGTTGGCATGTTTATCGCGCGTATTTCGCGTGGTCGTACTATTCGTGAATTCTTGATCGGTGTACTACTCATCCCTTCTGGTTTTACATTTGCGTGGATGACGATATTTGGTAACAGCGCTATTGATTTAATCCATGTACAAGGCATGACGGATTTGGCTGATGCCGTTGCTAAAGACTCATCTATCGCGTTGTTTGCTTTCTTGGAACACTTACCGTTTTCTCAAGTAATTTCTTTTATCGGCCTGGTCATGGTTATCATCTTTTTTGTGACCTCATGTGATTCTGGAGCGATGGTGGTGGATATGTTGGCGAGTCATGGTGAAAACAATACGCCGCTATGGCAGCGCTTTTATTGGACTATGGGCATTGGTGTAGTGGCGACTATATTACTGTTAAATGGCGGGTTAGCAGCCTTACAAACGATGTCAATTGTCAGTGCATTACCTTTTACTGTGGTGTTGATTATTGCCATTTACGGTATGTTTACCGCGTTGAGTATTGAATCAACCAAACAACAATCCATGAATTTTTCCGTGATGCAGTCACCGTCGATTAAAACCGATGATTGGCGTCAACGCTTAGCGACCATAGTCAACTTTCCATCTAAAAGTAAAGTGCTGCAGTTTTTGCAACAAAACGTCGGGCCGGCATTAACCCAAGTATCGAATGAGCTAAATAATAACCAAATTGCCACGGATGTCCTGATTGAGGATGATCGAATTATCTTGACGGTTAGTCACGTTGATCAACCTGATTTTATCTATGCAGTTCGTGCTCGCACGCATATTCAACCGGATTTATTAGAAGATGCGAGTGACCAAGATGAAGAACAGATGTATTATCGTGCAGAAGTGCATTTAGCAGAAGGTGGCCAAGATTACGATATTATGAGTTGGCCTGAAACTGCTATAATTAACGATGTGGTCGAGCAGTATCAAAAGCACGTCCATTTCTTACACCTATTAAAATAAGAGAAGCGTTTTCATGCAAAAAGATGAAGAGCTATTAGTTGCCTTACGTAAAGTAATACGTGCTATCGACATACGTTCAAAAGAGTTAAGCCGCGATGTCGGCTTAACTGGTCCACAATTGATTGTGTTACAAGAAGTCGGTAAACATCCAGGAGTCATGGTTAAGGAAATCGCGCAAAGCATTACGCTATCGCCTGCTACTGTGACCAGTATCTTAGACCGTATGGAAAGTCGTGGGCACGTTAATCGTGTTCGTAGTACGCAAGATAAACGCAAGGTTGGGGTGTTTCTGACCGACGCGGGGCAATTATTACTAGATAAAGCACCGTTGCCGTTGCAAGAGCATTTTTTAAATCGATTTAATGCGATAGAAGAATGGGAGCAATCACAGATGGTCGCTACGATGCAACGTATTGCGACTATGATGGATGCTCAGAAACTAGACGCCGCACCAGTATTGGAAGTCGGCAGTCTAGTGAATAGTGGGACTGAGCTGTAGTTTGATGCTTTAGTATTGAGTAGTGGCGTGAATTAAATCACGCCAAGTTCAGTTAACCGCTCATGCAAATAGCTTTTTGCTGTATGACGTTCAGATAACACTACGTCTGGACGTGGATGTAAAAACAAGGGTAACGATATACGCGACTTAGTCATATCGGCACCTTGTGGGTTAATCACGCGATGCGAAGTCGATGGAAAATACCCACCCGAAGCTTCTTGCAACATATCCCCAATGTTAATAATCAAATAACCAAAGTCACTCGGCACATCGATCCAGTTACCGTCTTTAAGTTGCACTTGCAGGCCTGGCTCATTAGCAGCAGGTAAGATAGTAATAAGGTTAATGTCTTCATGAGCCGCGGCACGAATAGCGCCAGCCTCTTCGTTACCCGCTAATGGCGGATAATGTAAGACGCGTAACAAGGTTTGATTAGATTGGTTGATCATGTCTGATAACGGCTCTCGGTAGTTTGCCGCAACTTCAGCTGGCGATAACGCCTCAATCCAACCTAATAACTCAGCTGCAAACGCAGTGGTTTGTTGATAATACGCATCGAGTTGTTCACGTCGATCCACAGGGCATTGTCCCCACGGGTAATAGTGAAAGTATTCTTTGATATCTTTTTGGGTAAAACCTTTGGCCGTTTCTGAGATCCGAGCAGGAAAAAAACCATCCTGTGTGCCTTTATTATACAAGCTTTGCTCTTTGATACTGTCATCGAGGTTGAACCAATCTTGCCAACGAGAATAAATCCCCTGCACGGTTGCTTGTTTTATTGGGTGGTTTTTTAACACCCCAAAACCGGTCTCACGCAAGGAGTTCACAAATTTTTCTTGGGCATCAGCAGCGAGATAATCGACTGCCTCTAAAGTGACGTTACTCATCGAGTCGCTCCTTTAAAATGATAAGAACAAGCCCGCTAATGCGGCGCTCATTAAGTTTGCTAGGGTAGCAGCGAAAACGGCTTTTAAGCCTAATCGAGCAATGTCTTTACGACGTCCTGGGGCCATTGCGCCCAAACCACCCATTAAAATAGCGATTGAAGAAAAGTTTGCAAAGCCACACAAGGCAAAGGTAATAATAGCTTGTGATTTGGCCGATAACTGATCACTAATTTCGATAAAGTTGAGATACGCGACGAACTCATTCACCACGATTTTTTGGCCAATAAAGCTGCCTGCTAATTGCGCTTCAGACCAATCAATGCCAATTGCCCAAGCAATAGGCGCCATGACATATCCTAAGATTTGCTCAAAGGTGACGTTTTCAAATCCAAATAACCCACCAGTCCAACCAATAATACCGTTAATTAGTGCGATAAGTGCCACAAACGCTAAGAGCATAGCACCAACGTTTAATGCTAGTTGTAAACCTGATGATGCCCCAGATGCTGCTGCGTCGAAAATGTTTGCATAGCTGGTATCTTCACCATCTACTTGGCTCAGTTCGTTATTTGGGGTATCTATTTCAGGGACTATAATTTTAGCCATTAATAAGCCCGCAGGTGCAGCCATAAAGCTCGCTGCGAGTAAATATTTGAGCTCGACACCGATTCCTGCATAACCTGCCATAATCGATCCAGCAATAGAGGCTAATCCACCTACCATCACGGCAAATAGTTCTGATTGCGTCATTTTAGGAATAAATGGTCGAACAATTAACGGTGCTTCAGTTTGTCCCACAAAAATATTGGCTGCAGCTGACATCGACTCTGGGCGGCTAGTACCTAAGATTTTTTGTAATCCGCCACCGATAATGTTGATGATGAATTTCATGATCCCAAGGTGATATAAAACAGTGATTAAAGCAGAGAAAAAGATAATCACGGGTAACACGTTGAACGCAAAGATAAACCCAAGAGATTTATTGCCAACGGCACCAAATACAAAGTTAATTCCTTCATCGGCATAGCTAATGACACCCGCTACAAAATCGGTAACGGCGAGTAATGCCGCTATCCCAGGTTCGAAGTACAAAATGAAAACAGCTATGAAAACTTGGATGGCAAATGCGCCGCCGACTGTGCGCCAGTTAATTGCATGGCGGTTATTGCTTAACGCATAAGCAATAGCAAGCAATGCGATTACACCGATTATTCCTGTCATAGTGTGTGCCTTTTATTATTGTTGGTTGGCAAAGTTAAGTTGTGATTGTACGTGATGTGTGACCACATTCAAAGCCGCTTGGTTATCGCCACCTTGAGTAATGATCATGTCAGCCTGGCTACGATTAGGTTCAATGAACTGATGATACATGGGTTTAACTGTCGCTTGGTATTGCTCCGCTACACATTCAATGGTGCGCCCACGCTCAGCGGTATCACGCAACATACGGCGCAATAAACATACATCTAACGGGGTATCGACGAACAATGTCAGGTCATACAGAGGTTGTAATTCTGTGGCGGCTAAGAGCATGATCCCTTCGATAATAATAATCGGAGAAGAGGTGATCCGCTGCGTATCAGGTTTACGCGTGTGAGTTTGATAACAGTACTCTGGATAGTCGATGGATTGACCGTGGCACAGTGCTTCGACATGCGTTTTTAATAGCTCATGCTCAAAGGCATTGGGGTGGTCATAATTAGTAATAACTCGTTGAGCCATCGGTTTATCATCTTGCGCGCGGTAGTAGCGATCTTCTTGTAGTACTAACATATCAGCACATTGCATTTGTAAACGATGCACTAGATTTTGCGTAAACAAAGATTTACCTGAGCCAGATGCGCCGCATATAGCAATGATGTAAGGCTTGGTGTTGATCGTTTCTTGGTTCGAATGCGTTGTAGTCATAGTAACACTTATTATTAGTTTTAGGATGAGCCGTTAGGATTGACGTTTATTAGAAATAATTATACTCAAAAATATAACTAATAAGTGAATTTATAATTATTTACACTTAATTTTTGTCATACTTTTGTCATTTCTGTCAAATACTATACAATTGTCGCTGAAATGACGTTTATTATAAACGGTAATCATGGATGATAATCAAGCCTCGTCGGTTTTTCGATAGTCAAAATTAAGACATTACACATAATACATAATTTTTAATTTAAACAGGAAACACAAACCATGTTTGCACCTACAAAGCTTAATCGCATTGCCATTGCTGTTGCCTTATCAATTGGCTTCGCAGCGCCAGCATTTGCGCAAGAGACGTCATCTGCTGTGCGCGGAAATATATTAGGCCCTCAGGGTAATCCTGCTGCTGGTACGGCTGTCACAATTAAACACGTACCCACTGGTACCGTTAAGTCGGTTGTAGTTGGTGCCAATGGTCAATTCAATGCTGTTGGCTTGCGTGTTGGTGGTCCATATGAGATCACGCTTTATTCTGATAAGTTCGATGATGCGAAAGTAACGGGTGTCTTTTTGACACTTGGTGAAGCATTAAACTTTAACTATGCGTTGGCGAGCAAAGAAAATGTAGAAGTGGTTGAAGTTCGCGCTTCTCAGTTATCTTCTTTAGCGTTTGGTCAAAAAGGCCCTGCCTCTTCATTTGGTTTAGAAACGCTAGAAAATGCACCTGCAATCAACCGTAACATAACTGATATTATCCGTATCGACCCGCGTGTTTTTGTTGACGAAACGAGCAGTGCTAACTCTGTTCAATGTGTCGGTAAATCTAACCGCTTTAACAGTTTGACAGTTGATGGTGTAAAACTAAACGATAGCTTTGGTTTGAGCTCTAGCGGTTATCCTACTCCTGTGGGCATGCCATTTTCTTATGATGCGATTGAACAAGTTGCTGTAGAAATTGCACCTTATGATGTTGCCTACTCTGGTTTCACCGGTTGTAACATCAACGCGGTTACCAAGTCAGGTACCAATGAAGTCACTGGTAGTTTCTTTTATGAATACGGTTCAACTGACTTAAAAGGTGACTCTTTAGAAGGCGACGACGTTTCCTCACCTGATAACGACGACAAAAAAATGGGCTTCACTTTAGGTGCACCATTAATCAAGGATGAGTTATTTGCTTTTGTTGCGTACGAGAAATACGAAGGTAGCACATTATTCACCCGCGGCCCGATAGGCTCTAATGCGATTAATGAAATCGATTTACGTCAAGAAGACCTAGATCGCATTAAGCAGATCTCAATTGATAAATATCAATATGATCCAGGTACTGTCCCTACATCTGCACCGACAGAAGATGAAAAGCTACTGGTTAAATTAGATTGGAACATCAGTGAAGATCACCGTGTATCTTATACGTATAACTACAATGATGGTTTCTATATCAGCCAGTCTGATGGCGATTCAAATGAATTTGAATTTTCTAAGCATTTATACGAGCAAGGCGGTGAACTAATTTCTCACTCACTTTCTTTGTTCTCTGATTGGTCTTCACAGTTTTCAACTGAGTTGCGCGTATCACGCAATGAAGTAGATAACCGTCAAATCTCTATCGAAAATGTATCTGGCGAAGTCGGTGGCCAACAGTTTGGTGAAATGCAGATTTCTGTTACTAACCCAGATAGTGGCGAACGCGTTACTGTTTACCTAGGTGGTGATGATTCGCGCTCTGCGAATGATTTAGACTACTCTGTTGACGGGTTAATTTTCCGCGGTAACTACTCTGCTGATAATGGCCATGAGATCATGTTTGGTTACGAGCGTGAGCAAGTAGACGTCTTTAATGTATTCGTACAGCACGTCGAAACAGAAATGCGTTTCTTCGGCGGCATTGACTCTTTCGAAGCTGGTCTTCCAGGTGCGATTTACTATAACAATGCGCCTTCTGGTGATCCAAATGATGCGGCTGCAGAGTGGGCTTACACCGTAAATGCAGCATACGTTCAAGACGAGTTTTACTTGACCGATGATTTATTGATCACCGCTGGCGTGCGTTATGATTGGTATACGTCAGATGATAAACCTGCTGAAAATGCTGATTTTGTTGCCGATTATGGTTTCACCAATGCAACGAACTTAGATGGTAAAGGCCTTGTTCAGCCACGTATTGCGTTTAACTACACAGTGAACGAGTCAACTGAATTACGCGGTGGTCTTGGCGTATTCTCTGGTGGTAACCCAAATGTTTGGTTATCTAATAACTACTCAAACAACAATGTTTTACAATTTGGTGACCGGGGTCGTAACCATGGTTTAACGGATGGTTCTACATCACTATTTGATATCGACTACTCAGGTGTTGAAGAAGGAGCTCCAGTAGGTCCTGGTTATGGTATCCCTACTTCAATGTACGAAGCAGTGGCAGCTGGCACCGGCGACAACTACGAAATCAACTACTTAGACCCTGATTTTGATATTCCATCAGAAATGAAAGCGTCAGTGGGTTTAACACATGTGACAGCTGATGAGTACGTTATCCAAGCTGATTTGTTATACTCTGTTACGTCCAACGCAGCAGTTGTGAAGCGCGGTGATTTAGAGCAAGTGGGCACAACAGATGAAGGTTATCCCGAGTTTGATAGTGTTCGTATGTCGTCATTTGAATTAACCAATGCCGGTGTCGATGCAAAATCTATCACTGCATCAATTGGTGTTCAAAAAGAATATGACAACGGTATCCGTTTAACTGCAGGTTATGCCTATAACGATGCCGAAGATATTCAACCAATGACAAGCTCTGTAGCGTTCTCTAACTACACTTACCGTGTCTTTAGTAACCCACAAGCTGACGAAGTCGCTACATCGGACTACAACATCAAACACCGTTTAACCGCTGCGATTTCTTATGCAACGGAATTGTTTGATGGCTATAAGACTAACTTCTCTGTCTTTGCTATGTCTCACTCCGGTCGTCCTTACAGCGTAACGCGCAATGGTAACTCTGTGTATAACTACACGCCTTACCTAGAGGGGGCTCCTGTTCTAGAACCTGGTTATACGCGTAATGACCAAGAGGGTTCTTGGTGGACAAAAGCCGATATTCGTGTCAATCAACAAATCCCTGGATTTACCGATGGCCATAAAGCGAATGCATACTTTGTCGTAGACAACTTTACTAACATGCTCAATGATGATTGGGGGATTGCACGTCGTGTATCTTATAACACCTCTTCTTCTGAAAGCCGTCGCGGTGATGCGTCATTATGGGAAGTACGTGTAGGGGTTAAATACAGCTTCTAATCCGTATTTAACTTGTGGAAAGGGCATCCTTATAGATGCCCCCTATACTTTCTAATATAGTGTAGTTTACTATCTACATACTTAAAACCCGCATTAAGTTAATTAATGCGGGTTTTTAATTTATACGAAATAGTTTATGCGTGTTAGTTATGCGTAATTTTTAATGCGCAAAGGTAAGGTGAGTTGATAGCCAAAATTTCGAACCGACTTAATTGGGGATGTATTTTTACTCAATGGCGCTAGCTTCTTGCGCAGGCGCGAAATAAACACTTCTAGATTTTTACGTCCTCGGGGATTATCCAAGGCTCCAATTACATCCAATAACTTCCATGTTTCCAGTTTTTGTTCAGTATTTAATATAAACAATTTGATGATTGATGTTTCTTGCGCATTTAACTCAACATAAGTATCAGTGCCAGTAAGGTGTAACTCATTGGTCACAATATCGAACATAACGTTGTTATTAATTAAAGGAACAGGCTGATGTTTTATTTTCGCATTGGTGTACATATAACGCGTGACCAAGCCAAACTCGTCTTTAGAGATGTGATTAGACAAAATCAAATCCGCCCCAAGCTGCAAATAATCGATACGTTCTTGGAGCGTGATTGAGCTCCCCAAAAATATCACTTTTACATGTGGAAATGATAATTTGAATATATTGATGATATCCATGCACTCATCATGGTACATACCTAAATCTATGTAGATAACATCCCAAACGAGTATTAATTTGTTGTCGCGCAGGTATTCAGCTGAATCTGCGTATACAAGAGAGTTACCATAATGCTTGCTGTATGCATCAAACTGCTCATAGACGTCAAGATCATGATGAACTAGTAATACACTAATATTGTGTAAATCTAATAATTCATCATCATCAACTATTAAGTTTGTGTCGTGCTGCAATTTGTTACCCCCTTTTAGATGCTTCGTTCCAACGATTAGAACTTTTAGCAGGTAGTGTGAAATAGCATACGTGCAATATATGGATTAGGCTAAGTATTATTTATTATTGTACTAAATATAGTATGTTATTTGTGGATAACTTTGATATTACCCATAAGTATATTTTTTGGGTTGAAAATTTGAATTTTCAACCTGCTGATTTTTAATCGTATTTTTTATGTTTAAAATACAGGAAGATTAGATACTAAGAAATTGTCTTATAAATAATAAATATTGCCGTAAGAAATATCGTACAAAAATATTGTTAACGGAACATTGTAAAACATACTGTGCGGTTATTTTTTATACATTATCGAAAAGGTTTTCAACATATTGCCTTAGAGTTTCGATTTGTGTTACGTCCGCAGGGGCGATAAAAATTGTGTCATCACCGGCAATGGTGCCTAAAACACCGTCTTTTTTACTTAATGAGTCTAATAATCTGGCGATAAGTTGAGCAGCGCCAGGACTGGTTCGGATAACGACCATGACATTATTGTGGACGACATCTAGAACCAATTGCTTTAATGGGCTTTTGGCTGTGGGGATCCCTAGTTCTGCAGGTAAAGAGTAGACCATCTCACCTAAACCATTGCGCATACGCACTGCGCCAAATTTAGTTAACATGCGTGAGACCTTAGATTGACTGATGTTGTCAAAGCCTTGGGATTTTAAAATATTAACGATGTCGCCTTGAGAAGCGCAGCTCTCAGCCGTTAATATTGCGCGGAACGCCTTGATTAAATCGCCTTGTTTTTGGCTCGACATGCAGGTTACCTGTAAGGTTGATCTTTTATTATTAGGTTATTTTGCCGTAGACCTTGAAATTTAGCAAACAATACACACATTACACCTACAACTAATGTTTCATTGTGATTGTTTAGTTTATTTCATAAGGTGTTCATCACGTAATGCATCAAACACACCAAACACAATTTACACAATTTGCTCAATCCATTTAGGAGAATAACATGAAAGTAGCTGTTTTAGGCGCTGCTGGCGGTATCGGCCAAGCATTATCTTTATTATTAAAAACCCAATTACCAGCTGGTAGCGAGTTAGCATTGTATGATGTTGCTCCAGTCGTTCCAGGTGTTGCAGTTGACTTAAGCCACATCCCAACTGCTGTTGCGGTAACGGGTCACGGTAAAGATGACTTAGCGGGTGCATTAACTGGCTGTGATATCGTGTTGATCCCTGCTGGTGTTCCGCGTAAGCCAGGTATGGATCGTTCTGATTTATTTAATATCAATGCCGGTATTGTTAAAAACCTTATCGAAGGCGTAGCTGATACCTGTCCTAACGCTTGTGTTGGTATCATTACTAACCCAGTTAATACCACGGTTGCGATTGCCGCTGAGACATTAAAAGCGAAAGGCGTATACGACAAAAACAAATTGTTCGGTGTAACGACATTAGATGTTATCCGTGCGGAAGCATTTGTAGCTGAGTTAAAAGGTCTTGATGTTGCTAAAACTCACGTGCCTGTAATTGGTGGTCACTCAGGTACAACAATCTTACCATTGTTGTCACAAGTTGAAGGCGTAAGCTTCACTGATGAAGAAGTTGCTAGTCTAACTACTCGCATTCAAAATGCTGGTACTGAAGTGGTTGAAGCGAAAGCTGGCGGCGGCTCTGCAACATTATCTATGGGTCAAGCAGCGGCGCGTTTCTGCTTATCTTTAGTTGATGCAATGCAAGGCGGTGACGTAGTTGAGTACACTTATGTTCAGGTTGACGGTTCTGCTGATGCAGCATTCTTTGCCCACCCTGTACGTTTAGGTAAAAACGGCGTAGAAGAGATTTTATCTTACGGTGAGTTAAGCGCGTTCGAAGAACAAGCTAAAGCTGACATGTTAGAAGGTCTACGCGGTGATATTCAATTAGGTGTTGAATTCGTTAACGCATAAGCATGTTATGCATATAGCTAACTCTTATAGATAGACTAGCTTACATATTTAATATGAATAAAAAACCCGTTAAGTATTATGCTTAACGGGTTTTTTGATGCTTGAATATTATTTGTTAAAACGAATAATACATACCAGAACGAGTCGCACCTAACCAGTATTACGCATACCAATCGCAATACCTGTAATGGTCACCATCATGGCTTTTTCAATCGCACTGATTTCGTGCTCATCATCTACTTGTCGAGTACGTTTGAGTAATTCTATTTGTAAATAATGTAACGGTTGCAAATAGTCAGCACGGATATGCATTGAGTTTAGCCCTTGCGGATCATCTTGCATTAGGTTGTTCTTATGCGTGATATGCAACAAATCAGTACGACTTTGTTGTAATTCGTTACGCAAAGACTCACCAAAATGTTTCAACTCTGCATCCACTAAACTATCATCATAGGCTTTGGCAATACTGATATCGGCTTTTGCAAATACCATGTCGAGCATTGATAAACGCGATTGAAAGAAAGGCCATTGTTCGACCATCTCATCAATAGTTTCGTGCTGAGTTTCGTAACTATGCATAATTGCACGCATGACACCTAACCAAGCAGGCAGTACTAAACGAGTTTGCGCCCAGGCAAAAATCCAAGGGATAGCACGCAAACTCTCTACGCCACCTTGTGGATTACGTTTAGCTGGGCGCGAGCCTAGCGGTAACTTACCTAGCTCTTGTTCTGGTGTCGCTTGTCTGAAATAAGGGACAAAATCAGGATCGACACGCACAACATGACGATAGTTATCACGCCCTTGTGCAGCCATCTCATCGAGTAATTCACGCCAATGAGCTTTAGGAGCCGGTGGTGGGAATAACTTCGCTTCGATAATGGCACTCGCATAAATCCCTAGACTGCGTTTAGCCAATGCGGGCATACCAAATTTGTAGCGAATTGTCTCACCTTGTTCAGTAACTCGAAAGCCCCCGTCCAGTGAGCCAGGAGGTTGCGATAATATGGCTGAGTGAGCAGGGAGTCCACCTCGCCCAATCGTACCACCGCGGCCATGAAATAATGTCAACGACGTATCATATTTGGCACATATCGCCACTAATGACTCTTGTGCGGTGTATTGTGCCCAGCCGGCAGCTAACGCCCCTGCGTCTTTAGCCGAGTCGGAATAACCAATCATAATATGTTGACCGTCCGCTAGACCATTTCGGTAACTATCAATAGCCAGGATTTGGTCAATAACCACTGGTGAGTGATTTAAATCATCGAGTGTTTCAAATAATGGCGCGACAGACATCGGCCAAGTCACTTGGCATTGTTGTAACAGCAGTTGGACGGCAAGTACGTCTGAAGCAAAGCTCGCCATAGAAATAATATAAATGCCAAAGGCATCACGATCATTCGCAGCAACAGTGCGGCAGGTGTCTAACACTTCTTGAACATCTGCACTCGGTTGCCAATCAGCCTGCCATGCGTTTGGCAGCAATGGGCGTTTGGATGCAATCTCTTTGGTCAAAAATGAGATTTTCTTATCTTCATCCCAGCTGTGGTAATCACCTAAAGACAAATAATCACAGATCTCAGCAATCGCATCAGCATGACGACCAGAATCTTGTCGGATATCTAACTTTAATAAGTACACACCAAAACAGTGCGCGCGACGAATGGTATCTAATAAGCCACCTTTCGCAGTTTGCTCTAAGCCACAAGCCACCAAGGAGCGGTAGCATTGCATTAATGGTTTGAGTAGCTCTTTTTGTGAATGGATCCAGTTACTGTCATCGGCAATGCGCCCTGCTAAGAGATCATCTATGCCATCTTTGGTGGCACGTAAACGCTTAACCAGTGGTTTTAAGATTGCACGGTAAGGTTCAGATGCATTTCCAACTTGGTTACGGATAGTTGCATCACACTTACTCATCGATAGTTCGACTTGCAGTGCGCTGATGTCTTTGGCAAAAAGCTTAGCAGCACGGCGGCGTGCCAAATTTAAAACGGTTTGCGTGACTTTGGATGTCACAAATGGATTACCGTCACGGTCGCCACCCATCCAAGAGCTGATTTGGATCGGTTGTGCATCAATTGGTAACTTGATGTCATACTCTTGTTGTAATTTAAGATCTAAATCACGCATAAAGTCGGGGATAGCATCCCACAGTGAATTTTCAATAACTGAAAATCCCCAGGTTGCTTCATCAATTGGTGTGGGGCGACGGTCACGGATTTCTTCGGTGTGCCATGCTTGTTCTACTAGATCGGCAATACGTTCGCTTAATTGTAATTTTTGTGCAGGGTGGAGCGTATCATTATGTTGTTGACGTAAACACTCAGCTAATGCGGTGTGCTTGTGGATCATGGTTCGTCGTGTAACCTCAGTCGGATGAGCGGTCAAGACTAAATCAATGTGCAAGGCGTTGACTGCTTCATAAATAGCTTCAGGTGATTGTTGTGCTTTGCGCAAATGGCTAAATAACACATCAACTGAGTCATCCAACTGTTTACTACTATTAAATTCTTGTTCAGCAATATTGGCAAGGTTCAAAAACTGAGCAAATGCCCTAGCAATAACCAATAGACTTTCATTGTTCATATCCTTGAACACATTTTGTAATGCAATATTGGCGGCGGCATCACCAAGATGGCCTGCGCGGCCTTGCAAGCGGATCGACTCAATTTTGTCTAACCATTCTTGACCCAATTCATGCTTAATGGTTTGGCCAAGTAATTCTCCTAAATCGCGCACTGTGTGCTTTAACTGAGCATCGATTTGCTTATCGTGTTGCATGAGCAATATTTCCTATATTTAATCGAACTATAACCATACGAAATTTTGCTTATCGTGTCTAAACCAATCTGACATATTTTATAATTATATTAATTGTACCTATGCTACAATTCTTTCTTTGAATGTTCTGCAAGCAATTCTCGTAGGACAAATTTAATCAACCTGCAGGAGTAAACATGGCAGATCTAACGACTATTGAAGGTCAAGCAAGTTACGGTATTGGTTTCCAAATGGGCCAACAATTAGCGTCTAATCCGTTTGACGGATTAAGCATCGAAGCAGTAATCAATGGATTACAAGATTCTTTCGGTGGTCAAGAAAGTGCCGTTGATAACGAGACTTTAGGTGCAGCATTCGGTGAAATCCATAAGCGTATGGAAGCTGAAAAAGCAAAAGAATTTGAAAGTGTGATTGCTGAAGCGCAAGCATACTTAGCGAAAAACGCAGAGCGTGCTGAAGTATCAGTAACGGATTCTGGTTTACAATATGAAGTAATCAACTCTGGTGACGGCGAAAAGCCAACAGCAGCATCGACGGTTCGCGTTGATTATCACGGTACACTAATTAATGGTGACGTGTTTGATTCATCTTATGACCGTGGTCAGCCAGCTGAATTTCCAGTTGGTGGCGTAATCAAAGGTTGGACTGAAGCGTTACAACTGATGTCAGTGGGTGATAAGTGGCGTTTAACTATCCCTCATGATCTTGCTTATGGTGAGCAAGGTGCTGGTGGTGCAATCGCGCCATACAGCACATTGGTATTCGATGTAGAATTGCACGCAATTTTAGGTTAAGCCTTATTTACACTGATTCAAGCGCTTGTTGAGTTATACTCCAAGCGCTTTTTTTATGCCTGTAAAGTACTCGTTTGACCAGTTAAGACCTCTTGCAGGTTTACAATACGCGGAAATATTTATAATTAAGGAAGCGGTAGATGGTTATTTCCCCAAAAGTACGAGGTTTTATCTGTACTAATGCTCACCCAGTGGGTTGTGCGAAAAGTGTTGAAAATCAAATTGCCTATATTAAAGGTTTGGATTTAGCACAAGATGCACAGACAGCACCTAAAAATGTACTTATTCTAGGCTGTTCTACTGGCTATGGTTTAGCCTCGCGTATTACTGCTAGCTTTGGTTACGGTGCGAACACGGTTGGCGTATGTTTTGAAAAAGAACCATCTGAACGTAAAACTGGCACTGCTGGATTTTACAACACGGCTGCATTTCACGCTCAAGCTAAAGCGGCAGGTATTCAAGCGCATACATTAAATGGTGATGCGTTTGGTAATGAGATGAAAGCACAAGTTATCGCCAAGTTAAAAGAAACTATCGGTAAAGTTGACCTAGTGGTGTATTCATTAGCATCACCACGTCGTACCGATCCTGAAACGGGTGAAGTATATAAGTCAACGCTTAAGCCAGTTGGCCAAGCTTATGAAACTAAAACTTATGATACCGATAAAGATTTGATCCATAGCATCGCCCTAGAGCCTGCTAATCAAGATGAAATCGACCAAACAATCAAAGTGATGGGCGGTGAAGATTGGGAGTTATGGATCAAAGCATTAGCTGAAGCTGACTTACTTGCGCCAAATGCTAAAACCACTGCATATACCTATATTGGTAAAAAACTAACTTGGCCAATCTACGGCTCAGCGACCATAGGTAAAGCAAAAGAAGATCTAGATCGTGCCGCAACAGCGATTAATTCAACGTATGCGAACTTAAACATCGATGCACATGTTTCTTCATTAAAAGCATTGGTCACTCAAGCGAGTTCTGCAATTCCAGTGATGCCATTATATATTTCATTGATTTATAAAGTGATGAAAGAAGAAGGGACGCATGAAGGCTGTATTGAACAAATTGCTGGTTTGTTCAGCGAATGCTTGTTAAATGCCAATGCGGCCTTAGATGAAACCAATCGCTATCGAATGGATGGCAAAGAAACCAACGATGCAACGCAAGCTAAAATTGAAGCATTATGGGCCCAAGTCACCCAAGATAATTTCCATGAACTAAGTGATTATGCTGGTTATAACGCGGATTTCTTACAATTATTTGGTTTTGGCATAGACGGCGTTGATTATGCTGCAGATGTTAGCCCGTTAGTGGAATGGGTATAATATCTAGAAGTTTTTGGGCTATGCAATACTAAAGTGTAATTAGCTGATAAAAGTATCAATAAACCGCCTAAATGGCGGTTTATTTCTTTATACATCAAGCTGATACGTGATTTTATTAGAGTGCTTGGCAGTATAATTGAACAACTGATTAATTTAATTATCCCAAACTCCCAAACATTATGCCGATAGGCAATAGATTAACGAAGCATTTTCCTTTATAATCCGCACGCTTAAATGACATTTATCTTAGACGAAATTAGTCTAGGTATGGGTAAGATGGGTGCCATTGATAGTTCTGCTACATATGCAATGCAAATTACCAGTCAATTAAGTGATAGTTCGCTTCTAGTATTTCTACAACAGAAATACCAACAATTTATAACAGTGAGACTGATTAGCCAAATCTCTCAACGCCTTACCGATGAGCGGGTGGGGATTTTGCTAATCAGTTACTAAACAGAGTAGTGCAATTGCTTATGTTAAATAAAATAAAGAAAGGGTTAGACCTCCCAATCTCAGGTGCGCCGGAACAGCAAATCCATACTGGAAATGCCGTTACCCAAGTAGCTGTTTTAGGTGAGGAATATAATGGAATGCGTCCTACGATGCATGTCCAAGTCGGCGATGCAGTAAAGCAAGGTCAGGTACTTTTTGAAGATAAAAAGAACCCTGGCGTTAAATTTACGGCACCAATTTCAGGTCAAGTCTCTGCGATTAATCGTGGCGCGAAGCGTGTTCTGCAATCAGTAGTTATTGATGCAGTCGGCGATGCAAAAGTCACGTTTGACAAGTTTGCTGCGGACAAGTTAACGGGTATTGCTCGTGAACAAGTCCAAACGCAACTAGTAGATTCAGGTTTATGGACAGCATTACGTACTCGTCCATTTAGCAAAGTACCTGCGCTTGGCTCAACACCAAATTCAATTTTCGTCAATGCAATGGATACCAATCCATTAGCAGCCGATCCGACTGTAATTATTGCGACCCGCAATGATGATTTCGTGAATGGTTTGAACGTATTGTCAAACTTAACTGATGGCAAAATTTTCGTCAGTAAAGCACCTGGTGCATCGGTTAATACCGGTAACGCTAAAGTCGATACGAACGAATTTGCTGGTCCTCACCCTGCAGGGTTAGTAGGTACGCACATTCATACACTTGACCCAGTGGGTCCAGGCAAAAAAGTTTGGCACATCAACTATCAAGATGTCATTGCGATTGGCACATTATTCACAACAGGTGAATTAGATAGCACGCGCGTTGTAGCATTATCTGGTCCAGTAGCGAAAAAGCCACGCTTAGTTTCTACAGTATTGGGTGCTTCATTAGCTCAACTGCTTGAAAATGAAACGAGTGAAGAATCTGTTCGCGTGATTTCTGGTTCAGTACTAAATGGTACTCGTGCGCAAGGTCCTCATGCGTATCTTGGTCGTTATCATTTACAAGTATCGTTGATCAAAGAAGACAAAGAAAAGAAATTATTCGGTTGGATTATGCCTGGTAGCAACCAGCATTCAATTACACGTGCATATTTAGGTCACCTAAATACTAAGCGTTTATTTGATATGACCTCAACCACTAATGGTTCTGACCGTTCTATGGTTCCAATTGGTAACTATGAGCGCATCATGCCGTTGGATGTGTTACCAACTTTATTATTACGTGACATCATCTCTGGTGATACTGATAGTGCACAAACATTGGGCGCATTAGAGTTAGATGAAGAAGATTTGGCATTATGTTCTTATGTTTGCCCAGGCAAATATAACTACGGTCCAATCTTACGTGACTGTTTAACTAAAATTGAACAAGAGGGTTAAGCCATGGGTTTAAAAGCATTTTTAGAAAAAATCGAACCGGATTTTGAACCGGGCGGTAAACATGAGAAATTTTACGCGTTGTATGAAGCAGCGGCGACTATTTTTTATACCCCTGGTAAGGTTAACTCCTCATCAACTCACGTAAAAGATAGCATTGATTTAAAACGTATCATGATCATGGTATGGATGGCGACATTCCCAGCGATGTTTTATGGTATGTATAATGTTGGTGCACAAGCACATGAAGTTATCTTAGCCGGAGCAGGTACATTACCTGACATGTGGCAAGCAGCCTTATTTACTGCCCTTGGCGGTGAACTAGGTACAGCTGATATCGGCACTTTATCGATGTTTTTCTACGGAGCATGTTTCTTTTTACCTATCTATGCTGTGACATTTGCTGTAGGTGGTTTCTGGGAAGTCTTGTTCGCATCTGTACGTAAGCATGAAGTTAACGAAGGTTTCTTTGTTACCTCGGTATTATTTGCATTGACGTTGCCTGCCACTGTGCCTTTATGGCAAGTTGCTTTAGGTATCACGTTTGGTGTAGTTATCGCTAAAGAAGTCTTTGGTGGTACTGGCCGTAACTTCTTAAACCCTGCATTGTCTGGTCGTGCATTCTTGTATTTTGCTTATCCTGCAAGCATGTCTGGTGACAGCCCTTGGGTTGCAGTAGCACCTGCAGATGGTTTCTCTGGCGCAACGTGGTTGTCAAAAGCTGCAAACGGCGACATGGATTATAGCAACATGGCTTTATGGATGGATTCGTTCTTCGGTAACATCCCAGGCTCAGTTGGTGAAGTATCAACCTTAGCAATTATGCTTGGTGGTCTATTTATTATTTACTTGAGAATAGCGAGCTGGCGTATTGTGTTAGGCGGCATCATCGGTGTGGTCTTCTTATCTAGCTTACTTAATTTTGTCGGTAGCGATAGTAACGCGATGATGGCAATGCCATGGTACTGGCACATGGTTATCGGTGGTATGGCATTCGGTTTGTTCTTTATGGCAACTGATCCGGTATCAGCATCATTTACTAACTCAGGCAAATGGGCATACGGTTTCTTCATTGGCTTTATGACGGTAGTAGTACGCGTACTCAATCCAGCATTCCCTGAAGGTATCATGCTAGCTATCTTATTTGCTAACTTATGGGCGCCGTTATTCGATTATTTCGTCGCGCAAAGCAACATTAAGCGGAGGGTCGCTCGTGTCGGCTAAAAAAGAAACTTTAGGTAAAACAGTTGGTGTTGTACTGGCTGTATGTTTAGTGTGTTCAATCATTGTATCTGGTGCTGCTGTAGGCTTACGTAGCTTACAAAACACCAATGCTGCATTGGATAAAAAATCTAACATTCTTACTGCTGCAGGTCTTGCGGATCAAGCATCTGGCGATATTGCCGGTACTTACGCTAAATTTGTAGAAGAAAAATTTGTCGATTTAGCCACTGGTGAGTACGTAGCTAACCCTGCGGAAGGCTCTGGTAAGCCATACAACATGTACGGCAAAGTCTCTAAAGCGGCAGATACCAGTACAAAAGTTGAAGGAAATGTTGGTTTTTCTCGTCGCGCTAACATCGCTAATATTTATCACATTAAAGATGCATCAGGTGAAGTATCCCGTGTCATCTTACCTATCCACGGTAGTGGTTTATGGGATTTGATGTATGGATTTTTAGCTGTTGATGCAGATGGAAATACTGTCCGTGAGTTGGTTTATTATCAACATAAAGAAACTCCTGGGCTTGGTGGCGAAATTCAAAACCCTGCGTGGCAAGCATTGTGGAATGGTAAAAAGCTATATAACAATGGCGAAGTTGCGATTGAAGTGAAGAAGCAAGCCGGTACACAAAACCCATATGCGGTAGATGCGTTATCAGGTGCAACACTTACCAGTAATGGTGTCCAAAACACCTTGTCTTATTGGGCAGGTGAAAATGGTTTTGGTCCATATTTACAACGTCAATCTTGGAAATCATAGGGAGCTATCATGGCTGATATAAAAGAAATGAAAAAAGCGCTCTTTGAGCCGATTTTGGGGTCAAACCCGATTGCACTGCATGTACTTGGTATTTGTTCTGCACTAGCTATTACCACCAAATTAGAAACAGCATTAGTAATGTCGTTAGCATTAACAGCCGTTACTGCATTTTCTAATTTATTTATTTCATTAATTCGTAACCAGATTCCATCAAGTGTACGTATTATCATTCAGATGACCATTATTGCGTCATTGGTAATCGTTGTTGACCAGATCTTGAAAGCGTATTCGTATGAAATCTCTAAACAACTCTCAGTATTCGTTGGTTTGATTATCACCAACTGTATTGTAATGGGACGTGCTGAAGCCTATGCGATGAAGTCACCACCTATGATGAGCTTCTTAGATGGAATTGGTAATGGTCTAGGCTATTCATTTATCTTAATCGTTATCGCGACAATCAAAGAATTATTTGGTTTTGGTACTATTCTTGGTTTTGAAATTCTACCATTAGTAACAAATGGTGGTTGGTATCAAGGTAATGGTCTGTTGATTTTACCATTTAGTTCATTCTTCTTAATCGGCGGCATGATTTGGTTTATCCGTACCATTCGCCCAGAGCAAGTAGAGCCTAAGGATTAATCATGGAACATTATTTAGCATTATTAGTGCGTTCAATTTTCGTTGAAAATATGGCGCTATCATTATTCTTAGGCATGTGTACATTTTTGGCTGTATCTAAGAAAGTCTCTACAGCAATGGGCTTAGGGGTTGCAGTTATCGTGGTATTGGGTATTTCAGTACCAGTTAACCAAATCATTTTTACCAACATCCTTGCACCTGGTGCTTTGGGTTGGGCGGGTTTCCCTGATGCGGATCTAAGTTTCTTAAGCTTTTTGACGTTCATCGGTGTTATCGCAGCTTTGGTACAGATACTGGAAATGAGCTTAGATAAATTTTTCCCAGCGTTATACAACGCATTAGGGATCTTTTTACCGCTTATCACCGTAAATTGTGCCATCTTTGGTGGTGTTGCATTTGCTGTTCAGCGTGAATATAACATTCCAGAGAGTATTGTTTATGGTATCGGTAGTGGTGCAGGTTGGGCACTAGCTATTATACTATTAGCTGCAGTACGTGAAAAATTAAAGTATGCAGATATGCCTGAAGGTATCCGTGGTCTAGGTTCAGTATTTATGATTGCTGGTCTGATGGCACTTGGCTTCCAGTCATTTACTGGTATTGCAATTTAAGCCCTAAAGGAGCATTGATATGAATCAAGTTGAAATCTATTTAGGCGTGGGTATGTTCATTGCGATCGTACTAGCGCTCGTCTTCATCATCATGTTTGCCAAGTCAAAATTGGTACCTGAAGGTGATGTACAAATCTTAATTAATGGCGACCCTGAAAAAGCAATCACTACCTCTCCAGGTGGTAAATTGCTAGGTGCACTAGCTGACTCTGGGATCTTTGTATCTTCAGCGTGTGGCGGTGGTGGCTCTTGTGGTCAGTGTCATGTACACATTAAATCAGGTGGTGGTGAAATTCTACCGACTGAGTTAGATCATATTTCTAAGCGTGATGCAAAAGAAGGTCTGCGTTTGTCTTGCCAAGTAGCAATTAAACAAGACATGGACATTGAATTACCGGAAGAAATCTTTGGTGTGAAAAAATGGGAATGTGACGTTATTTCTAACAATAACGAGGCAACGTTTATCAAGGAGCTGAAATTAGGCATCCCTGATGGCGAAAGCGTACCTTTCCGTGCGGGTGGTTATATTCAAATTGAGGCGCCACCTCACCACATTAAATATAGCGATTTTGATGTACCAGAAGAATACCGTCCAGATTGGAATCATTTTGGCTTCTTTGATGTTGAATCAAAAGTTGACGAAGAAACAATCCGTGCTTATTCAATGGCTAATTACCCTGAAGAAGAAGGTATAATCTTACTTAACGTGCGTATTGCTACGCCGCCACCTAAGAACCTTAGTTTACCAGCCGGTAAAATGTCGTCATTTATCTGGTCTTTAAAGCCAGGTGATAAAGTGACGATTTCAGGTCCATTTGGTGAGTTCTTTGCTAAAGACACTGATGCCGAAATGGTATTTGTTGGTGGTGGTGCAGGTATGGCACCAATGCGTTCACATATCTTCGACCAATTACGTCGTCTTAAAACAGATCGTAAAATCTCTTTCTGGTACGGCGCACGTTCAGCACGTGAAATGTTCTATGTAGAAGATTTTGATATGTTGGCTGCAGAGAATGAAAACTTCGATTGGCATGTTGCATTGTCTGATCCACAACCTGAAGATAACTGGGAAGGGTTAACTGGCTTTATTCATTTAGTCTTGCTAGAAAACTACTTAAAAGATCACCCAGCTCCTGAAGATTGTGAGTTCTACATGTGTGGTCCACCCATGATGAATGCTGCTGTAATCAATATGCTTAAAGATTTAGGCGTAGAAGATGAAAACATTATGTTAGATGACTTTGGTGGCTAAACCCCCATTAGTTATCACGATAACATAACGTTAAGAAAGGGAGCCTACAGGCTCCTTTTTTTTAGTGGCTTACAAACCTATAGTAATAATAATGCATATCATAAATATTATTCATATGAATGTTATGCAAGGATTGTCAAAATGTCAGGTATAATGTTACTTATTTGGTTTTGACATTTAATTTAAAAGTTTTCTGTGTTTTTTGTAAGGGGGAGTTGTGGTTTCATTACGTTTAGTTAGTTTGGTTTTAATTAGTGCAGTCTGGTTATCAGCATGCTCTGGTCAGCCGCAGCAAAAAGAGCATTATTTTACAGGTCAAACGATGGGGACTACATATAATGTTAAATTTGTTAGTTCACAAGATATCGATGCGCTTGCCTTACAACAAAAGATCGACCAACGGTTAATCGACATTAATCAAATGATGTCCACTTATATTGCTGATTCCGAATTATCAATGTTTAATCAAGCACCGAGTTTAACACCATTTACTTTATCTCCTGATACTGCATTTGTGGTTGCTGAAGCATTACGCCTAGGCAAAATGAGTGGCAATGCTCTTGATGTTACTGTTGGGCCGTTAGTCAATCTATGGGGCTTTGGGCCAACCAAACGTCCAGAAACGATTCCTAGTGATACACAAATTGCTACTGCTAAGGCACTTTCAGGCTTAGACAAACTAGTGCTTGATGGTGTGGTGTTAACTAAAAGCACAGATGGTCTTTATTTGGATCTATCAACTATCGCAAAAGGTTATGGGGTAGATGCGATCGCTGAATTACTTATCGACCGTAAACTCAATAATTTCTTAGTAGAGATCGGTGGGGAAATGCGTGTTGCCGGAACCAAACTAAACGGTGAAACTTGGCGCATAGCGATAGAGAAACCTGTTACTGAATCGCGGGCTGTACAGAAGATTATTAGTGTTGGAGATAACGCAGTTGCTACATCTGGTGACTATCGTAATTATTATGAGGATGACGGGATACGATACTCGCACTTGATTGATCCAAATACCGGTTATCCAATCCAACATAATACTGTTTCAGCAACAGTGGTTCATTCATCGTCTATGACTGCTGATGGTTTGGCTACAGCAATGATGGTATTATCAGCAACAGACGCACAGGCGCTTGCTGAGATTCACGACATTGCGTTGTTGTTAATAGTCAAAGACGACGATAAGTTTGTAGAGTATCAATCACCTGCGTTTACCCAGATGGTTACCATAATTAATTAATACAGTAGGTCAATATGAGCACGTTTATTTTAGCATTTGTGTTTTTCGTTATCACGGTGGTTGCAATGGCCATTGGTTATATTTTACAACGTAAAACTATTGCTGGTAGTTGTGGTGGTTTGGGTGCTTTAGGTATAGCTAAAGCTTGCGATTGTCCCGAACCTTGTGATCGCAAAAAAGCTCGCATGGAAAAAGAAGCTATCCGCGCAGAAAAAATCAAAGAATGGGAAAAAGACAAAATTATTTAATGATTTTGTCACCCCTCTGTTCATTTATCATTTTGTAATATTTCACAATCTAGCGTCACAAATGTGACATATAAATGTCATATTTATTAGCCTTTGTCATATTCCTGTAATAAAGGCGCTATAAAGTAGCGCATATTCTGTAAAGAAGTTATTGCAAGTCACAAAACTGTTAATTTTAATCAAAGGTCTAATGTATGAAATTTATTCAATCAATCGCTGCTACTACACTAGTAATGGCATCATCTGCTCCAGTTCTTGCTGCTTCAGTATCGGCAGATCTTTACGGTAAAGTTAACATCAGTTTACAAGATTCAGATGGTCAAACCGAACTAAAAAGTAATGCTTCTCGCATCGGTATCAAAGGTTCAACAAGTTTAAATGACAACTTAGAAGTATTTTATACGTATGAGTTTCAAGTCGACCCTTCTGATGAGTCAGGTTCATCTAACCTAAAGTCGCGTAACCAATTTGTTGGTTTACGTGGTGCTTTTGGTGAAGTCGTAGTGGGTCGTAATGATTCAATCTTAAAACAGTCTCAAGGTAAATTTGATTTATATTCAGACCAAGAAGCAGACATCAAAGTGTTGTGGAAAGGCGAGAATCGCATGAGCGATTCATTGACATATAAATCACCTAAGTTTAACGGTTTTCAATTAGGCTTAGGCTATTATCTTGATGAAGAAAATGACGATGCAGGAACTTCTGTGTCAGTTTCATACGGTGACAGTGCTTTAAAGAAAGGTAAATATTACGCAGCTATTGCTCTAGACAATGAACTTAAAGGTTACAATGTTACCCGTTTAACAGTAGGTACAAAAGTTGCCGACGTTAAGTTAGGCGTCATGTTGCAAACTCAAGAAAATATCGTTGATGGTTCTGAAAAGGATGGTTTCTTAGTTAGCGCTCAATACAAGCTAGGTAACTATAATTTAAAAGGTCAATTTCAGACTGCCGAAGATGATAATGGCTTTACGTTTGGTGCGGAACGTAAATTAGGAAAGAATACGAAGCTATATGCATTTTACACCTCATTTAATTTTGACTCTGCCGAAGATGAGAGTTATCTTGCTTTAGGTCTTGAGCACAAATTTTAAACTATCATTTCCCTTTTATCTTATGCACACTTTTGTGGATAAGCTCTTATGAGTTATTAATATAAAGGGTTTGGATAGCCTTCAAACCCTTTATAAGAGATAACCAATAACGCATGACTGAACGCGGACAACGTAAAATTATCCATGTGGACATGGACTGTTTTTATGCTGCCGTTGAAATGCGAGATAACCCTGCATTACGCAATGTACCGATTGCAATAGGTGGTAGCTCAGACCGCCGTGGTGTGATTTCTACTTGTAACTATCCTGCTCGACGATTTGGTGTGCGCTCAGCCATGTCTACCGCACATGCCTTACGCTTATGTCCTGAGTTAGTACTCGTTCCTGGACGAATGGCAGAATACAAAGCCGTATCAGACCATATTCGTGAAATATTTAGCCGATACACTTCATTAATTGAACCCCTGTCTTGGGATGAGGCATATTTGGATGTAACCGATTCGTCCTATTTTGGTGGTTCGGCCACTCGTATAGCTGAGGATATTAGGCGTGTCATTGAAGCTGAAACAGGTTTGACTGCCTCAGCTGGTGTTGCCCCAATTAAGTTTGTCGCTAAAGTTGCATCAGATGAAAATAAGCCAAACGGGTTGTGTGTTATCACACCGGCTAAACTTGATGAATTTGTCTTGCAGCTTCCTCTCAATAAAATCCCAGGAGTAGGTAAAGTCACTATTGAAAAGCTTAACCACTTAGGGCTGTTTACCTGCAAAGATGTGCGGGCGTTTCCTTTTGCACGATTAAATAAACAGTTTGGTAAGTTTGGTGCATTATTGTGGCATCGCTGTCATGCTATTGATGAACGCGAGGTACAAGTGCATCGTGTGCGTAAATCAGTTGGCGTAGAACGCACTTTATCCGAAGATATTTTTGCGCGCAGTGATGTAGAAGAAGTGATTGAATACTTATTGCCTAAGTTACAATCTAGGATCACGTCTGCTAATGTTGGTAGTCGAATCAAAAGCCAAGGTATAAAACTAAAATTTAATGATTTTCAGCAAACCACGATCTCTCATACGCGACAAATATACACAGAAGCGTATTTTGCTGAGTTGCTGACGGAAGTACTGGAGCGTCGCAAAGAGCGTGGTATCCGCTTGGTGGGTTTACATATAGGTTTGTATGATCCTGAAGATATCGAACAATTAAATTTACCCTTACCAGAACCCGGTGTATCCTAATTGCATTGTTTATCCGGAGTAGCTAATGTCAACATCAACACTATCCACTATATCAGCATATCCTCTTGCGCAACATCTCAGGCAGCACTCGACCCTTATTTATGGCTGTATGGGGCTCGGTGGTGGCTGGAATAGTAATCCGATAACTTCGTCAGACATCAGACAAACGCAAGCCATTATCGAGTTTTGTCTTGAGCAAGGGATCAAGATTTTTGATCATGCAGATATTTATACGTTTGGTAAAGCTGAAACCGCTTTTGGACAAGTACTACAACAAGCCCCGCATTTACGGGAGCAATTGAGTATTCAAAGTAAATGTGGAATACGTTTTGCGGATGAAAAGGGAGTGAAACGTTATGATTTTTCAGCGCAGTGGATCACCCAATCCGTCGAGCAGATATTACAACGTTTACACATCGAGCAGTTAGATGTGCTGTTACTACATCGTCCAGATCCATTAATGCAGCTTGATGAGTTAGCACAAACCCTTATTGCATTGCACACTGAGGGTAAAATTGCACATATCGGTGTATCAAATATGCACACCGCGCAATTGGCATTTTTACAATCAGCCTTACCTATGCCGATTGTTGCGAATCAGATTGAGCTAAGTTTAGCTAAACCTGGTTTTATTAACTCAAGCATTGAGCCTACACACAATTATGATGGCGTTGCTGAATATGCCCAACAGCATAATATACAAATACAAGCGTGGGGTGCATTAGCCCAAGGACAATTCACAAAAGAAATGAATCACGATGTTTCTATGAATGTTCAACATACAACAAACATGATAATGCAATTGGCAGAGCAATATGATGTTAGTCGTGAGGCGATTGTGTTGGCATTTTTAACACGACATCCTGTCGCCATTCAACCTATCATTGGCACAACGAACTTAGCGCGAATTGAAGCATGTGCCCAAGTGACGGATTGCGAATTAAGCGCCGTTGACTGGTATGGGTTACTGGAGTCTACACGTGGAGTAGAGGTGCCATAGCACTTAAAGCATTAATGACCTTGCTCCTTATCATTCATCAGCTGAATGGTAAGTGTGTTTTTTGTACGATTTTCGTATTAACCCTTTGTTTGTCCATTGTTCTTGGCGATTAAAACTACTACTATTGAATTGTGACATACCGATAAAAATAAAAAGTCACACTTTCATACACTAGTTTAAAACAATCGAGAAGTCACAAGCTGCTAGGTTTGTGGTGGACAAATCGAGGAGTACCCTACATGACCATCTCCCAAGATTTGCATGCTTATGGCATAACAAATGCGACGGAAATACTTCATAACCCAAGTTATGAAGTACTGTTCAACGAAACGACCTTAGATAGCCTCACGGGTTATGAAAAAGGGGTCGTAACCGAATGTGGTGCAGTCGCTGTTAATACTGGCGAATTTACTGGCCGCTCACCTAAAGACAAATATATAGTCAAAGATGCTGTGACAGAAAATACTGTATGGTGGTCTGATCAAGGCAAAAATGACAACAAACCGATTACTCAAGATATTTGGAATGATCTCAAAAGCCTAGTCACCACCCAATTGTCTGACAAGCGCTTGTTTGTGGTAGATACCTTTTGTGGTGCGAACGAAGATACGCGTTTAAAAGTCCGCTTTGTGACGGAAGTCGCTTGGCAGGCTCACTTTGTGACTAATATGTTCATTCGTCCTACGGCTCAAGAGTTAGCAGATTATGAACCTGATTTTATCGTGATGAATGGTGCCAAAACTACAAATCCGAATTGGCAAGCTCAAGGCTTGAACTCTGAAAATTTTGTTGCGTTTAATCTCACTGAAAAAATCCAACTGATTGGCGGCACTTGGTATGGCGGTGAAATGAAAAAAGGGATGTTCTCAATGATGAACTACCTGCTACCGCTTAAAGATATTGCATCTATGCACTGTAGTGCTAATGTCGGTGAAAAAGGTGATGTAGCGATATTCTTTGGTCTTTCCGGAACCGGTAAGACGACCTTGTCAACTGATCCAAAGCGCGAACTAATAGGTGATGATGAACACGGTTGGGATGATAATGGTGTGTTTAACTTCGAAGGTGGTTGTTATGCTAAAACCATCAAGCTTAGTAAGGAAAATGAACCAGATATTTACAACGCAATCCGCCGTGATGCTCTTCTAGAAAATGTAACCGTTTTAGCGGGTGGTGAAATTGATTATGATGATGGCTCAGTGACCGAGAACACTCGTGTTTCTTATCCAATTCAGCATATTGATAATATCGTTAAACCCATTTCGCGAGCTGGGCACGCTAATAAAGTGATTTTTTTAACCGCTGATGCTTTTGGCGTGTTACCCGCGGTATCTAAGCTTACACCTGCCCAAGCACAGTATTACTTTTTATCTGGTTTTACCGCTAAATTAGCGGGGACTGAGCGTGGTATTACTGAGCCTACTCCGACATTTTCAAGCTGTTTTGGTGCCGCATTTTTGAGTCTACATCCTACTAAATACGCACAAGTGCTAGAAAAGCGTATGCAGGCGTCTGGTGCTCAGGCATATCTAGTGAATACTGGCTGGAATGGCACGGGTGAGCGTATTTCAATTAAAGCAACACGAGCAATTATTGATGCTATTTTAGATGGTTCGATTGACGATGCGCCGACGCAAGTTGTGCCGGTGTTCAACCTCACTGTACCAACTCAATTGCATGATGTTGACTCGAATGTCCTTGATCCTCGCGGAACTTACACCGATGCACAGGAATGGCAAAACAAAGCACGTGATTTGGCAACGTTATTTGTTGATAACTTTACTAAGTTTACTGATACGGATAATGGTGCAGCATTAGTTGCGGCGGGCCCTAAGGTATAGTGCTTGATGTGCGTTGACGAATTGAATTAACGAGCAGTTACATTGCTAGTTCAAAGCCCAGTTTATGACTGGGCTTTTTTTGTTTTCATGTTTTTATTACTATGCGAATAACTCACCAATGTTTCCCAAGCAACACGTTGTAATATAGTCGCGTCTGCGTGTGAAAGATCTGCTGTATAAGGTAAACCAATTGGGGATTGTTGATAAAAGGCAGCATAAAACATGCAAGCTGCTAAATAGGTCCCGGCGAGGCTAGGATGTTTAATGTCTTTTTTGTAAAGGATATTGTGTATTAATTGTGGCAAACGCCAGTCCAACTGGAATTAGCATGACTTGATACGTTTGGGTTTCAGCGGCATAAGCATCCAGTAACGGCTTGGTCATTTTGGGGTCATTTAATATCGTTCTAGCGCCTCACATTCCCTAATATTATTATTTTTACTCTACTAATCGACCTGCTAACATTCTTTAACTCGACATATCTATTAATCTAAATACGGCGGTTGTGTTAGATAATCTACGGCATAAATCTGCTGCATAGAAGCAGTCGCAATATTGCCACCAGACAACATAACGAGTACAGTTTGTCCTTTAGGCTGGTCGGTTAACCATGCCACTGCCCCTGCCATCGTCATGCAACATGTAGGCTCGATATGGAGTTTTAATAAATGTTGTAGCCATTGTGTCCAATAAGCAATTTGCGTCTCATTGACTTCATAAAAGCCATCTAATTGTTGTAAAAACTCAAAGGTAATATCGCCAACGGCTGGTGTCGCTGCTCCGTCGGCTAAGGTTTGTGCTGGTGTAGGTAGGGTGTAAATACTGCCCTGTTGTAGTGATATGGAGGCATCATTGGCATTTTCAGGTTCGACTCCAATCATTTGCGCATTAGGAAGTAACGCCCTCGTAGTTAATAATGCACCACTGGTTAAGCCTCCGCCTCCGCAAGGCGTAAAAACAGCATCAATCGCATGCTCAGAAGTTTGGCTAATAGCTTCTAATACTGCTGTCCCTTGTCCTGCAATAATATCGGAATGGTTAAATGGCGGGATCCATAGCACCCCTTCGGCCTCAGCCGCTGCAGATACCGCCGCATCCGCTTCTAATCGCGTTGGAAATAAATGTAATTGTGCGCCGTAATCTAGTGTTGCTGCGGCTTTTACGGGAGAAATGGATTCAGTGGAATAAATATCAACAGGAATGTTGAGCATGCTGCCAGCATATGCCACAGCTTGAGCATGATTTCCCGATGAGTTAGCGACAATGCGTTGAGGTAGCGAGTGGGTTTGACAATAATGATGTAAAAAATTAGTCGCACCACGGAGTTTAAATGAGCCTGTGCGTTGTAAGCATTCGGCTTTAAATAGTACCGTATGGCCTAACCAGGCATTGAGTAACGAAGACGTGACCACAGGAGTTTGGGTGACATGTGCTTTAATGCGTTCAAAAGCCGCTTGTACATCAGTGAAGTCAGGTAGGGTTGGCATTGCTCATCTCATTACAGGGCATTTGATTATGAGTAATATTAAATTATAAGCTACACTCTGTGCAATCAGAATTAAAGCAAGTGCACAATGAGTAAAATATTAGTGAGCACAAAATCAGTGCATGACAAGTAATTGACAAGGAGTACAGTGATGGGATTATTTAGTGGGATATTGGGTAATGCGGCAGAGATTGATATCGATGATATCCAAGAAGATCTGGCCCCTGTGTTAGCTAATGGGGAAAGCGTCACGAATGCGTATAAACTCTTACGCGACATGATCATTTTTACGTCCAATCGCTTGATTTTAATCGACAAGCAAGGTGTGACGGGTAAAAAAGTCGAATACCATAGCATTCCGTATAAGGCGATTACCCAGTTTAAAGTCGAAACGGCAGGGCGCTTTGATATGGAATCAGAATTAAAAATTTATGTATCAGGTCAAGCTAGTCCGATGGAAATCACCATGACACCTGACTGCGCCATGGGAGTGCAGCAATCCCTTGCTAATAATATGTTTAGTTAGTTAAGTACGTATCAAAGTGATGTGTAATGGTTTTAAACATATGAATTTGCGTGTTTTTACCTCGGATACTGTGTTTTTTCCCGGGGTAATCCATGACGTGAAATAACTTCGCGTTATCTTGCAGATGTTTATATAACTTAGTCGCATGCGTAAATAATACGTTGTCGTCGGCCATCCCATGATAAATCAGTAGGTCGCCTTGCAAGTTGTTAGCATAAGGAAAGACCGAGGCAGCATCGTACGCGGCTTTATCGGTATTTGGGTTACCCATATAGCGCTCGGTGTAATGCGTATCGTATAAGCGCCACTCAGTGACCGGAGCACCAGACACACCTGCGGCAAAATACTCCGGCGCTTTGAACATTGCCATCAGACTCATGTAACCACCATAACTATGACCATATACCCCAATATTATCTGGGTCGACATAATCAAGCGTCCGTAAAAAATCGACACCGCGTTTTTGGTCATCGATTTCCACACTTCCCATTGCTTTAAAAATCGGATCTTCAAACGCTTTACCACGGTAATACGAACCGCGATTATCCATGCTAAACACGACATAGCCTTGTTGCGCCCAGTACTGGAACATTAAGCCGCGATTTCCAGCCCATTTATTGGTGACGACTTGCGCTCTAGGTCCACCATAATGATAGACAATAACAGGGTGTTTCCCCGAAATATTAGCTGGTTTGTAGAGGCGATAATGCAGCTCAGTACTATTAGCATTAGTCGCGGATGTGTTAATCGTACCAAACTCAGGTGCAATCCACGCCGATGCATACGGCGCTAGCGGGTGACTGTCATTGACGAGGTTTTGATCCAACCAAGTGATAAACTTACCACTTGCAGCATATAATCCAGTTTGAGCTGGAGTATTAATATCGGAAAAGACATCAACATAAATTGATGCGTCTTTGGCAAATTTAACATCGTGATGTTTGCCTAGTTGGGTGACGCGTTTGATTGTGGCTGTTTGCATATTTACCGCATACACGTGTGATTCTAGAGGCGTATCTTTACGTCCATTGATATAGATAGTCCCGTTAGATTCATCGACTGCTGCAATACTGGTAACAACCCAATCACCGCTAGTGAGTTGACGGAGGAGTTCGCCGTTATTACGATATAAGTACAAGTGTTTAAACCCATCTCGCTCCGATGCCCAGATGAACGCATCTTGTTGACTTAAAAAATGTAAATCATCATGCAGGTTTAGCCAGGTATCGCTGCGTTCGGTCAATAACCTAGTGCTAGCTTTTGTGGCAAGATCGTAACCAAATAACTGTAATGTTTGCTGGTTGCGTGATTGGACTTGATACGAAAGCAGCTCACTGCTGTTTGACCATTGTACTCTAGGTAAATAAATATCTGGATTATCACCTAAGTTAATGGCTTGGCGTTGTTGCGATGTAATGTTCTGTACGTAAAGTTCAAGCAACACATTGGGTGTACCTGCTTTTGGGTATTTTTGTGTAATCGTGGTAATACGTTCAGCGTAAATCTCCGAGCGGGTAATCACATCTACAGGTGTTTCATCCACTCGAGTAAAAGCGATGTGAGATTCATCGGGCGCCCACCAATACCCCGTTAACTGGCTCATTTCTTCTTGAGCGACGAACTCAGCCATACCATACTTGATATTTCCGCCGCCTTGCGTTGTGACAGCTTGTTCAGTATTGCTAGCAATATGTTTGATGTAGAGATTTTGCTCACGAATGAAGGAAATGTAATTACCTTTTGGAGAAAGCTTAATATCAGTCTCAAACTCAGGTGTATCTAGTAGTTGTTGGGCTTTTTTGGCACCAATGCGGTAATAAAACACATCACCGGCTAATGGAAACAACAGGGCAGTACCATCGGCTGACCAGCTGTACGATAAAATACCAGAGCCTGACACACGCATTCTTTCTCTTCGTGCTTTTTCTTCATCTGATAAGTTTTCATCACCTTGATGCAAATCATCGGCATCAAACAACAAGCGAGATTGGTCATCTTTAATATTGTATTCCCACAAGTCAAAACGACTGTTATCTGTCGCTTTTGCACGAATAAAGGTAACACGTTGGCCATCTGGAGATAGTTTCACCATCGATGGCGCAGTACCTTGTAATGCCGGAGCTGAAAAAATCCGTTCTATGTCTAACGGCGCTGTATCAGCAGCAAAAATATAATTGTTGCTGAAACTTAAAGCGATAAATAGGGCGGTGACGATCATTAGTAGGTTATTTTTCATATTATTACCTTATCGTTACATGACTTTATAAGGCGCATAATTTACCATGTTTGCATTAGCGGATAAAAAATAATTAATAAACGATGAGCGATATTAGAAAAACGGCCTGTGTGATAGGGGCAAGTGGGTTAGTAGGTAAAGAATTAGTGAATCAATTATTACGCCATCCTGGTTACAAATCCATCACGTGTTTGGTGAGACGGCCGTTATCGAGTCAAGATTACCCCGATCCAGAGGGCAAGCTTCAGCCGGTGGTAATTGACTTTGAACAGTTACAAGATTACCAAGGATACTTTACCGTTGACCATGTATTTTGTTGCTTAGGTACCACCATCAAAAAAGCCCAAAGTCGTGCGGCATTTAGACGCGTCGATTTTGAATTTATTCATGTCTGCGCTCAATTAGCACGAGCTCAACGGGCACAAGGATTTGTATGGATATCGAGTGTCGGTGCGAACAAAAACAGCAAAAACTTCTATCTAAAAGTCAAAGGTGAGCTGGAGTCGTCGATTATTTCCATGCCGCAATTACAGCATGCCGCAGCAGTGCGACCTTCATTATTAATCGGTCCGCGCAATGAGTATCGTCGTGCCGAGCAATGGTCAATTACAATAGCCAAAGTATTATCGTTTTGTTTTGTAGGGCCTTTAGCTAAATATAAACCCGTCCATGTAAGCGCTGTTGCAGCGCAAATGATAAAGCTGCAACCGTTGTAGCCTTTATTATTAGATAATCTTTATTTTTAATTAATGACGTTTGGAGTATGACATTGGACAACGTATGGGTTGCTGAAGCATTTGGTTTTTCAGCAATTTTATTTAATATTGTGGGATATCGCAGCAATAATATGCGTAGTTATCTGATATTATCCGGCGGTGCGATGCTCTGTTTAAGTGCGCATTTCTTTATGTTAGATGCGATGGCAGCGGGTATTGGTTGTGGATTAGCAGCAATTCGAAATGCAGTGACGTTAGCGGTAAGAGGCACTTGGGTGCTGGTGTTATTTATCAGTTTAAGTATCGGTTTTTTTATCTATGAGTGGGTAATTTTGCAGCATGGATACATTATTTTGCTGGCATATACGTCATCGTTTATATTCACCGCTGGCTCGATTTTGTTTACGGATGTGGCTTTGATGCGTCGCTGGTTTATATTTGCAGAAAGTATAGGCCTTGTTTATGCGTTAGCGGTTGGCAGTATATTCGGCTCGGTTTTTAATACCGTTAATTTATGTAGTATTGCAATAAAAATGTGGCAACAACGCCAACACAAATAAAAAAACCACTGTATCGTTGCCGATGCAGTGGTTTTGTATGCAATCAAATATCGTTACTTTTTGTCTTTAACGAGTACTGAAACTTTATTGATACCCGCAACTTTAGCTTGGTTCATTACTTCAACTACAATGCCATGCTCAGTATCTTCATGAGCTTGGATAGCAGCTGAGTCAGTGTTATTTTCAGCTAAGAAAGTTTGGATATTGGCAACAACACGACGAATGTCGACTTCACGACCGTTCATCTTAATCACGCCAAGCTCATCAATTTGAATAGACAAAGACTTGCTTGGTTGTTGTGATTCAGTGTTATCTTTAGGACGACTAGCTTCTAGTCCTCTTTCCTTTACAAATGACGTTGTCACAATAAAGAATATCAACATGATGAAAACGATGTCTAACATCGGGGTCATATCAATCTGAGCTTCGTCATCACTTGAGGTATGCTTTTTTCTTTTCATAGCCTATTTTTCTTATTCCTTAAAAACATTTCAGACCATAGTATAAAGAAAATCTCAAAAATGGGTAGGGGTTTGTAAACAGAATTTAAATTTTTTTGCATTGAAGCAGTAAATTAACGCAAAGATTGACCTAGCCAGCTAAAATACGTGAGCAATTGATGGTTAATTTCAAGTCGAGTTTGCCCAGTTGGATAGGCGCCGGCTTTAGCTAAAGTCGATTGTTTTGTTCCTGATACTAAAAAGTGGTTAGTAATGGCGTTATCTTGAATCAAAGATTCAAACGCTCTCGCACAGAGCTCTTCGGGTTTGGTAAAGTACACTCCACCGAATTGCTCATCGAGTTTTTTTGCCTGATAGAAAAACTCACTGGGTTGGGATTTATCATGACTGAGTAATATCTGAGTAAAGCATTCTGCAAGTTGCACATTCAGCGGGTGCTCAATTAGCGGCTGATGATGTAAATATCCGACGGAGGCAAACATGGAGGAAGGCGCATCTCGATACATTTTTTGTCCGATGTAATGGTCAAAGGCGTGAAACCATTCATGGGCTAGACTGCCTGCTCCGGCATTTTTGGCTAAACTGATTTCGTGCTTTGCTGGGGTATAGTGCGCGCAAACACCTTGTCTTCCGCCTTTACCAAATGCAATCGCTAAGCGTCCTTTGAGTGATATTACTTGTTCTGGAACTTGCAAAATATCACACAAGTCATAAAGCGCATCAAAAAATAAGTTCGCTGCGATTTGCTGCTCTTCCGCGCTAACCCAACGCCCAATTTCAATCGTGCGAAAGCCAAATAATTTTAGGATGTCTTTGAAGCTTACATCTGCGCCATCACGATGAGACTGCCCATTACGGAAAAAACCTTGATGTAAACGCGACGTTGCCTCCATTATATTCGGCTCTGACCCCATTAAATTAAGTTGAGTTCTGCTAATATTTGTTCACACCATTTAGCGATACGTGAATCACTTTCATCAAACTGGTTTTCATCGTCTAACGATAAGCCGACAAAATAGCTTTTGTCTTCGGTTAATGCTTTTGAGGCAACAAAGTCATATCCCTCATTTGGCCAGTAGCCTACTATATCTGCACCATTTGGCACAATCACATCATGTAACATACCGACAGCATCTTGAAACCAATCAGCGTATCCTAGTTGGTCACCTAACCCAAAAATAGCAGCAGTCTTTCCAGTGAAATCAACCCCGTGGATATCATCCCAGTGTGCTTCCCAGTCTTCTTGTAGCTCACCAAAATCCCATGTCGATATGCCTAACAACACAATATCAAATTGTGCGATGTCATCTAATGAGGTGTCTTTGATATTTAGCAAGGGGATATCTAGATCGGGACAAAGCCCTTCAAGTTGCGCTTTTATCTTTTCTGCTGCCATTTCGGTATAGCAGGTAGTGGAACCATAAAACAATCCAATATTGTGCTCAGCCAACGTCGATTACCTTTTGTTATGAGTGTGCAGTTGTATGTGGCGCATGATAGCAAAAAAGTAGATAAAAAGCAGCGCTCTGCGAAGTCACTTAATCTGCTGTAAAGGTGATTTTATCGCCTTGATTGGTAACAATACTGCACACTGTCGTGTCGTTCGATGCATTTGCCTCAGGGTCGAGTTCGAGCCAGCCTATAGCGGGAATGTTGAGTAACTCCCTACCGGTATAACCATCAGGCTCACGCGCAATAATTTTCATATCGCGGCGTTTAGTCAGCATATTTAATGGTGATTTGGTCGAATATAACCACTTGTTCAGTGTATCTAGTTTGGTTATTAGCTTAGTAGGAAAGGCATTCTTCAGGCCACTACAGGTAAATTGTAAAATTTGTGGTGAATGTTTTTTAAACCGTAATCGCACATCGTACACGAATGAATAATGGACATCGCCACTCAAAATAATAAAGCGCGGTGGTGTGCGTGCGTGTTTAAAGATGTTAAGCATCACGTTGGCAGTGCCTTTATGGGCCATCCAGTTTTCGGCATCGACCATTAACGCTTGGCCAATTAACGTAAAAAATTTCTGGATCGCTTCGATTAACTTCACCCCATAAATCGGCGCAGCTGACACTACAATCACGTCTTTTTTGCCTAAGATTGATTGTTGAAACTCAACCAATGATTCCCAATCCATCAAACCGGATGGTTTATTCGCGCTGGACTCTGACCGCCAGCGCCGCGTTCTGGTATCAAGCACGCGTACGGGAGGGTGAGTATCGAGTTGGTAGTGCCATTTTTGCCATTCAAACAATGCATCACACAGCTCGTCATGTTGCTCAATGCCATCACTAGCAAAATGCGTTTGTGTGGTATGACATAAACTCTTTGTTACTACAGGTTGATTACCTAGCCCTTGGCACAGCCAATAACCGATTAATGCGTTGCCAATTATCCGTCGTGAAAAAGGATGGCCATAGACATCTTCTTCCCATGAACGGGTTAAATTCCAGTCGTCAGTGACGTCGTGATCATCAAAGATATAGTAATTCGGTACATGCGCTAGTGCTCGCTGAACTGCAGGTAAGCTGCTGACAAACTCCTCAATAACGGGCAGTTCTTTGGCAAATAGCTCCGCAGCTTTACTGGGCAGTTGAGCATTCGATAGTTCGGTGAATTGCCATAATGTATCAGACCAGGTCAATAGATACATACCGATGATTTCAGCAAAGCTCATTAGGTGATTTTGAGCATTGACCGAGGTGAAAATGGGTTTGCGTTTACCTTTAAATAAGCTCGCAATGACATCTTCATTCGCCTCTGTATCGGGCAGTAGTTGCTCGCGTTGGTAAAACATGTCCGATTGGGATAGTAATTCTCCGGCACTTTCAATCGTCGTGCCGTCAAAACGCTCATCCCATAAACCTAGGCGCTCAATTATTTGATGAACGGCTTGTAACATAGGTCCTGACACATCATCGGCGTAGATTTGATCACCAGTAAAAAACACAACATCAGGTGCTTGTTCGGGGTGTGCATTCCCATTCTGGATTAAGTTGTCTAGTTGCGGGAGTGCATCGCTATCTGAGTGATGTGGTTTGCGGCAAGAGCCATGCAGTACGTTGCGTAATTTATTTGGAACACGAAAGTGAAAATATTGTTGTCCCGAATAGAGTAAGTCAGGGCGTTGCTGTGTAATACTTCGCTCAGGTTCTTGTGTAGCGTCAGACGATGGCTCAGTAGTATGACGGATAAGCTCGACATCGTATGCGTACTGCGTATCTGGTGCTAATAGATCCGTTTGATGTATATGTAATAAATGAATAAAGGCATGAGTGCCGACTTGATAATAAATGTGTTCGCTATTGTCATCTTGACATAAAGAAACAGAGGTATAATCTTGCTCCGCCACAAGATACAATGCAAGAACAGGTTGGCAGGGGGAACTCGTTACTAGCCAAATGGTAAACTCATCGGCACTGACATGGCGCAACATCGGCCCGGCGATTAATAATGGTAAAGATGGAGATTGCTCAAGGCTGTCATCATGCTGGGTTTGAGTTTTAATCGGGAGCTTCCTTAAACTGAACTATTACTAATACTTACTATATACAATTACATAAAGACCACAACATATGAAAAAGACTAATAATGTATTAATTTTGTTGCTAAGTGTGTTCATGAGCTCATTATTTGGCTGTACAAATGTAGCGGAACTTTCACCTGAAATTGACTCTACTGCTCCATCGACTAACGCGACATTAACGCTAACAGGGCAATGGTTGACAGATGGAAACGGAGGGGGAATTATTGATCCTCAACCATCTGGATTAACGATGTGGCAAGAACAGCTGGTAATGATTTCCGATGCCAGTGCCAATGACGGACAAGTAAAACGTCTGCATTTCATCGATCCAACGAGTGCTCAGCGCAAGACTTTGTCGCCTATATACCAAATTAGCCCGAACTTAACACAATCGTGTTTTAATCAATATTTATTGAGTAAACCCGATCTTGAAGCTTTGGTTAAAGATCCTTCAGAGCCAAATAGCTTTATTACGGTCACCGAAGATGCATCGGTGTTAGGGAAACTTACTCAAGAGTGTCAAGTCGCCTTTCGCGATACTCATTCAACGATTTATCCGACTGTTTTAGTGCGACTTCGTTGGGATGGAACCCAATTATGGGTAACGGGCGTTCGCGCAGTGCAGTTTCCTGTAAATGCTCAAATAGGCAATACACCCAACGACGGCGTTGAAGGGCTTAGTATTGATGGCAACACATTATTTATTGCGCTAGAAAAAGACGTGAACTATCGAGCACGGATCTTTAGTACCGTGTTAGACGAGCAGTTTTGGGCTGATAGTGGGTTTGTCAGTGTGGTCGATAGCACTTTTATGATCCCCGAGCTTAATCATCCCGATCAGCGTCCAGTACCGCACCCGATTAATGGTACAGATATATTTGAGTACCAAGGTAGTAAGTGGTTACTATCAGCTGCGCGCAACGATAATCAACTATGGTTGATAGATATTGCAAAAAAACGTCCAACTAAAGTCGTCGACCTGAAGTTTATGGCACCCACAAAAATAGGTACTGGGCCTGCTCCTGTCGACTGTCCTGCTTTTACATTAATGGATAATGCGTCTTTAGAGGGAGTGGCGGTTGCTAATGGCAAGGTATACTTAGTGAATGATCCGTGGAAGCGAAACTATTGGAAAAATATACTTTGTGAAGCCACTCGCCCCGCTTATGCGGAGCATATGAATGGCTTATTATTTACGACAAGTGTTGTGGAGTTATTCAGGCATACGCGTGATATGAGCGCCGAGTAGACTTAACTTATCTTCAATTGCTTCATACCCACGGTCGAGATGATAGATGCGGTTAACGTGCGTCTCACCCTCGGCCAATAGTCCGGCAATGACAAGAGATGCAGAAGCACGTAAATCTGTAGCCATTACTGGAGCGCCTTTAAAGCCCTCTATACCTTGGCATACAGCACTGTTTCCTTGTAAGGTGATTTTAGCACCCATACGTTGTAGTTCAGGTACATGCATGAAGCGGTTTTCAAAAATAGTTTCTGTGACCATTCCAGTGCCTTCTGCGACACAGTTCATAGCGACAAACTGAGCTTGCATATCGGTCGGGAACGCTGGATGCGGCGCCGTTTTAACGTCTACCGCTTTTGGGCGCTTACCATGCATATTCAATTCGATGGTATCAGCAGTTGTGGTGATTTCAGCGCCTGCTTGACGCAGTTTACTGATGACCGCATCAAGGGTATCTGGAGCAGCATTCAGGCATTTAATATGGCCTCGGGTCGCTGCAGCAGCAACTAAAAAGGTACCCGTTTCAATGCGATCAGGTAATACCGAATAGGTACAGCCATGTAGGGCATCGACACCTTCAATTTTAATATGATCACTACCAGCACCACTGACTTTTCCACCCATTGCATTGATGCAATTAGCTAAATCAACAATTTCTGGTTCACGAGCTGCATTTTCTAATACCGTTGTGCCTTGGGCTAGCGCCGCGGCCATCATTAGGTTTTCAGTTGCGCCAACGCTTACAATATCCATAAAGATATGCGCGCCTTGGAGTTTGCCGTCAACGTGAGCTTTGATATAGCCATCTTCAACTTCTATGATTGCACCCATAGCCTCTAATCCGGTCAAATGAAGATTGACTGGGCGAGCACCAATGGCACATCCGCCTGGTAACGATACATTGGCATGTCCATGACGAGCCAATAATGGACCAAGGACTAGGATAGACGCACGCATTGTGCGAACCAACTCATACGATGCAACTGTGCTGGTAAGCTTACTCGCATCGAGCGTTAAGGAGTTTTTATTATTGAAGGTAACTTCTGTACCCATGCCTTGTAATAATTTCACACTAGTAGTGATATCACGTAATGCTGGTACGTTGTTAAAAGTAATCTCTGAATCTGCTAAAAGCGACGCCATAAGTAATGGCAATGCTGCATTTTTAGCCCCAGAAATAATCACATCTCCGCGCAGTGCTGGGCTCTTGGTAATGACTAATTTATCCACGAGAAACAGCCCTTATTGAGGAAGATTAAATAATTTTTCTTTGCGCCATTGCTCGACCGTAAAAGTTTTAATCGATACCGCATGCATTGAACCATCAGCAATTTTGTCTGATAGAGGAGCATAAATAGTTTGTTGACGTTTAACTCGCGACATATCAGCAAAATCATCACTGACCGCAATAATATTAAAATGTGAGCCATCACTTTTTACATGCACTTCATGCAGTTGTAATTGAGCGAGTAAAAACGCTTCTAGTTCTTGTGTTGTCATAGTGATAACCAATAGTTGGTCCCGTTTATACCGATCTTGGTATTAAGACTGGGAAGTTACAAAAAAGGATTCAGCACTGCTTAAGCGTGCGAGTTGTAGTAATTTATCAGGAATATGATCCCATGCAAGTGTCTTCTTGGCAGCATGCGCATCGCGATACAAATTTAAGAGCCATGCTAAACCCGCACTATCTATATTGGTCAAGCCTTGTAAATCGATTTTAAGAGTGTTCAATAAAGCTAATTCGCGTTGATGCGACACAAACAAATCACGCTGAATTGTTTGATTATTCAGCACACCCGACAATAATACAGCATCAGCAGAAAATATGATCGACAAACTCATTGCTAATTAACCTTGTGGGGCAGGGATAGGGGCACTGCTTCCTGGTTTTTGCAATACAATCGGGTCATCGATTTTTTGTTGCATTAGCTCAATGACTTTTTCAATACCATCCTGGCGCAAAATCGACTCGAACTCACTGCGTTTACTCGATAACAAGCTGATCCCTTCAGCAACCATATCATAAGCTGCCCATTGATTGGTCTTGCGGTCTTTGCGCACTTTGAAGGCGACTTTAATATCGGGTTTACCAGTATCTTGAATGAGCGCCCTAACGGTGACTATCTTTTTGTCATCGTAATCACCAGCAGGTTCAAACGCGACGGTTTGATCATCATAATAACCCATCGCGTTGGCGTAAGTAGTGACTAGATATTCACGGAACACATTAACAAACTCACCGAGTTGTTGCTTTGGTACATTGCGAGCTTGATTACCCAACACCATAAACGCCGAATATTTGTAATCTACGTGCGGTAATAAATTTTCACGCATAATGGTACGCAAGTGCTCAGGATTTTGTGCAATTAAAGCTTGTTCATTTTTCATGCGAGAAAATGTTTCACTCGCCGCAGCTTGGATCATGGTATGTGGGTTATTAGATTCCATGTCCGACTGCGCATGACTCAGACTATGAGTGAACATTGCGATTAAGATTAATGCTACGTTAAAAATTGCTTTCACTTGTATTCCTTAATAATTATTCACTGTCACGGCTAAACAAAAATTGGCCGATTAAATCTTCTAGCACCAATGCAGATTTGGTGTCTTGGATGTAGTCACCGTCGGCGAGTACAACAAAATCATCGAATGCAAAGCCAGGCTGAAAACCAATATACTGCTCTCCTAACAATCCAGATGTTAGGATAGAGGCTGAGCTGGTGTCAGGAAAATTATTGTATTTATCTGACAAGCTAATGACCACTATAGGGTTAAAGTCTTCAGGATCTAAATAAATTGATTCAACTCGTCCCACTGTCACGCCACCAACTTTTACCGCTGAACGTGTTTGTAAGCCGCCAATGTTATCGAACTTGGCATACAGGGTGTAAGTTGACTCACTATCTGAAAACCCTTGGTTCACAACTTTGAATGCTAAAAGTAAACCTGCAGCAATGGTTAAAATGACAAATAAACCTACCATAAGTTCAGTTTTTCGTGTGGTCATCGTGACTCCTAATTAATTCCAAACATAAGTGCTGTAAGCACAAAATCTAATCCTAAAACCGCTAATGAAGACAATACAACGGTTTGTGTTGTTGCTAGCGAAATCCCTTCAGAGGTAGGGACAGCGTCATAGCCTTTAAAAATAGCAATCCAAGTCACCACGATAGCAAAGACAATACTTTTAATAATGCCGTTTACTACATCTTTGTCCCATTCAACGGTCGCTTGCATAATAGACCAGTACGAACCAGAATCAACGCCTAACCATTCAACACCGACCAAGTGACCACCTAAAATACCGATAGCAGAGAAGATTAACGCTAGCATTGGCATGGCGATGACACCTGCCCACATTCTTGGCGCTACGATACGGCGAAGTGGATCAACCGCCATCATTTCTAACGAGCTGAGCTGTTCGGTTGCTTTCATTAAACCAATTTCAGCGGTGAGTGCTGAGCCTGCACGTCCAGCAAACAATAATGCTGTGACAACTGGACCTAATTCGCGTAGTAATGATAATGACACCATAGGGCCTAATGAGCCTTCAGCGCCGTAGCCCACTAAAATCGTGTAGCCCTGTAGAGCCATTACCATGCCAATAAACAGACCCGATACCATAATAATTAATAATGACTGCACACCAACAACGTATATTTGCTTGATAGTTAAGCTGACATTCTTCCATTGAGGAAATGCAATCAATGCACCAGTTAACATCAAAAATGCGCGACCAATGCCAATCACTTTAGATAATGTATTGGCACCAAGATCTATGATCCAATTCATTTATCTTCTCCTAACAACTGGGCTTGCATCGAGGGAGCGGGGTAATGAAACGGCACCGGACCGTCAGCTTGCCCTAATAAAAACTGCTGTACTAAAGGTGATTCAGATTGTTTGATTTCTTGGGCAGTACCGTGACCAATGACTTTTTGATTAGCTAAGATGTAGACATAATCTGCAATATCAAGTACCTCATTGACGTCGTGAGTAACCACAATACTAGTGACTGATAGGGCTTCACTCAGCGCACGGATTAATTTGACTAGAACACCCATTGAAATCGGATCTTGTCCTGCAAAAGGCTCATCGTACATTATTAGTTCAGGATCTAATGCTATGGCACGTGCTAATGCCGCTCGGCGTGCCATTCCCCCGGAGAGTTCGCTAGGTAAAAGTTGCGCCGCTCCGCGTAAGCCTACTGCTTCGAGTTTTAATAAAACTAAGGTTTCGATAACTGATTCTGAAAGCTGTGTGTGTTCACGTAGGGCAAAAGCAACGTTATCGAAGACACTCATATCGGTAAACAATGCACCTGATTGAAACAGCATACTCATTGCTTTACGAGTTTGATATAAAGTCGAGCGATTCATCGATGGGATCGACTTTCCAGCGAATGTGATATCGCCTTTATCTGGTTTAAGCTGCCCACCAATTAGGCGTAACATGGTGGTTTTACCGATCCCACTCGGCCCCATAATGGCCGTGATTTTTCCTTTAGGGATACTGATGCTGATATCATCATAAATCAGGCGTTCAGACCGAGAAAAAGTGATATTTTGGATTTCGACTAAATTATCATTCATGAGTGAGTGGTAGTGCCTTTCCTTTGCGTTTTATATACATACGGAGCATAACGATATTGGGATTGATTATGCCGTTTCAATAGTAACAACGCAAAATCAAAAAGTAACAAGGTATGTACAATAAATTAGAACAAATAATTAGTAAAAGTAAAACAGATACTAATTACAGTGGTCTTTTACCTGTAATACCGCCATAATTGAATCATTATAAGCTAGATGATTGGTTAATCACACAATCTTTGTCGCTATGCTTACTATTGTCAGATAAAATAAATACAATAGGACGTCGATTCACATTCATTTTAAGGGATAACTACCACAGTGGTACTTCAAATTGTCATTTTTTTGATCGGACTAGCCGTGTTAAGTTGGAGCGCAGACCGATTTGTATACGGTGCTTCAGCTTTAGCTAAAAATATTGGTGTGTCGCCGATGATGATCGGCCTAACCATAGTTGCAATGGGCTCATCTGCTCCTGAAATTGTGGTGTCCGCGACGGCTTCTTTGGCTGGCTCCCCTGATACTGCTGTAGGCAATGCTATCGGTTCTAATATTACCAATATCGCTTTGGTACTGGGTATTACAGCGTTGATTAAACCGCTATTAGTTTCTTCCGGCACGTTAAAACGTGAATTTCCGCTGTTGTTTGCGATGTGTTTACTGGCCGCCTATGTCCTACACGATGAAATGCTCACCTTTTTTGAAGGCGCATTATTAATGGGCATGTTTGTAGTTGTTTTAGCGGGTATGGGCTGGTTGTCTTTTACTGCGGAAAAAGGCGATAAATTAGCGGATGATAATGAATCAGAGATCCCTAGTGGGGTATCGACTTCGGTTGCAGTGCTTTGGGTACTGGTCGGCTTAGTCATGCTTCCCTTGTCAGCTCATTTTTTGGTCGAGTCAGCAGTGTTTATCGCTAAATACTTTGGTATCAGTGATCTGGTTATTGGCTTGACCATTATTGCCCTTGGTACCAGTCTTCCGGAGCTTGCTGCATGTATTGCAGGCGTGCTTAAAGGTGAAGATGACCTTGCAATGGGTAATATCATAGGTTCCAATATATTTAATATTTTAGCCGTATTGGGCATGCCCGGTTTAATTGCCCCTGGTTTAATCGACCCTGCTGCGGCAACTCGAGATATGTATGTCATGCTCGGTTTGACCGTCATGTTACTGGTGTTTAGTTTTAATTTTGTTGGCACTCGACGGATCAATCGCGTTGAAGCGAGTATATTAATTGCTGCTTTTATCGGTTATCAATTTTTATTGTTTGCGTGATAATGTGAACTGGGTGAAAGCTACTAATTAGGTGGAGATGAGCATGTCATCATCGCAATTTGTCGAATCGGCTAAGCGTGTTATTGATACTGAATTACAAGGTATTGCGACTTTGCATGAGTGCTTAGGCGACGCATTTGTTCATGCTTGCGATACACTATTGGCATGCCAAGGAAAAGTTGTTGTCTCTGGTATGGGCAAATCTGGCCATATCGGCTGTAAAATTGCCGCTACACTTGCTTCAACAGGCACTCCTGCATTTTTTATGCACCCTGGTGAAGCCAATCACGGTGATCTTGGGATGCTAAGCCCACAAGATATCGTTATCGGTATTTCTAATTCAGGAGAAACCGACGAGATAATCGGGCTGTTACCTGTACTGAAGCGTTTAGGTATCAAGCTTATCGCCATTACTCAGCATGCGGACTCTACGTTAGGTAAGTATGCAGACATAGTACTGCAAATAAATGTCCCTGCTGAAGCATGCTCACTTGGATTAGCACCGACGACTTCCACCAGTGTCACATTAGTCTTAGGGGATGCGCTTGCTATAGCGTTGTTAGATGCAAAAGGTTTCACTTCTGATGATTTTGCCTTATCCCACCCTGGCGGCTCGTTAGGGCGCAAACTGTTGTTAACTTGTGCTGATATCATGCGCAAAGGAAGTGAAGTACCCAATGTTTTCAGTGACACACCGGTGACCCAAGCATTATATGAAATCAGCAGCAAAGGCTTAGGTATGACAGGGGTAGTGGATGCCAACAAACAACTACTAGGTATTTTCACTGATGGTGATTTGCGTCGCGTGCTAGATCAAAAATTAGATATTCATACTTTAACCGCTGCCCAAGTCATGACTGCAAATTGTTTAACAGCCAGTGCTGATATGTTAGCCGTGGACGCGTTAAATTTAATGCAACAAAAACACATCAATGCGTTGTTGGTGGTAGATTCAAATAATCAGGTGGTGGGTGCATTTAATATGCATATGCTGCTGCAAGCCGGAGTAGTGTGATGACGATGGTCTCAACCTTGTATACAAATGATTTTTCAGCGTCGCTGTATGCTCAATTAAAGCAGATCAAACTATTGGTGTGTGATGTAGATGGAGTATTTAGCGATGGGCGCATCTATCTTGGTAATCAAGGTGAAGAGTTAAAGGCGTTTCATACCCGAGATGGGTATGGCATTAAATCACTAGCGCAATGTGGCATTGCTGTGGCAATTATTACCGGTCGACAATCACAATTGGTGCAAACACGAATGACTGCGCTAAATGTTGATTATATTATTCAAGGTGAAGAAGATAAGTACACAGCCTTAACTCAATTAATGCAAACTTTAGAATTAGCTCCAGAGCAAGTCGCCAGTATGGGGGATGACATGCCTGATGTCGGCATGTATCGATGCTCTGCAGTAAAAATCGCAGTACAAGATGCTCACCCTTTTGTTCGCAGTCAAGCCAACTGGATAACTGAAATTAAGGGGGGCTTTGGCGCAGTTCGTGAAGTCACTGATACCTTTTTACAGGTGCACGATAAGCTTGCGGGTATTCATGGTGCGAGTGTCTAATGAATCGTGTTGGCTATAGTATTTTATTGTTGTTTACGTGTATCGCAGCGTTATACTTTTATCCACTCGACGATGCTACGCAGCAATCTAGCGCAGGAGAGCGCAGCCAGATCTTTGAAACGCCTACGTATCGTGCCGAAAACCTGACATCGCAACGTTATGCTGCGGATGGCACACTGAGCCATAAAGTGTTCGCAAAAGTCATGGAGCAATATGATAATCTAGGTTTTATGGTGTTCGAATATCCCCGTTACACTATATATCTAAACGAAGTTTCTCCGTATATTGTCACGGCTGATGTCGGCACATTATTTTCAAACAATGTGATTCGCCTTGAAAAAAACATCCGAATTACTAGCTTAAATAAAACTGATTTTATTCAACAAATTAGTACGGAGTTTATTGAAATAGATCTGACCACCAATACGATGTTTTCGGATAAAGAAGTCCTAATGACGGGGGCAGAATTTTCGATGTTAAGTCATGGTTTTAATGCAGATATGCAAACCAAAACATTTAATTTGACCGGTCATGTTAAAACTGAATTTGCTGCTAACAGCGCAGTCCCACTGTAGAGAAAAAAATAATGAACTACCGATTTTTAATTATAGCCTTAGGTTGCCTAGCTTTTGCGGTTACCGCTCAAAACTCAGACGTAAATGCGCCGATATCCATTAGTGCTAAGTCGACCTTTGTAGATGGCGTATCAAAAATGTCAGTTTATAAAGACGATGTTGTTATCACGCAAGCGGGATTAAAGATCAATGCACAGAGCTTGAGTATTGATGCTAGCGCTGGAGAAGGGCAGGAAATCTTTATTGCGACGGGTAAACCTGCAACGTTTACCCAATTGCTTGATGATGGCACCAGCGTGACTGCTGCAGCAAATGAAATTAGTTATAATGTCGTTTCACGCACAGTAACATTTAATGGTGATGCGCAGTTAGCACAAGAGACTTCCGTAGTAAAAAGTGAGCTAATTGAATTTGATTTAATCAACAAGCAGTTAATTGCCAAAGCGGATAAAAGTACAGGTGGACGAGTGACAACAGTCTTTCAGCCAGAAATTCTCAAGCAGCAAATTCAAGAACAAGAGAGTGAAAAAAATTAATGGCGGTTTTAAAAGCGACGCATTTGGCAAAATCTTATAACTCTCGACAAGTCGTACGAGATGTCAGTATTGAAGTAGAGTCGGGTCAGATTGTCGGTTTACTTGGTCCAAACGGAGCAGGTAAAACCACAACATTTTATATGATAGTAGGACTGGTACCATTGGATCACGGTGAAATCATGCTGGACCAAACACAACTGACCTTTCAGCCAATGCATGAGCGCGCCCGTCAGGGTATTGGATATTTACCGCAAGAAGCATCGATTTTTCGTAAATTAACGGTTTACGAAAATATCATGGCGATTTTAGAAACCCGAAAAGAACTTTCTAGTCAACAACGTGAAAGTGATGCCGATGCATTATTAGATGAATTTAATATTAATCACATTCGCAACAGTGCAGGTATGGCCTTATCGGGTGGAGAGCGCCGCCGCGTTGAAATTGCTAGAGCATTAGCGGCAAATCCTAAGTTTATCTTATTGGATGAACCGTTTGCAGGGGTTGACCCAATCTCCGTAGGGGACATTAAACATATCATCCAACATTTGAAACAACGTGGAATCGGAGTGCTAATTACTGACCACAATGTAAGAGATACATTGGATGTGTGCGAAAAGGCTTACATTGTGAGTCATGGTGAACTTATCGCGTCTGGAACTTCTTCACAAGTCCTTGAAAATAAGAAGGTTAAGGAAGTGTACCTTGGTGAAGAATTTAGGCTATAATAAATCTTAGGTTAGTATGTCGGAAGTTACTAGCGCGTAAGATGTTAAAAGGAATTCGATGAAACACTCGTTACAACTCAAATTTAGTCAACAGTTAACCATGACGCCGCAACTTCAGCAGGCGATTAAACTATTACAACTGTCGACCCTCGATTTACAACAAGAAATCCAAGAAGCGATTGAAGCCAATCCATTGTTGGAAATCGAAGAACCCTATTCTGATCACAACGACAAAGAACGCTCCGGCGACACTAATGCTTCGGTTGATTCTGATAAAGTGACCAGTCATGACGCCCTTGAAGGTAATGCGGTTCCTGATGAACTGCCTCTAGACAGTACTTGGGATGATTATTACAGTGCATCTTCTGCTCCAGCTCCGATGACGAGCTCCGGAGGAGGTAGTATCGATGATGATAATGTCTATCAAGGTGAAACTACCGATGATATTCAAGCTCATCTTTTATGGCAAATGGGTCTTACTCCTTTTAGTGATACTGATCGCGCCATTGCCATTGCTATTATTGACTCTATAGATGAATCGGGTTACTTGACTGTATCTAGTGATGAGATTTTAGAGTCAATGCAAGATGATGAAATCGAACTAGATGAAGTCGAGTGTGTATTAAAGCGCATTCAAATGTTTGATCCGGTTGGTTCTGGTTCGCGTTCTCCACAAGAATGTTTGTTAGTTCAATTACGTCAGTTTGATGAAGCAACACCATTTTTAAACGAAGCTAGGCTCATTATTACTGAACACACCGATTTGTTGTCGAGTAAAGACTATCGCACCTTGATGCGTAAGACGCGTCTCAAAGAAGATCAGTTACGCGAAGTCATGTTGTTACTTCAATCCTTGAACCCGCGTCCAGGGAGTGCTTTAATTACAAAAGAGCCTGAATACGTTATTCCAGATGTTTCAGTCGCGAAGAAAAATGGACGCTGGACGGTTGAGTTGAACCCTGATAGTTTACCTAAATTAAATATAAACCAACAATATGCTGCATTAAGTAAAAATTCACGGAACTCTTCGGACTCTGCGTTTGTCAAATCTCATATGCAAGAAGCAAAATGGTTTATTAAAAGCTTAGAATCACGCAATGATACATTGTTAAAGGTCGCTAACTGTATAGTGCAACAGCAGATGGGCTTTTTTGAACATGGGCCGGAAATGATGAAGCCGATGGTGTTAAACGATGTAGCAGAGATGGTTGATATGCATGAATCGACTATTTCACGGGTGACAACACAAAAATATATGCATACACCACGTGGTATATACGAGCTGAAATATTTCTTTTCGAGCCACGTTGCGACAGACTCAGGTGGTGAATGCTCATCAACCGCAATACGCGCGTTGATCAAAAAATTAGTCGCTGCTGAAAACACAGTTAAGCCACTAAGTGATAGCAAGATTGCAGACGTTTTGGCGGATCAAGGTATTAAAGTTGCCCGCCGAACAATTGCGAAATACCGGGAGTCCTTATCGATTCCACCATCCAACCAGCGTAAAAGCTTGGTTTAGTTATAGAAAAAGAAGGAAGTCATTATGCAGATAAACCTTACTGGTCATCATGTTGAAATCACTGATTCACTACGTAACTATGTCGATACTAAATTTGAAAAATTAGAGCGACACTTTGACCATATCAATAACGTTCATGTCATCTTAAATGTCGAAAAAATTCACCAAAAAGCGGAAGCTAAACTAAACCTTAATGGCGGAGAAGTGTTCGCTACTTCTGAGCACTCAGACATGTATGCAGCCATTGACGGGCTAATTGATAAGCTTGATCGTCAGGTTATTAAGCATAAAGAAAAGTTGTTACGACACTAAACAATGCAATTATCATCCATCCTAAAAGAGAACCGCATATTATGTGCGGTTCCTTGTCAAAGCAAAAAAAAGATATTCGAGATAATCAGCGAGTTAGCTGAGGATACCGAAAACGAAATCTATCAAGCAAATATTTTAGAAAGCCTTGTTCATCGAGAAAAATTAGGCTCTACAGGTATTGGCAATGGCATTGCGATCCCTCATGGCCGTATTGCGGGTCTTGAAGATGTTATGGCTATTGTCGTGACCACAGAATGCGGGATTGATTTTGAAGCGATTGATCACAAACCGGTTGATGTATTCTTCGCTTTGTTAGTCCCACAAGAGCAAATAGAAGGCCATTTACAGACGCTTGCCGCTGTTGCAGCTAAATTAAATGATCCTAAGATTATCGCGGGTATACGCAGCGCTAAACAACCGCAAGATATTCTTAAACTGCTTGAGTAATTTATTCTCAAAAACCTACATTTTTTGATTTACAAAGCAACACCTAGCCACTAGTCTAGTAAAAAACTCTTTGGTTGAATTAGATGAAACTTATTATAATTTCAGGTCGTTCTGGTTCTGGAAAATCTATTGCGTTACGCGCATTAGAAGACTTAGGATATTATTGCGTAGATAATATCCCTGTAAACTTATTACCTGCGTTGACTCATTCCATTTTAGGCGAATACGAAGATGTGGCTGTGAGTGTCGATGTTCGTAACTTACCTAAAGAATCCAATGAGTTACCTGAGATCCTAAATTTTCTACCCGAAGATTGGAATGTCTCTATTGTCTATTTAGATTCGAGCACCAATGTTTTATTAAAGCGTTACAGTGAAACACGTCGCTTACACCCTTTAAGCAAAGGCAACCAATCATTAGAAGCGGCAATCCGTCTTGAAAAACAGCTCTTGGAGCCAATGCAAGAAAGGGCTGATTTGTGTATAGATACCGATCAGTTAACGGTACATCAGTTAGCCGAAATTATTCGCGAACGGATCTTAGGTAAAAAGAGTTCTCGCTTAGTCTTGGTATTTGAATCATTTGGTTTTAAATACGGCATTCCTAAAGATGCGGATTATGTATTTGACGCGCGATTCTTACCTAACCCTCATTGGGAGCCAGATTTAAAAAACTTTACGGGTATTGATTCTCCGATTGAAGTGTTTTTAGGAAGTCAGCCGGTGGTGACCAAGTTCATCTGGCAAATTCAAAATTTAATCACGACTTGGTTGCCTCATTTGGAGCGCAACAATCGCAGTTACGTAACCGTCGCAATAGGGTGTACTGGCGGTAAACATCGCTCTGTGTATGTCGCGGAGCAATTAAAGAAAAATATGCAAGAATTTCACCCCGATGTACAAATACGTCACCGAGAACTAGGTCGTTATCTAGAGAAACCAGAATTATGACCAAAATCGCTGAGCAGACCGTCACCATTCTCAATAAAATGGGCTTACATGCCCGTCCGGCAAGTCAACTTGCGCAGTTAGCCTTGCAGTTTAAAGCCGACATTACGGTGCATCAAGGTGATAAGCAAGCCGATGCAGCCAGCGTGTTGGGACTGATGATGCTAGAGTCGCGCCAAGGCAAAACCGTTCGCGTGGTTGCAAGTGGTGATGATGCTGAAGCAGCCTTGCAAGCAGTGGTGGATTTAATTAGCCACAAATTTAACGAAGACGTGTAAGCTTTATCAATCATTTCATGACATTACCTAGCTTTCACGTTATCCTATAAGCCTCCTTAATACTCCTCGCAGGTATGGATTATGGCTGATACCATTGCTGCAAAATTCACAGAAAGTCAATTGACTGAAATTACCGATGCATTGTCATCAGGTAAGTTTGTTTCTGTGCGTAAAATTTTGCATGAAACACCTGCTTGTGATGTCGCATTAATCCTTGAATCTACCCCGCCGAAAACGCGGGATATCCTATGGCAATTGCTCGACGCTGATTATCACGGCGATGTATTAGAAGAACTTTCCGAAGAAGTGCGTAACGGGATCATCAGTAAGATGATGCCTGATACTGTGGTTGAAGCACTAGAGGATATGGATACCGATGACTTGGTGGAAACACTGAGCAGCTTACCGGATGAGGTATTACAAGATATTTTGGTGTCGATGGACGTTCAAGATCGCTATCGTGCTGAAAAAGCCTTGAGCTATGGTGAAGAAACCGCTGGTTTCATCATGAACACGGATACCATTACCTTGCGCCCTGATGTCGCGGTTGATGTGATCTTGCGCTATCTGCGCCTCAAAGGTGAGTTACCTGAAAACACCGATACGTTTTATGTGGTTAATCGCAGTGATTACTTAATCGGGTCCGTGCCAGTCACGCGTCTGTTAACTTCTCACCCCGACGTTACAGTCGCGGAGGTGATGGACGAAGAGCCTGATGCAATTACAGTAGATATGCCAGATGATCAAGTAGCCAGCTTATTTGAGCGTTATAATTGGTTATCCGCACCAGTAGTGGATGAAGACTACCATCTGGTAGGCCGTATAACGATTGATGACGTGGTTGATATCATTCGCGAAGATGCTGAACATTCGATGATGAGTATGGCGGGTCTTGATGATGAAGAAGATACCTTTGCTCCGGTACTACAATCTACTCGACGTCGTTCGATATGGTTAGGGGTTAACTTAGTCACGGCTTTATTAGCTGCGATGGTGTCAGATATGTTTGAGCAAACCTTATCGCAATTAGCAGTGTTAGCGATCCTCAATACGATCGTACCTAGTATGGGAGGGGTTGCCGGGAATCAGACCTTAACTTTAGTGATCCGTGCAATGGCTTTGGGACATGTTAACGATTCCAACTCCAAAATCATCATTCAAAAAGAATTAGCGATTGGTTTTCTCAATGGGATCATTTGGGCAGTATTGATTGCGAGTGTCGTCGCCTTGTGGAAACAAGATTTTGACTTAGGCTTGATTATCGCTTTTGCGATGCTGATGAATATGATTGCAGCTGGGCTTGCTGGTGCAACGTTACCTCTGATCATGAAAAAAATGAAAATCGACCCCGCGCTTGCCGGTAGTGTTATATTAACCACTATTACCGATGTCGTCGGGATCTTTGCATTCTTAGGCACCGCAACCTTGTTTTTAACTCTTTAAAAGCGCTGCGAAGGTTTTCTTAAACTTGACTAATTTGGGGCCAACCACAAGATTACAGTAAGTATTGCTAGGGTTATTAGCAAAGTAATCTTGATGGTAATCCTCGGCTTGTGTGTAATTATCCAGGGCTTCGATCTCTGTTACAACAGGTGCATCATAGGTCTTATCTTCTATCAACTGTGCAACGAATGCTTGTGCGGCAGCTTGTTGCTCTGCGTTGTGATAATAAATTCCACCGCGATATTGCGTGCCTTTATCATTACCTTGGCGATTAAGTTGGGTTGGATCGTGTAGTGCAAAAAAAATTTCAAATATTTCTTGAAGACTAATTACATCGCTATCAAATACCACTCTGACGACTTCATTATGGCCTGTGGTTCCACTACATACTTGTTCATATGTAGGATTAGCAGTATGCCCATTGCTATATCCGCAGTAAGCACTTACTATTCCTGAAACCTTATTAAATGCTGATTCTATACACCAAAAACAGCCGCCGCCGAGGGTGATTTCTTGAATTGTCGCCATAAATTTCTCCGTATTGTTATCACAACATTATGGGGGCTATGTACAAAACATCAATACATACTCATCCAAATAGACAGAGTCTACGTAATCATCCACATACAAAATGCAAATTAGACAATACAACCTATGAAATTAACCTTATTTTACGATGGCATGTGCCCTTTATGTCAAAAAGAAATGCAGCATTTAGTCAAATATAACACTGCCGGAAATTTAGCATTCGTGGATATCATGGAGCCGGGTTTCAATGAGTTGTATCCACATTTAGATTGGGATGCGTTAAATAATCGAATTCATGGGCAAACTGATACGGGTGACGTTATCACCGGTCTGGATGTTACCTATTTAGCATGGAAATTAGTGGGTAAAGGTTGGGTCTACGCTCCCACAAGATGGCCTGTGATTCGCTGGTTTGCGGACAAATTTTACAATGTATTTGCCAAACATCGCTACACCATTTCCTACTGGTTAACTGGGCAACGTCGTTGTGAACGTTGCGTCTTAAAAAATTAGAGAATCCAATTATGAGTCATGCCTTAGTCATCGGTGCCAGTAGTGGCATTGCACAAGCTTTATTAAGCCAACTAGCTGCTTTACCTGAAGTGACAGAAGTTCACGCTGTGTCGCGTTCTAGCAACTCTTCAAGCCACTCGAGTATAAAGTCGTTCTCTTTTAACACACTTGAAGAAACGTCAGTAAAAGCCTTTATTGACGAACAGCGTCAACAAGGTGTCAAATACCGCTATGTTGTATCAACTGTGGGTATTTTGCATCGCGAAGCGGATGAAGAACACGTAGCATTAAAACCAGAAAAGCGCCTAGAGGATATCGATCCTCAGCAGTTGCAGGCCTATTTTGAAGTTAACACCATATTACCTGCGATTTGGTTAAAGCACCTCGTTCATGTCATGGCGAAAGGCTCTACTAGTGTGATTGCATTTTTAAGTGCTAGAGTGGGCAGTATTAGTGATAATCGACTTGGCGGTTGGTATGGATATCGCGCTTCAAAAGCAGCGCTGAATATGATTATCAAAAATGCCGCTATCGAGTATGGCCGTCGTAACAAACACGTCGCATTGATGGCATACCACCCTGGGACTGTTGATACGGGTTTATCCAAACCGTTTCAAGCCAATGTTAAAGCTGATAAATTGTTTACTCCAGAATACACAGCGCAATGTCTGGTTGAGTTACTAACGAGAGCACAAACGGAGCACAGTCCGTATTATCTTGGCTGGGATGGTAAAACTATACCGTGGTAAATGACTTTTACGCCGAGTCTTGCTAATATCTCGACATAATAATAATTTAGGAATACTCATGGGCGCATCTCGCGAACAATTCGGTTCTCGTCTTGGTTTTGTCTTAGCTGCAGCAGGTTCTGCGGTCGGCATTGGTAACTTGGTAGGCTTTCCCGTCGGAGCTGCTAAAAATGGTGGTGGCGCATTTTTGTTTATGTACGCCATTTTTGTATTTTTCATTTGCTTACCCGTAATGCTTGCAGAGATGTCTGTGGGGCGCAATACCCAAAAAGATCCACTCGGCGCATACTCCATCATCTCCAATAAAAACCCAAAATGGAATATCGCGGGCTGGTTGTCTATTATTACGCCGTTTATGATAGCGGTGTTTTATTTGGTTATTACCGTGTGGATTTTTGGTTATTTGGTCGGAGCCGTGACGGGTAACCTAGCATTTTTAGCTGACCCTGCGCACTTTGGCTCATTTATTCAATCCAATACTATTTTCGTTTATATGGCATTGGTGTTAGCTATTGTGTATTTCATCTTACAAGGCGGTGTTAAGCAAGGCATTGAAAAAGCTGCCAAGACGATGATGCCAGCATTATTTATTATGTTGGTCGGCATGGTAATTTTTGTTTTAACACAAGACAATGCTATGGCTGGGGTTAAGTTCTACCTTATCCCAGATTTTAGTAAGATTGATTCAGGTGTGGTCAACGGTGCATTATCCCAAGCATTCTTCTCTCTGTCATTAGGGATGGGGATCATGATCACATATGGCAGTTATATTGATAAACGCGCAGATATTCCAGGTTCAGCTAAACTTGTGGCATTGACTGACACAGCTGTCGCATTTACAGCCGGTTTGATGATATTGCCAGCTATTTATTCTTTCAATCCCGAAATTAAGCCTGAAGAATTAAGTGACTCGTCGGTGGGTTTGATATTTACTTTTTTACCGAAAATATTCTTAGCATTACAAACATCCATTGGGTTTGTTGGTGCGAGTACGGTCGCCAGTATCTTCTTCTTGTTAGTCTTTTTTGCCGCGATAACGTCTTTAGTATCAATTTTTGAAGTACCAGTTGCATCATTGATGAGTGAAAAGAACTTTAGCCGTAAAAAAGCGCTATTAGTCTGTGGTTTCTTACTAATAGTGTTATCGCTAATGTGTGCTGTATCGTTTGGTATGGTCGGGTTTTTGACAGAATTTACGAGTTATGCCGGCACAAATAAATCGTTCTTTGATGTGGTTCTTGATGTATTTTATGACACTATTTTACCCCTCAATGGTTTGTTGATTTGTTTATTCGTGAGTTATCGTTGGAAAAAACAAAACTTCAATAAAGAACTCGAAAGCGGTGCCCCTAATTATAAATCAAGTTTATTTGAAAAATACGTCAATGTTTCGGTCGGAACGTTTATTCCGGTTATTTTGTTAGTGATTTTCGTGAACACGGTTGCCAGTAAGTATTTTGGTGTTACGCTTATTGGCTAATTACATGCTAATCAACTGCATAAGCAGGTTAACTTCCTAATGGCTCACAACATGTCATATGGAGACGGATACTGATACTCAAAGCCCAGCAACTGCTGGGTTTTTTGTGCCTGGACGATCTTGCCATTAGCGTTACTATTAATGGAGTTAGCATTAGAATGAGCATTAGCATCAAGATCAATGCTAAACGATAAACTACCTAACCCTTTATGAAGCGCGGCTGCTTGGTAATAATCTTGGCGAGTAGGGTGATCTGGTGCGCATAAGTGCATTGCTTTCCCTGCGATATACGTGAAATCCGCAGTAGGCATGGTCAATATTGTCATTAGTGCAGCAATGACATCTTTTTTATGTACAAGGTTAACGCGCTGTGCGCCGTTGGTTAATGTCGGACGTTTAACCAGAGCTGTGACGGGGTGGCGTTGTGCATCAATCAAACCCGCCAGGCGTACTACGCAGGCTTGTTGTCCATACTCGTGCAAACACCATTGTTCAAGCTCTGCATGGGCTTTACCTGACGCGGTTACTGGCTCAACTTGAGTGTCTTCATCGACATCACCTGTCATGTCACCAAATACAGAGGTCGTAGAGATAAACACAATCTTAATTTTCGGGTTGCGTACAATCGCGTGCTGAATAAGCTGCTTAATTCCTGCAATAAACGGTGTCGCATGCAAATGACGTCGACCCGGTGGAATGTTTACCATCAACACATCGCTATCGGTTAAGGCATGTAAAAGTGTTGCTGAATAGACCGTGTTGCCCACATCAGCTTTGTCCAGTACAAACTCTACAGGCTGGATCCCTTGTGCTTGCAACACACCCACTTGTTCGGCGCGTGTTGTCGTGCCATAAACGCGGTGCGATAACTGTATCAGGCGACTGGCTAATGGCTGGCCGAGCCAACCACAGCCACATAACATGATGGTATTGGCGTCTTGCACTGGCTGTAAATTGATATTGTTGTTTGTCATGTGCTTATTGTATGCTTGTGTTAGTGTTATCAGTGACGGTAATCATATTTAATTGTGCTAACTCTGGAATGCGATGCGCTACGATAACCTCAGCTTCATCGGCACTGCGAATAATGTCACATAACAGCTCGGCAGACTCACCAAATTGACTCGCATGTAAGCCAATTTTATCTGTGACGCGTTGACCGAGTGCATCTGGGTTAAAAAAGTCTGCTTGCATTTCGCCGTCACCAAACAGCATTTCTTTGCCTATTATTAAAAATAAACGTCCCATGGAGTCAGTGATCGCGGTTTTTAACGCATCTGCAAATTCGGCTTCCCATTCAGGGCTGGCCCATTCGTTGGCGCTATCTTGTTTAGGATCGATAAATATACTGCCATCTGGCGCATAGATACTATTTTGCACCGTGCCAGAAAGGTTAGTCATCAATTCATTCATTTTCACGATTAATTCATCATCAGGACCTAACAGTTCGGCAAAGACTTCATTAACCGCTAAATTAGCAATCTCTAAGCCTTGCGCCGCAAACTCAACGCCAATCGGGATCGCAGCTTTAATATTATAATAATAGCTCTCAACTGCAGCTCGTTGGGAGGGAGTTAATGGCAATACCGTGCCGTCAACCGTTAATTGTTGTTGTGCATCTATCACTAGTGTTTGTTCAGGAGAGGTGAGAGTGAGGACATCATGTTGAAAGCCTAACGTGCCTGCTAAATCCATTTTGCACTGTTCGATTTCAACATTAATGCCATTGGCTTGTGCAGTAGGGCTAGCGCAAAAGCTCAATGCTAGCAAGAGCGAGGTCGCTGCGATTGTCTTGGTCAATGTGTTCATGATGTTCCTTGAGTTAAGTCTGTAGTCTTGTTGATCAATTATTGTAGTTCGTATTGTGGTTCGCACATGCATATGTGTTATTTATAATTTACAATAACCGTGCCAACACAGTTAAGACTGAAAGCCTATTAAATAAAGGCGTTTATGTGGGATATAATACACGCGTAAAAAAATTTGACTAGATTTAGGTAAAACTCATTATAAAATGTCATATTTGACCAATATCAATGAATTGCCAGAAAAGTGTATTTGGTCGTACCGTTTTTTATCTTATCTAGGTATAATGCCCGCAGTTAAGATTATTGGAGAAAGTCATGAGTGAATGGATCAATGCGATTGTATTCGGTGTAGCTGTATTAGCGTTTGTATTAGGTGTATCTAGTATCGTTATGGCGGTTATCTCAACAAAAGCAACCGAATCAGGTATGCAAGAAAAAGTAGAGTATGGCTTTTTCGGTGCAGCTGGTTTGATTGTATGTGCTTTAATGGGCTATGCATTAGCATAAGCCATCTAAGTTAGAGTGGCTATGTCAAAGTAGCCAAATCAAGATCAATAATAAAAAACCGTTGTTCCTAAGGAGTAACGGTTTTTTTATAACTGCAAATCAGCGGCTATTTAATGCGGCGATTAAATCCGACTAGCATCAGTGATACTTTGATATGGACGCAGCTTAAACAATGGCATCATGGCTAACACATGGTCAAAAATGTCCGATTGGATCCCTTCATACTCGACCCAGTTTTTGTTACTGCTAAAACAATATATTTCCAATGCCAAACCATGTTCAGTCGGTTTAAGTTGGCGCACCATTAAGGTCAATGTTTGATTAATTTGTGGGTGTTGGCGTATATAAGCTTCGATATAAGCTCTAAATGTACCTATGTTGGTTAATCGTCGCGCATTTAAAAGATCATTTTGGTCAATGTGTTGATCTTGATGATAGGCTTGAAGCTCGGTGAGTTTTTTATTCAAATACTGGTTAATCGAACGGATATTGACTAGGTTATCAATCATCGCTTGGTCTAAAAATGTCACGCTTTGCATATCAATCTGAATACTGCGTTTAATACGACGGCCCCCAGATTCAGTCATACCGCGCCAGTTTTTGACGACTTCATTAATAAGGGTGTAAGTAGGTAAAGTGGCAATGGTTTTATCCCAATTTTGTACTTTAACGACATTTAGGCCGATTTCGCGGATCTCGCCATCCACGCCATAGGCTTGCATTTCTATCCAATCACCAGTGTTAAACATGCGATTTGCAGCGATTTGAATACCGGCTACAAACCCTAAAATCGTATCTTTAAATATCAATAATAAAATGGCAGCAATCGCGGTTAAACCAGATAACAGCAATAATGGGCTTTTATCTAAAATTAACGAGATGGTTAGCAATATGGCAATAATCGCAAATATCAGTTTACTAACTTGAATAAAGCCAGTGATAGGGGCTTTTTGCGCAAGGTTGGAGCGCTCATACAAGACTTCGACTGTGTTTAAGAGTGCAAAAATAGCAATGATTGAAGACACGACTAGGTAAATTTGTGCCGCTTTCAACACAAAGCCAAGTAACAAGGTGTTAGATTCTAACAACACGGGGGCGGCAACAAAGACAAATAGCGCAGGGGTAATATGACCTAATCGACTAAAAAAACCTTGCTCGTGTAAGGTGTCATCCCATTCGTGGTTGTTGCGCAGTAATATTGTTAGTACTTTAGAGCGCACCAGCATTTTGACAGCCCAAAGCACTATCGCCGCACTCATAAGAAGTAACATCACTGAGATGAATTTGTAGCTGGTGTCTTGCATCGTTATCGCTGGATCGGGATAGCGAAACATGGCGTTGAGTATGTCTAATATGAAATATTGTATGGTCGAGGCTTGCATAAATACCTTATAAAACTATGCTGCAGGTTAACTTAACTAGGTTATAAAAATTGCGTAATACGAGCGTCTTTTTCAGCCCATCGCGTATTAAGTTGTTCCCTAAATGCGTCCCTAAATGCTTGATTACCTTGATAGTCACCGAGCATTTCCGGAGTAACAGGTAATACTTTAACATCAATGACGATACGTTTCATGTTACCACATAGCATATCCATCATCGGCCAGCGTGTATTTTCTGGATACACAATACTGATATCTAATACATGGGTAAACAAATCACCCATTGCTGCCAGCGTAAACGCGATACCTGCTGCTTTAGGCGGTAATAAATGAGTGTAAGGGCTTTGTTTATCAGCATGTTTGGCTGGGGTAAAACGCGTTCCCTCTACAAAGTTGATAATGGTGGTTGGGGTAGTGCGATATTTTTCACATGCTGCTTGGGTAGTCGCAATATCTTGGCCTTTTAACTCAGGACGTTTTGCTATCGCAGCGCGCGAATGCCGTTGCATAAATGGCATGTCTAACGCCCAGGCACCTAAGCCGACAAACGGTAGCCAGATTAATTCTTTTTTCAGAAAAAACTTAGGGGCAGGGTAGCGTCCTTTGGCTAATCCAATTAATAAAATAATATCGAGATAACTGCGATGATTTGCCGTGATCAAATACCAGTTTTGCTTGGATAGCTCCCCTTCGATGCTCAAGTCAATATCGATGCGGTTAAACAGTTTAATTAGAAAAATGCTGATCACGCCAAATGCAATTTCAAAACGAGCGTTCAGCGCATTGAGTAAACGCGTAATTCGCGCAACAGGAGAAAGTAATTTAAGTAAGCCCACTAGTACAATCAAACTGGCCCACCATCCAAGATTGAGCATTTGTAATGTAAAGTGAATGGGAAATAGACAGATCGCTTTAAGCCAAGACATTATTGTTCCTTATTATTATGCTCGCATCCTAGGAAAACTTTGCGGTAAGGTCAATAACTATTATGTTGATGTGTGTACAGGGTGTTGCCTTATTATTTTTTAATTCCTTGAGTAATGCTATAATACGCCATCAAATTTTTACTTATAAATACACGAGTTACCAATATTTTGACCCCAAGAATCCTAGAACGCCGCGTTTCTGTTGCCCCAATGCTTGATTGGACTGATAAACATTGCCGTTACTTTTTACGCCTGATCTCTAAGCATAGTGTTTTGTATACTGAAATGGTGACCACTGGCGCGATTATTTTTGGAAAAGGCGATTATTTGTCGTTTAATGACCAAGAACATCCGGTGGCGTTGCAGCTCGGAGGGAGTGATCCTACTGATATGGCACGTTGCACGGTGCTGGCCCAAGAATATGGTTATGACGAAGTCAATATCAATGTGGGTTGTCCATCTGATAGGGTTAAAAATGGTCGTTTTGGTGCGTGTTTAATGGCAGAGCCAAATATCGTTGCTGATTGTGTTAAGACTATGCAAGCTGAAGTGGATATTCCGGTGACGGTGAAATCGCGGATCGGTATTGATGATATGGATGAGTACGAAGATTTATCTCGTTTTATTGATATTGTTGCTAATGCCGGCTGTAATGCATTTATCGTTCATGCGCGCAAAGCTTGGTTACAAGGATTAAGTCCTAAACAAAATCGCGAAGTGCCTCCTTTGATGTATGACCGTGTTTATCAACTCAAACAAGAATTTCCACATCTGCACATTAGCATTAATGGTGGTATCAAGACCCTAGCAGAGGCACAAACCCATCTTAAGTATATTGATGGTGTGATGATTGGGCGTGAAGCGTATGCTAATCCGTATATATTGAGCGAAGTCGATGCACTCATCTATGGTGATAATGAAGCAGTATTATCACGTGCTGAGATTGTCAAACGTATGCATGCGTATACGGTAGAGCAGTTGGCGAGTGAGATCCAATATGGACGAGGCACTAAAGTCTGGCATATTGCTAGGCATATGCTGGGGTTATTTCAAGGTCAACCCGGTGGGCGAGTGTGGCGTCGCTATTTAAGCGAGAATGCGATTGGCCAAGACACGTCACCCGATGTGTTATTTGATGCGCTCAATGCGGTATTAGAGACTCAAGCCGCTTCTCAGGCGTATCTCGATAGTAAAATTGACTAACGATGTTGTTATTTTGACCAGTTGAGTTGGTTAAAATAACAACATGCTCACATATCATTTTTTATACCAAATAAAAAATACAAGTAATTCAGTAGATTAAGAAATATTTCAATATTGGCACAACCTTAGCAATAGTTATTACGACTTACACAATAACTGTTAAGCACAACTTAAAACCAATAGGAAATATGATTATGTTAACTTCTACTCTACTTGCCGCTACTCTTGTTACTGCTGTTGTTAACCCTACTATGGGCAATACCGCTAACCAATATGTACCATTAACACAGTATGTTAATCACTTAGTCCAACAGACTGTGGGGATGACCAAACAAGAAATTAATATTGATGTGCAAACGATGGTACTGACAGCCACGCACAATTTTAGTTTGCAAGGTGATACACCTGTACTAAATGCTAGAATTCAAATGCAAGACATTGTTCAAGTAAACGCACCTTCAGCTGCGCAACTTGATAGCTTAGTAAAATCAGAGCAACTCACTGCGATTAAATCTGATAAAGCCACAGCAGAGTAAGCGTCCATGTTATATTTTATGGATGTGATGTTACTGCTCGGTGCGCCAGTACTGGCTTTTATATTCGGTGTTTTAGTGGTGATGGTGTGGCGCTTCCTCCCCAAACAACCCCTGTATTCATTACAGCATTACTTACTTAAGCTAAGTAATGTTCACTAAACGGACTCACTTTAGGTAGTCCGTTTTTTTTGGCTTAAATTTACCCCCGCTACATTATGTGAAAAAGACCACTTGATGGTCTAAATGACTATTTCGTACCTTTACTCTTCTTCACTATTCTCCTGTATAAATAAAAAATCATAATAAATTCAGTGTGTTGCAAGTTTGGCATAAGGATTGTATTAGTAAATAGTGTACAAGGTGGAACCAACGCAATTATGCAACGCTACCTACCTCACCATCTAAGGAGATGATTATGGGAATGTTTACAAGAATGAATGACATCGTGCAATCTAATATCAATGCGATGTTGGATAAAGCCGAAGATCCACAAAAAGTCATGCGTTTGATTATCCAAGAAATGGAAGAAACGTTAGTTGAATTACGCACTATCTCAGCACGTAATATCGCAGAGAAAAAACAATTTACGCGCAAGATTGCTCGCTTAGCAAAAGATGCACAGCACTGGGCTGGTAAAGCAACATTAGCCATTGAGCATAACAAAGACGAGTTAGCTCGCGCGGCAATAGTGCAAAAGCAACAATGTATCGAAGAGCAACAAGTGTTAGAAGAGCAATTAACGGTAATCAATGAGAATTTACAAGGACTAGAGGCCGATGCTCAGCGCCTGAATGCGAAGTTAACCGAGGCGCGCGCTAAGCAAAAAATACTCAATACACGTGAAGTGACCAGTGCAGCACGATTAAAAGCGAAAAATAAGCAAGCGCAGTATGATATTGATCATGCGATTGAAAAGTTTGAATCTTATGAGCGTAAAATTGAAGATTTAGAGGCGCAAGTAGAGGCTTATGATGTGGTGACGTCCGCTTCGGCACTGGAACAACAGTTTGCTGCTTTAGAACAAAATGACAGTATTGAAGCCGAACTAGCTCAACTTAAAGCTAGCATGCAGTCGGCAACAGCCAAAACTACGCAGCATGTTGCTTAACAGCAGATGCTCGGGTTATACAAATAAAGCATTAAGAGGAAATTATTATGCGTGAATCATATCAACTAAATCGATTATATCGCGATGGTCGCCGTGCCATGGTCAGCGGCGTATGTGCTGGGATCGCAAGGCATTTCGATATACACCCTAACTGGGTTAGAGGAGCAACGGCTGTTGGATTTTTAATGGCGCCTGTTGCGGTTGCCCTTGCTTATGTACTTGCCGTGTTGTTGTTAAAAACACGGTAAGTTCGGCCGCAAGGTCTAATAGACATTGTGAATGTCTGATATTTAATACTAAAGAAACGCAACCCTGACAAAAACCCTGTTATAATTAAGCTACTTGTATTAGCAGTAGCATAAAGGACAGCTATGAACGATTATTTTTCTCCGAAACAAATCTTATCCACACTGGGTGGTGTACTAGTAGTACTCTGGCTCCTCGGTGTGTATTGGAGTTTTTCTCCCGATACGTTTTCCGTCAAAGCTAGCGTCGCCGCATTCACTCAAGAGACAAATTTACAACCAGTGACGGGTGTTGCCACTACTACTGCGGTCATCGATGTGGGTGATACGTTGTTGCATAAATCTGGTGGTTACTTATCTAATGATATGTTGCCGCCTTCGGTGCTCCTAGATAATATGCCTGCTTGGGAGTTTGGTGTGCTAGAGATGTTACGCGATATCACCTTATCCTTGCGTAAGGATTTCTCCCGCTCGCAATCGCAATCAGTCGAAAATGAATACCTAGTTAAAGCACAGCCTAATCTTAATATTGATAGCACTAATTGGATTTTGCCATCTGCCGAATCACAATATCAAGAAGCGTTTGATTTGATTAAATTATACCGTGCAGATTTAGCTGATGTCAGTAAAGGCAATAGTCAGTTTTATGCGCGTGCTGACAACCTGCGGGATTGGCTCAAAGAAGTCGAAAAACGCCTTGGTAGCATGTCACAAAAATTATCAGCTAGTGTTGGTAGTGATGTGATTGATACTAACTTAGCAGGCGATCCGGCGGCAACGCAATCTACTTTTACACCTGAACACAAACAAACGAAAACAAGCTGGTGGTTGCTCGATGATAATTTCTACCAAGCACGCGGCATGTCTTGGGCGTTAATTCATTTTTTAAAAGCCGTAGAGATTGATTTTGCTGATGTACTGGAAAAGAAAAACGCATTAGTTAGCTTACGTCAGATCATCCGCGAATTAGAAGCCACCCAAGAAGCGGTGTTCAGTCCGTTCATTTTAAATGGCAGTGGTTTTGGTATTGTAGCCAATCATTCGCTAGTTATGGCAAATTATATATCACGTGCAAATGCAGCGTTGATTGAACTCTCAGAATTATTAAACCAAGGATAAAACAACATGAATCAACTTGCTAAACTCGGTAGTGCAGTTTTAGCGTTAGGCGCATTGACAACGAGTATGGCTCAGGCAGATACCCTCTTAGGTGTTTATGCCGGTGGGCAAATGTGGGCTATGGAAACCGAAGGTTCATTTGCTACTAATAACGACTTAGCAACATTTTCATTTGATGATGAGCGCAATAGCTCGTTTTACATTGCTTTAGAGCATTTTGTTCCTTTGATCCCAAATGCCAAAGTAATCCGCACGTCATTAGATACGAGTGGTGGCGGTGTATTGTCTAATGATTTTAGTTTTGCAGGGCAAGACTATGCGGTAAGTGCTGATCTGGGTACTGAGTTTACTGTTACCACTACTGACTATATTTTGTATTATGAAATTTTAGATAATGATTTAATTAGCATTGATCTTGGGATTAATGCTAAGAACATCGACGGTATTATCACGGTTGTCGATCGCGATACAGGCTCAGTCTCAGATGCTAGTTTTAACGGCTTTGTACCAATGGCTTACTCGCGTGCCGAGTTAGGATTACCGTTTACTAACTGGTCAATTTTTGCTGAGGGTAACTACTTATCGTTCAACGATCAAACCATCAGTGATATGCAAGCTGCCATTGAGTATCGAGCGATTGACAGTCTAGCCCTTAACTTAAGCTTTCAACTCGGTTACCGTGCATTGAATATTGAGTTAGAAGACTTAGATAGCGTTTATACTGAGCTCGATTTTAGCGGTGTGTTCGCGGGTGTTGAATTTCATTTCTGAGTAAAATAAGCACTGCTTTACCATTCCTAAGCCGACATAAATGATTCATTTACGTTGGCTTTTTTCTGTTTAGTCCATTAAGTAATAAAAAAGCGCTATTTATTCTTTTATCTTCTTAAGAAGTTAACGTAGCCTTGCATTATTCTTGATGAGGTACCCTATAAAATGTCAAATCATAACAATCTTGGTACGGGTGGATTAATCGACCCAAGCCAATTAAATCAAATAACACAAGCTATAAACGGCTTAAATGCAAACCAACTCACTTGGATGAGTGGTTATATGGCTGGATTGGCCGCGGCACAGGACCCTGCTTTAGCAGCTCCACAGCAAATTAGTGCTGTTGCAGCAGCAGAGCCAGCTGGTAATTTAACTATTATATATGGCTCGCAAACGGGTAATGCCAAAGGCATAGCTGTTGCGTATCAAGCCAAAGCATCTGAAGCGGGTATTCCTGCAACTGTTGTATCAATGGCTGACTACAAACCTCGTCAAATTAAAAATGAAACGCACGTTGCCATAGTCGTCTCGACTCATGGTGAAGGTGAAGCACCTGATGATGCGGTTGAATTACATGAGTTTTTAGGCTCGAAAAAAGCGCCTAAATTACCTAATTTAAAATATGCAGTATTGGGTTTAGGCGATACCAGCTATGAGTTCTTCTGCCAAACGGCCAAAGATTTTGATACGCGTTTAGCGACCTTAGGCGCAACAGCGGTGATAGAACGTGTAGATTGCGATGTGGATTACGATAGCGCTGCGGCAAAGTGGCAAGACGATATCCTAGCCAAGATCAAAGATGATTTAACCGCAAAAGCCACACAAGTACCAGTTGCTGCCGCTGCCAACACAGCCAGTGTTGCAAGTATTTATACTAAGAAAAATCCATTTTCAGGTACATTATTAGCAAGTCAAAAAATTACCGGTCGTGACTCAGTCAAAGATATTCGTCATATCGAAATTTCTTTAGAAGACTCGGGTATTCAATATCAGGCGGGTGATGCGTTAGGTGTGTATTTCTTAAATGATGCAGACGTCGTGGCGCGTATTATTGGTGCGTATGGCTTAGATGCAAACGCAACAGTGACAGTAGCAGACGCTTCACTATCACTGAGCGATGCACTCACTGAAAAATGCGAATTAACGTTAGCCTATCCAACATTTATCAAAGCTTTAGCTGATTCCACCCAAGATGCAGGTCTTACCGAGCTACTAGCTGATAAAACTGTATTACGTGAATATTTGGTGCCGCGTCAAATTGTCGATATTGCGATTGATTATCCAGTTGCGATTACGGCTCAGCAATTAGTGGATGCATGTCGTCCCTTAACTGCACGTTTGTATTCGATAGCGTCAAGTCAGGCTGAAGTTGAAGATGAAGTTCACTTAACGGTTGCGTTAGTTGAATATGAAGCACATGGTTTTATTCATCAAGGCGGAGCATCGGGTTACTTGTCCAAACGCTTAGAAGAAGGTGCTGCGGTTAAGGTTTACGTGGAAAATAATGATAATTTCCGTTTACCTGCAGATCCAAATACACCAGTGATTATGGTTGGCCCAGGTACTGGTATTGCCCCATTTAGAGCGTTCATGCAAGAGCGTGATGCGCAAGGCGCGGAAGGTAAAAACTGGTTATTCTTCGGTAACCCTAATTTTACCCAAGATTTCTTATACCAGACTGAATGGCAAGGTTATGTAAAATCAGGCTTGTTATCTAAGGTAAGCTTAGCATTTTCGCGTGACCAAGCTGAGAAAATATATGTTCAACATCGTTTAGTAGAGCAAGGTGCTCAAGTCTTTGAATGGCTGGAGCAAGGCGCTCATTTTTATGTCTGTGGCGATGCCAATCATATGGCAAAAGACGTCGAACAAGCATTATTAGATATATATAAAACTCATGGTAAGCAAACGGCTGATGAAGCTAAGAAAAGCCTTCTTGCCTTACGCAAAGCAAAACGTTATCAAAAGGATGTCTACTAATGAGTGACAACAAAAACCTTATCGTTGAAGGTAAATTAGCCGTCAATGAACGTATCAAAGGTGAAAGCAATTTTCTACGTGGTACCATTGCCAAAGATTTAACAGATGATATGACTGGTGGTTTCACAAGTGATAACTTCCAATTGATTCGTTTTCATGGCATGTATCAGCAAGATGACCGCGATATTCGTGCCGAACGCATGAAGCAAAAGCTAGAGCCGTTACACAACGTGATGTTGCGTGCGCGCTTACCTGGCGGGGTAATTTCTCCTACTCAATGGTTGGCAATTGATAAGTTTGCTGATGACTACACTATGTATGGATCAATTCGCTTAACGACGCGTCAAACCTTTCAGTTTCATGGGGTCTTGAAGCCGCATATGAAACTCATGCACCAAACACTTAATGCGGTTGGTATCGACTCGATTGCAACTGCAGGAGATGTGAACCGTAATGTGTTGTGTACTTCTAATCCAGAAGTGTCGCATTTTCATCAAGAAGCCTATGCGTGGGCAACTAAAATATCTGAGCATCTATTACCTAAAACTCGTGCTTATGCAGAGGTATGGTTAGATGGAGAGAAAGTCGAAACGACAGATGTCGAGCCAATTTTAGGCTCAAATTACTTACCGCGTAAATTTAAAACGACTGTTGTGATCCCGCCACAAAATGACGTTGATGTGCATGCTAACGATTTGAACTTTGTTGCGATCCAAGATAATGGCAAGTTAATTGGTTTTAACGTGCTAGTAGGTGGTGGCTTAGCAATGACTCATGGTGATCTTGCAACTTTCCCACGCAAAGCGGATAACTTTGGTTTCATCGGCTTAGATGATACCTTGGCGATTGCGGAGGCGGTAGTTACAACGCAACGTGATTGGGGTAACCGTGTTAATCGAAAAAATGCAAAAACCAAATATACCCTTGAGCGAGTAGGCGTTGAGACGTTTAAAGCGGAAGTGGAAAAACGCGCAAATGTACAATTTTCAGCCGCTAAAGATTTCGAGTTTACTGGACGTGGCGACCGTTTTGGTTGGGTGGAAGGGGTTGATGGCAATCATCATTTAACGTGTTTCATCGAAAACGGCCGTATTTTAGATTATCCAAGTAAAACCCTGAAGTCAGGTTGTAAAGCGATTGCGGAGATCCATTCTGGTGAGTTCCGCATGACAGCGAACCAAAATTTAGTCATTGCTGGTGTTACGCCTGAGTTGAAAGACCAAATTGATGCCTTAGCAAAAGCCAATGGGTTAATGCCGTCAGTCAGTAATCAGCGCAAAGACTCTATGGCGTGTGTATCGTTACCGACTTGCCCATTAGCGATGGCTGAAGCAGAGCGTTATTTACCTGATGCAGTGACCGAAATTGAAGGCATGTTAGCCAAACATGGTATCGCAGATGAAAGTATTATTTATCGCATAACAGGCTGTCCAAATGGCTGTGGCCGAGCGATGTTGGCTGAAGTTGGCTTAGTCGGAAAAGGGCCTGGTAAATATAACTTACACTTAGGCGGCAATAAAGCCGGTACTCGTATCCCTAAAATGTATAAAGAGAACATCACAGATACACAAATCATGTCTATTTTGGATGAGCTAATTGGTCAATGGGCACAAGAGCGTCAAGCCAATGAATGCTTTGGTGATTTTGTTATCCGTGCTGGTGTGGTAGCGGAAGTAGTAGATTCGGCTAAGGATTTTTATGCCTAACACACTACTTAATCAACCATTTGAGAGTGATATTATGAATCAATTAGATCAACATAATACTGCGCTTGAATCGTTATCGCCGGTACAACGCGTAGAATGGGCATTTAAACACTTGCCTGAACAAGCGATTGTATCGTCATCGTTTGGCGCGCAATCAGCAGTGATGTTGCACTTAATCAACACCGTTGCGCCTGGTACGCCGGTGGTGTTGACTGACACGGGGTATTTGTTTGCCGAAACGTATCAATTTATTGATGAATTGACGACTCGACTTAACCTCAATTTACAGGTGTTTAGCGCCACTAAAAGCGCAGCATGGCAAGAAGCCTCCTACGGTAAACTGTGGGAAGAAGGTGTCGCGGGCATTGAACAATACAATCAAATGAACAAAGTAGAGCCAATGCAACGAGCATTACGCGAATTGCAAGTCGGTACTTGGTTTGCGGGGTTACGTCGTTCACAATCAGCTGGCCGGAGTAAACTTGCGGTACTACAAAACATCGGTGCGCAGACTAAGGTATATCCGATTATTGATCAATCCAATAAGCAATTACACGAATACCTAAAAGCCCATGATTTACCTTATCATCCTCTATGGGAAAAAGGTTATGTATCGATTGGTGATTGGCACACTACTCGTGCATTAGAAGCGGGAATGACAGAAGAAGACACGCGTTTCTTTGGTTTAAAACGCGAATGTGGGCTGCATGAATTTGGTGATGGTATTTAATATCGCTCAAAGTCAAATAAGAACTTAATCAATCAAGTTCTTGTCACAGAAACCAAAGTTTTGTCTACGAAGGCCTTAATATTGATGTGTTTAGGCCTTTTTCATTTTTTTTTTATAGATACAAAATAAAATTCTCAAACCTATCCTATACTTAAAAAATGAGCAATAGGAAGCGTCATGACACTTAAATCGACTCAATCAGCGGTATCAATGCCAATAAATAATCCTGAATTCGTTCCAGCCCGAATTGCAGATGAACAGGATGTTGAAAGCCTGAATAAAATTATTGGCTCAGCAACCAATTTTTTTAAACAAAGTTCGTTGAATGATTTTTGCGACGGAGTGATTTCGCAGATTGCGACACTCTATGGACTGCATAAAGAAGATATTATTTGTGCCAAATTAGGTTCGTTATTTGATCGCCGTGAATCTAATATTCGCTTTTGTGGTGTGGCGGGTAAAAATGATAATCTGTTTAATCATTCTCTCAACCAGCTCAGTGATCCGCATGTTGAGAAACTATTAGAAGATGCGTTTACTTTAAAACATGAACTGTTATTGGAAAATGAAAGTGTTTTGTATTTCATTTCTACAGACTTTCAAATGGCGCTATACGTCAAAGCCCATCTTACTAAAGAAGATAGCCTTTATAAGACACTGCAATTTTTTTTATCGAGTATTTCTTCTGGTTATATCTCTATTGTCGAAGTTATCCATTTGCGGTCAACCGCCTATAGTGACCAGCTCACACATTTACCTAATCGTAATGATTTTATTAATTTGTTAAACAACCCTGACTATTCAACCAGTAATGATGGCTTGCATGTTGTATTGGTTGACATCAATCATTTTTCTGATATCAATGATGGACTAGGGCAAGACGTTGGTAATTTACTACTCAAAGCTATTTCAAAGCGGTTACGCGCCTCATTTCATGAAACGGTTAAATTAGCTAGGATCGGCGCTGATGTGTTTGGTTTTTTAGGGCCTGCAAAGTATTTACTACCCAATCAAATTAATGAGAAGTTTGACGCTCCATTTCGTGCCGGGCAATATGCCTTGCCCATCAGTGTATCTATGGGGTTGTGCAAAATTGAGAGTGAGTTTGATAGTGGGTTAAACATCATTAAGCGCTGTAATATCGCTCTCAACCTAGCCAAGAAAAAAGCAGGATTAAATTACCGTTGGTACAATTCTGAATTAGAATCTCATACTGCATGGCGTTTAGAACACATACGTAAATTATCAATCGCTTATGAGCAACGTAAATTACAAGTATGGTATCAACCGCAACTAGATTTTAAAACCAAACGAATTGTCGGTGTTGAAGCATTGCTGCGTTGGCCTGATGGGCATGGTTGCTTTATTGCGCCGGATATATTTGTGCCGTTAGCAGAATACTCAGGGTTAATTGTGGATATGGGGTATTGGGTATTGCGTGAGAGTTTAACCGCGATAAAACGGCTCAATCAACAAGGTGTGAATGATATTCGAGTTGGGGTTAATGTATCTATAATGCAATTACGAAATCGTGATTTTGTCCAGCAAGTCAAAGATATGCTGACAGAGTATGATATTGAGCCGACGCGACTAGAATTAGAAATTACCGAAAATATTTTGATGGATGAACCTCAAATTGTGATTGAGAGTTTGCACCTCTTACGCAATTTTGGCGTGTATATTGCGATAGATGATTTTGGAACGGGCTTTTCTTCTATGAGTTATTTACAAAAAATGCCATTGAATCGTTTGAAAATAGATCGTTCTTTTATCAAAAACTGTTCTCATGCACATCCTGCATTATTAGCCGAAACAGTGATAAGTTTAGCACAAAAGCTAAATCTTAAAACAATTGCTGAAGGGGTTGAACGCGAGGAGCAGGCAGAGTATCTTGAATCGTTGGGTTGTGATGAAGTGCAAGGTTTTTTGTATGCAAAGCCATTACGTTTTAACGAATTATCCAACACGTTACAAATGCAGCAGAATAATGATTCGCAAGATAACAAACTGTCATCATAAACAAACCCCATATTGATTACTCAGTATAGGGTTTGTATTTAAAGGTTTAAAAGACTCGGTTTAACCCGTTTAATGCCGCTACTCGATAAGCTTCTGCCATCGTAGGGTAGTTAAATGTGGTGTTAACAAAATACTCAATCGTATTATGTTCACCCGGTTGTTGCATAATAGCTTGGCCGATGTGAATGATCTCCGATGCCCTTTCACCAAAACAATGGATCCCCAATATTTCTTTTGTCTCTCTATGAAACAGTATTTTTAGGCTACCTACCATTGTATTGGCAATTTGAGCACGAGCTAAGTGTTTAAACTGAGCACGCCCTACTTCATAGGGAACTTTAGCTGCGGTTAATTCTTGCTCGGTTTTGCCCACTGAGGAAATTTCTGGAATGGTATAAATACCAGTTGGGATATCTTGAACTAAGCTGTTATGGGCTTTTTCAGATAGCATTGCCTCAGCAGCAAAGCGTCCTTGATTATACGCAGCAGATGCTAAGCTAGGGTAACCAATCACATCACCGACTGCAAAGACATGTTTAGCTTCTGTTTGATAACTTTCGTTTACTTTAAGCTGACCACGTGAATCAGGGGTCAAGCCAACTTCTTCTAGGTTAAGCATTTCGGTATTACCCGAACGTCCGTTAGCAAACAACAAACAATCAGCGCGTAATTTTTTACCTGAATCAGTCGTAACGATGACACAATCATCAAATGTTTCTACTGTGGCATAAGTCTCGTTGTGCTTAATAACAACGCCGCTGTTCCATAAGTGATAACTTAAAGAATCGGAAATTTCATCATCGAGGAAACTAAGTAGACGATTTTGAGTGTTGAGTAAGTCAACTTTGACACCCATGCCTCTGAATATCGAAGCATACTCTGTACCTATTACCCCTGCACCATAGATGATCATATTTTTAGGATCGTGATTTAACGATAGAATCGTATCTGAGTTGTAGATCCTAGGATGAGAGAAATCAATATCCGGCGGGGTATATGGACGAGAGCCCGTGGCAATCACAAATTGCTTGCCTTTAATTTGCTCTTGAGTTCCATCTGCACGATTAATCAAAAGTGTATTGGCATCAATAAATGAAGCCTCACCGTGGATTAAGGTGACTTTGTTGCGGTCATAAAAACTCCCGCGCAATTTAGTTTGTTTGCGTATCACATCACTGGCATGGGTCATGATCTCTGCAAACGTCAAATGACGGCTAGCGTCTTCTTGGTTAAATAGCGGTGATTGGTTATATTCGACCAAACGGCTAACTGAATGACGCAACGCTTTTGAAGGAATGGTTCCCCAATGCGTACAGCCACCACCAACATGTTCGTAGCGCTCAATCACTGCAACCGTTTTACCAGCTTTGGCGAGTTGCATTGCTGCACCTTCACCTCCAGGACCGGTACCAATAACAACAGCATCAAACATAATATGGGCGTGGGGCATAAATCAAATTCCAAAAAAAAGCCAATAACAAATCGTTATCGGCTTATTGTAGCAGTGCTTGAACTTATAGTCATGCCTTGTGCTGCTTAGACTGGCTGTAAAGGCATGCTAGCAAGTGAGTTAAAACGCATTTTTTGTGCTTGGAATGCTGCTTTTAGCTCTTCGCATTTGGTGTGCATATCAATACTATCTACTGTTCGTTTAAGCTGTCTTTGCTGTATACGCATTAAACGTTTTTTACTCAGGTAGTATTCATTACACTTGGCGACCAACAGTTCGTATTCGGCTTCAAGCTTTGCAATAACCTCTTCAGGGTTGGGGTAACGGTGCTCTAGTTTTTCTTTCGCAAACTGTAATTGCATGGCAAATTTGGCTTGTTGGATCTTATCTTCAGGACACTTACGTAAATTTTTGGTCCATCCAATTAAAGACAAGGCTTTGATAACCCATTTAGTTGGGTCATAGTGCCACCATTTAATTCCGTTACGATAATCGTATTCGAAAATATGATGATAGTTGTGATAACCCTCTCCAAAAGTAAATAAGGCTAATATACCGTTATCTTTTGCGGTATTACAATCCGTGTAAGGTTGCTTACCCCAAATGTGGCATAGTGAGTTAATAAAGAACGTTACATGATGAACTAATACTATGCGACAGATCCCCGCTAGTAACATCATACCTAAGACACTGCCATTTAAGTAGCCTAATAATGCTGTGATAGCAATATTAGAAACTAGGACAATAGGAACGTAGTAATTATGTTGCCACATTACGATTTTGTCTTTTTGTAGATCTCTACAGTTCGAATAATCGGTGTAACGTTCAGCTTGATACTCTCGGAGCATCCAACCGATATGTGAGAACCAAAAACCACGCTTTGCTGAATAGGGGTCTTTATCGTTTACATCTACATGACGGTGATGCACACGGTGGTCTGAAGCCCAATGTAAAATGCTATTTTGTAGTGTCATTGCACCACCAACAGCTAAGACAAACTTAACGAGTGCATTCGCTTCATACGCTTTGTGAGACCATAAGCGGTGATATCCTGCGGTAATTGACATACCAGTAAAGAAGAACAATACGACGGTCGTGACAATTTCAAAAGTATTGAAACCGTAAGTCAGCGCCCAGTAAGGAACGCCAATCACACTGATTAGAGTAAGTACGGTAAAGAGTACAACGTTGAATACTATTATAGGGGGTTTTTTCATAGGGTATTTTTACTATTTTAAATTAAAGCTTTATATTTCAGCGTACAAGTGTAAGCTTAATGTAATTGAGTTATCCCGTTTTAGCAAGGAATTAATAATCCATGACGGCAAAAAAGAGTCGTGAACAACAGAAGCAAGAGACACGCCAGAACATTATAAATGCGGCTTTTGCGTGTTTGGATGCAGAAAAAAGTCTGTCTTCTCTGTCACTTAGGGAAATAGCTAGAAACGCAGGTATTGCACCTACGTCATTTTATCGACACTTTAAAGATGTGAACGATTTGGGTATGACACTGGTTGATGAAGCTGGATTAATGCTCAGGCAGTTAATGCGTAGTGCGCGTCGACGTATAACTCAAGAATCCAATGCGATTGATACTTCTGTTGATACATTGATGGAGTTTATTAATGAAAACAAAAATGTCTTTCGGGTACTACTGCGTGAACATACTGGGACATCAGCAGAGTTTCGCTCCGCAGTTCAACGTGAAATTCAACATTTTATTAAGGAATTGTCGGACTATATTATGCATCGACAGAAAATTTCACAGCAACTTGCCGATTTACAATCAGAAGCTATGGTGATGATTGTGTTTAGTGCGGGTGCTCAAGCATTAGATGCTCAACCGAATCAACAAATTGTTATTGCTGAAAAGGTAAAGCATCAGTTAATGTTTGTGCAACTTGGAGTGCGGCAGTTTAAACCGAAGTAGATTATGAATCTATACAATTTGACTTAACGCTTTTTTAGTATGACGCCACTTTCAATATGGTGTGTGAATGGAAACTGATCAAATAACGCACTTCTCACAATTTCATGTGTTAGCGTCAATGTTGCTAGATTATCAGCTAAAGTGTCAGGGTTACATGAAATATAAATGATATTGTCATAGTTGCTAATCATGGCAATGGTCTCACTATCTAGTCCTGCACGAGGTGGATCGACCAGAACCGTTGAAAAGTTATACTCATCTAAATTGACATCCGCAAGGCGCCTAAATTCACGCTCTTTGTTTTTAGCTTGCACAAACTCTTCACTCGACATACGCAGTATGGTGCAGTTGTCTAAATGATTAGCTGCGATATTAAACTGGGCTGCGTTAACTGAGGTTTTAGATATTTCGGTTGCGACGACATTATCAAAGTAATCACTTAGCGGAATAGTAAAATTACCTGCACCACAATATAACTCTAATAAATCCCCTGGGATATCCTGGGTATGAGTTGCTACCCATTCAATCATATGACAGTTTACTTGTGCATTTGGCTGAGTAAACGAGTTTTCAATATGCTTAAATGTGTATACCTTACTATGGATAGATAATTGCTCAGTAACAAAATCTTGGGACATAATCAGTTTTTGTTTTTTTGCACGGCCAATAAAGTGTACATTATAGTGCGCCGATAATTCTTGTTGCAGTGTGGTAATTGCGACTTCCCATTCTGAACCTAATTGCGTGTGATATAGCATAGATACGACAATTTGATTCGTTGTGGCACTCAAATAATCTATTTGAAAGAGCTTTTTGCGTAAGACAGGATTAACCTTAACCTTGTTAATAACTTCAGCCATAACCTGGTTGATTAGTAAAGACGCGATAGGAAAGGAATCAACTCGGTACTGTTGCTTGGTTTCTTGATCAAACATGATGTGATACAAATCATCACCTTCATGCCATATTCTAAATTCGGCACGTTGACGGTAATGTTGCTCTGGTGAAGCATAGGTATCAAGAGAGAGGTATGACTCCCCTTTATTAATAAAAGGGGAGAGTAAATCTCTGACGCGAGATTCTTTATCAGCAAGCTGACGGGTATATTCGGACATACTAATTAATCTTCAACTTTCTCTTTGGCAAGACGCACGCGTAAGGTGCGTTCTTCGAAAACTGAATCATTCAGTTTTGTTATCATTTTATCAGCAGCATTAGCTTCAACTTCAACAAAGCCAAAGCCTTTGCGACGACCAGTTTTACGATCTTTCATTAAACGAACTGAATCTACATAACCATATTGTTCGAAATACGCCTTTATAGCGTTCTCATTCACTTTATAGTTTAGGTTACCTATATATAAGGTAGTTAAATCATTGGTTTCGACTGATTCTTCAGTAGAACTGGTTGTTTTAACTAATGATACTAGTATACCAGAGATAACAGCACCTGCAGCAAAAGCGTATTGGGGAGAGACTGCATCCGAGAAGAAAGTAATTGCAACAAATCCTGCAACAGTGATAATTGCTATAAGAGTATAGCTTGTGACGTTAGACGATTTCATAAATGACCCTTGTTGTTATAATAATGAAATGCAAAAGGCAAAAACATTTTACTCTTATAGGTATTTTGTGCAACTTTTCACAGATTCAAGCTTATGTACTGTTAAATAGTCCTATAAATAGCTAGCTAATGATTACTTTTTAAGCATTAGAGTGCGATATTCATTAATAATGCATAAAAATACAAATAAAGTGTATTTGAGTGTTGACGAATAGAATTAAGTCTGTAGAATGCGCTCCTCGCTTGAGGCAACAACGGCAAGTCGGCAACGACAGAGCCAATAGCAGCAAGCGTTTGAAGATGTTTTAGTTAGATGGTTTGATTGATGATTCATTAAGAAAAACTTCAAATAAAACGTTGACAACCAGATTCAAAAGCGTATTATACGCATCCCGATTGAGAGGGGCT
>Ga0222715_10000099_pt1 | contig 88141 bp, 128 predicted proteins | sample C33_9DmetaG_FD_165056 | JGI IMG/M metagenome (GOLD analysis project Ga0222715, IMG submission 165056) | Estuarine water microbial communities from San Francisco Bay, California, United States - C33_9D | ecosystem: Environmental > Aquatic > Marine > Unclassified | place: USA: California...
ATGATACTCGGGTACAAGGCTTCAAAATCAAGGGCAGTGATCGGAGTATAGTAGGCACCCTTTTGTGCCTCCAAGACTGTAGCACCCTCGTAGGGTTCTTCGGGGATAGCTCCGTAACGAATGGTTGGCACCATGAAGCCGAGCTCCCTTGCCTTCTTGGTCAACTGGGAAAAGACCTTAATTTGCTGCCCACGCTCAACGAGGAATGGAACTGGTACCCAAGTCGCCTTAGCCATCTCAACCAAGTTCAGTAGAGTACAAAGCTTTTTCATGAGTCTGTGTGGGAGTAGGGTATCCTTAATACAATACTCAGCTACTTCTCTCAACTTGACAGGATCTTCCTCTTTGTAGCGAGCAAACATCTCTTTGGGTGCCATGTCAATCTTTTGATCTCCGAGGTAGAGCTTGGAGACACTGTCCAGTTTGTAACTGTCAAGTTTGTACCCCTTCTTAACTTCATGGAACAAATCAAAAATAAACCGACCACTCATCGGAAGAAGCTTCAGGAGGTTATCACCCAAAGCACTTGATGAGAGCTTCTTAATCACAAGTTCAGAGTCAACATCTTTCAGCTTACCCAAGTTGTAAAAGCTATAATGACACCTGTTAATCTGTGCACGCTTATAAATGTATTCCATATCAAAACCAAAAATGTTCCAGCCCGTGATGATGTCTACATCCTTAGAGTGTAGATACTTTTGAAACGCCTCAAGCATTTCTCTCTCTGTCGCATAGCTACAAATGTTGCAACCCTCTAGTTTGGAATCAGTCTGTTTGTAACACAGACAGGTCTTATCGTAGGGTTCGTCGGACCCAAACTTACACAGGGAGATTGCAATCTGAAAACAAGCATCACCGGGAATGTTTGCATCAGGAAACTTACCCGTAGAACTGTTACACTCAATATCCACCGATGCCACAACAAATGGAGCGATATCATCCCTAGCTACAGGTTTGAGACTCGTCCAGTCGTTGCAGAAGAGATCAATATCCACATTTGCAAGGTGAGACCGGACACATTTTTCACCACTGTCTAACCAACCAGTAGACTGAATACCAGTACGATGCATTAAACGAAGTACAGGGTCCAGATTGGATTCATAGACTTTGACATTCCTCACACCAAAAAGTTCAAACAATTCAGGGGTCCTGTCAAGTGGTTTGCGCAAGAAGGAATCTACGAGGCGGCGAGCCTGGAGATCCTTAAAGTTAATTTTCATAAATGCAAACTCTTCATTGTTTTGAAATCCCCAAACATCTTTGGACTTCATCAACGAATAGGCAACCAAAGAATCTTTGCACTTTTCACCGAGAATGTTGTAAATTCTCTGAACCTTTTGGGAATCAATACCAGCTGGGAGTTTAATAAAAAAGTAGGGTGTGAAAGCCGTCGTGACACAGACAGACTTCCCATCCTCGGTCTTGCCGAAGATACTAATCAAGTGTTCATCTTCGCCGTCTCTAGCCTCCCATGTGAGTGCTTGGAAGACGACCATATCGGGGTTGTGTAACTAACGGCTGAAAATTTTAATATACTTTATTAGTAAAAATGTCAGCTGCTTTGATTGACCTTGTATCTAAAGGTGCTCAGGATGTGTACATCACTGGCCAACCTCAGGTCAGTTTTTTCCGTCAAAACTATAAGCGCCATACTAACTTTTCTATGCGCCCAGAACGTCTTGATTACATCGGTACTTTCGGAGCTTCCAACGAAATTGTTGTTCCACTCCGCTCCAAGGGTGATCTCTTGAGCTACATCTGGATTGAAGCCGAAGGTATTGCCACACCTGGTGGTAACAACGCCATGTTTGATGAATCTGCGTCCCAGCCAACTACTTTCCAATTGTGGATTGGTGGTCAAAAAGTCTGTGAACTTGATTCACTTTTCATTCAGGGTGTTCATAGAGTGCTTTATAACACCAATTCGGCGAAAGCGGCTGTGGCTTATACAATAGAGACTATACAATCCAATTCAAAGGGTGATCACTTTGTCATCCCTTTCTTCTTTGGTGAAGATTGGACCAAGTGCCTTCCATTGGTGGCTCTTCAGTACCACGAAGTTGAGCTTCGTATTAAGGTACAAGATCAATATTCTTCCACTGTCACTCCAAAGATCTATGCCAACTACATCTACTTGGATACAGATGAACGCAAGTTCTTGACTGACAATGAACACGAATTGTTGATTACCCAAACTCAATATCAACCAGGTAGTCAAGCCGACACCGAATTTGATCTTACCTACTTTAACCACCCAGTGAAGGCAATTCACTTGGTTCCGGGTGATAGAGGTGATTCTGCTTGGGATGAACACTATACTTTCGGAACTGCATCCCTTTATATCAACGGCACCGCCCTCTTTGAAAATATGTCAAATGTCTATCACCATGAGGTTGTACCAGAAATGCATTGTACAGCGATAGGTAGCAGTACACTCGATGAAGATACCGTTTACACATGGCCATTCTGCCTTGAATTGGCTAAGTCTCAACCAAGTGGTTCATTGAACTTTTCGCGTATTGACAACGCCAAGTTGCTTTTGAACAGTGTAACTTCCGCGGATAGTACAAAACCTGCACGAGTTTACGCGGTCAACTACAATATTTTACGAGTAAAGAACGGTATGGCCGGTGTAGCGTTCGGTAACTAAATTTATACATACTCGGTAATTTTAAAAATTACATATGATTGAACATGATTTTCAATGATACGTAACCTAAGTTGTTTTTGTTCGTGTAAAAATCAAAACAAAATGGATCTCTTTCACAAGTTGATTGATTTAGTTGACAAGAATGCCGAGTGCATTCCAGAGGGTGACTATGTAGATATCTGTAACACCATTAAGGAGTTACGCGAAAGGGTGAAACCACCCCGATTTCTTCTTGATCAAAATGACCCACTTTGGATTACCGACTACGACCCGGCGAGAGACGGACCTCCTATATATGTACCTACCACTCCCGGGCAACCACAAGAGTGGATTGATCAAGACTCGGGTCTGAACGAGTTTCTTCAGGAATTGCATGAAGAGTGGTCTAGAACGGATAATGGTGACGAAAACGAAGATGAGACTCTCTCAGCCGAGGAAGCTATGGGGCAGTTGAGAGAGCACATAGAACAACATGGATTACCTGAAAGGTTAACAATAAACTTTGTACAGTAAATTAGGTTTTTAGTTTTTTAATGAAAGCTGCAAAAAGATACATGATCGGTGGAACACTAAAAGACCCCATGGCAGTTGTAAACGCTGCACCTGCATCTTCGGGTGTGTTGATTTCACCACGAATCACTTTAGAAATAGATTTTTCCATAAGTTTATCTACAGTTGTATCAATTGGTTTTACAATTAGGGGAATAGCCATGAGACCCACAAGTGTAGGTAAAAAATGGAAGAAACGAATATCATCTAAATGTCTATTCACCATCATATTGGCTGACAGATTTACAATCACCCTAATGATTGAACCTGGCCAAAAAACAGACGCGAGTAGCTGCCATGTTAGGGTTTCAGAAGAAATCCTAGCTGCATCTTGAATTTTTTCACCTTCATCAGCGGCTTCATACGCCTTTTGTCCCTTATCAATCGTGTCAAACATGACATACGAAGCCGCTACACAATATGATGCGGGTAAACCCCAATCTGGTAAGTAGGAAGTAAAAGCTTCACCTAATTCATTTGCATATCCCATGTATCGCAGAGAAGTTTCACGATAAGGATCAACATTGTTATACGCCGTTGAGTAAATCTTAAATCTTTTATTTGTTTTTTTGGGTTGTGATATATGAGGTTTAATTATGCATAATGGTTTGATGACAAACATTATCCTTGATATAAGTCATTCCAAAACTTTATCTCTGTATATATATAAAAATGAACAAACATCAGGTCACACTTTTAATTGTTGTAATTGTAGCTCTTGCCTTTTTCATGTTAAGTAAAAATACCTTCACTGCCGAAAATTACAGAAACTATTGGGAAAGAATGATGGCAAGAAGGAGAGAGGCGAGAAGAGCGGCGAGGCGACGTAGACGCTAAAAATATCACTCCTCCACGAGCAAATCAATCTCCTGTTCATAGGTTTGTGACATTAGAATAGTTTTTAGATCTCTGGAGAATGTAATATATGTTTTAGGAATATCTCCCCAAAGTCTCTCGTTAGAAACGAAAGCATCAACAGCACCGTCACGCAACAGGGGTTCAAGCAATAACCAGTTTGGTTCTGTATACTTGATCTTCTTACACCCTTTAGCAAATTTCCTAGCATATATGTACCACGCCGCAATACTTCTATATGTGTGGATGGGTCGTTTTCCCTGTTCTAAACATACACGAAGTGATGGAACTATAAATGTATGAAACTTGGTAAACCCGTCCATACATATCCTCTCCAAGTCATCAACATTAGTAGAGTTTGAGAATCTCTCCTCAACCGTTTCAACATACTCATCAATGTCAAAAGGAAGCTCCATATCAATTGATGGAATGATCTCTTCTTTTTGAAGTTGTTTGAAATGTTTGCGATGCGCCTCGTTATTCATAACTTGATCAAAAGTCTGATAACCAGATAGAACACCTATATAGGCTAGAGACGTGTGGCCACCGTTGAGAATACGAATCTTTGTCTCCTCGTAGGGTTCTAAATCTTGTGTCACAGTTACACCAACTTGTGTCAAATCCGGAAAGTCTGAAGCAAAATTGTCTTCTATGACCCACTGTGTATATTCCTCAGTTTGTACAGCAGTTTGACCAAAACCCGGGAAAAGTTCTTCAACTTCGTATCGTAATGCATCATGTGAACGTGGAGTGATCCTGTCAACCATACACGATGGGAACTTCACATTCTCTCTCACCCAATCTGCCATTTCATATTGATTTGTTTGGTAGAGATATGCCAAAAACTGCGCCTCTAGAGCGCGTCCGTTTTGACGAATATTGTCACAGCACAACACAGTTATAGGTGTCTTGCGGTTACGTAGACCACATGCAAGGTATTCAAATAGGGGTGATCCGGGTGCGTACCCACTCTCCGTCACAGTTATCGTCACCAGATGAACACTTGGTAGGGCCAACATATGCTTAGCAATTGTTCGGTTCTTAGTCCAATCTATATAATCAAGATGGGAACGAATCATTCTATACGATGACGGAGTCTTCACAATATAGTCATCAATCTCCCTGAAACCTTCATTTCTCAGATTGACGGCAACTATACCCCAACGAAGGTCTCCAGTTTTTTCCATATAATCATCTATGTATACAGCCTGATGGGCTCTATGAAAAGCACCATATCCTATGTGAACTATACCGGTTTGACATTCAGATTTGTCATATGTAGTCTTATACATACGTTACGTTAATCTGATATTATTTAAGTGAGTTGATAATTTCATTTGTCTTTTCATACATTCTCTTTCCGTGAAAAGTCTTATCCTTGAGTTCCTCCCAGATGGTGAGACGATGCTCCAAGAACTTTAGAAACCTCTCCGGGTCACTGGAAGACTTGTAGCGGACCTTCTCACCCTGCATGGCTTTATTAGCCGCCTCTACACGAGCAGACATTGAACGCTTAGCAAGCTCATCAGGAGAGAGACGAGTGGACACATCAGTAGTCTTCTTGTTCATTCTGTACAATAAATGTCCGCTATCTTTATATAAATGATTCCATTCATTCTTGTTGGTGGTCTCGCTGCTCTCACAGCATATACATTCCTTGGTGAAAATCTCATTTCTTCGGAGGAAGCCAAGAGACTCATCAAGGAGGGTAAAATAAAGAAAGTCATTGATGTTCGTACAACCGTTGAATACAGAGCTGGGCACTACCCCAGAGCTTTACATATTCCAGTGGACAAGATCAACGAAAAGACAACCTCGGAACTTCCCAAAAGTGGGCTACTCGTCTACTGCAACACTGGGCAAAGGGCCAGATTTGCGGCAGAGAAATTAACTGAACTTGGTTTTAAACAAGTCTACTACATTGCTGGAACGTACAAAGGATTACTCTAGTAAATTTATTCATGTTCAAGATGCTCAATAGTAATATCTTCTGAAGTGTAATGTGAAATAAAACACAACACTATACAACCCAATTGATATGCGACCTGATCCCACATATGAATTGAAAGAACTGGGATGAACATCAGAGAAGACACCATTCCATGGCACAAAAGTTGAGATTTAGAAACGAGCCACTCCGAATACAACAATGTCATGGTAATCAAAATCATGACAGCATTGACGATGTCAATCGCTCTATGAAAAAATGCCACCATGAAAACACTGATGTAAAATAGTATGTTTGATGAAAGTTTTGAACCGTGGGTATAACGGAATCCGATAACACGAACAGTGACACGCGTTCGTGTTGAAGGTGGTTGAACGTCTTCGTTAAATGCTATCGCGATAGAACCATCGGGACTTTCAACGACCAGATGTCTACCATTGTCCATACATGTGACTCGCTTTAGCTTTTTAAGTTTACAATCTACTTTAGTTTCACACCCAAAACTCTCCTCAACTTCTGCATAATTTGAACATCAGGGATAGCCCGCCCAGATTCATACGCATTGATAACACTTGCATTTACACCCACCGCGTTTGCTAAATCTTTTTGTGTTTTGAAACCTTTAGCAATACGCCCTTGTTGAATCATTTTAGCCGTGGAAAGTGAAACTTTGTTGTGTGTCCCAATTTCCTCATCTTCAATTTTCTGCTGCTTCGTACGCTCATGGTGCTTTGAAATAGAGCCCCGATTAACAGGAGTGGCAGCTTTCCCATGGATGACGACAGGATTCCAATCCTGATGATTCATATATCTAATTATCGTGTCTATTTTTTAAGAGTCTATCAAGTCTTGATTTCTCCTTATTCATAAATACGGTGAGCTCGGTGACATTTCCTTTAATAGAAACCTGACCATGACATGTATTTGTTTGTTTAAAAATTTGATCAAGACGGACAAAATCAACTTTAGTCATCTTTTGGGGTGAAGCCTTACTATGGTATACAGCTAGAACAGCTGCATCCCTCTTAGTTTCTTTTGGGACAATCTCACCTTTATAACATATAACCACATGTGATCCAGGGAATCCAGATACATGCATCCACCATTCATTGGGACAACTATTCATTGTGAGTTGGTCATTTTCTTTCGCATTTTCACCAACTCGTAGAATAGTACCGTCCAAGGATTCATATGTTTTCATGTGAGTAAATATTACAGAATCTTTATCTAAATTATACTAATGCACGTTGTATTTCAACCCAGTCCCTCAGTAACTCATAAATACAGAGTAACTCTACCAAATCATCGTTCCATTGATTTTGGTAATAAAGGGGCAACAACTTATAGTGAACATGGTAATCCTCGTCTTATGAGAGCGCATCTTCTTAGAAAGGGTGCAATTATTCCTAAGAAAGTACGGTTAGCAACAGATCCATATGAAATTCACCGAGGTATGCTCATGGTTGATGAAAGTACAGAAGAAGATTGGGACGATTATTTTAGGGCAGAATATTGGGAAAGGTGGATTCTTTGGTCTTACCCGAATATAAATCACGCAAAATTGTTTATGACTATGCAGAAAGGTATTTTATTTATGCCAATGAAAGAGGATTTCTGGTTTTGTGACAAAGCAGATATGTTTTAATTATTTCCCTGTTGAGCCAAATCCACCAGAACCCCTTTCAGTCTCTTCAACGACAGAGATCTCCTTAATGAGTGGAGTCATACACTTTTCAAGAACAAGTTGAGCAATGCGATCACCCTTCTTGATTTCAAAATCAGAGGAGCCGTGATTAAATAGGACAACCTTGATTTCACCAGTATAATCGGGATCAATGACTCCCGCACCAACCTGAATGCAATGCTTTACTGCCAAACCAGAGCGAGGGGCCACGCGACCATAGCAACCGGGTGGTAGAACAACAGTTACTCCAGTCCCAACAAGTGCGTTACCTGCCTGACATGGTACAACAATGTCAACATTGCTGTACAGATCGTATCCAACAGCACCATCAGAACCACGAGTTGGAATAATAGCATCTTGAGTGAGCTTCTTAACACCTAGAGACATTTCTACTTTAGATTAGTTTCACATCCTTAAGTCAGTTTGAGAACATCTTGGAGATATACCATGATTATGACGCGAACTAAATACACTATAAATACCAAAGCATATGGTTCCATATAAAATTACAGGTGCAGCTAAAATCAATAACCACATTTAAAATATATGCACATAATAAAATGGCTGCGTCTAATGGAAGATCTTTATTTGGCCCTAACGCGGTCAAACCAGGTACAACCAATCGTATGTACACACAGGCTCAGGTGAATAATATGAGAAAGGCTGACAAGCTCAAGATTAAGAACCTCGAAAATAAAATTAAGAACCTTGAGAAGCGTGTGAAAAAGTGAAACGAATAATTGTAATTTTCATGTAACTACAGCATGAATAAGAATGATAAGATCCTTATTCATAGTGTAATGTAATGTTCAGACTTGCCGGGGATCGAACCCGGAATGTTGGATTAGAAGTCCAAAGTGATATCCATTTCACTACAAGCCCATAGATACTGAGAGCGGGGTTCGAACCCGCGAGGTGAAAACACCAACCGATCTTAAGTCGGTCCCCTTAGACCACTCGGGCATCTCAGTAAAACTAGCTGGTTCCCATTCTATTTGTTATTATTCTCAAATCTTTAAGCATTTAGGTGGTGGTTCAAATGCCAACTTTTCTTCTAATTCTTTGCGTTGTTTCAACTTCTTAATATCTGCCCCTTGACAATCATGTTTTTCCAATTGAATACAACCAGAACAAAAACCACCTGAACAATATTTACAATCAATAGGAACTCCGCATTTCTTTCTACACTTGTCACACGGCATTGTTATTAATAACTGAGATAAAGATTACGTTGTTAATTATTTCAGTAGATGTCTCTCACTTACGTTAAAACTTTCCCAATTCGGGCCAAACTCAAGGAATATAATGACTTGAAAAATACACTCAAGAGAAGCACACGTGCATACGGTACAGCACTTGCGGCATCCCACTTCATTACACAAGGTGCTGAACAGGGTGTATCTGCAGCCCTAGGCGCTGTAGCATCATATGCCTACGTTTCTCTACTCTCCGATAGGGTTGATAATCTTGAGAAGACAACGTTTCAAAAAGAGTTTTTGGCACCTTTGAGTGCCGCCGCTTTTGAAGTGACATGGAACAACGCACCATTTGCGTTTGACTTTGATTATGGAGCCACATTTGTTGGTTTCCTAGCCTATAAGTTTGCACTCTCCACAGTTCTACTTGAATCTGTCAAGGATATGATGATTGAAGATGGTGAAAGGGCTTACGACACGAGTGAAAAGGAATATAATGACCTTTCCGGTTGGAGTGATGACCAACATGGTGAAGTTGAAATTGAAGTTGATTTTTAAAGTTAAAGATTGTTATTGTTATTTTATAAATGTTATGTTGTTTCAATAAACGCGTTTTATCTGCTGTAGACGATTCACTCCCTATTTTTGATTTAAGAAATTATAAAGGCTATGCAAAAATAACAAGTGTATATGATGGAGACACATTCAATGCGGCTATCATTTTACATGGTCGTATTTTAAAGTTTAAATTTCGTACACTTGGTTATGACTCACCTGAAATGAAGCCCAGTTTGAATATGGATCATCGTATGAATCATATAGAAATGGCTATACTTGCCAGGGATTTATTCAAACAAGAATGTGGATTCAATGACCGTGCCCCACATCAGGTGTGGAACCCCTTTATGTGTAGAAATAAGGTTAATGGATGGATTTGGATAGAATGTGATAAAATGGATAAATATGGAAGACCACTTGTTACAGTTTATAGAAAGAGAGGAGATTCCGTTTCTGTAAACGATAAAATGATTAGTTCCGGAATTGTAAATGTTTATGACGGAAAGAAAAAAGCATCTTTTGATACTAAAACTATACACGTACAGATGTAATTTACATCACAACACGATAACCCACGGTGTTCAACTTGGAAAGTTCACGGGCAACCTTGACGACACGACGAGGAGACATGGGTCCCGACTTAACGCGGCTCACAAGCTTGAACTTAGCCTCCCTGTTGAGACCCTTCATGGCACCGATACGCTTGATGGCCTCCTCCTTAGTGATGGGCATCGCCTTCTTAGAGGGCTTGGGCTTCACAGGGCTTGGAGTCTTCACGTTAAGTTGACGCAACTTCGCGATGTTAGCGTTCTTGGTCACCATACCCTTCATGAAGTTGGCAGCAACCTTCTTGTCAAGGGCCTTCTTCTTAGCGGCCACCTTCTTCTTAGCGGCCGCCTTCTTCTTAGCCTCTCTCAAGGTTTCGTAGTTGTTCGTAGGGAGTGACGCACGCATCTTGATGCCACCACAGAGTTCCCTGACGCTAAGTTTTTCGGTTCCACGAATACCATACTTCTTGGCAACCTTCACCACCTCATCCCTCTTGTAGAGACGGCACTTCTTACGACCAATCTTGAGATCACCCGCCTTGTCTACGGATACGAGTACTGGAGTCATTGTTTGTTATTAGTGAAGAAAATTATTCATCTTTATTAAAAGGGAGATGGTCATCAGGTACGGTGTCATCTTCTATTTATATCTACTCTCACGTCTTGGGGCAAAACCCAAAAAGAAAAAAGTCAAATCCAAAGCTCCCTGGATTTAAGAAAGGTCGCGAATCCTCTGGATCTTGCCAGTCACAATCAACTCATCAATCTTTCGGGCAATACTCTTGCCAATACCCTTGACCTTCTTGGGACCTTGGGAAATCTCACTACCATTAGTCACCTCAAAGTCAAGGTCACGGATGGCTTCGGCCGCGTCCCTGTAGGCACGAATCTTGTGAGGATCCTGGGAACCATGCTCCTCAGCCTCAAGAGAAGCGAGGACATCAAGATGCCAAGCAATCTCCTCGTTGGTGGAGACAGGGTTGGACTCAAGTTCAAAGGAGACCTTCTTGTTGGGCGCAAGAAAGTCATCAATCTTTCGGGCAATGCTCTTGCCAACACCCTTAACCTTCTTAGGTCCCTTGGCAAGTTCCTCACCGTTGGTCACCTTGAAGTTGAGAGCATCAATGGCATTTGCCGCCTTCTTGTAGGCAGCAGCCTTAAACTCATCGCTCTCCTCATAGGCCACATTCTTAAGGTGACGCACGAGAGCGTCGTTGTGACCACCCGCGAAGTAATCATCATGGGTCTCATCAACAACCGACCAGTCCCTCTCCAGCCTCTTAAGAGGGCAGATACTATCAGTCTCCTCAAAGGAAATGGCTTTCATATCCTTCTTCGGATCAGCCCTGAGGAACTGGTTAATCTTGGCAGCAATGCTCTTGCCAATGCCTGGAACCTTGTTGGGACCACTGGCAAGCTCATCACCACTGGTCACCTTGTAGGGGAGCTTATAGACAGCGTGGGATGCGTCCTCGTAAGCCTTCTTCCTGTACTCATCGGAGAATACGATGGAGAGACTGTCAAGAAAATCGGCCAACTCGGTGTTGTAGGAGACGAAGAACTCATCATTGGAGGAAACAGACTCGGAGTCAGAGTCGTACTCATCATTGGAGGCAACAGACTCGGAATCGGACTCATACTCATCATTGGAGGCAACAGACTCGGAGTCAGAGTTGTACTCATACTCAACAATCTTGAGTTGAAGATCAATCTTGTCTTGTGTAAGGGATTCAACCTTGGCACGGAGATCCTTGTTCTCCTTCTCAAGCTTGGAAATGTAGGTAGCAATGGAAGCAGAGTTCATGGTCATGTTGAGTGTTTGTAGTTGTATACTTTTATATTGGTTTGGGATGACTTAGGTGTTTAAAGATTATATTTCTTTCGAAATGAGAATGTTGGCTCTTGCTAAACCTATACATACACAACACACCCGCGTTATTTTACCAAAGAACAAGAAACCCGTTCATCGTCCCGTACGAAATGTTAAAGTTCGTTCTGTTCTCCCCGATCAAGATTTCATCAACTACAGCCTCTTCCAACTTACTTCTTGGGTTATGCCGATGACTATTGCTGGTCGTTTCATGAAGATGGAGTATAAAGATATTACCGTTGGACTCATCGCTTTGGGGGTCACCAAAACACTTTTGGAAGCCGGTGGAATTATTCACTATTAAAAAAATAACACATTGAACTATAAATGAAAATATTTCCGACGATTATCGAAAAGTTTTTTGATGATGATATTCTTACCAAACACGGAATATGTCCTTTATGTACCCGAAACCTGATTGAATCTACATACTTCACCACCCAATGTGGGAGCTGTCACACAGATGATAGACCATTTTCATTAGGCACATCAACTGAACCATGTTATTGTGAAGATTATCGTAAAAAATGTCTAAAGTGTCCACAATGTTACGATAAAATATATCTATTTGTCCCTTTTAAACAAAAAGATATTGCAAAAGAACTTAATTGTGAATGGGACAGTGATAAGAAAAAATGGTATTTTAAATGGAGTGAATGGATAAGAGGATATAAAGAAAATGCTTATAAATTACTGAAAAAGTTTGGTAGTCCCCGTGTTCAAATGTTACTTAATAAGACGTATTAAAGATTTCGCGGGAACTATACAAAAAGTGATGTTACTTACAATAAAACCCATTTTCATTCGTCCACGTGTGACAGTTCGCGCCAAGAAAGACAAATTTGTTGAACCCACTGAAGCTCCCGGAGAAGGAAAACGTCGTTTTCCTACATGGGATGAGGGAGAAGAAGAAGATAAAAAAGAAGTTCATCCATTCAAGAAGTTTATAATGGATGTACTCAAGATTGAGGAGATTGACTATGAGAAGTTCAACAAGGAAAATATGTGGGCTATTCGTCCAAATAAAAAGGATTAAAAACAATAGGATATTAGAACCTATAATATGGATCCAAAGAACATCCCCAATGTCGTCAAGCAAATCCTTCAAGATCGTGAGCTCCCCATGAACAAGAAGATGACTGCGTTCATGATGTTCATGCCCAAGCTCCCCGAAGATCCCAAACTTGATGCGATCATCAATGATAACCTTGTGGTTGGTGAGAAGATCAAATCCCTCATTAATGAGGGAAAAATTGAACTTGGAAAGTTTGACAAAGACTTTAGTTTGGACGTGAAAGTGCTATAAAGATGAAAGTATTGTTAATATCAAATGAGGGCCAGAGAAGCTATTTTTTTCCACGATGTGGCAACTGTGGCATATATCCTACCATTTGCTTTCATGTGTCTGATGGAAACTCTATTTGACTACACAATTTATCCTTTGTTTCTAACACACGCTCTTGCATTTCACATGTTCTACGATCTCGTTTGGATATTTGTTCAACCTCAAGTTATTACCGCTTTCCGTAACCTGATTGCTCTCCATCATTTGGCGGCTCTAACTTTACTCATTCACCCCATGCTAAGACCTTGGGATGCACCCCTCACAGCTATTGCTGGTATTATTGAGTTTGACACATCTCTTTTGATTCTAAGACGACTTTTCAACGGAAACAAGACGATTAATCGTATGTATCTCATTTCCAATGTAGTTTTGAGAGTTTTTTACGAAACACTATTGACTATTCTATTTTGGTACTACTTCAAATATGAAAACTTTTGGGTGAGACTTCATATTATGAGTGGACAGGTGTTCATCAATCTTTTCAGTTATGCAATCTGTACTCTAACATATACAAAGGAAGTAAGAAAACATCTTAAAAGAATGACTCTCTGATGTAAGTAAGTACAATGTACGGTTTATCCGACAAAATATCGCTCTCTAAAAAGGATCAAACCAAACAAAAAACTGCAAATGTCTTACTACCATTGTCATATATTCTTTACGCCAATGATAATGAGATAGATGTACCATATGTTACTACACAAGGGACTGGTGTTTTGCGTGACGACGATTTAACTAATTTTACATATTATGACACAGAGAAGGCTATATCAGATACCGGAACATTTATAAACCCACCCCCCAATGATATCATGGTTTCTAGGGAGAGAATTGGTCTCACTGCAAAGGAAAACGGGGGTGTATCTCTCTCTGTGTACAAAAGGAATAGGTTTATGGAAGTAAAAGTTGTGTATTATCAGGGAGAAAAGACTGAGATAATCATTAGACAAGACTTCTATGCATTGAATCTCCTCGCCAGTATTTTGAACAATAATCCGGGATTTAAAATTGAAGATTTATCGGAATCGTCACTCATAGAAACCCCATTCATGTTGGTTCTCATGTGGAATGATGACACCCACCTAGATATGGTTTGCTTTAGTGATGTAGCTCTCTTAAAACTTATACACATGGGAAAGACTAAAAGATGTGAAGAGGGTATGAAACTTGTGATTGAGAAATTGACAGAGTATAACACAAAAGGAATAATCACATATAAGAATGAGAAATCTAGTGTAGTTGCACACCGCAAGATTTCATTATTTCCCTTTAGAGGTTCAGATAAAATTGCGATTGAACACACATTTAAAGTCAAATCTACGGATTTGGTATTACAACCCGTAAAAATTGAAAAGAACTTGTGGGTTGAAATAAGATTGAAATCAAATTAAAGTTACGAGTCATATACTATGAAATGAGTTCTGATCGCGAAGAATACTTTAACCAGGTGCCACCACCCGAGAAATGTGATTTTGGAGACTACCGAATTGACCCAGAATATAGGAAGGAACTTTACGAACAGTTTCCTTTCTATACTGGGGAAGAAATTGTCGGGTCATATCTTGGTCATAATCCCCACTTTCCATCTCAAGAGGAGTGGATGAAGAATAGTTAAAGTCGTATAAAGGTATGTGTTGTTTGAAGTTAAATGACTAAGTTTCCTCTTGGAGCTTTACTTAACGGTGAGTATTGTTTACCTTGTAATGCCGAAAAGGGTTTAGATTACGTCTGTCCAGAATGTAAAGCACTTGTTATCGTGAGAAAGGGTAATGTCAAAGTTCATCATTTTGCTCATAAACCCGGAGAACGAGATTGTAAGTTCTATGATCATCCCGGTGAAAGTGAAATTCATAAAATGTCAAAACACATCATCGCCGATTTATTAAGGAAGAGAAAAATCAGAACGGTTATATGCCCATGTTCTAAAGGGTGTACGTACGACGAACAAATTAAATATGAGGACGGTGATGAAGTCATGGTTGAGTATCGTGTGAGTGATAAATGTATCGTTGATGTAGCCGTGGTGAATAAAGAGAAAGTTAGATATGTTTTTGAAATTTATAACACTCATAAAACGACTCGTGAAACACCTGAACCATGGTTTGAAGTTGACGCTAAAGAAATTTTAAAAAAAACTGAAGATGCCTATATTTATATGCACTGTATAAGAAGAGATAGATATTGTTCAACATGTGTAAAACAAGCGAATGATATCGATATTAAACTCTATATTATTAACAATCCTTCACAAGATATAGAACGACTTGTAAAAGTGAGAAATGATATTAGGTTGAAATGTGGTCTGTATGCACTTAAATATTTTGGGGGTATAATAGAAGTTGGAGAATCTAACGCATTTAGTATTGACGAAGCTTCTTCCAAAAACGAACATCAAGAATTGTGGATATCAGTTAACAAATATAAATGGGACAAAGCACCCGAAAACATAAAATATAAGTTTATTTACGACATTTTTAAGTTATGGAATGGTTATGGTAAACGTTATCTACGTTTAAATCTTAGGTATAAAACCAAGGTCCCTCTTCCTTATAGAAGATGTGCGAATCGAGAGTGGGAACCCGCACAAGATTCCAGGTATTTTAATAATGACAACTTCTGTTCTGATATTCGTGAGACAGGATATCTAAAATCTCCCCCAGATATCCTAGAACAGATGAGAAGTCCCGATAGTGAAATACATGGTTTTAGTTGAAATTTACTTTCTTAAATCCTTATCCGCCGTGTAGTACGTCTTCCCTTTCATAACAAAACTATGAACCCTCGCATACCCCCACGCCTGTGGAGAGGCTCCTGGACGATGCCCAGTTCTCCACGCGGCGAGACCCCTATTGTACACAGTTTGGATAGTTTTCAATGGTACCCCAGTAGCCTTTGAAATCTCTGGTAGAGACTTGACATTCTGGCCATACTTCTTTCTAAATTTTTGGGTGTAAGACGATGTACGGGTCTTTATACCCTTATCAGTCTTAAAGTTTGTGTAGGTCTTTTTGAGCATCTTCTTGTAGCGGGTCTCCACATCTTTGAGGGTTTTGAGACCCCTAAAATATTTAAGGGGTGCATAGATTGGACCCTTCGTTTTACGCAATTCACGAACCTTCTTAGATATCTCCTGATCTGTGAGGGTCATCTTACTTTTCCCTGAGATATTTTACAGCCACCTCAATACTTGGATACACTTTAGATCCAAACTTCACGCGACCCGTCTTTGGGTTGTAGTATCCCCTGTGACCATTGAAAAAAGCCTTGTGAATTTCACCCATATAAAAAATACAATATTATAATAATCAGCGGAAATGGGTCTTTCGATTATTATGGGAAATATGTTTTCAGGTAAAACTTCGGAACTTATCAGACGACTTAAGCGTCTGAAAGTCATTGGTAAGAATATTCTCGTTGTTAATTCAGCCAAAGATACTAGGTCTCCCGATGAAGTTTTGAAAACCCATGATAATGTCAAATTTAATTGTCATAAAGTGTATGACCTATTTGATCTAGTGCATAAACATGACTTTGAAATGGCTGATATTATCGCCATTGACGAAGCCCAGTTTTACCCACGTCTTAAAAAGTTTGTAGACTATTGCCTTTTTGAAAAAAAGGATGTAATTGTCGCGGGTTTAGACGCTGATTCATTTCAGAGAAAATGGGGAGAAATTCTTGACTGTATTCCGATGGCTTGTGAAGTTACAAAGCTTTCAGCCTTATGTATGCGTTGTAATAACGGAAACTCTGGTCCATTTACAAAGAGAATCGTAGATAATAAAGAACTTGAGTTGATTGGTGGAAGTGATATGTATATCGCCGTATGTCGTAAACATTTAGAATCTCTTGATGTCTAAGATGAGAACGACTCTTCTTTGTATTCCCTGTTTGTCAACACTGTGTATTCTTGCATGATCAAACAAAAAGTCTTCACCTTCTCTATGTTTATGTGACCCCTTCTCAGTATAGAGTGTGCAATCACCACCACTTTCTATAGTGAGATGATACCGAAGCCATAGGTTTGTTTCAGCACGATGTGGTGCTATAGACATGGGTCCATCCATGACAGCAAACATGGTTGTATCGTGACAGATACATGGTATTTGTTTGATGAGACCATTTAATACAGGAAAGTCTTCCACCTTGTAATAGTAATAATTTGAATTCTCGTCAAACCATGGATCAAGTTCGTGAAAGAGGTATTTCTTGGCAGTCTTTGAAACTTCTTGAAACTCTTCCCTAATCTTTTCGTAATGTAGTTTTATGAGCCATAATCCCGGGTAATCTTTTGTGCGATATTCAGAACACCAGTCTATGAGATCTATCAGGGTGTTCCTCATACCCACAAGGGGTCTCATTGGTGTTTGAAAGTACAACCTATCTATAGGTGACTTTAAATAATCGTGGAGTACGAGGACCAGAGGCAACACCAGGATGGGCCACATTAATTTCTTGGTATAAAATAAAAATGCCCGGTTACGGCGGAAAGCGAATGGAAAAGTATACCCCTGAACCTACCAACGAAGTTAAGACTGTTGAGCATCGTTTTGTGATGCCAGCGCTCCCCAAGTTCACCATCGTCCAGCTCACCCTCATCGGTCTCCTCTTGGCCTATGCCTGGACCGTCCGTAAGGTGAACCGCGCTGCTGTGTCCGTTGTGGCTCTCGCGATTGGTCTGCTCCACATGTACGATCACCTCTACCGCCTCAAGCGTGGTGATGAGCGTCTCTTCTTCTTCCCAGAAGCGAAGAAGGAGGGATATTGCGGCGCGTGCCGTAAGTAATTAATAGTACATAAAATCTCTAAAAGTTTCTATATCTCCATTATCAATAAGTGTTTTTATTCTGAGTTCATCTTCAGTTAAATAAAGAGCATTTATATCTGCCTCTCTAAATACATCTTGAATTGTTATATTTATAGAGTCAAAGAACGTGAGTAATGTGTGTATATCATCTTCTCCTAACATCTTAAGACACAATCCAAACTTTCCAACTGAAAAATGATACGTATCTTCATCTGTATGAATAAGTATGTTTTTCTTAATAAAACGTTCTATATCACTAGATGGTTCTCTCCCCACCCGATTTGACTCCCTAGTATTCGAAAATAACGCACGTATTCCCGGAGCTATCTTTGTTACGAATTGTATTTTTGACTGATCAAATACCATTTATAATTTAAAATATTTTAAAATAGTAACATGCAGGTCAAAATCACAAGAAGTCCTGATCGCAAAAAGAAATTCAGGGCCACACTTGAAGATGGAAGAACTGTTGACTTTGGGGCCAGTGGGTACTCAGACTACACAAAACATAAAACACCTTCACGAATGCGTTCCTATGTTCTTAGGCACGGTGGAAGAGTTCCTAGACGTATTATTGCTGAGAGAGATCCAAAGAAAATTCAAACAATGATGCTTGATGTCAATTCCAGTGACAAGGAGGATTGGAAAATCACTGGTATTGACGGAGCGGGATTCTGGTCACGTTGGTATCTCTGGAGTTATCCAGACTTTGAGGGTGTCAAAAAGTTTATGTCAAAGAGGTTTGGAATTAAATTTGTAAACTAATAATAGATGCTTGGTCTAATCATCATTCCAATCGTATTTTTGATATTTTACCTTTTATTCAAATACAAGAAAGATCTAGGGATAAAAGAAGAAGAAAACAAACCTCCACCCATAGATCCAAGTGCCCCAGGTGTTCACTACTACAAAGAGTGTGACTACATGGGAGAACACAAACACACTGATCAGGAAACAACAGTGACAGATGACTTCAAGTCAGTCCGTGTTATTGATGGTTTTGATGCGAGGGCTTATAGCGAAGATGATACAGAGGTACTCCTTAACTCATCACGCGGTACTTCAACCACTGTGAGGTGCACACCCTTCAACCGTATGGAAATCACTCGTGATTAAGTAGATCTTCAAAAGTTACCAACTCCCCAGTATGAATGAGTGATGCAAACTTAAAATCTTTATCACTCATTGAACTGTTAGATGGCTGCGCCTCGTGGTAGACACGCTTCATGTACATGTCAATGTCATCAAAATACTTGAGAAGTTTGATGAGATCTTCATCACGCGCGATGTCCACCATCGTATCAAACTTTGCTTCTGAAAACCAATATCGAGAAACGTTAGGGACACTCATGTTACGTGTGATGAGCCTATCCTTGATAAACTCTTCAACAGGGCATTCTGGTTTGGCACCGATCTCATCAGCTTTGTAAGAACAAGTCATGAGAACGTGGAGACCCCCACTGATATTCTTGAGGAACTGCTTCTTTTCGATGTTGAGAGACATTTTGTTACTTGAAATACGTAATTACATTATGGGACTTAGGTGGCAAGTCCTCTTCTTTTGAGATCAGCTCTAAGATTGGCCATAAGTCTAGCGCGTGCATTGTTGATGACTGGTTTTGGTGGTGGAGGCGCACGCATAGGTGGTGGGGGAGGAGGTGGAGGGGCAGCGGCGGCTCTAGATGGTCTGGGTGCGCGTGGAACGTTAGGTTCAGCCTCTTTGAGAACCATCTTACACACCTTGATGAACTTCTTTGCGTCTCTAGCTTGATTTTCAAGGGTTGGCCCAGAACCACTTCTCTTCTTCTTATCGAGTTTAGCTTGGAGTTCCTTCTTCGTCAATTTTACCCTCTTACCCTTAACATCTTTGGTTACCCTGAGACCCATCTTCTTTACTTTCTCTTTGAGATCCATTTAATATACATCAAGGAAATTATTGGTATCTGACACCAGCCCTAGTCGCGGCATCATCAATTTCATCAACAATTTCCCAAGCTAACATACATTCTTCTGTGTTTGCATCACGGTGTTCACAGATGGCGTGGGCAATGTCAAGAGCTTCGTGAAGAATCAATTTTAAACGCATTTGTCTCGTTGTAAGTTTCTCCGGTTCGCGGAGTGTTGGAGCTTCATACATCTGTTGGAGAGCTACACGTCTAATTTCAGTTATTTTGAGTTTACGATGAAACTCGTCACTGTGTTGAGCTTTGCATCTCACGGTGGGTCTAGCAAGGAGGGACCTTATCATTACTATTTTAACGTTTCATGTCTTAAAGTTATAAATCAATGTTAACACATGGAAGCTGGAGCGGTAATCACAAAAGTACTTCTTCCGCGCATTAGACAGCTTGAGAAGGAAGTTGCAACACTTAGAGAACAAACATGGCCATATGTTCAGGCAAAGAAAGAAGATATGGGTCTGAGAGATATGGAAGAACTCGTAGATTTTTTTAAGGACTTGGACGATGAAACTATTTTGAAACTCTTGAGAATGAAGAGAAAATTCATAAGAAATCCGGGGTTACAGGGTAGGGAAGTGGATATTGTAATGTCTCTACGAAATAATTTTTGTTGAAGTATAATAAAATATGGGTGCGAGTCTAAGCATTTTTACTTCACCAGTCACTGCTTTTGATAAAAATAAGGATCTTGATGATTCGTCGTTAGTTTCTTTAATATGTTCGTGTTTATGTTGTGCTATGATGTTTATGGCTACTACACAAATACCTATTAAAAGTCCACCAATGATGGTGGCTATGCTCGTATGTTGCATTTCTAGTGTTTTCTCCACGATTATGGTAGGAACCGATCTTGGACATAGATTTACACGCGATTAGAAAAAATCGTCTGTTCTGTATAAGTTTACATTGAATGAACCAGTTTTGCCAGTCACCGAGACTGATTCATTTCCATATAACTCTTGGCACCCGATGTCATCCATGCAGTCACGAGAATCATGACTCACAGGAAGTGGGTACAAGTTTTCACCTCCAGTAGTCGTATAATAGTGGTAACGATCACGACGACCCCTCACCTCTTTACCGTAGAGGGGTAGGGTCTCATCACCTTCACCAATGAGGACACCCATCTGCTGCATGTGACCAGGTTTGTACTGCTTGATGGGAGGCTCTCTAAATTCTGGGCTACGAGGCCTCTCTTGGGACACCATGGGTCTGGGTGGTACGGGCATGACTGGAACTCCTACCGGAACTTCAACCACTTTAGGATTTTGGTACATGTAAAGTACGACAAGTACAAGTACGACTAGGGCACCCCAGAGAAGCTGAGTCTTTGTCTTGTTCTTCATATACTATACTTAAGGAAAATCTTTCAGATAAAGACATGAAGGTATTGGCCATAGATATTGGCTACCACAATATGGGTCTCGTCGTAGCTGAATGTGGTAAGGGTCCTCAAATCAAAATTGACTACATCAAGAAGGTGAGTCTGGAAGATTACAAGTACATCAAAACAAATGACATGGTTGACCTAGTTCCTTTATTTGTAGAGGATCATCGTGAAATATTTGATGGAGCTGATACGATTCTAATAGAGAGACAACCACCTGGTGGTTTTACGAATATTGAGATACTTCTACATTACATGTTCAAAGATAAAGTGATTTTGATTTCACCTGTGAGCATGCATACACATTTCGGTATGAGACATCTAAACTATGACCAGAGAAAGGAGAGGACTGTCAGTCTTGCGGAGAAATACACAGAAATTGACATCCCTTACGAGAGAAAGCATGATATAGCTGACGCTGTGTGTATGCTTATGTACCACAATTTCAGAGTGAGCACTCACTTCTTTGACAAATTTAAATATTCACCTAAAGTATAATGCCATCTGTGAAACAGATTCAGAGTGCGCGTAAAAAATTAAAGTCCACACCCAAACCAAAGGGAAATAGCCCCAAGATACCAACATCTGCTTTACTCCGTATTATCAAAGCGGATCCCAAGGTGAGTCGTAATAAGGAGTTCATGAAGCGTGTTCATGAACTTACGAAGAAGAAGTAGACTTTTTCTTCTTTTTCTTTTGCTCACCCAAAATCTCTAGAGAATTGACCACCTTTTCTAAAACTTGAGTCATGTTATAGGTGCCCGGGTTATTCTTGTACTTTTTGAGCTGATCAATGTTATACTCTAAAGAGTTCTGCTCCTTCTTCATCTGCTCATTGAGAATTTTCATACGTTCCTTGGTCTCTTTGATGACCTCCTCAAGTTCTCCCTTTTTAGTTTCAAACTCTTCATCTAGCTTACCAATCATATCTTCTAGGTAAGAATACTGCTTCGTGAGCAGTTCCTTCTTCACAGAGGATTTAGCAACACCGATGCGCCTATCAATCTCAGTCATCTCCTTCTCGATAAGATCGAGAGATTTCATGTAATTCGTTTCCATCATCTTTCTCTGACCCTCAATATGTCCAAGATTGGCTTCATGTTGCGCGAGCTCGTAACGAGAATTGCTCATATTTTCTACTTGTTACTAGAAGCGAATCTTTATATCACTTTGAGATCTTACCAGACAGCAGATCTTTGAAATCATCTATAAACATATCAAATCTACCAAGGCGATACTGTACCAAACCCCATAACATGAAGAAAACAGTCTTCGTCAAGTTGTTCACCTCGTTGTCTTCCATTTTATATATAGGGCTTACTACTCGGTGCATAAAGGTTTCCTCTTTCTGCTGACCTGTCACGTACATCTCGGCTTGCGTTAAAGCACATGTGTCGTCGTTAACCGACCAATGATAGAACAAAAATGGGATAAGTATGGAGTAAAACTCCAAGTTACGTCGGTCATTCGTGAATGGGATCACGAGAATGGCGATGAGAAAAATCAGGTGAATCCAAAATATTATGTTCATCTATTATAAGATGAGCGAAGAAAATTTTGGGGGTATTGTTCCTTCGTCACTAAGAAAACAAGAACTTGATTTAAGAGAAAAAAGTTGGAATGACCAACACGAATCTATATTAAGGCAGTGGGGTGAGGCTGCTGGATGTTACAGATATATGAATCACAAGGCGTTTCTCATGTACAAGTCACTCTCCATGAAGTTTACTTTACCTGTCATCGTTTTGTCAACTATAACTGGTACGGCGAACTTTGCCCAGGACCAGTTTCCAGATAGCATGAAAACTGCTGTACCATCTATCATTGGTGGTCTTAACTTGATTGCTGGTCTCGTCGCCACAATTATGCAATTCCTCAAGATTAACGAGTTAATGGAAAATCACAAAGCTGCAGCTCTCTCGTATGGTCTCCTGTCTCGTAACATTCGTTTGATGTTAGCCTTACCAAGACGTGAACGTAGTGCAAATGGTTTAGACTTTGTGAATAAGTGCAAGGCAGAGTATGATCGTCTCATTGAACAATCACCAGCTGTACCAATCAGTATTCTAAACGAGTTTGAAAAAGAGTATCCTCTGGACAATATGTTTACAAAACCAGAGATACTGGATGTTAGGGCCATACCAAAATTAAAAGTTGCAAACGTAACCGAATCTGTAACTAAGGGTGGTCCATTTAGCAAATGGGGTGAATTAATCAAATCTAAAAGTGAGTATGACGAAAAGACTAAACTTTTAGAAGAGATGCAGTCCGAAGAGGAGGAAGAAGAGGAGGAAGAAGAGGAAGAGGAAGACGCTAAATCAGCGGTCTCTGAAGAACAGATAGACGTTGAGCAAGGTATACCAAAAGAATAAGTACAGCAATGTTAGTTAAAGCTGCACACAACGCATATGGTAAAATTTTCTTTTTTAAAGGTTTTACGATACGTTCTTGTAGTGCGTCATTTTCGAGCACCAAATCTATGGCTTGATTAGTAAGGTCATCGATGGACTCTTTCATTAAAATAGTTGAACAAAAAAAGGAAGAGCCTGTTGCCACACTTCACACGAAGCAGATTGACCTGTTGAAGAAATACATTCAACAGAAGAAGAATGTATTCATATGTGGTTCAACGGGTGTTGGAAAGACATATGTGTTGAAGTCCGTGTTGAATGAATGGAATAGCGTGGAGATTGAGAAAGAACATCTAAAGTCTAAATCCCACTTCCTCACATTTATCAAAACGGCACCCAAACATGCATTTATTGAATACTATGACTCCGATTTTAAATCCATAGTGGAGAAAGTGTCCGATGGTGATCGCGTAACGCGTGGTTCTCTCGTGGTGACTTCAACTAATATGTGTATGTTTCCAAACTTTGAGACAATTTTTATACCTAGACACAAACCCGAAAAGTTACTTACTCTGACGGATGATAGATCAACCCTCGCTGAAAGTGCGGCGTTCCGATGCAATGGTAATATCCGAGACTTTTTTTCATATCTAGATGGATTTGACGAAAAAGATGTTTTCAAAACTCCAAAGGAATACATTAAAGACATTTTGAGTGATCCAAGTCCCATAGGAATCCCCGACACAATCCATGAACATGGACATATTTGGGACATTTTTCAGGAAAACTATTTAGACTCCAAAGGTGTAGATGTCACAGCCACAGCGACAGCATTTTCTGAAGCTGATGTTTACGACTCATACATGTATACAACCGGCGACTGGCATCTCATGCCCTACTTCGTTCTAAATGCTCTAGCGATTCCAAAATTAAAACAAGGTCAACCTTTGGATAAGGATAAAATTAGACCTGGAAGTTGTTGGACAAAATATGGAAACTTCAAGATGAGAAATCAAAAATACAAAGAGATTCAAAAGAGGTATGGACATAATCTACATATAGAGGATCTCTGTCTCATAAAGAAGTATGCAGAAAATGGAGACTTACGACCTATGATGGATTATGGTCTTACTCCACAGGATTTTGATGTTATGAATCATTTGGCAGTCGGAAGTAAGTTAAAACAAAGAGACGTGACGAGAGTAAAGAAAGCATTGAAAAATGCCTATGAACAAAGAAAAGAGTGAAGAAGAAGAGGAATCTCTTGATTGTGTCAAGACTATCGGAAATGAGATCCACTTCTATGGTGAGATCAGTCAAGAAAATACCCTAGAGTTCGTAGAGGCTTTTAAGAAGTTGGAAGTTCAACTCCTCAAACACAAGGCCGATCTCATTGGTTATGAACCTAAAATTAGGGTTCATATCATGAGTGAGGGTGGTGATGTGTATGCAGGCTTCGCTCTCAAGAACATCCTAGAAAAGTCTAGAGTCAAGGTTATCACCGTTGCACAAGGTGCTTGTTGTTCCGCGGCTACTTTCATGTTCCTAGGTGGATCGGAGCGTCGCATGGGTCAAAATGCATACCTTCTGATTCACCAGATTTCTACGGAGATTTGGGGAGAGTATAGGGACCTCAAACATGAGATGAAGAACTGTGACAAGCTCATGAATGATCTCAAAAAGATGTATATGTCAAAGACTGACATCCCCGATAGGAAGTTTAAGAAATTGATGAAGAAAGACCTCTATTTGTCGGCATCAAAGTGTCTAAAGTATAAGATCGCTCACGCCCTTGACTAATGACAACGTATCTTCTATAGAGACCCAAAATACACAAAAATATAAAAAGTATTGCAAATGTATTTGCATTCATAGGCACGTTTGTGCGTTCTGGTGGCCTAAGTCGCTCCATTCTACCATAATTTACAACTGGAAGTGAAGACATCTATTTAAAGTTGAGAAATTATTCAAACGTATAATGGAACGCCTTATCCGCAAAGACAAGAATGGCCGCGAACGTTTCACCGATATCCACGTGGAGGATCTCGGTGATGGAACCGCTGACATCGTGAAGACAAGTGGCATGATCGGTAGCGACAAAGTCACTGTATCTCGCACAAATGTGAAAACGGGGTATGAGAAGGCTCTTGCTCGCGCCCAAACGATGTGGAACAATGAAAACACGAAGGGTACCCAAATCCTCCCGATGTTGGCCAATAAGTGGGAAGATCGTCAACAGTACATCTCCACACCCTTCTATGTTCAACCCAAAATTGATGGAGTTCGTCTACTTGTCTCCAAGAATGGATGCTTCTCAAGAACTGGTAAACCCGTTAAGGGGGTTGAACATCTTTGTGATGGTCTCAGAGAAGGCGAATGGTTGGATGGTGAATGCTATGCACCTGACAAGACCTTTGAGGAAATTACAAGTATGTTCAAGACAAATCCAAAAGATTTGGACTTTCACATCTTTGACTATTTTGATCTTGAAAGACCCAATCTAACTTTTGAAGAACGCATGGATTGTATCAATATTGAAACATTTCTCGTAAAGAAGAAGTCTGATGTGAAGACATACCATGACCTCTTTACTTCAAGGGGTTACGAAGGTGTTATGATTAGAGATCGTAATAGTACGTACGAAGTTGGAAAGAGGAGCAACTATCTCCTCAAGTACAAAGAATTTCAGACCGAAGAATATGAAATAGTCGGGGCAAAAACTGGTCATGGTAGAGATGCCAATGCTGTCGTTTGGGTGTGCAAGGCCCAAGATGGTCAGGAATTTACGGTGAGACCGGAGGGTACAATTGCTCAACGAGAAGAGCACTACAAGAACTATAAGAAATATCTTGGAAAGATGCTCACAGTGCGTTTTCAAAACCTCACTGCCCTCGGTGTACCAAGATTCCCAGTGGGTGTGTGTATTAGAGATTACGAATAATATTAGAGTAAATAAATGAACACCAAAATTGCCATAGATGTAGATGAAGTCCTTGTACACTTTTTGAAACCTATGGCTAAAAGGAATGGAGTGAAGTTACCTAAAAATCAAAAATACAACTACCTTTATAGAGAAATTTTCAATTGCACAGAAGAAGAATCTCAAAAAATACTTCACGAGTTTTACCTATCAGATGATTTTCGCAAATTGAAACCCATTGAGGGGTCTCAAAGGGCCATGCAAAATCTAAATATGGTGTTTGATAAAATGTACATAGTTACGGGGCGACAGGAAATTGTCAGAGAACCAACAGAACTTTGGATTGAACATTTCTATCCAGGTATATTTGATGATGTCATCCTAACAAATAGTTTTACAGAGAATGAAATCAAAAAAGTAGATGTATGTCGTGCCCTAGCTATCGGTTGCATCATTGATGATAGCATTGGAACGTGCAACGAGTGTATGGAAGCTGGTATAGACGCTATAAACTTTGTAGGTGAGGATGTATATCCATGGTGTGAAGAGAGTGACACCAGCCTTCGTCGTTGGTCGAGTAATATTCAATGTAAAGAATAACACGATCTTCTTCAGAGTTATTTTCCGCCCAATGTGGGAATCTGGCATTCATTATAATGTGTTTTCCATTTTCTTCCTTCACATCACCTAACGTATAATGATGAAGGTAACAACCATCTGGACATTGTAATCCGAGATGGTACGTAAACTTATATTCAGAACCAACGAGATCCGTATGTTCTTTTAAACGGACACCGCCCTTCATGAGAGCAAATCCAGCTATACGAATACCTGGTATCTGAGAAAGTAACTTGTGTGTTTCTGGACATTTCAAACAGTTGCCCAACACAGATTTACTTTCCCAGATGATAGGCCAACTGATCCATTCGTTTTGTACATGTGTTTGCCCACCTTTGAGCCAACCACATTTACCAGAACTATAATCAGAAACAATTTTACGAAGTATATCAGAACCTTCCCATTCACCCGTAGGTCTAGGTTGGTCACTTATGAAAATGTCTCTAGGTAAAGCATCCAACTCAGTGCGTAAAACTTCCCAGTGATCCTTGAGCTCTTTAAGATGCATTTAATTTATAAAGGTATAATTTTTTAATATTGTATAACTTTAGATGAAGCACTTTTACGCTATACTTTTTTCAGTTATTTTGGGATATGCATATTACGAGATGATGGAAGCTTCTCTACCCACAGAAACCAATTGTAGCTACATGGCTTCTCCTATGACGGATCTCCTCGCGTTTTTATGGGGTTTTGTACTCATGGGCTACGGTGTGAGATATGACAATGCCGTGTTGACCCTATTGGGTTGCACGATTATCGTTGAACATATTTTCCAACTTAAGAGAAAAGTATAATGTTCGCCCTCCTCTGTAAACCTATAGCTATTCCAGTTCCAAACTCAAATCCAGTTCTCAGAGCAAATGATTGTCGTATAGCGTATGTCACACCATCTCAAACACAGGAAGGTAAACTTGAAATTGAGATACTGGAAGCGCCACCAATTACAATTGGACAAGACAAAGAAAGTACAAAGTTTTAAAAATATGGACGACTTAAATTAATGAGGGTGTCATTACCCTTCATCTTTAAAAAAATAACTTCATCACATTCACCACCTTTCATAGTGAGTTCGGGTTCACCGCACGTAGTTCCAGGACCCTTATGTCTATCACATGCAGCTTCTGTCCTTGTTGTGATATTCATATTCTGGCTATATCCTATGAAAGTTCTATCAACCTCCCCTTTACTGTCACGAGCTTCAACGGTAGCCTTCCATGAATATGGTCCAAATTTCCATTCATTAAGTGTTTCTATAGGCGGTGGAGGAGCATCCAAACTTGCAGCCTTTGGTCTTCTACCGAAACGATTTTTTACTAAAACAACTCGTTGGAATAGAAGCTGTGTAATGGCTATCATTTACTACATTTATATTCATAGTTTTAAGTTATTTTTACTAATTGGGCTTACCAACAAGTAAAAATAAGGAATGCACTCAAGGAGGATTGAACTCCTGGCCTTGCGCTTACTAAGCGCACGCTCTAACCACTGAGCTATGAGTGCTAAATTCTCTTCCAATCGGGTTCGAACCGATGACCTCGCGATTAACAGTCGCACGCTCTAACCAACTGAGCTATGGAAGAATGGATCCCCCCTATTCGAATCGAACGAATGACCCTTGGAACTACAGTCCACTGCTCTCCCAACTGAGCTAAGGGGGGAAAAGCTCCCACGTGGATTCGAACCACGGGTGGTGGATTCAAAGTCCACAGTGTTGACCAACTACACTATAGGAGCAGATATATTATTAGTTGGCGTTTTTTCTTTAAGCTCATTTACATACTTAAATCCAATTAACGATATTGAAAAAAGTCCAGCCGAAGTGTTGGCTATGATCATGGGTATGACATTATAGTACACCGAGTATACGAGACCCATTGAACTCGCCAACATATTCAAACCAAGAAAATTATAATCAATTGCATTGGTATCCCTTTCCTTATATACATGATGGACTTGTGGTACAAACATTATAGCAATGAGTATTGAACTTGTCAGTCCAATACCATCAATGACATTCATCTTAATGTGAACTATTTTCTAATGTTTAAGTAGGTATGTTACCACTTCTCATTGTGTTGCTTGTAACCGTGTTGATCTTCTTCTACTACAAGAGAACTAAGATAGAAGAGTATGACTATAAATGTTTCCTCTTGACTCTACCAAAGGAAGAAAAGAGAAGAGAACGTTTCATGAAACACCACAACCCAAAAGTACCGATTGAAATCATTTATGGTCCGGATACACGGGATATCAAAAACGCGAGAAAATTTGAACACATGATTGATGGTGAATATTTTGAAAAAGCTGTAGAGATGCACTATGACAATAGTGTCAAGAGACCTGATATCACATATTTTAATATGGGTGCCATAGGTTGCTTCATGGGTCACTTAGAATTCTATGATAGATGTTTTAACCAGGGTTTGAAGTATGCGGTTATTTTTGAAGACAATGTCATTGTAAAATCTGATCGTCTTTATAAAGAAATACAAAACATCATAGAAGACCGAGGTGATGAATTTGAAATGTGTTTCTTCCATTGTCTTGCTCGTTTACCAGACAAACAAGACGGAAAGTTAGAAAAGGTCAAATGGATTTCTAGCACCAAGTGTTATCTCATTAATGTTGAAAATATGAAAAATTATGTAAAATACTTCCTTCCCATGGACAATCACATTGATATGAAACATGAAGATCTCATCGCAAAGGGTGCACGTATATACTACAAAGATATGAGGTGGTACATGAAGATTGATAGGTCCCATAATAGCACAATTGGTCACTACGATCATGGACGTAAGGAGTTTTTTTCAAAACATCACCCAACTGCAACACCCAGGGATGTTAAGTACGGGTACTGATGTACACAGGTCTCTCAGTTCTGATGATGGAAAGTCCCAAGTTTAGAACAGTTTTAGCCAACCACGACTTCACGAAGATAGTGCTGCAGTCAACATATCTCCTTGAATTCGGACGATGATGATCTAGAACCTCCTTCACAGAGAGGACCCTCCCAAGTGAAATCTTTTTACACTCTGTGACATCTATGACAAACCGAACAGGTTTTTTGTAGGACCAGGCGTGGGTAAACATAGAATCCAAATCCTGGGGCTTCGTAGTGTCCCTAATTTTGATGTTATATTGGAGAGTCATTTTTATAAACACACAAAAAATGTTTATAAAAATGATCCAAACGGGGCTCGAACCCGTGACCTTGGCGTGCCTTATGTGAGTTTGACCTCACTAGTATATACTTTGTATAAGCACCACGCTCTAACCAACTGAGCTATTGGATCAAAACTCGTAAACCGTAACTGTAAATCGTCCTCGCTGTTCTACAGTGGGTTCTAGAAAGAGTTCTCGTAATATACCTTTTCCACGCTCAGTACCTTTAAGCAACTTCATTTGTTTATCAATTATAGCCTCTGATCTAAATATAATATTTGAAGTTTCAAAATATTCAACACCGTCAGTAGTAATTATAATGACAGTGTTTGGTGGTGACGTTTGGGCTCCAATAAACTTTGGGTCTTTGTAATTCTCTCTAAACATCACCTACCCTATGTTGAGAAAATCATCAAAACGAACAATATTTGTCGCACCCTTGATGAAATTACGATGATCTTGAGAATGTTGGAAGGCAACTACGGCCATTTGGTGGGACAAAATGGTATCATAAAAGCATGGTTCAACATCACGAATTGAGAATCCAGGTTTCATAATTTTTACTTCAGTATCCACCTCATCATCTAGAAATTTGATAATGTCTTCGTAGTTACACGATTCAGAGATGATAACAGTCGCGTATCCATTCACTTCGTAGTTATTCTTAATCTGGTGCATCTTAATTTTGTTGACCGTTTCTGGTGTCACAATGTCTGTAACTTTAGAGTAACGTGCGTACGTTGCCTGCGTCGCGAGACCGGACACATTGAGACCCGGAGCTTCAACAAACACGATGGAATTAGTCGTTGTAGCCTCCACGTATGCATGGTCAATATATTTGGCAAACTCCTGCACGGCCGTTTGAAATCCCAGGGACTCAATACCTGGGATGTCGTTGAAGATTGTCTTGGCAATGCCTACGATATTTGTATCAATCCTATCATCTAGTGCAAGTTGCTTAGCACCTTTCATGGATTCGTTACCACAAATACAATAGAGTTTATCAAGATCACGGATATTCTTAACAGCCCTTTCCACATCAACCTTATCACACGAGACTCTGAGTACAGAACCCGGTCCTTCCCGAATTTTTTTAATGTCCAAATCTACACGCATTTTATTATTCACACCCCTGAAACCCTCATTTATGCCGATGACACGATTGTCGCGGGCACTCTCAAGACGAGTAAGAGTGTGGATAATATTGTTGACACCTGGACATACACCGCCAGCTGTAAGAATTCCAACCTTCATTTTATCTATTTATACCTGTTATTTTTAATTAAGTAAACTGTGAGAAGTGCACATGACACGAAACAAATGATATTTATATAATCCAAACTCTTTTTTATGTTATCATATCCAGGTTGAACCTGTTTATCTATACCTGACGGTTTAACTATCATATTTTCAATAAAATCCCAAATATACCACCAACCTTCACTTGCGTTTTCAGTTTTTTCAACCTTTTGATACGCCAAAGGTGTATTATGGGTATATTTAGAAACATGTCTATTCGTTTCAAAATCTGCATGTCCTAACATGAAATCGTGATCTATGGCATAATTCATATACTTATCGTTATAGATTGTAGCATGCGCGGTGAAGTTACACAGTATTAATTGATGTCGTCTGTTAGTTATGATGTCAATTGGAGATACAATTGGAAATATAGATCCAAAGTTGTAAACAGAAGGGTTGTTTTTCATCAAAAACATATTCAAATCATGATAAACTTCTGGATCTGTAATTCGTTCATCAAACTCACAATCATCTTCTAAAACGAGGATTCTTTTGTAACCTCTTTCAAGTGCATGTTTAAATATAGTTTTAACAGCATCTTCTAAATCAATGTTCGGTTTGTTTTCACGCAAAAACTTTTCACACTTTTTGTAACCATAATTGTATTGAAAAACAATTTTAGAAGTTGGCTCAGCTTTCGTAATGTGCTGATATATTTGGTGCTCCCTAGGAGAATCATGCATGATGAGGACATACGTACAGTCTACACTAGGATCTAAATTGCCGTTAGGAAGTTGGTAGTCTCTGTAATAGTAACAGCTGTCCATTATAATACATTTACATTTTTTTACCGATTAAAAATGTAATTAGAACAATACAAAGTACAAAAGATATTATGGCTAAATAGTCAGAAACTTTTTTTATATTATCGTAACCAGGTTGAACCTTTTTATCAATACCACTTGGTTCTATTAGAATAGATTTAGTTAGTTTATATAAAAATGGATAACTTTCTAATGCATTTTCTGTTCCCGTAAGTTTTTGGTACGCTAATGGAAACTTATACGTGAACTTGGAAACGTATTTATTCGTTTCCATATCAGATGCATCAAATAGAAATTTTCTATTACTGGAGGTTTTCATGAAATGTTCACTATACACAGTTGCGTGTGTATGAACATTCCAAATCAAACGTTGGTGTTTATTACCTAATACTACATCAGTAGGTGAAAGTAAAGGTGATGCACTACCAAAATTATACACATCCGGATTTTTCTCCATGAAAAAGGTATTCAAATCTTCAACAATCTCTGGATCCCTGATACGCTCATCAAACTCGCAGTCATCTTCTAAAACCAGGATTCTCTTGTATCCCCTATCAAGTGCGTGTTTAAATGCAGTCTTGTAAGCATCTTCTAGATCAATACTTGGCTTGTTCTCGCGCAATGTTTTGTCACACTTCTTATAACCAAAGTTATACTGAAAAATGACTTTGGAAGTTAGTTCAGCTTTCATGGTGTGCTGATATATTTGATGCTCCCTCGGAGAGTCGTGCATGATGAGGACATATGTACAGTCTATACTAGGATCTAAGTTACCCTTTGGAAGTCGGTAGTCTCTGTAGTAGTAACAGCTGTCCATTACAATATATGAGAAAATTACTCCTCAGGTTCAACAACTTTGAGTTCATACTTGTTTTCACCACCGTAGACAAGTTTCTTGTAGAGCTTCTTCATGAACTCGGGCATGTTGTTACCATTTGCGGTCACGTCAGAGATGCCTGGTAAAAAGCAAGACATACGTCTGTAAAATAGAGTGTTCTTGTCGGATACGTCTTTAGACGCATCACCAACCCGGTAATACTGTTTATTAAACTCCCCAATGTTTTCCAAATCATCTTTGTGAGTCACCTTCATCTGAATCCTCTTATTGTCATTCTTTGCATTGATAGCACCGGAGTGTATCAAGTTTGCATCAAATAAGATAGCTTGCCCAGGTTCACATCCAACACTCTTGATTGACTTTGTAATGTAAATCTTGTTTCTCTCTTTGTGAGACTTTGGGATCACATCTAGGCATGACTTCATCTCTTCCAAAAAGAAAATGATCGTATAGGAAGGGTGTTTCATTTTGGGGTTAAATACAGATCCATTTTCATCGCGATGACATGTAGACACGCTAGACTTTTCTATAGAGAAAATGTAATCAGAGAACACATAATCTTCGCCCAAAATTGTCTGAAGTTTCTTTAGGACTCCTGGGTGTTCGTGGATAAACTTTTTAGCCTCTAGATACTTCTTTGAGTCAACTAAACCTAATATGTAGTTTATCTCACTCTCGTTAAATGCATCAAAGACGTGAAACCCACTGTCAACTACCTCCTCTGTCTGAATAAAATGAACATGATTAGTTGCAGTCACGTACATAAAGACTATTAGTAAAATCAGTATCAATATGTATCTCATTTTACTTATAGTAATATTTTAAACATTCTCCATTCTATGAAGTTCATCTCTGGAACCATCATCACGACTCTTACGTCTTGCTGTGTTAAATGCACCTAACCATTTTTTAACACTAGTCTGTGAAGCAATTTGAGAGTTTGTTTCATCACTTACGATAATACTCAAACCATTACATACATCTGGTTTGTTAACGCGTTCTGGAAATTCTATATTGAAAGCTTGTATAGAAATTGATGGTATATCCGGTGCATCATCTAAAAGTCTATCATATTCCACCCTACATTTCTTGACAAAATCTATAACACATGTACGATCAGCTTCATCAAGTGAAAGTTCCATATCTATGTTTCTATAGTACTTGGAATACTGCACACACATTAGAGAATGTGCATCGGCCAACGTTGAACTCTGACTAAATTTACTTATGGAAGTAAGAATACCACCAAGAACGTTTAGGAATGCAAACATGTATTGAATGATCATGATTTTGTTCTTAGTATCCACAGATACATCCTCGTTTCCACTTGGGTTGAGAACCGCAAAACCACCAACACCTGTTATAGAGGCTATAATGATTGATGGGTATGCCAACCAGTCATTTTGTTTTTTGTAGTGTAAACGCGCGTGATTATGTAGCCACCTATATCCGGCAGCGCGTTCAGCCCAAGATTTGAGAAGCTTTTCTTGCTTCTCACACCAAGGATGAGTTTCCTTCTGGACTTCCATTATGTTAGACGGATACTTTTTTTGCACACTCTCGGGCAAGTTTATCAACCTCTTCATTTAGAGGATTTCCATTATGGGCTTTCACCCATTTAAATTGAACTTCCCTTAATTTACCCCGAAGTGTATCAATTTCAACCCAAAGCTCTTTGTTCTTAACATCACCACCTGATGAAGTCTTCCATTCATTCCTCTTCCATTTGTGAACCCACTGGGTGATACCCTGTTTCACATAGTTGCTATCTGTGTAAACACAGACTTCAAGGTATCCCCTTTTTAGACACTCTTCCAACGCTTTGACAATTGCAGTCATCTCCATCCGATTATTTGTTGTATTAGGCTGTCCAGCGCATAACTTAAAATCACTACTGACCACACCCCAACCACCAGGTCCAGGATTTCCCAAACAGCTCCCGTCAGTGTAAACATCGTAATACATATTTACTCAACACGAATAATTTCTAAGTGAATTATAAAATGAAAGGCATTGGACCTTTTTTAATGTTGATTTGTTTGTTGTGTCTCTGCTCTTCATCTGTAAGAGCAGCGGGTAGTATTCCAACCACTCCAATGGCTTCTATGACGAGTAGTTTTACACTTTTTACCACAATGATGGGTATGTTTACAGGTGGCTTAGGAAGGGGTCTGTTTTGATGGGTATTCTGAAGCCTTTTTAGGTTTTTTACAAATAGTATCACCACAGTGATCTCTGTTTTGATATACAGAATTTATAGAAGTAGCCAACTCGTTGCATGATTTTAAGTTCCATCTACCTAACATAGGTTTTTCCGTTTTCAATAGACTTTCCAAGAGTGTTTTGAAAATCATCGTCCTTATAGTAATGAAGGTTGTACTCTCTAAACCTCATACATTTGTCTCCAGGAAAAAGAGAATCAAACTACCTCGTAAAGTTGTCCACAAATTGAAAAAAGTGAGCCATCTATCCTATGTTAAACAATGGGAATATGCAGGTAAAATTGAGGATACCAAAGTGACGTATGTCACATCTAAGAGTCGTTCTTCAGTGAATTCTAAAGAGATTGAACAGATTTGGTACTCGGAAATAGGTTTTCACACACATCCAGGTTTGGGTGAAGAGTACGAAAGTATAACAGAAAATACACCAATCTATGTAACTCTTCCAAGTTCCCAAGATTTTGAAGCTTATATAAAAGGTTTTCCAGATATGCAGTGTAATATATTATGTGATGCACATGGTTACTACGTGATTGACATCATTAAATCAGCTGACTATAGTACTCTTCCACTACCCGAGGCAGTTGACAGATACATGTCACGGGTACGTAGTACACCATTCATGCGCATTAATGTATTCTCCGATGAGGGTCTAGAGTTCTTTCACACAACCTTAAAAAATTGGAAGAGACAAATTAATTCAGATATCCACAGAGACATGATGCATCAATTTGGAATTTCTATACGTTATTATGGATACGAAGACGAACCTCCCGTCATAACTGTTATTGAAGTTTAAATCATTTTTAAAAATTACGATTAATAATTTTTAAATATGAAATGTTATTATTTAATGCTAATTACTAAAATACTTCGTATGAGTATTTAGTTGGAGAAGGCGAGACCACCCATACCGGACTGGATGCGGAGGACGTTGTAGTTGACCGCGAACATGTGCATGGTGGTGGAGGCGGCAGCCGCAGGGATGGTGACAGCGACCTGGGCGTTGTCAATGCGGGAGAAGTTGCAGGTGCCAGTGGGCTGGTGCTCCTCAGGCTTGAGCGCGAAGGAGTAGGAGTACACACCGGGGTAGGGGCAGCCGGAGTGGTGGTTGTAGGCCTGCACCTGGTTGAAGTACTTACCCTTCTGGGCCTTGAAGCGGTCCTGGCCGTTGAGGATGAGCTTGAAGTCGGTGAGAGGACCAACCTGCTCCTCAGTGAACTTGGAGTCGGAGTGGTCAGGACCCGCGCGGACGAGGGGAACACCCGAGGCGAAGGTGGTGGGGACGAAGCAGTTGGCCGCGGTGGCAGCGAACGCATCGGAGTCAAGGACGATCTCGTTGGTGGCGGGCTCAGTGGTGAAGTTCCAAAGAGCGGTGGACGCGTTGGCGGTGGCAGGGTCGTTGAAGCACCACACGAGCTCCTTAACGGGGTGGTTGTAGGAGAGGCGCTTGTTGGAGGTCTGGCCCGCGGTCACGGTGTCAGAGCCAGTGTGCTGCACCTGCTCAATGAGGTACTCGTGACCCTTCTGGGCGAAGCGGCGGCGCTCCTCGGTGTCAAGGTAGACGTAGTTGGCCCAGACCTTGAAGACGTTCTTGTTGAGGTAGGTCTCCATGTTGGACGCGAGGTCGAAATCAATGCGGACCTCGTGGTACTGGAGGGCAATGAGGGGGAGGTAGAGACCAGGGTTGCGGTTGAAGAAGAAGATGAGGGGAAGGTAGACAGTCTTGCCGTCAAGACCAGTGGTCATCTTACCCCAGTTAGCCTTCTTGGACTCATCCAAGTAAAGCTCGGAGTACAAACGCCACCAGCGCTGGTAGTGCTTGTCAATGCGCTGACCACCGATGGAAAGCTCCGCGGAGGCGATGGCGCGCTCGGCGACCCAGCAGGAATCGGCACCGAGAGTGAAAGTGTTGGACGAAGCCGCGTCGGACTCGAGCTCGAGGTACATGTCACCGACGAGATCACCGTTGCGGGCAACAGTCACGGAGACGCGACCGGAGTTGGCGGCAGTACCGTTGACGGTCTGCTCGATGTTCTCCATCGCGAAGTTAGTGTGGCGCTTGTAAACCGCCTGGAAGAAAGTAACCTTAGGGTTACCAGTGAGGTACACATCTTGGGCACCGTAAGCGACGAGTTGCATAAGACCACCGGCCATTGTGAGAGTTTTTGTACTATAAGCAGAGAAAAAAATTTTGGGTGGAGAACACGCGGTATTTTTGATTTTGAAATTTCTCAGTCTAGATTAAAAATGTCGTCACGTCCTGAAGAGGAAGAACCAATTGAGGAAGTTGAGGAGGGTGAGATTGTCTCAGAGGAGGAAGAGGATGAGGAGATTGAACTGACAGACGAGGAAGACTATGATATCAACGACGATGATGAGGAGGACACCATGGACCTCGCGGGTCTCATGACCTCCCTTCTGGCCACCCCCGATGGGGACACAATCTGCTCGGCTCTCGTTAACCTCTGTTACCAATTGGAAACCCAAAACAAGATCTTAATTAAAATGCTTTCGAAGATGCAACCCCCAAAATCGGCTTAGAAAGAAAAATCGTAGTGTAATAAATTAGAATGGAGCATACCCATTTCATTGATAAGGATCCAAATAAATATGAAGCCTTGGTTGAGCTTCAAAAAGAACACATCCAGTCAATGAAAGAAGAACAGGTTTACGACATCATCGACAAATTTGAACAGGCGTGGTATCTAAAATCTAACGACTTTAGAAATGCTCGTGAGCTGGGCTACCGTCAGTTTGTACATTCCGACAACTTTGATGAACATGGCAACCCCAATCCGAGTCAAATTGACATCCTGGCTATTAAGGGTATCCGTGACAAGCAGAGAACCTTCCTGATTAACCTGAAGAACCACACCCGAGACTTGAAGATTCACAAGAAGGAGCCTAATGATGATGGTATGACTGTCGTGCGACGAATTAACAATGTCCTGAAGCAGTTGAGTGATGGGTACGATAACATTCGTCGTCACTACACCTCTTTTGAACGTGTGGATAATCCCACAGCTCTCCCACAGTTTAGTAGCAACGGTGATCCCTCTACAATGGATGAGGAAGAGGTTGAAAACTCTACTCCATTTCAAAAGTGTCTCCTCTACTCTCTGGATCAGACGTACAAAGCTGGATACAGGCGTTACAAGGGACAGTGCTGCGAAGAGATTCGGACTATTGAGGGACACAGAACCCGTGCATGGCAACCCAAGTTTACGATTGAGCAGTTTGTGTATTCTCTCTCCCAAAAGGATGATGACTTTGCTATGTGGAAGAACTTCACGAGCCGTGGTAATGTCTACAGGGATGTTGTTGATAACATGAGCAAGTGTGTGGATGCCCAGTTCCCAGAAATTACGAAGCGCCGACACGTTTGGAGCTTCAGGAACGGTGTCTTTGTGGGTAAGGAGTGGCTTCCTGATCAGGGAATGTACGATTGCCGATTTTACCCTTACGAGAGTCACGAGTTCAGGTGCCTGGATCCAACTATCATCGCCTGCAAGTACTTTGATCAGCAGTTTGATGACTTTTCCCACATTGAAAAGTGGCAAGACATCCCAACTCCGTGGTTTGATTCCGTCTTGGAATACCAAAACTTTCACAAGGATGTCTGTGACTGGGCCTACGTTATGGGTGGACGACTCTGCTTCGATGTGGGCGAGTTGGATGCATGGCAGGTGATTCCTTTCTTCAAGGGTATTGCGCGTTCGGGTAAGTCTACCCTAATTACTAAGGTTTTCAAGAAGTTCTACGAAAATGAAGATGTTGGTACCCTTTCCAATAACATTGAGAAGAAGTTCGGCCTCTCCGCCATTAAGGACGCTTTCATGTTTATTGCCCCCGAGGTGAAGGGTGATCTTGCCCTTGAACAGGCGGAGTTTCAGTCTATGGTGTCTGGTGAGGATGTCTCTGTGGCTGTCAAGAATAAGACTGCGGTATCCATTGAGTGGAAGGTCCCAGGTGTGTTGGGTGGTAACGAAGTTCCAAACTGGAAGGATAACTCCGGATCCGTTCTCCGACGTATTCTCGCGTGGAACTTCTCCAAGCAGGTTAGGGAAGCGGATCCTCAACTTGATGAGAAGTTGAATAGGGAGCTTCCTATTATTCTTCTCAAATGTGTGAGAGCCTACTTGGACTATTCTAATAGGTACAGGGACAAGGATATTTGGAATGTGGTACCGGAGTACTTCAAGAAGATTCAGAAGCAGGTTGCGATGGTGGCGAGCTCACTCCACAACTTCATGGAGAGTACCCTCATCGAGTATGGCAAGGATCTCTTCGTTCCACAGAAGCTCTTCGTACAGGTATTCAATCAGCACTGTCAGGCAAACAACTTGGGCAGACACAAGTTTACTCAAGACTTCTATGCTGGGCCTTTCAGTTCTAGGGAGATTGAAGTCAGGGAGGAAGTGGTGACCTACAAAGGACGCACATACCCTATTCAGCCCGTGATCTATGGTCTAGATGTGGTGGATGAGAGTTTGGGATTCACAGATGACTACTAAAAAAAAATACTGCTAAATAGTAATAATGAGCCAACAGCTCAAAGAGTTTGTGAAGCAGTCGGGGGTGGAAGTCAGTCCATCATCCGTTTCCACAACTGCGTCAAACAACAACCTCGCTAGAGAGATCGAAGCTAATATGTTAAAAAGACAGGAAGTCCCAGCTCGTCTAGAGAGAAATATGATAAGTAACTCTAACTATGGAGAGTTTGCTGAGTTTTTGAACAGTAACAATAACAACAACTTTAACTTCAACAAACTTCCAAATGAAAACAGACAAATGATTACAAATGTTCTCGCTGGAATTGAAACTCCTAAAAACTTGGAGCTCACATTCAGTAAATTGAACCCGGGTATGTTCAATGCCACTGTAAACAAAGAGTTTCCACAACAAGGTAACCTTGTTGACCTAAAGAAAATCCTCGTGAAAGTTCCTCAACCAAGAACCTCTATCGGTGAGGGTCTTTATGTAGACACGACGGAAATCATTGGTAGGTATGGTGCTATGCAAGAGGGTTTCTCCCACACCCGTGAGTATGGAAAGCGTGGTAACATCAACAGGAGTTTCTTTACCGTGCAGATAAAGGTTACTGTCAGCAATGGGGTGGAGTCTAAGGGTGCCACTGTGAACATTTACAAGAATGGTAAGATTCGTTTCTCTGGTGGCTTTGTCGGCACGAACATCGCGAATCAACCAGAGCTCATTCGTAGATTCATAGTAAACACATACACTGAGAAGCAGGCATACTTGTATAACCCATTTGAGTACAATAATCTCAGTGGACAATTTAGAATCAACGGTAACTTTAAAGCCTTCTCTTCCGTCGCTAGCAAGGAAAGAATGTATACTTCGTCGGGTGTTACTAAAATGAGCTTCGAACCGGAGCTTTCCCCCTTTATGTATGTCAACTACAAGGGTCACAAGTATAACTTTGCTCAAAGTGGAAACGTTCAAATCGCTGGTGCTGTGAGTCCTGCGGATATGCTCGTCGCCTACAACGACGCGATAGATCTCATTAAGATTATGAAGACAAACGGAGACGTTGAGGTTACTGGTGAATTTCCCAAGCAACTTATTAAGGGTGCTCGTACCCCAAAGAAGAGGGGTCCTAAGAAGAAGACGGGTCCCCGTGTTGCTAAGATGGCACCAAAAAAGAAGCGCAACGCCGTTTTCAACATTCAGATTAACGGTGTCCAATGTATGCGTTTCTCCAAACCAGAACTTGTGGATTTCGCGAAGAAATTGGGTGTTGTTGGTATTACCCAAACCACTAAGAAGGAGGATATATGCAAAAAGATTAACGGAGTTCTAAACAGGAATACCACAACTTTTAGGAATACAAACAAGAACAAAAATGTCAAGCTTTCAGGTTCCAACAAGAACTTCAAGGTTGGAAAGTCCAAGTGCATGAACTATGATAAGACTGAACTTCTCAGAGTTGCCAAGATTCTGAAAATTAAACTAGATGAAAAGGAAACCAAGCTCACTCTCTGTAAAAAGATTGAGAAGGCACGTAATGCTATGATTGCCCCCAAACCAAAGCCAAAGACTCCACCCGCGAAGAAGGTTGTGAGACAACAAAAGGCTCAAGAGAAGAAGGTGGTCAGAACTGAACAGGTGATGAAGAAGAGAGGTTTAGATGACAATTCTATCCGAAAGGATATTATCAAGCTTTACGGTAAGAGGTGGATGGATCGTTACAAGAATGTCATGCCCTCCCTCAACAACGATGTCCGTGAAATGACTATTCGTCTAGGTAAGATGTCTGGTGGTAACAAGATGGGTATCCCCTTCAAGAAGAATGTGGATGACGTGAAGAAGGCCCTGGTGGACAAATGGAAGAGGGAACGTGGGCGTAACCTTGAGAAAAAGTACATAATGAATTCGCTCAACGTCTCCGGTATACCACGTAACATGGTTAACACGTACAAGGCGAGGGCTACAAATTACATTATGATCCACAGTCCCACAAAGACACAGTTAGAGAAGTACAAGAAGACCTGGCTGAACAACGCCAAGAATACAAAGAATGCTACACCCAAAGCGGTCCCTAGAGTAAAAGCTAAGAGAGAAACGTTGTAAACTTAAGGAATAAGTCACATATAATTGTATAATGCAATCAATCGGTGAACAATTGACTGAGCGTCTTGAGATTGGACTCAAGAGATATGGTCATGGTGTGATTGTTGATTCTGACACGAGAGAGTGGGGTACACCTGAAAACTCCTGGATTAACATGGCGGTTGAGGAATTTTTAGATGGAATCATCTATGTCGTGGCAGATTATATTAGAAAGGGTAGAGAGAGTGAAGCGGGTATGTCCGAACTTGAAAAAAGGTACGGTCCCCGCGAAGCTGATGATAATCGACTCATCATGTTCATTACAAAAAAATACAATGATATGGAGAGCCCTAAACATAAGATGCTCCTATGGAATCTATTTAACATGTTACTCTCGTGTTCACGATTTTAAGGGGTTCCGCGATTTGCTTGAGGTGTACGGTGTGGTAGGCAAAGTTGTATTTGGGGAACATATCTTTAATCATATTTGACAACGTCGTAGCTTCAACTATGTTGGGGAGTCCCGAGCACACAGACATCTTCTCAATTTGGAGGAGACGGTCTTCCATCAACACAAATCTTTTGAGTCCATCTTCATTCATTCCATCTCCACTCATCTTGAGATACATATCTCTGGAAGCTCCATGGCTTAAATGAAAATGCTTAGAACCCAAAACCTCTTCACCTTTATTTCTCGTATCAAACATCAAGATTAGTGCCAGTATACCTAAGATAATGTATATCATTTACTTGTTACATAGAAAATATTAAGAAGCACTGGCGGTTATTGTTGTACTAGTTGGTATCCATGTAAGTTTTGGAGTTTCTTGTGCAGCTTGAGATACCGAAACAAAATCAGACTCAATGGGATCACTCATATCAGCACTCTTAGATATTTGAATCTTTACACCTTGTGTTCTTCTCCAAGAGCCACCGTCATCACTTCTATTGTAAACTTCAATCTTATCAATAGGATATTCTTGACCTAAATCTATTTGAAACCATTCAATTTCGGCCGTTTCGGTATGAGCCATAGTTGTCATATCTCCGTCAACTAAACTCATAGGTCCAAGATAATCAAGGTTTGAGTGAATTGAACTAGCTGTAGTTGTTTTGTTTAGTGCAACATTAGTACCATTGGAAATTACCTTAACTTCCATTAAATTTAGGTGATGGTTACTAATCCACTCTATACCAGCAGCCTCGTGTTGGGCTTTATCTCTGAGAATTTTAACATAGCGCGCACTTTTCTTTTCTGGAGCAGTGGGTCCAGTGGGTCCAGTGGGTCCAGTGGGTCCAATGGAACTTTCATCCGGAAAAAATGCGGGATATGCGATTGAAGCCATTGAAGATGAACAACAACACAACATTAAAACTCCACCTAAAATAAAAATCGTCTCTTGACTCATTTACTTATTACATAGGAATTAATTTGGAAAGATCATTAACTTTGTGGATGATGTTGAAGAACTCATCGCGAGAAGAGACCCTCGTTGGATCAACAATCTCAAACTCAATTTGATAGGAGCACTCCTCTTCAGAGTCCATGTCGGCGTTGTCACCTGATGAGATGGTCATATCAATACTGAGATTCTTGCGTACGAAGGAGTGTCGGGTCTTTGTCCTCTTCCGGTCCATCTCATATTCACCCCAAGTTGGGATTTCCCGGGAGACGCTGAAACGCATGTCGGTGGGAGTACCAGAAAAGTCCTCCTTGATGACATTAATCTTTTGAATCATCTTTTGTTCACCAGTGTCTTGGTTAGAAGTGATACGAATGGAGTCTTTGTCGTTGTAAAAGATGTCGGAGACAGAAGATTCAGTCTTTTCCCAGTTGGGATACTTCTCGAGACCTCTGAGTACCCTCTCGAACGTTTCTTTACCCACATTGGTGTCAAAAAAGGAGCCGTTGTACTTTCCTAGACGCAGTTCTACTTCAATGTGTTCTTCATCCTTGTAGGAATCAAACACAGGAAGCACCTTTTCAACAATAGCTTGGATGTCGTGCATGTTTTCTTACTTTTATGTTTCGCGTCATTCTCTTAAGTGTTTTTTGTACAAATATTGTAATGAGAGGTTTTTTAAACCTTGGAAATACGTGTTACTTCAACACAGCCCTTCAATGTCTCCTTCATATCCCGGTTTTGACGAATTACCTGATCAAGCACCCATACGAAGGTGAGTGTGAATTTACACAAATGTATCGTGACCTTGTGATTGTATATTGGACGAAGGGTGAAGAACGCATCAATATTGATGCACTCTTAAAACTTTTTCAGAAAGAGTTTCCAAGGTTCAAGTCAGATGAACAACATGATGTTCAAGAAGCCATATTGTGTATCATAGACATTTTGGAGAGGGAGGTGCCAAAAATCAAACAGTGGTTCTACGGTAAAAAGATGCAAGAAACGATTTGGCCAGGTGGTAAGTCAACAAATGAAGAGGACTTTAGCGTTCATTTGATCACATCCAATGGTACTGACATGGAAGAAATGTTGAAAAAAAGTACTGACTGGGATGTCATTGAAAATTTTGAAGATACTGAGGGTAAAGTTCACCACGTTGCGACAACCCGAAAGTTATTTTCAAAACTTCCACAAATCCTAATGATTTCTTTCGATAGGAAGAGTCACATCAGAATTATTGAGAATATACTCATGGATAAATATGAATATAACCTCATAGCAAGTGCTGTTCACGTAGGATTTCAAAACGATGGTCATTATGTCGGATTTGTAAAGAGACGAAATAAATGGTACTTTGCAAACGATGATCATATTACACAACAAGAACTACCCGAAGAGGCTGGTCACTATTTTATGGTCTACAATCTAAAAACTCTTTCATCTGAATGTCCTCCTTAATGTTCACGATAGTCCTATAGAAGGTGCGACGGTTATTGGGATGTGTTTTGTCCTTTCTCCTCTTTAGGGGTTTCCACCACATCGGAGACTCCCATGTCACATATCTACATTCAACAATAGCTCCATCCTCAAACCATGGTTCATCCGAAATCCTGTTGAGGGGAATCTCACTCTCAAAATAGAGCTTTCCCTTCTCCTGTACATAGAGTCTCCAAGCTAGGGGTCCAGGTTTACATCCAGGTGTTTCTCGTGTAGGTTCTCTCTTCATGAGAAAGTCCACTGTATTCTTCTCCAAGGGCTTCCATTTAAACATTGTCTCGTGGGTTCCGAGACGAATTGGTTCATACACGGGTGTAAATACGAGACCATCAATCTTCTGTTGAACAGTTGGGAGATATTCATCCATGAAGACCCCAAAGTCTTTCATCATGTGAAACGTTTTCATCTTTAGCCGATATTTGTCCGACTTCATATAGATAATAAATTTCATCATCTCCTCGGCAGCCGCGAGTCTTTCGTCCAAGTTTTGATGGGCTACGAGAACTCCATTAACCAATACTGAATCGTAAACCATGAGTGTGTTGTCATACAACTCTCCATCCAGGATTGTTCCCTCATACGCCTTTTTATTGAGATTGATCTTGACTTCAATCATATTAAAAGCCCGGTTGACAAAGAAACACTTTGGTTTACCCTCGTACATGAGAGCGACCATCATGTGTCTCTCACCGTCGGTCTTTTCACAGACGACATATTCCGCACTCCTCAGAACTGGAAAGTGCTTTCGCTCAATTGAAATGGGTTGTGGACCCGGAAAATAATCCTTGCTTCCCCAAACATGATGAATGAAACTTACAACATGTTCGCGAAGTGGTGACGACATACTTTTTATAACGATTTAAACTTTAATTACTTTTAACTCCCGCGGCGCTCAAGATGTTACTTACACATTCATGTGCATACGTCATGGTCAACTTAGCTGGTGTAAATGCAAATATTTTGACACCCTGTTCCATCATATTGTCAAACATATTAGAAGCTGTAAACTTTTTGCACTTCTTGAGGGTATTATTGGAGAACATGACCCATGCACGAGCTTCAGTCTTCTTAACTTTGTAAATACCCTTAGAAGCAGCTGCTCCAACTTCTGTGTCAAAATTGAGACCCATCTGTGACACAGGTTCTTTAGAACCCTCCTTCACTTTGTGTCTGAAGAGGCCCCAATCAATACCATCCTTTACACCTGGAAACACGAGAACTCCCATACCGGGATGGGGTTTGAAAAGTTCTTTTATAGAGTTCTCATCAACGTTGATTCCGAAATCAATGAAGAAGAGTCGGTCACATCGTGGGAGACACTTCTTAATCATATTAACCTTCTCAAATGGATCGTCATTCACATATAGAATTTCGTTTTGAGTACCTTGTTGAATGCAGTGAATATTCATTTTCAAAATCGTGTGGAGTGTTTTGACCGAACATGATTTTGAACGAGTAACAATAAGTGTACAAAACTTCATATTACAAATAATTTGTGTCTAAGCCTTAAGCCTATCATCTAGACAACCACTGAATGGTAGATTTCCAACATGACCAAGGGTTGTGTTTATATCCGCATAGATCTTACCGTCACATTGCTGCCAGCGTCGGCAGAATGCATAGTCTTCGGAGAGGTACCTCTTTGATTGGGGATCAATCATGCAGTCAAAGCATGCATGGTAGTCATCAAAGTCTCGGTTCTGGTGATCATTTTTGCACCATAGTTCGGGGAACTTATCCTCCAATTTCTTGAAGACTTCCCTCTTAATGCACATGAATCCGGTAGGACCGTCAAGGATTGGAATAAAACCATTCTCAACTTGGATTCGCTGCGCGCCAAAGTTTACGACTAGGCTAGAAGAAAGCATAGCCATATTGCGGTCGTCACCTTCTCTCACAGCTTTAGCAGCTTGATCCCACATCACAACCTTCTTTGGGTAGCATGCGACACTAATATCATGACCGGAACGAATAAGACGAACGACAGATTCTGGATCAAAATCTACATCAGCATCAATAAACATGAAGTAGTCACAATCCGTTTTCTGCATGAAGCGACCCACAGCTACGTTACGAGCGCGGTGTACGAGAGATTCATTTTCAGTGGTGTCAAGAAAAAGTTGAATTCCTTCCTTTACAAGTAGCAGTTGAAGCTTGATAATACTAGACATATACTTCTCTAAACAAAGGCCACCATAGCATGGTGTAGAAAGGAACAACTTCATTTACTATGAAAGACCTTTAACCTCTAAGTGTTTTTTGATAATATTTTCAATCTTGTTCAATGTCGGTACAGACACAGAACATTTCTCACACACTTGCGCCTTAGTCACACCCGGGTTGAGGACAATATAGATAATCGCCGATGCGATACTATTCGGTGTCTTACTCATCAACTCCACACAATCATCTGTAGCATTACACATTTTGTTACACCTCAATCTCTGATCCCTCGTGATCTCAAAAGAGTTGAGAAGCCGTTGCATCACATCATGGGATTTCGTGACGTAGTTCTTCTCCGTGATACCCATGATGGTATCCTTAAATATTTGGGTTGTTCGGCTAATATCCTTGGATTGTATTCCAAACATATCGGCAATCTCCTTAGTTGTTCTAGAAACTTGGGCGAGGCGACACGCGTATAAAACGCAGTTTGCTTTGATCCCAAGTCTCACGGCACCTCTAGTCAACTTCTCATTGTTGAACTTTCTGTACATCATTTTAGCATCTTTGAGAACAGTTTCTGGTAAAGTATGACAGGCTTCATCTATATCACGGTAGGCGTGAAACAGAGATCTGTCTTTGTGATTCATTGACATGTGAAAGTTTATTTTTGCCATCCTCTTGTTTTCATAGGTTGAAGAACGTTGGGTTGAAATAATCGTACCCTTTCCCCAATTTTGTGAGAACAATTCAGGATTCGCGTTAGGATTTCCACACCGTGACGGATCGTTGACGCGACCATCATCCGTAACACCACTCGTCCATTCCGGTGTATCATCAACAAAGTTGTCCTCAACAAGGCCACACTCCGAACAGGTTGGAAGACCTTCGGGTGAAATAATCTTCACTCCCGAACACTCTCGGCAAAAATTTCTATTCACTGGCTTTTCTTCGTGTTTTTTTGGTAATAATTGGTCTAGTTCAGACCAGATAGCTGCCAGCATCTTGGTATAAATGAAGGCTATCTTTTTTTAGTTTTTAGAATTACGCGCCGAAACTTAGGTTATCCGCGTGCAATTTAGCCATTGCTTCAATGGCATCAACCTTTTCTTTAAAACTTCTTGCTCCTGGAGAAGTTGGCTTCCATTCATTCCACTCTTTGTCAATTGAGGCGTGATTAGCGGGTGGTATGACCTGTCCGTCAATCTCATCATCAGGAACAATGAAGTCCTCCATCTCGGAATCCGTCTCTTCGTCGTATATATCAGAATCAGAGTCTTCAATGTCAATCTCAGCCAAATAGGCAAACATTCCCTTACCGAGAGACTTCATCTCTAAATCTTCAAAAGTTGTTCCACTTGGGTAGTGTTCCATCACACTCTCATATGGTGCGGGATTCAGGTCTCCACCCTCCAGTTGATAGACGCACGCGGACTTATATATGAATTCGGTGGGGTTCAGATACTTCACACCAAGGGTCAGGCCGGTATTCATTCCAACGACAGCAAACATTTCATCTTCGAGGTCATCTTCGTTTACTAATAGTTTCACTATATCATCTTGATTTATCTCTGAGGGCACAATCATGCTTAGAGTTTTCAGGCAAAAAATTATCAAGGATAATATCACAGATGAAAGTTATTATTTATTCGAAGGAAGGATGTGAATACTGCGACCACGCCAAAACCTTATGTGAGTCGGAAGGTCTCGAACATGAGAAAATCATGGTGGACAAAGAGGAACTCAAAAAGTTGTGTGGTAGTGGGGTAACAACCTACCCTCAAATATTTATTGACGGACATCACATCGGAACATACTTTGATTTTCAAGACTACATAGAAGATGAATACGAACCAATTCTCGCTCCTACCCTAAACAGATTCACGGTCTTTCCCCTGAAGTATCCAGAACTTTGGGAACTCTACAAGAAAGCCCAAATGTCCAACTGGACTGCTGAGGAAGTGGATCTTTCTAAGGATATGGACGATTGGAAAACACTCAATGATAATGAACAGAAGTTTATAAAGTATATCCTGGCATTCTTTGCTGGATCCGATGGAATTGTTTTTGAAAACATCAATAACAATTTTGCTGATGAGGTGCAAATCTCAGAGGCTCGCTCATTCTATGCGTATCAGTGCCATAACGAGATGGTACACGGTGAAACCTATTCCAAGTTGATTGACAAATACATTAAGGATGGTGCTGAGAAGAAGCAACTCTTTGAAGCCATTCAAACAGTGCCTTGCATTGAGAAGAAGGCGAAGTGGGCCATGAAATGGTTTGACAAGTCTCGTTCTTTTGCTGAGCGCCTCTTTGCGTTTGCGTGTGTTGAGGGTATTTTCTTCAGTGGTTCGTTCTGTGCGATCTACTGGTTGAAGAAGAGGGGTCTCATGCCTGGTCTGTGCTTCTCCAATGAACTCATCTCTCGTGATGAGGGTCTCCACCAAGAGTTTGCCGTGGAACTTTTCAAGCTCATGAGAAATAAACCAAAAACAGAGACTATCCACTCCATCGTGAAGGAGGCGGTTGAGATTGAGAAGGGATTCATCCTAGATGCTCTCCCGTGCGCTCTCATCGGTATGAACTCTGAGAAGATGTCTGAATATATTGAGTACGTTTCGGACCGCCTTCTCAAACAGATTGGCCAGCCACCAATTTGGAACTCCAAGAATCCATTTGACTTCATGGAGAATATCAGTCTTGACGGTAAGACGAACTTCTTTGAGAAGAGGGTGGGTGACTATGGAAAGATGGATGACACCTCTGACGAGATTGGGTTTGATGAAGACTTTTAATTTTTTAACAATTCCAAAGCTTTTAACTGAAAGATATCACACTTGGCATTAATTAATAACGGAACCCATGTGACATCTTTTATGATAGCTTCATCTTGTGAAACAGTTTCAAACATTTTGTTGTAGAACCTCGCATATACCAAAGGATTGTTGAGTAACGGGAGTTTGGGATACAGCATACACCACGACATCTTGGTTGTATTGTCGTCCATTGGTAGGAGAGTACTGAATGTTATAAACTCATAGGGGTCCCTAAGTTTGATCCTAATTATAGACGTGCACGGGGCTACAAAACGACTGTGTATCTTTGAACCTTTTTTGGGTTGCATGTGCTCAGTAAACTTTGAAGATGCTTTGGGTTGAACCGTCGCAAAACAGTCAACATAGTCTTCAAAGGATTCAATTTTTGTATTCTGTACAACACCATTATCTTCATCTGCAAAATTGTGAACATAATTTATGTGTGAAATATCTGTAGCATTGAGGATCCAATCATAAATATTACCTTTGAGTTCTTTTGAACCATATACCTTTACCCAATCTGGGTCAAACAGTTCGTCACAATATTTAGTTGGGAGGTTCTCTTTCGTTTCAGATGCCCATATAAAACCTCCGTCTTCCACGACTGGGTATGAATTGATGTTCGCTTTACATGGTAAACTATTCATTGATGGGACGTTTACGAGAGTACCGTTTCCATCATACTCCCATCCATGGTAGGGGCATTGAATTGTAGCATCTTTTACTTTTCCGTTACAGAGACTGGCACCTCTATGAGGACACACCGCGTCAACCATAGAGACCTTTCCATCCTTAGTTTTGAAGAGTGCATGTTCTTTACCCTTTATTTTGATCTTATCCACAGCGAGACCATGAGTAATTCCTATACCGTACATTAAATTACATCTGTAGAAATAATTTACAAGAAATGATGTAACTTTTTGTAAATTATATGAGTATTTATTTGAATATTTACATAGACACTGGTTGACCCAAGTCCATAGAACCGAGCTGAAGTCCAGTGTCAACGAATGGTTCTTCCATCATACCAGGCTTCATGACAACATCGACTTGCTTGGTAGGGGGAACAACTTTCTTTTCCTCCTTCTTCACCTTGTCTTTAATTTGGGGAAGCTTTGGCATATCCTTCTTGACGTTCATCATGGCCCAAACAACTAGGATGAACACAACGGAATGCACGAGGAGGCCCATGGTAGAGGGGCAACCCGTGGGGGTCGCAATACCTGGACCAAGGACTCGCCTGACGAGTCGGAAAGTTTCGGGGTTAGCGATCACGAAGAAGGTGAGACCAGAGATCACCGAGGTGATAAACTTCTCTTCCTGCTTCTTACCATTACAGCCACAGCCACAATCTTTAAAGAGACCCATGATTATATTTAATTTAGACCAACAAAAAAATGTTACCTGATATTATATAATGAAACCTGAAGAGATCGCTGTACTAGTTTTACTTATGTGTTGTTGTTGTTCTTCTTCAGTGGGTGCATTCTTTATGATACCAGGTGAAGGTGACACTGGACCCACTGGACCCACTGGACCCACTGGACCCACCACCCCTATTACCTATGTAGAGGCTGACACCGTCAAGCTTACACGCACCAACGGTCCTCTCATGATTGCCGAAGTCATGATATATGATAGTGATGATAAACTCATCAGTCATGATGGAAGTGCGACTGTCACTTCAAGTGCAACCCATCCAAATTGGGGTGGGGTTGAACGACTCACAGACAAGGTAGCGGTTTATCCATTCCACAGCCTGGACAGTGATCAAAATACGTTTGCTCAGTTTAAGTTTAGTACCGTGAGAAAAATTAAGCGTATCCAGGTCGTACCTCGTATTGACGCTAGAGGTCCTGAAATAGGTGATGTGACCATCGGAGTTCTTAATGGTACCACAAGTGTAGCGACAGGTGACATTCCAGAATGGGATACTAACTCTTCTTATGTCATAGAGTTTGCACCCAAAACTGGCACATTCACAACCACCGATGTTAATTTGGAAGCTGTAAAAACTTTAATTACCACTTTATAATAAGTATTGTACTTGTGGGTACATGGGTTAAATGGACTTAAAGTCAACCCACCTAATAGATGTATAATACAAACTACACAATGTCGCTCACTATCCAACGATCCTCCGATTTCTCTGCCAAGTCTGTTGGCTTTTCGAAACTTCGTAAGAACAAGAATGGCGGTAAGACCGTCTACCTCAACGCCGGCGACAACAAAAAGCTCTACGTTCAGCTCCCCTTCCTCCGCTCTCCTTATGGCCTGAGTGCTTTCACTGATGAGGGTACTGGACGCACCACCTACTCCCTTGATCTCTCCTTTGACCCCGACAATACCGAGGCCATGGATCTCCACGACAAGCTCAAGGAGCTTGATGAGATCATCGTGAACACTGTTGCTGAGAACTCTAAGGAGTGGCTTGGCAAGGAGTTCAATGTCGCGGTGCTTCGCGAGGCTCTCTACAAGCCCATGGTCCGACCTGGTAAGGAGCCTTACCCCTCTACCCTAAAGCTCAAGATTGCCACTAAGCCCGATGGTTCCTTCGTCCCCGAGGCTTACAATTTCCGCAAGGAGCCAGTCTCTCTAGACACTATTGAGAAGGGTCAGAAGTGCATGGCCATTGTTGACATTAGTTCCATTTGGTTCATTGACAATAAGTTTGGTGTGACTATCCGCCTTCAGCAGACTCTCCTTGAGCAGTCTACCAAGCTCCCATCCTTTGCCTTCCAGGGTGTTGATCTCCCGGAGACTGACGATGCTGAGGAGGATGTTGAGGTTGACGAGGAGGAAGATGTCGTTGACGAGGAGTAAATAAATAAAAACTAAAAACAATATGATACAATTATCATGATTCGGACACTGTGCCCGAGCTGGTCTAAGGGGTGGCACTCAAGTTGCCATGGTCAATGATCTCGTGGGTTCGAATCCCATCGGTGTCATAAGTAACTTACTAACCTAAGTTAGTTATGACGATCGCAAATACAAAACAAAAATGTCTATTCTAGATATTATAAAGAAAGCTGACTTTGATTCTCTCAGATCACGGGAGTATGAACTACTTGAACATATTAACACCATGATGAGAGAATACTATGAAGAACCCGAAAACTTTCTAACATACTGGATGGCAATTCATGATAACATGGATTTTGGTCTAGCTATGTTTGAACTTTTCATGAACACGTGTAATACTGCTTTACATTCCTCTAAACAGAATCAAGTTATGAAAGTATTTGCTTATCCCACTATGTGTGGTGCCGTTTGTAGACAAAATATTGGTATTTTGGAACATGTCAAGTGTTACGTGGATCAAGATACAATTTTACAAGAAATTGAAAGTGAGTTTGGTATTGAGGATAACGAAGTTTATAGATGGTATCAGGATAATTTTTAATTACATATAGTAGATGCTTGCACTTATACTTATCACGTGTGCGATTTTATTATTAATCTGGTTTAAATTTCACAAGAAAGTTGACGAAGGTGATTGGGAACATGAAACCACTGTCGTCAAGGGGAATGGGAAGTTTAGAGAGATTGATTGGAGAACCGCCAACCTTAAGACACCCCCACCTAACGTAAAACAACCCGGACTCTATGGGTGTATGTCAAATTATGGTAGGGCTACGTTGTTTAAGCACACGAATGGATTTGCCGAAGTTCACATTCACAATTTCAATAAAGATATTTATGATGAAACTATTAAGTTGAAACATTTTGAGAAACATGATTTTCCAATTGAAATTATAGATCGTACTTGAAAACTTTTCTCAGAATGTAATAAGTATGGTCAAGTTGTCTACGATTGTCAACATTGCCAATAATGCCAAGACAAATGAACAGCGTAACGCGGTTGGCACGGAACTCAAAAAATTATTAAGAGGTGCTAAAGGTTGTGATCCAAAATCTCAGATGTATGCTCCTCGTATGAATAGTCTAACCATGATTGAGAAGGGTCGTCTTTTGAAGCTTGGACAGGGACAATATGGTGCAGTTTACTACGGATGTCTTGACGATAAATGTAAGACCAAAGTTGCCATAAAGTTCACAACTGAACCCAGTGCCAAGATGGAATACCGCATCGCTGAGAAGTTGAAGGGTATGGGTGTTCCTCGTATGTACCATTTCAAGACATGTGATAAACGAGACGTTTTATACTTTGAGTACATTGATGGTGTACCTTTGGAGAAGTGGATAAGAAGTAATCCAGGTATTTCCGAATACAAGTCTGTCATTCGTCAAGTTATTTCCAACTTGTACAAGATTCACCAAAAGTATCCCGAGTTTAGACATCACGATCTTCATTGGAATAATGTTATGATCACGAAGAATGGTAAACCAATCATGATTGATTTTGGTTTGGCGGTGATGAAAGGTATCAAGAATCCAGATGTAAATGCTGGTGACTTCTTAACGTCGGGTATTTCTAGAAAGTCTCATCCAATATATGACGCACATTATTTCCTCAATATTGTTCAGACTTACACTCATAGTAAAATAATACGAGAATTTATTAGGGATTTATTCAAGTATCCAAATGATTATCTCGTGAGAAATAGTTCTTATGTCTCAGATATGCGACTTCGTCTTGTGAAGCACAAGGAGTTACCCACATTTGAATCCATTTTGAGTCATCCATTTTTGACTGGTAAGAAGAGGGATGTAGTTAAGAAAATTCTTAATGCTGTCACTAAAACTAAAAAGAACTTTGTTCCACGTGCAGTAGTTGCTCCAAAGCCCAAGGTTGTCCCGGGTGAAACAGCGATTGAGCGAGCTAAGAGAATACTAGCTGAAGCCGCTGATAAGAAGAGAGCTCCCATCATAAGACCCGGTATAGTAGCCAAGAGGAAACCATCTGTTAAATCTCAGGTTAGAGCGATTGAACAGAAGATGAAGACCCCCACACCCAAGGTACCTGTCTACAAGTTTACAAACGTCAAGGGTAAAGAGCGTGTGTACAAGAAAAAGGGTTGGTACGAGAAAGCTCTAGCAAAGAACAGAGCTGCTCGCGCTGCCAAAAATAACGATGAGACACTCGCTAGCCTCATGAAGAAACTCAAAGTACGATCTTAAAAATTCGCTTAGTACCCTCGTCAACCACAGAGAGTATCTTAAACTTTGGAGTCTTGACGAGCTTCACACCATTCTTAGTGACGAATGATTTCATCCGTTCAACTTCACCACGAGGCATTTTCCTGGTGTACTTGAGCGTGACATTTTTGTTTCCGGTGTTGAATACAGTTGATGACATAATTAATTTATACAAGTATTATAAATGAACAAAGATAAGTTTCCTTTTATGGCAACTGTAATCACCCATCTTATTTTTCAGGGTTTTATGGTATATCAGGGAGTAGAAGCGGCCTTAAAGAATGGTGAACTTTCCGAGTTTACTATGAAGAATCGTCTTCTTCTCATTATATCTAGTATCGCTTTGATGTTAACACTTGTACTCGCTAACCTTGGTATCACTAGTAAGTTTATTATATTTACGATTATGTCTCTTATTACCGGTTTGTTATATCATCGCACTAAGGATATACGAGAAGCACTTTTGGAAGCGATTGCTATATTCATTTCTATGATTATCGCGGGATTTATTTCAGTTCAAGTTGGTCTTAATCTTCAAACTATGGGTACTGTTCTATTTTTTGCCCTATTAGCCTTTATCATCGCGCGTCTTTTTAGACCTGGTGACAAGAGTTTCACTAAAATAGGAATTCTTATTTTTGCTCTATTCGTTCTTTATGATACAAATCAATTTTTACAAAGAAATTATAGAGGTGATTTCATAGACGCATCCATTGATTATTTCACGGACATTATTAATTTACTCACCTTGTCTTCAGAAGAATAATATTTGTGTATAATAAACTATGTGGCTTCTAGCTCTTCTCATCCTTGTTGATCTTTACATTCTCTCCCAAACTGGCAAGCGTCGTGTTGACGTGACCGTCAGTGCCACTGTGTCTAACGGTGAGGAGTGGACCGTTTACGGGACCATGGGTTGTGGATGGACTCGTAAGCAGTTGGAGTATATGGAAAAGAATGGAAAACCATTCAAGTTTGTTGACTGTGAGAAGGAGGGTTGTTCGGGTATGGATGCTTATCCAACTATCCTTCATCCCAATGGTGAAAAGACCGTTGGTTACAGTGAGATTTAAACACCCTTGAGGATGTTGATGGACAGGGCGAGGAAGAAAGCATCAAGCATGGTCTTGATAGGCTTGAGTGCGGAGATGTGGGGTACGAGAGCCCTGTTCCACGCAATACGGAGAATGAAAGTCGCGATGAGAACATTGAGGACAAACACGAGAAGCTCGGTGAGCATATCGGACTTGTTTTCAGCCTTGGCAATTTCCTTGAACATTTACTAAAAGCGGATATTTTTTTCTAGATAGATTGTAAATGAAGAACCTACCTCTGAGTGGTTCTGAAAGGAATTTTACCAATAAACGTTGGGGTACCGCCACTGGTATAGGTAACAACAATTGTTACGCCTATGCCGTTGGGGACTACGAGGCCTATCGGTGGCAAAAATCCATTCCAGGTGATCGTTCTGGACTTTCTAATGGATACCATAACTACACCCACTGTACAGATCTCCCAAAGCGCGTTATTTCTGACAACCCCACAAAGATTTATAAGGCTAAGCCAAATGAAAAGTGTAAGAAGGGGTATTACAAAGTGATGATGTTTGTCTGTCCTGGAAGACCAACAAACTATATTCGTCAAGGTGACTTTCACTTCTATGTGCAACACGGAGTTGTGGAATATCGTGTGAAACCCGGGGACACCCAAGAGTCTGTAGCTAAGTTCTTCAAGGTACCACTATCTAGGGTGAAGAGGGCTGGTAAGTTTGCACCCAATAAGCGTCTCGTCTTCAAAGCCAATGTATTCAGTCACAAGAGGGGTTGGGCTACCGGGCCACTTCTGACTGATGCATCTGGTAAGTCTATCACAGATCCACGTAAAGCTGATAGGAACTATCCTGGTCTAAACTATGAAAAGTATTGTAGTTCATTCTGCGTCAAGGACAAGGGCATCAAAGTCGGCAAGACTCACCCCAAGGTCCGCAAGAAGACTGTCTAAATCTACAGTATTTTCAACATCAAATGACATGTCAAAAATATCCATTATATTGAAGATAGCTTCACTCTCCAATGACACAGTGTTGGACTGCGCTGTGTAATTGTTCTGAACTGTCAACGTAACCTTAAATTGTGAAACGTCAAAAACTTTTCTACAAACTGGGCAAGTGTTCTTACCTTTATCTTTCCACTCTCGTATACAGTGGGAATGAAACATATGTCCGCAACGGATAGGTGGGTTGGTCCTCGTTGACCTTACCTCATTGAGACATATGGCACATTGTGACATTCTAAAGTACGATTCTAAAGTTTTTATTAAAATTTATCACACTTAGTAGGTTTTAGACATGTTGGTATAGTTGTTGCAAGGATCACACTTCTCACGGGACTGCTCTTGGAGCTTGTTGATGAACTCGGGGCCCTGCTTTTGGAGAGCCTGGCGGAAAGAGTAGTTGTCCTCAAAGCTGATACCGTTCTGCTGCATCAAATAGTTGTTGGTAAGCTGGGCTGAAGAGTGGATAGTGAAGCATCGTCCATCGGCCATTCCAAGTCGCTGCGACATTTTGTATTAATGTATCATTAGAAATTAATTTGCCTGTTTGTAATCGTTTGAATCCAAGATTGGAATCCCTTCTTCTTGAGGTGTTCAACCATGGGTCCACATTTGTGTCCGAGAAATACATCAAATACATCCTTCTCTTCAGTGGGGGAGACCCTAATTTGGGGGTCGTCATTGATGTGTTGGTTGATGATGTTGTAGCCAAAGGCGATTTCCTTGAGGGTCTCGGCACCAGTGATGATAATCTTACCAGTGGAGAAGATGCTCGTGGTAATCTCCTTCATGTCTTGAGCTGGTTGGAACTTGATCTTGACGGCGGAGTATCTGTCCGGTTCAAATGAGACTTTGAAGATATCGGAATGATTCTCAAAGTGCCGAGCCACTCTCATGAGGTTGATGTTGTAGTTGAGGCTGAAGTTAGAATTGATCATGACAACTCGGAAAGAGTCCACAGGGACTTGGGTCTCCATTCCCAAAAAGGTCTTGAAGATGTAGGTCAACTGGGTAATGATCCTCTTACAATCAAAGAGGTCACAGCACCCAGCCACTTGGATGGAGCCATTGGGGAACACCTTGACAGACTTGGTACTGTAGGTATCGTGGTACGTCAATGTCACCTGGTTATAGAAAGTCGTAGGCTTCAACTTCCACTCAAAGCCGCCGTCACCTTTGGCACCGGTTCGTTTCAATTTAAACGACTCCAAATTCTCAAACACTGAGCGAAGCTTTTTAATATCAATCTCCTGGATAAAGCTTGAAACCATAGTGATCGTCGTAATCTTTATCCAAGAAGGCCTTGTATCCTCGGGAAATCCTTTCCTGAACTCATCGAGAGTCAGAAGGTATGAAAAGCTGTTGTTGGCTATTGCCGAATACATTGTTTTACTCTTTTATCCAGAGCCGTTCGTCTTTATCTGATTTTATACTTAAAAGAGAGAGACTTAGGTTATCTATATGTCCTCTTTCCTCAAAACGGCCAAGGCCGTCTATGACGTTGAATCTGAGTTGGACTACGTTGCAATCACCTATGAACGTTTCGTAAAGGGAAAGGGGTACGCGACTTACGTGGACTACATTCACACGAGGCCTCTCGCCGATTGGACTGTCCTCAAGTCAAAGACACAATCCATCCCTTACGAGAAGTTCTTGGACACTATGTGTGAGAAGACCCTAGAGGTTCGTCAGAAAATGGCAGAACTTGCCCTAGAGAACATCGTGGCTGATAAACAAACTGTACACACATACATTCGTACAGCCTATGCGAGTAAAATCCTAGACCCCACCTTTCAACCACCTTGGATCAATACTGAAAGTGCTTGGCAGAGGGAATTTATTAGAAAGTTCTGTGTTGATACATTGGCCGACCTGATTCAACGATGCGACGATGAATCTAGACTTGAGTATTTCTTCAACGTCTTGCGTAGTATACACTCAGAGCAATAGCCAAGACACACAGGAAAACACCAATGATGGAAAACCCGGGATGATTAGAAACACCAATGGTGACACTTGGCTTCTTTTTAGTGAAGCCGGTATCAATGTTTCTACGTGGGTGAACACCCCTAGATAAAGAACATTCGGAAGTAGACTCCGCGCATAATCCATAATCACAGAAAACACTTCTCTTGGGTTCAACTACCCCAGACTCTTTGCGAAACTCCGTGAAATCATCATATCCACCACTTTGTCTCACACTTCCTGGAAGGGAAAAATCGTGGGTGACAAATGGATTAACCTTATCAATCGCTTCTTCATCGGTAAGCATCATAATTACTTTTACTTCAGATTATATTTTTTGGTTTTCATTTTAGACCTGTGTTCCTCCCACATCTTATCCAAGTCTATGTTTAACATATGTGCCAACTGGAAAAGATAACTAAACACATCCCCCATCTCCATCATGACATCCGTTCCCCTCTCCTTCTTGAGACCGGTCTTCTTGTAGGTCTTCTTGTACTGACGAATCGCCGATGCCAGTTCTCCAAACTCTTCCGTCAACAGGAGCCACACGGTATCAACCGCAGCGCGGTCCCAACCCTTAGATTTACATACTTTTTCAGTTTCTTGTTTGTAGAAGTTCAAACTCATCTTATCAGTACAGTGAGGCAAAACTTTAATTGATACCAATCTTCTCATTCTTGGGAAGCTTTTTACCGACCGTACTTGTGTTAATGGGTTGCGCAAGGGGTACCGCAATAGTATCGATATCTTGCACGTAAGACATGTATTGGGAGACACCAGTTTGAATCTGACCCAACGCAGTCTCAATGACACGGGAGTTCATGAAGCGAACCTGTTCGTTGATACGGGTATGGTGGTCACCCGCATTGTTGATGAAGACGACACGCATGAGGCTGTACAAGTCATCGGGGTTTTGGCGGTCAATGGCAATACCAGTCTTATTCTTGAAGGCCTGACGGATCCCACGCTGGAGAAGATCCTGGTTGAACTCGGAGAAGAATAGGGTGTTGAGTGGAGTCTCACACTGCTTGAGGGAGTCAAGGTGAAGGTTATCACACATTTAATATACCCTCGGAAAAAAAACTTAGTAGATATTAAATGTTGAACATAGCTGATTTTGACGAGGCCTATGCCAACAAGCCTACCAATGTTGAACAAATTCCATGCAAACCCCCAGCCTGCTTCGTGGGATCTTATGCCCCCGTGGCGCGTCCAGGTGAGACCGGCCCCTTCTTTGCGAACAGTTACTTTCTTCAGCCCGATCGTAAGTTTGAAACTGTGGGTACTGTGAAGGTCACCAGTGCCGATCTCGAGAAGTGCAAGAAGTAAGTTAAAAATAAAACACGTAGAATAATTAGTAAACCATGAGAGTCATTAAGCGCTCAGGTCGTATTGAGGATATGAAGTTTGATAACATCACCAATAGGATCAAGAATCTAACATATGGTCTCTCAGAAAACTGTGACTCTTCTAAGGTTGCACAGCAGGTAGCTTCATCCCTCTATGACGGTATCAATGTTCAGGAGATTGACACACTCTCTGCGGAAGTGTGCGTCGGTATGATTACGTCAGATCCTGACTATGAGACTCTCGCAACTCGTATCGTTGCCAGTAACATTCAAAAGGTGTGTCCCAATAACTTCCACATCGCAATGAAGAAGCTTGCAAAGGCTGGCATCGTCACGGAAGAAGTTGCACAGGTAGCTGGTATTGTTCGTAACGACATTGTCACCAAGAGGGATTTTGATTTTGGGTACTTTGGTCTCAAGACCCTAGAGAAGTCCTACCTCCAACGCCTTGATGGTGTACTGATGGAAACGCCTCAATATATGTTTATGAGGGTGGCTATTGGCATCCACGGTGACGATATTTCCTCTGTTTTGGAAACCTATGACAAGATGTCCCAAGGTCTTTTCATCCATGCGACACCCACCCTCTTCAACGCCGGTACTCCTCGCCCTCAGATGTCCAGTTGCTTCCTAATTGCAAACAAAGAGGATTCCATTAACGGTATCTACGAAACCCTAACTGAGTGTGCACAGATTTCCAAGTGGGCTGGTGGTATTGGTATGCATATCCATGATGTGAGGGCAAATAAGTCACGTATTAGGGGTACAAATGGACAGTCGGATGGTATCATTCCAATGCTCAGGGTTTTTAATGCCACTGCTCGCTATGTGAACCAGGCTGGTCGTCGTAAGGGTTCTATTGCCGTGTACATTGAACCATGGCACGCAGATATTATGGAGTTCCTCGAGTTGCGCCTCAACCAAGGTGACGAGGAGGCACGTTGCCGTGACCTCTTCTCTGCTCTCTGGATCCCCGATCTCTTCATGAAGAGGGTTGAAGAGGGTGGTCAGTGGTCCCTTTTCTGTCCAGACAGGGCTCCAGGTCTCTCTGATGCAGTGGGTGAAGAGTTTGAGACTCTTTACAAGAAGTATGAGGAAGAGGGTCGTGCCAATGCGACGATACCGGCTACAGAGGTCTGGAAGGCGATTCTAAAGTCCCAAACTGAGACTGGTACACCCTATATGCTTTACAAGGATGCCTGCAACCAGAAGAGTAATCAGAAGAACTTGGGTACCATTAAGAGTTCCAACCTATGCACAGAGATTTTGGAGTACACCGACAAGGATGAGACTGCTGTTTGTAACCTAGCTTCCGTCGCCCTACCAAAGTTTGTGGATCGTGAAAAGAAGACATTTGATTACGAGAAACTTCACGAAGTTACAAAGACTGTCACCAAGAATCTGAATAGGGTTATCGATAGGAACTTTTACCCAGTTGAGACTGCCAGAAAGTCTAATATGAGGCACCGACCAATTGGCCTCGGTGTCCAGGGTCTCGCGGATGTATTTATTCTCTGCCGTCTTGCGTTTGACTCGGACGAGGCTAAAGAGATTAACGCGCGTATTTTTGAGACGATGTATCACGCCGCCCTAGAAGCGAGCTCTGAACTCGCGGAAGTGGATGGATCCTACGAGACCTTTGAGGGGTCCCCGGCCTCCCAAGGTGTATTCCAGTTTGACATGTGGGAGGGGGAGACAAAGCTCCACTATGACTGGGACGCTATGAGAGAACGCGTGAAGACTAAGGGTCTCCGCAACAGTCTTCTCATGGCTCCAATGCCCACAGCCTCTACAGCACAAATCCTGGGTAACAACGAGTGTTTTGAGCCATACACCACAAATATCTATCTCCGTCGCACTCTAGCTGGTGAGTTTGTGGTTGTCAATAAGCACCTCGTTGATGATCTGAAGAATGTTGGTCTCTGGTCCAAGGAGATGAAAGACCTCATGGTAAAGGCGGGTGGTTCCATTCAAACCATTGTGGACATTCCAGATGATATTAAGAAGTTGTATCGCACCGTGTGGGAAATCAAGATGAAGGATGTCATTGACATGGCGGCGCAGCGTGGGCGTTTCATCGATCAGTCCCAAAGTATGAATCTTTTCATGGAGAGTCCCACGATGTCCAAACTCTCCTCCATGCATATGTATGCATGGAAGCAAGGTCTCAAGACGGGTATGTATTATCTGAGATCTAAGGCTAAGGCTCGGCCAATCCAATTCAGCCTTGAACCAGAATGTGTGGCTTGTTCAGCTTAAAGTTTTAACCATATATTCACGTAGTACAAATGTCTAAAATTACCGACGCTATTGAAAATCTGGAAATTGCAGAGTTTAACAACCGAAAGATTGTTTTGTCTACGAAGGAGGGTAGTCCCATGAGGATCCAATTTCCACGACTCTACATGCCTTTCGGTGTCTCTGGTTTTACACCCGAGGTCGGACCAACTAAATACAACGTGGATTTTGCACTAAAGGGGTATGATGAGGAGGGAAGTTACATTAACAAGTTTTACACATCTCTACGAGCTATTGAAGATAAGATCATTGACGCTGTCGTTGATCAAAGTGAAAAGATCTTCAACAAGAAGATGACAAAGGAGGAACTCAAACCAATGTTCAACTCTAATATTAAGGAAAGTCCCGATCGTGAACCAAAGTTTCGTGTGAAGGTTGACACAGATCATAATAGTCTCATCAAGGCTGCAGTTTATGACGCAGACAAGAATCCCATCAAGACTGAAGTTTCAAATGGTCTCTATGCAAGAAATAGTGGACATGCTATCGTTGAACTCAATAGTGTGTATTTCTTGAACAGAAAGTTCGGGTGTACTTGGAAACTATATCAACTCGTGGTTTACGAACCACAGAATCTTAAGGGATTTCAGTTTCAACTTTAATATAAACGTGTAGTCACCCCAGATCCGGGAACGTTCCTGTACCTGGGGATTGGATTATAATTTCTATACCCACCTGGCATGTTCGTAAACATCGCACCTCTACTTGTTTGATAAATGCGTCGCCTCTGGTTGTCAAGAAAGTTTGTGTTCATCGCACGTAATCTTGAACGTGCAAGTACATTCTTAGTAGATAACATTCTTATTTATTACTGTTATTTTTATTCATGAGAAGGATATGATAAATGATCTGAGCCTCCTTAAGAAGTTTACCCTGAATCTTGGTAAACCCCTTAGGGTCCAAACCTAACTTAATCTTAGCTAGACGCACAGACTCATTCCACTTAGCAAGAGTCATTCTTACATTACAACAACAAATTTTTACGCCATCTTCTTCATCTTCTTGTCGTAAGCCTTGGTGCCCTCCTTAGGCTGAAGCTTGAAACCCTTCTTCGCGGGCTTGAAAACCTTGGTAAGGTGCTTCTTACCCTCCTTCTTCATGCGAGCGAGGGCAGCCTCCTGAGCAGCCTTGCTCTTAATCTGGCCATCCTTGGGATCAAGGATGAGATCCTTCTTCTTGAGGCCACCCGCAGTTTGGTCAGCAGTTCCATGGAAAACTTGAGCACGAGAACCAATCATTTTATTTATACATTAGGCTTTGAAAATTTTCTTGATGTCCAAGATTGAAATCTTTTCAGTTGTCCTCTTTACTGGAATTTGTTTTTCAATCCTCTCGTCATTTAGAACCTTGGAGCACACGATAGATTTGTGACCTTGGAGAGCCATCATCTCTTCCTCCACACTCACAAATGTATCCGTCTCTTTGTAGATAAGTTTCTTTACGTACACTTGTTTAGTTTGTCCTGTTCGGTGACTTCGGCCAACAGCTTGAAGTTCTGTCGCGGGATTCCAAGATGGACCTGTGATGTAGACACGAGTAGCTTCTTGAAGGTTGAGACCCTGGCCACCAGACTTGATTTGAATAATAAAGACAGATCCGGGTGGAGCCTTTCTGAAAAGAGTCACCTGTTTGTCTCTCTCCTCTTTTGCTACTGAACCATCAATCCTGAATGTGGGACATTCCAAGGTACTTTGGATGTAGTCCATCTCACCCATGAACTGGCAGAAAACGAGGGTTTTCTCATCTGGATGAGAATTAATCATACGAAAGAGAGTCTCCATCTTATTGGATCTTCCAATCCACTCTTCAGTTTGGGTTCCATTCTTCTTCGCAATACCATCCAAGTACATCTGAGGCCATATCATACACTGTCTGGCGCGGAGCAGGCACTCCAAGATGACCATATTCTTTGAGTTGAGACTGATTGCATTTCTGAAAGCCTCTTGAATGGTGGCCTGTGCATCTTGAAACACAAACTCATAAAGCTGTCTCTCATCTGGGAACATATCAAGTTCCACATTCTCAAAGTGACAATCTGGAAGTCTCAAACGTTCGTTAATCTTCGCCAAGTCATCTTTGGTTCTCCGGAGGATGTAAATATCCTTGATCTTATTGGTCATTCCTTGGACAAGAGCTTTGTCAATACCAAGGAAGGCGCAGAGAGACACAAAATCTTCCATTGAATTGAAGACAGGTGTACCTGTGACAATCCACTTGATCACGGCATTAATACGGTACACACTTTTGAACAACTTTGACTTTTTGTTTCGAATCTCATGGGCTTCATCAAGAATGATTCGGTCCCACGTCTTCTTGTGAACGAGAGTCTCTTCATGTGTAGACAAGAGAGAATAGGGCATGATCACAACGTCAGCCTCTTTGAGGGTACGGTTTGGACCATCAAAAATATGAACAGACATTTGAGGGGCAAACTTCTTGATCTCGCCAACCCATTGTGTGATAATAGATTTAGGTACGACGATGAGAGTACTTTTTTTGGGGTTTCCCAACATAGTAGAAACCATTTGTACAGTCTTACCTAGACCCATTTCGTCACAGAGGAATCCACCTTTGGGACCAGATTCCTGATTTTCCATTGTGAGCATCCAAAGGACACCCTCGCGCTGGTAGGGTGCGAAGAGACGACCATTGAGGTTATCTTTAGCGAGGTTGTATTGCTCCTCAATCTTCATGGTATTCGTCTTCGTCAGAAAGTGATGTAACTTCACACTTGGGTGGTTCAACTTCCTTTTTTTTACGAGTACGCTTTGGCTTAGGTTGTGGAAGTTCATCTAGGTGCTCCCTAAAATATAAAACTTTGTCCCAAAACTCTTTCATCACGGGGAAATACGTCTTGAACCATTCGCGATCTCGCTTCACGTTGGTAACGTCAAATTCCTCCGGTCTAGGCCAGTTAGTTTCCGCCGGTTTGTATTGAATGAAGTCAGCTTCTTCTAGATCTAGAATTTCCATACAGAGTTGGAGCTGTGGCATGTAGTGCTCAGGGACTTCACCAGGAATAATTGGGCGTGATTGGGGGCACTTGATCTCTACAAGCTTACCCGATTCGGAAACACCGTCAGGACTTCCACCTAACCAACTGTGCTCTGGATGAGGACAGAGACCAATTTCATGAACCACTTCGTTGTGTCTCTCCTCATAGAGGATACGAGCCTCGTCCTCATACTTCTCACCATGTCGGGTGGCAGCGTTACCTGTAAACTTTTCACCTAGACCACACTTCTTGAGTAGAAGATCATCGGGTTTCTCGTATTTGTTTTTTCCAATCGCCGTAGCTGCATCCGAAGCGGTTAGCATGTTTCCACGGAGTTTCAGCCATGCTTCACTCTTTTGTGCGTCATACTCACGTGCAATCAGAGCTTTTACGTTTGGGTGCATGTTAAATTATTGTTGTGGGTTATTTTTAAGTAGTTGGAAGAATATCATAGCTGCATTTTGTTCAGCTTGCTTTTTACTTTTTGCATACCCCCTACCCGCGTATTGATTATTAATATAAGCGTCAATGAAGAACACACCATCTTCATGCGCAACAACTCTATACTCGGGTAGAGGTAAATTCATAATTTGACAATATCTCATAAGATGATCTTTGTAATTATCATCAACCATAATTGAATTGAGATTAACATAGTCTGGATTGTTGTAGATTCTAAGAACAAACTCTTTTGCATGAAGCAAACCCAAATCCATATAAATGGCACCAATGAGAGCTTCAAAAACATCTTCCAAAATTTTTGGATTGTTATTCCATTTATTACGCATACCCTTCTCGTCCATGAGAACGAGATTATTTAGACCTAATTTGAGAGCTATAGCGGCTAGAGTTTCTGAACGAACGAGTTTTGTACGCGCCTTTGTAAGAAATCCTTCTTGTTTTGATTCATGACGATCAAACAAAAATTTAGTTATAATGAAACCTAACACCGAGTCACCCATAAACTCTAGGGTCTCAAATGATTCATTGAGTTGATCATACTCTTTGAGTGCGGATTTATGGGTGAAAGCCTTTTGGTACAAAGTCAGATCTTTGATCTTTGTACCAATAAGTTGTTCAATCTGTTCCTTTGAAACAAACATATTGTGATTATGTGTTATTTTTTTAAGCCTTCTTCACGTAGTGAGGAGAGAGGTACTTCTGAAGGTTAAGGTAGGTGACGGTAACGTCAGCGGGAGGCTGGAGGAGCTCCTTGAGCTTGTCGTCAAGGATAAGCTGGCGACCGTTCTCAGGGTGCTTGAGACCCTTGTCGGTGATGTACTTGTTGATGAACTTGGTCACCTCGGAACGAGAGATGAGCTCACCCTCAGGAAGTCCGAGGAACTCGCGCAACTTAGGTGTAATTTCCTGCTTGCGGTTAAAACCGTTGTTCGCGGCGCGGGCCTTGGCCTTCTCACCGTTAGGATCCTCTTGGACGTTCTTCACCTTGCGAACGAGCTTGGTGAGAGCCTTAACATCAGCGCGGAGGGCAGCAATTTCAGCTTGGATAGTTTCAAGAGACATTATACCTTTCTTAGCCCGTTAATCTTTAAGTAAGATACGTAAGAAATAGGAGTGATAATATGATTAGCATTATGAGTATGTAAAGCTTGGGATTATACTCGGGCATTCTGAAGGATGAGGGGCGTTCTATAATCCTGAATGGTTCTCTGGGTGTCAAACCAGGTACCTGACCAGGGCATCCACCAGCACAGCATTCATTCTCTGGACAGGCTACCACATGAGGGCCACGTCTCACACCACAGAATTGAGACTTCTTTGGATCGGCGACATCGTCGTACGCGAAGCATCTGCACTCGTCTATTATACTACAGACCATATTATTATGTGAGAATATAATAATGGACACTGAAATTTATCCAGAAGCCACCGTCAAAAAATTTTTAGATGAAAATTTGTTGTTCAAGGATGCCAAGTTGAAAAAGTATTATGACAGGAATGTGCAGAGAGATTTGGGAAAATTCAGAAGTCGTGTTCACAGCACCTACAGTAAAAAAGATTTTGAAAAGGTTGTGTACCTCTTGGTTACAAACTCTTTGAGAGATATCATCTTGGAAACTATTGGTGAAGTTTCTGAGCACATGAAGAACATGGGTGATCTCATTGTGAGTGGTGGTGAAGCTTTCAATCTGTATGTGGAATACAATAATCGTATCATCACCACAGATATTGACGCAAAGTTTGTTCCTCGAATGCCTGTGAATCCAAAGTTTTTTGGAAAACTTCAAGCGACCAAACTCATACTGTGGGATAAAATGGGTGAAATTGCTAAGAAGTTGAACACTCGCGTCAGGAAGCGGCTCATGTCTATGAAGACCAAGTACCCCAAACTCTTCAAGTTTTTGGGCATCAGCATGCCTTCAACGGGTCCAGCTGTCACACGTCGGTACACACTCATCAAGAAGAAAAAGTCTGGTCCAGGAAATGACCCCAAGAAGGGCGACGTTTTCATTGACGTTGAATTGTTTGCACTTGATTTGAACATACGGTTCTATTCCCCACAGACTGGTAAGATTGAGAATGTGACCCTAGGTGGCATTCTTGATATTCCATTCATGAGACCCAAAGAGTTTGGCTACGAGGTGGTTCTCACACGGCGTAAGGGCATAACGTACAGAAACCAAAATACAGGTAAACTGATGAGGAATAACAACGTGTACGTAGCCAGTAAAGAGTTTTTGATTGAAGACATATACTTGATGAGTAAACTCAAACTTCGTCCAGAGAAGAAAGAGAAGGATCGTCAGCGTCTCGTGAAACTTGCACAGCTCCTAGATAAGAAAGTCAATGCCAGTAACTCTATTGATGACATATTCAAGCGCATCAAACCCCTAATTATTAAGAAGGGTGCCCCAGCCACTAAGAAAAACGCGCGCGTTTCGGTTGTTCAAGCGGCTCGTGTGGATCCATTCAAGTACAAGAACTTCACAACCAAACCCTCTGAGGACAAGTTATCTAAACAGATTGTGCATGGGTTGAAACCGGTTACTAAGAATGCTAATGTAAATGGGTACAAGAATTCTTCAGGAAACAAGCGATTAAACCTCAAAAACCTAAAGTGGAAGAATGTAACTAATAATTCCTATGTGAAGAATGAGTTTAATTTGAGACCTGAGAATGCCAAGAAATTACCAAAGAATATAAACTTCACGAACACCCTGTATGGTTACAATCCCAGGAGAAACGCATGGGTTCCTAAGAACGTTATAAATAAGTCGGCAGCTATCCCATTTGTTGGTTTAAAGAAATGAGACCTAAACCATATATAAAATGCTTTACAACGCCCCAGCTAAAGGTGATGACGGACTCTACTTCGTGAAGGCCCTCAATGATTCTAAGCGCAAGTGCCTCGTTCAGTTGAACAAGGTGAAGATGAATGATGTTACAGGAGACATCGTGATGGAGCTCGGTTCCGATGACAACGTTGCCAAGATTCAAGCGATTGACACTGAAAACCTCAGTGCGGCGGTTGACAACGCTGAGACCTGGTTTGGTAAGAAGCTCTCCGACAAGGTTGTTGAGGGTGCGTACACTTCCAGCATTGCCGATGGTCAGATTACAGGCGAACGTATTGAGATTACCAAGGTTTTCAACTCCGAGCAGGAGGAGGTTGACTTTGAAACTGTCCAGCCCGGTAAGACTTGTGATGTCATCCTTGAGTTTGCTGGCCTCTGGTTTGCCAAGAAATCTTTCGGCTCCTCTTGGAATGTTGTCCAGGTCAGGGTCCACCCAGACCCAATCCTCGATACTTATCCAGAAGGATATGCTTTCGTTGACGATGAGCAATAAAAAAATTGTTAACCTAATATAAAACATGATGAAGAAGGGTCGTACCCAAAACATTCTTATGGTGCTCGCCGTCGCCGTGTTGGTCTATTTGCTCTTCACTATGAACAACAAGTCTGAATATTCTATCAAGGAGCGTGAGTACGCTGCGATCCAGATGGCTCCCTCCACCGGCCCATCTGCCGCTGGTCCAGCCGCCGCCAACGGCTGTGGTATGGAGAAGGGTGTTGGCCTCGCATCTTCCCTCCTCCCCCGTGAGGTTGCCTCTGCCGAGGACTTCGGTGAGTTTGCTCCAGAGGACATCCTCGCTGGCCAGAACTTCCTTGAGCCTCGTCAGCAGATCGGTTTCCCAGAGACCGTCGGTGGTGCTCTCCGTAACGCCAACCAGCAGATCCGCGCGGATCCCCCCAACCCCAAGGACCCCTTCGTGTGGAACAACTCCACCATTGTCCCTGATATGATGCAGCGTACTCTCTGCTAAATAACGCTTAAAGATTAGATGTCTAGTTTTAATTAATATAATATGTCTGTGCCAAACGAACTTTCCGAGAGTGTCTCCAAGCTTGTAGAGCTCTCCAAACAACTTTCTGAAGCAAAATCTGATATCAAGATCCTCAACCAAGAAGAGAAGCGATTGAAGGAATCAGTCAAGAAGCATATGATTGATCAGGGTATTGATACCATTAACCTCAGGAAAGGTAAGATTTCTCTACGTAAGTCGGTACGTAAGGGAAGTATTAATAAGGATGCCATCAAGGACGGACTTCTCAAGTTCTTTGGTGGTGACGAAGCTAAGGTGGAGGGCGCTCTAAACGCGATCAAGGACGGTCTTAAAGTTAAGGAGTCTACTTCTCTCTCGCTAACTGGTATAAAAGAGAAGCCCCCAAAAGAAGATAAGTAATAACCATGGTTTGGAGCCAATACGTATACGAAGCTACCACTGGTTTTGAGAATTCTCAAGCCAGCGATGATGAAGAAATCACCGATGAAACTCCTCTCAATATTGAAGACTGGCAAGTCCAATATTCAGAAGAATTGTGGTACATGTGGGATACTATGAACACGTTGATGTATGATGCTTATATTCAGCACACTGGTAATTTTTCAGATTTTGCTGAATTTTGCTACATGGAACATCACCCATATCAGGAGCGCGTGATGTGGGAACATCAGGAGCAAACTAAGTGGTACGAAGAAAGACTTGCACACATTTGGAGAAATATCAGGCGCATTGTTAATGATAACGGACTCCACGAATATATGATGAGGGGTGCCACTTTCTATCACTTTGTAGACTATGCTAAAAATTATATGTGCATATATTAAATGCTCCCCGATATCACTTCCCAAAAAGTTGCCGTGCCAGCCGCCCTTTTTCTTGCGCTCAGCCCCGGTGTTCTCGTGACCACCGCGGGCAAGAACGTCAAGTTTATGAACGGCAAGACCAGCCAAATGGCCGTCTTCTTCCACGCTCTCGTGTTCTTCCTCGTGTTCAGCCTCGTCGCGCGTGCGATGGGTCTCGTGCTCACCAAGACCGACCTTCTCGTGACCACTACCCTCTTCATCGCCCTCAGCCCCGGTCTCCTCCTCACCATCCCCCCAGGCCCCGGTGGTCTCTTCCAATCGGGTCAGACCAGCATTCCAGCGGCTGTGACCCACGCCGTTGTCTTTGCCGTAGTGTTTGCGCTTTTACGCAAGCAATTTCCTCAATTCTATTAAGTAGGAGGATGAAATACCTTGTATTAGGTCCCGCATCAATGGGTATATACTCAATGATTGGGACTCTAAAAGCAATGGAATCCAACCTTGTGGATGTTAAGGAAATTTCCGGATCATCCGCAGGTTCAATATTGGCTCTATTTTTGGCTTTGGGGATGTCCGTTGATGAAATATTAAATGTATCTCTGTCTTTGAATGTCCCCGAATTTGTTAAGATACGTATAGGTTCCTTCTTTAACAAATTTGGTTTTGTTGATTTGGGACCTATACGTGATAAAATGGTTGAAATATGTGGATGCGATCCCACGTTTGAAGAGTTGGATATGAAGATTTACGTTTCCGCATATTGTTTGAATACATCAACTACAGAATACTTTTCCCGTGATACTCACCCCAAAATGAAAGTTATTGACGCGGTGTGTATGAGTATGGCTATACCCCTCATATTTGCTTGTGGTACGTATGAGGGTAAAACATACGTAGATGGTGGAACTCAAGAAGTGTACCCCATCACCCCATTTTTAGATAAGAAACCCCATGAAATTACATGTGTTAAATTGAAAATGGATAAAATTTACCAAGAAGAAATAAATACACCCAGACAATTTGTGGAATCTTTAGTTCGTTCAACAATTGTAAACAGACGTGAACACAGTAAAGATATACACGTAATTGAAATTGATATTGGCGACACGAATGTGTTTGACTTTAGTATGTCTTACGAAGACAAGATTAGACTGTACAACTTGGGATATAAATAATCGTTACACTTTTTTGTTAACTTAATATATACGATGGACGCGTGTGATCCAAACGCAGATATAGAAAACCTCAGACAGTTGATTAAGATCAACGCAGGGGTGGATGTTAAGTTAACAAAAAAAGAGATTTGTCAGGCGTATGAAGATATTCAGGGAGGTAAGTTACCCCTTCCTCCTCTAGTTATGAATGCATCTCGTACATATTTGGTTGATAAAAAGTCCCCTTTGAAGCCAAATGATTACGAACTTCTTTTTGATTCTTCCACAAAGCGTGCAGACCTTAAAAGGATTGCTCGCAAGGTTGATCTCAAGAAAGTTGAACAGATGACTAAAAGTCAAATCGTTAATGCAATCGGAAAACGCCTGCGTTACATGAAAGTGCACGAGCCCGTCAAATTTGCTAGACGCACTCGTGTCGCCGTTAACAAATACACAGCAGTGAATGAGAATAACACAGCAGTGAACACTGTTAACAATATCAATATGAACACTAACCGTACAAACAACAGTTTGAACACCAACCGTGTGAACACCAACCGTACAAACAACTTGAACACTAACCGTGTGAACACCAACCGTACAAACAACTTGAACACTAACCGTGTGAACACCAACCGCGTGAATATTGACAGCCCCCGTGCTTCTAATGGTGCTCGTCCTAATGGTCAGAGGGGTATGAACTTTTCTAGAGCGAATGTCTTTAGGAAAGGTGAGAAACCCGCCTTTTTAGGTGGAGCTAGACGCGCTGTTCGTGAACCGGTGCGAAACAATAGGCCCACAAACATGAATCAACGTCCAGTGACAATGAATAATACTCCAAAGAAACGTGGGTTTTTTGGGGGTATTTTTGGAGCCAAAAAGAATCAAAACTTTATTCCCGCCAAAAAGTTCAATGGTGAAAAGAAGGGATATGTTTTTAAACAGGGAAATCAGGGATTAGGATATTATAAAAACATCGGGGCGGTGCGTGTGCAAGGTCCCAGTTTACCATCTATTGAACCTCAACCAATCCCAACTACATTAGCAAACACTGATTTAACAACAAAAGAAGCCACCGCCCAGATTAAAAAACTTGGTCTCCGACGCGAGAAAAAACTTTTAGAAAGGTTAGAACTTGGAACAGTACCAAGAAAACTGGTAGTAGCTGAAGCTATTCGCGCTAAAGAAGAAGAGAAAATGTTTATGGCATTTGTGGATGAACTAAATCTACTCAACATTGAAAGTGAATATATTAAACAACGTATGGCTGTTGATGATCTTTCTCAATTACGCGTTGAAGCACAAATTAAAGCCGATGAAAGGGCTAATGTTAGAAGAAGTGATGAAGAAAAAATGGCTTTATTCCTTGAGAGTACAAATCTCAATCAAAAAGATAAAAACGCGTTTTTAATGAGGGCTAGAAAGGGAAATGTAGACGTTTTTTATTTGATAGAAGAAGTCAAAAGGTTGATTTCTAAGGAAGTTAACCGAGTTCTCAATAATAAAAGAACGCAATTTAGGAATATTCTTAAGGATTATAACAAGTTGAGCAATCAAGACAAGGAAGATCTTGTGAAGAGTATTGATGAAAAAACAAACACTAATGCTATGAAAAAACTGGCTGAAAATCTAATCAAGAAGAGGATTGATGAAAAAAAGAACCTTGTGGCTCAAAATCTTCTCTCATTCCTTACACCCCTAAAAATCAACCAAGCTAATAAGAATCAGTTTGTAAAGCGTTTCAAGAATGATGATGTTAATGTGAATACTCTAAAGAAGGAGGCTCTCAACCTAGAAAAGACGCAAGTATCTGGAAAGATTGAGAACCTCCGCGTTAAACTCAATACACGTTTGGCTGAAATAGGTCTCAACCAAGTGAATCAAAATGCTATCACGAAAAAGTTCCGTAACGGTAACCGAAATGTTGAAAAGTTACTCCAAGAAGCTAAGCAACTGAAAGCTCAAAGAAACGCGGAGTCTGGAAACAAAGCTAAAAAAGAGTATATTTCGTATCTCAACACTCTAACTAATCTTACCAACGATGATAAGAAGGAACTCATAAGAACTGGCAATCTCAACCGAAACAGGGCTCTCAACTTATCCAGAAAACGAGCCACGGAGAAGAAGAATAAAGACAAAAAAGAGTTTATTGGGTTCCTAGCTGATCTTGGTCTCACCAATGAAAATAGAACTACCATGATTAACAAGTACAACGCCAATAAATTGAATGTTGAAGTTCTTAAACAAGAAGCTATCGGACTCAGAAACGGTAAGATTTCCGAAAAGAAAGCTAAACTTTTGGCTCACATGAATGGTCTTGGTGAAGTTCTCACTTCAGAAAACCGTGGAAAGTTACTAAATCGCGTTGAAAATACAAACCTCAATACTCTAAAAGCTAATGCCAATGGAATTGCTAAAAAGCGTATGAGTGAGAAGAAAGAAAAGGAAAGAAGAGAGTTGGAAGCTTACATCAACACATTAGGGCTAAACACCAATAACAAACTGAATATATTAAACAAAAACCCGGGTCTCAATGAAGGTCGGAAGCTTGCTAACTCCAGACTTCAGATGAAAATCAACGAGAAGAGAAACAAGAACAAAACTTCTTTGTCTATCCATCTGAATAAGTTGGGTCTTACTAACAATGAAAAGAATCAATTTTTTGCCAACTTTAATCAAAATATTAACTTGAACACGATCAAATCTAAAGCGAATACTTTTGCTCAAACCAAGAGTGCTCAACAAAAGGAAAAGAAAAGAGAAGAACTCCAAGAATATCTTACCAAACTTAACCTCACAAACAAGGAGCGTATGGCATTTATGAATAAGTTTAACAGAAATGTTGACGACGCGAATGCTCTCAAAAAGGAAGCTAACACATACCTAAACCAGAAGATCAAACAAAAGAGATCTATGATGCGTCAAGAACTGTTCCAGTACTTGAAATCTCTGAACATCTCTGAGAAGGTTGGTAAAAATATCATGAGAGAGTTTAACAATACAAGTGTGAATGTGCAAGTTCTTAAAAATCGCGCAAATGGAATTGTTGCTGCGAGACAACAAGAAAGATTCATACAAGAAGAGGGGCAGTTTATGAATTATCTCAATACACTCACAAATCTCACAGCTGAAAATAAAGCTCAAATTACATCTAAGCTCAATAGTTATTACACTAACTGGAACGCACTTAAGAAAAGTGCCACCGACCTCGCGTTACAGCGTGCTTCTGATAAGCGCACCAAACAGAGACAAGAACTGTCTACGTATGCCAACAATATTGGTCTGAATAATTCTAGGAAACGTAGAGTATTGAAGGCTTTGAACAACAAAGTTGCAAATTTGAACACATTGAAGCGCGAAGCCAAAAAACTAAAAAATGAAATGAACAAGGAAGCTAGAAATGAGGTAAGAAATAAACTGATCAAAAACATAAATGAACTTGATCTAACAAACGAAAACAAACAAAAGTTTGCCGAAGAGTTTGACAATAATACTTCTACTCCAAACGCTATCTTGAACAAGGCTAAGAAAATGGAGACAAACCGAATAGAAATCAGACGCGACGAATTGTCTGTATTTTTGGGTGATCTCGACCTCGAATCAAATGATAGGAATCTTATTTTGAAAAACTTTGACGCTAATCCAAGAAATATTACATCTTTGAGAAACAGGGCCAAACGTCTCAAGAATCAAAGAAACTCAGAAGAAAAAACTAAAATACGCCGTGAGTTGAAGGAATATCTAAATTCTCTCAATATGCTAAATAATTCCAATAAAAAGAAGTTGTTGGCTAACAATTCTAGAACATACAATAATGTCAAGAATGAAGCTAACAAACTCCAAGAGTTCAAAAAGACTGCTAAGAGGAATGCCGAATTAAACACTCTCAAAAAGTCTATGAATGGTCTCAACCAAAACAACCAATTGTATATAATCAATAAATTTGAGACTCAAAATGTTACATTGAAATCTATGTTGAAGGAAGTTGATCAACTCAGACAGAAGATGGCTATTGAGAAGAGAGCCACAAATCGTCAAGAGCTCGTCGATTATATGAACGGACTAAGCATTGGTGACAATGACAAGAATAAGATTCTTAAAAATTACGACAGCCAAAAAGCCAATTTTGGAACCCTAAAGAATCGCGCAACCCAAATCAATATGAGAATTAAGAATAAGGAACGTCAGCGCCAGGAACTTTCTAACTACATTGACGGTTTGGGAGTCAATGGTACTCAACTTCTCAGGAAATTCAACGATGGTAGGTCAACACTCAACCGCCTCAAGGCTGAAGCCAATAAAATGAAAAGAGTTGCAGACGCAAGCCTCGTGAACTCTAAGAGAAATCAATTACGTACTCACATGAAGAATACACGACTGAATGATAAGACTAAAAAGTCATTCATCAATCGCGTGAATGTGAACACCAACATGAACTCTATAAAGGGTGAGGTAAATGATCTTAATGCTCAGTTGAAGACCCGAGATGAAACATTGTCGGCTAAGAAGTCTGAAATAAGTGTATTTTTGAATACTCTAAATGAACTCAGACCGGAGAATCGTAAGGCTTTCATCGCAAAGGTTGTGAACGCTAATACGAACATTGAGTCTATTAAGCGTAACGCGACTGAAATGAATCAGAATTTCAAAAATAGAAAAGCTGAGAGAGAGCGGAAAGAAGAGGAAGAAAAAAGAAAAGCTGAAAAACGAGCTAGAAATGCCGATGAAGAGCGACTTGATAGACATCTCAGAGGTCTTAAGCACCTTACTAAGGATGAAATGAGAAACTATATGTATAGTTTCAGAAATGACGGTGCTAATATTAACAATGTATTCGCTGCATCTACCGCTAAAGATAAAGATAATGAGAAGGACAAGGAGACTCTAAGATTCTACATTAGAGATGCTAAAATTCCACAATCTAGAAAAGATCAATATCTGAGACAGCTTTTACAACCTCACGTTAACACTAGACCTATAAAACAACTGGTCAATGCTAATCAGGAAAGAGAAAGGTTAGAGGCCGAAGCGTTGAAAGTAGAAGTAAGTAAAAAAATCAAAAAACTAAAAACTATTACCACCGAAGAGAGGGCTAGATTTACAAATAATCTTAAAACTAAGACTCCTAAAGAAGTTTTATCTGCAGCCGAAAAACTGGACAAAGAAAGGAGAGAGGGTAAGACAACTCGTAATAAGACCACTAAAAAACTTGCAAACCAACTAGGTAAATTAACCAACATTACGAGGAATAACCGCGTTGAGTTGATGAAACGTCTTCCGACTAATGGTCCAGATAAGGTGTTGGCTAATGCGAAGAAGCTTAACCAAGAGAGGAAGAATCTCAAAAAGGAAGAGGAAGCTAAGAAGAAAGCCAATGAGAATGCTAAGCGGAAGAAGGAAGAGAATAAAAAGTCTGGAGAGAAGGAGATGAAAAATGTTGCTTCTCAACTCCAAGCTTTGACATCCCTCACTCGTGATAACCGCAAGAATCTCATGAAGCGTCTTCCAACAAACGGTGCCCAAAAGGTTTTGGCTAACGCTAAGAAACTTGACCAGGAAAGGAAAAACACAGAAAAGAAAACACGTGAAGGTGTTGAATTTAAACTTAAAAAAATTGGAGTGAAGGGTTCTAACCTCCAAGCTCTTATGAAGAGATGGAACAACAATAAAAACCAAACTATTTTTGACGATGCTCGTAAGAAGGTTGAAGCGGGTAGAGAGAAGGCGATGGCCAAACAACCTTTGTTAAATAAAGTCTTGCGTGAAATCCCTGGTACTTTCGGTGTGTTTAGAAGAGAGTGGGAAGCTGCGATCAAAAAAGCCGATAAACCAGAGGAACTTCAGCGTCTTGATCGCCTCCTTGATCAAAAGATCAAACTCAAAGGGGAGATTGAGAAGGCTCCTATAGCCGACGACAAGCGCCGTGGTCAACTCAGGTTTGTCATGAAATTTTCTAACGATATTGAGAAAAGGAAACAAGAGTTGACAAAAGATATCAAGGCTAAAAAGGATCAAGGTGATCGCGCGACTGCTGATACTGCAAAGAAACTTCAGTCTATGAACAAGTTAAGTCGTGACAATAGAAAGACCCTTATGAATAGAATTACAAAGGGTGAAAATGCGCGTACAGTTTTGAGAAACGCCAATAAGCTACAAAGAAATCGCACTGCTAAGCAGCGTCTTGAAGTTGAGCGTAAACAGCGGGAACAAAAGCAGGCTCAGCAACGAAAAGATGATGAAAAGAAAGCAAAAGAAAAACGTTCTAACGTATACAAAGCTAGAGGTGTTATAGCTAAAGAACTCCAAAAAGTAAAGGAACTTGATAGAAGTAATAGAGTTGAGTTTATGCGTAGAGTAGAAAAGGGTGAATCTCAAAACACTATTCTCAGAAACATGTCAAAGAGAATAAAACAAAAAAAGGCCGAAAAGGAGATGAAAGCGACCAAACCAACCGCTAATCCTTTATTTAAACCAAATAACAGTAAGTTTCCAGCCACTAACAATCCATTAGCGATGGTCCCTCTTGGAAATGGCGGAGATCCGGATATTAACGGAGTTAGACCAAGGTTAAAAAATGTAGGTAGAAGGGTACTCCAAAATGTTAAAGTTAAAAAAATGACCAGCGCTATAAAGAAGAATCGCGAAGAAGCTGCACGACGTGGTGTGTCTACTAAGAAAGCCCAAAGAAACAGACAGCAAATAGAGAGAGAAAATGCGGAGGCTAAATCCTTGCGTGAAAAGGTAGCCAGGAACAGGGCTGAAGCTGAGAAAGCCAGAGCTAAAGCTAAGGCTAACTTAGAAGCTAGGAAGAGAGCCCAAGCTCAAGCTGTCCGTGATGAGACTGAGAGACGACGTTTAGCAATGCTTGAGAAGCAAAAGAAAAAAGATGCCAAGGCTGAATTCCGGAAGGCAAACAGGAAACTCGCTAGGGCTACCGGTCAGGGTGTAAAGGCCACACAGAAAAAGCAACAACAATACCGTCGTCGTAAGAAATAATCTTGGAATATGTTAAATGAAATCCAAAGTGATCATTCCCCTAAGCAATTCGGGTATCCTAAGTGCTCACGGGTACTCGGATGTCCGTGATAAGTCTCCACTCGCGAGACATCGCGCCCTCGCCAAAGTTATCAGAGCGGGTGAGCCACCTCTTGGTCTCTTCCGTCGTCTCAATGTTCTCATGATTCTCTTCAAGAGGACTGATCCCAAACTTTCCAAAATTTTCAAGAAGGATCGTGATTGGGTGAAGGAAAAATATATGTAAAGTTAAAGACTTAAAGCAATTTTCAATTAATGGAAAATTGTGATGTTTGTTGTGAAAAGTTCAACAAAATAAATCACAAAAAGGTTGACTGCCCCTTCTGTGATTTACATAGTTGTCGTGCATGTGCACAGAGGTACCTACTTTCCATCTCCGATGATCCACATTGTATGGGGTGTAAGAATATGTGGAATCGGGAATTCGTAGACACATGGTGTACAAAGTATTTTCGCAATACTGAGCTTCGTCGTCACCGAGAGAACATCTTATTCGAGAGGGAAAAGGTGAGGATGCCCGAAACTCAACCAGAAGTTGAGAGGATTAGGGCCATGAGAAAACTACACAAAATCATAAACGAGCAGAGGGGTAGACTTTTAGAACTTTACCGAAGATATGGATTATACGCGGGACAACCCGCGTTACGAGAAATACCCGAACCAATACAGGAACTAAGGGGTGAGATGGAGGAAACATATAGGGAGCTTGAGAGACTTCGTCACGGCGGTGAACTTGTGGTGGGTGAACAACCAAAGAAGTTTGTTCGTAAATGTCCGACGGAAGAATGTAAAGGTTTTATGAATGAAGATTGGTTTTGTGGTCTATGTGATCGTCGCTTTTGTGAACATTGCAATGAAGAAATGTGTGAAGGTCACGCGTGTGACCCAGATGCTGTGAAAACTATGAAACTTTTGAAGAAAGATACAAAGCCATGTCCGAAGTGTGGGACGATGATACAGAAACTAAGCGGATGCCGCCAAATGTGGTGTCCAGATTGTCACACCGCATTTGACTGGGTAACGGGACAGATAGAAACGGGTAGAATTCACAATCCTCACTACATGGAATTTAAGAGAGGTCGCATCTCATCTAGAGAACACGGAGATATACCATGTGGTGGAATACCTACATTTAGGGAACTCCGTGAGATGAATGCACCCGACAATATTATGAAATTTGCAACCACTTTAAACTTTCTTGACAGGGAAATTGTGTATAGATATGGTGATATGTATGATGAGAACAACCGATATCTTAGAGTGGCTTACATGTTAAATGAACTTGACGAACCATATTTCAAGAAAGAACTTCAGAGACGTGACAAACAGAGGGAACGATACAGAGACATAAACAACATTTACAGAATGGTCATAGATACAGGTGGAGATCTCCTAAGACAATATGTTTTAGAACCAAAAAAGTACGGTGAAATTATGGATATTTGTAAAAAATTGATCGAGTATGCTAACAGTGTTTTGGCCACTATACGCAAAAGATTTAATTGTATTCATCCCATGAATATTTATCTTCATTAAATATAAGATGATACTTTTGTTGTTCATTATAGTACTGGTATGGTATCTCATACCGGTATATCAGAAACCTAGGGTAATACCAAACTTTATTTCAGACGAAGAGATTAACCACATCAAGAAGGAAGCTGAAAGCAAGTTCTTTACATCAACAATCGCGGCGAACGGAACCATTGATAAGACTATGAGAGACAGTGAAACAGCTTGGTTAGATTTAGAAGATCCAGTCGTAAATAGGGTTGCGGAGAGATGTGTAAGTCTTACGGATAGACCTCTCAAAAACTGTGAAAAACTTCAAGTACTGCGCTACGGATCCGGTGGATTTTACAAACCACACCAAGATACTTTCAGTGACACAGAAGGAAATAAGAGAATGTACACCATTATCCTATCCCTAAATGATGACTACGAAGGTGGTGAAACTGTGTTTCCAAACTTGAGGAGAAAGTATAAACTCAACAAAGGTGATGCTCTCTTCTTCCATACTTTGGACAACTATGAACTCATGACTTACAAGGCTTTACATGGTGGACTACCTGTAAAGTCTGGTGAGAAATGGATATGTAACCTATGGGTGCATAAATACCCATATAATTAATCTTTAACTTCTCCTCTTACTTTCAACTTTACTCTATTCATTTCATGAAGAGCCTGAACAGAGTCTTTATTTTGTCCTACGTATGGAACAGCGTACGCATTATCACACATCCACTTGTTCACATTGGTCCACTGACCATCTTCCGAAACCCAAACTTCGGCCAAAATACGACCGAACTTACCACGAGAGTCCCTTTCTGGGCATCTGAGTTGGATCTCGATATCATCCTTCTCAGATTCCACAGCCTTGAGGCACCACTCTTTCAGCTTCTTTTTGGAAAGGAGACCGTATCTTTTTTCGTCCAGATCCCGTGTTCTAGATTCAGGTGTATCAATTCCTAAAAGACGAACTCTCTGACGAGTGCAGACATCAAAACCAAGATCTAGAGTGACATCAATAGTGTCACCATCTACAACCTTCTCGAGAGAAGAAACTTTGTATACGTATTCACAAGTGGGTTGGTTGTAAGTAGCCATTTATTATATATGAGTATTATAAATGAAGTCTGTGGTGTTCACATACGGCCGTTTCAACCCACCTCACAAGGGTCACAGGCTCATGATTGAACAGGTTATTGAGACTGCTCGTAAAACAAATAAGACTCCTATCGTTGTCGTGTCTCACTCTGTTGGTAACGCGAAGAACCCGCTTCCAGTTGAGAACAAGATGAGGATTCTCAGACGTTGGTTTCCAAACGTGACCATCATGAGTTCTGCGAAGAATAGAAGTATAGCCAAGATCACAGAAAACTTTAATCAAAACTCAATAATGATCGTAGGTGCCAATCGTCAAAATAGTTTCAAGTTTCTCCCATTCAAAAAAGTTGCCGTTCCCAGGTCCAATAATGCACCCTCAGCAACTATGGCTAGGGCGGCTGCTGCAGCTGGTAACAAAAACGCATTCAAAAATATGACTGGTTACAACCTCACAAACAATTTGAGGAATAAGATTGTTAAAGCTAAGACAAAGAAATAAAGTAATGTTAGAGGGACACGAAATTGATGCTCTGGCTAGGGAAGTATACACGCTCGGACCAGGGTACTCCGAACGTGTATACCACAATGGTATGGAAGTGCTCTTGCGTAAAGCTGGTATTCCGTACGAGACAGAACGTATAGTTACAATCCCATTTAAGGACCATGTAATTGGAAACTTAAGAATTGACATGATCATTAACAATGAGATCATATTAGAGTTTAAAACTATTAAAACTCTCAGTGATCAGAATGAGATTCAGGCTCGTAACTATCTGAATCTGACTGGGTTGAAGAAGGCGTACTTGGTAAACTTTCCCCCGTTTCCGAATCGGGACGTAGAGATTCGTTGTGTTGTATCAGAATCATAAAGGGTAAAAGTTTTGTTAACATCCTATAAAACTCTTTGGAGTCATCGTGGTACTTCTTTGGGTTTCTCAAACCTTTTGTGAGTAATTCTTGGGCTCTCTGTAGATGATAATTTGCCTCGTCTACACAGAACTTCTCGTCTTCATTCATTACTTAAAGTATCACTATTTTCTTTAAGTTTTGGACACATTGGACATTTGTGAAGTCTTGGAAAGCATAATGAAGCGCACACATAGTGATCACACTTTCTAAACTTTACACACTTTTTTACATCTGAACACGTGGGACATTCCGTGTGTTCCTTAAACTCCAGTACTTCATTCTTAAATCTCCAAAAACAACTGGTACACACCTTTAGACCCTGACTCTTCATCTTGTAACATATGTCATAGTTGGGACACTTTTGATCCTTCTTCATATGTATATAAAGACCGTGACATCTTTAAATCAAATGGTTGGTATAAACTCCCATCGTAAATCGTGACAGATCTTCTTCCATATTTGATCTTGTGCGTAAAGCTTGGTCTTTGATTTGAGGAGAGGGAAATATTGTAGGTACTCATCCTCTTCCAAAAGTTCACAAAACTTATAGAGTACATAAGAGTAACTCAAAAAGTTTTTCCGGTCCAATGGACAATTTTGATCAAATGGCTTTTGGATATCTTTGAACATCAGACGTAACCGCTCCTCCAATTCTTGGGGCATACTCGGAGCCTTAATACCATTGAGAATGTTCGTGATGTAAGGTACATGTTCGTAATACTTATTAAGTCTCAACTTTTTGAGAAGACTTCTAATTTTGGCATGTGTAATCTCATCCAACTTTTTGATCTTCATCTTCTTGAGTTCTGCCCTCAATTGGTCCATCACTTCTGGAGGTATGGTTGTCATTTCTTGTGCTTGAAATTGTGAGAGCCACTCATTGAAATGGTTCTCCCTCTTGTAACTATAATTCACAATCTTCTCCGAAGTCTCTTGCTCCTCTCTGTATGTCAACTCTTCACTTATGAGGGACGCTAACACTAGACCACACACATCACATACCAATTCACTTGTATCGTGTATGTGAATTATATTACTATAGGAACATGTTGGACATTCATCAAGTCTATGATATTCACTCGGTTTGGCTATATTTTGTTTTTCAACTTCTATCAAATAATCGTTGAAAATGTCTTTCCTCTTTAGACCAACCGTCTCTTTCACGTTGAAAATGTTATCCGTGTTTGTCTCTTCTTCAGTTGTGTCAGCATATTGATTCATATACGGCATACACCGAATAATATAGTCGGACATCTCCGTCTCATACTTCTTCTTATTATCCGGGTCCGTATTTATGAGGTGGGTCCACTGTTCAACTTTATTTTCGTACCTACTTAAAAAGTTGCCCTCCATTATAGTTAAGAATGTTGTTCAAACTTTTAAGTACCCTTATATATCTTTATAAAATGATAACGACACCAAGTGACTATAGTATCATATCAGAGGAGCTTGAGTACATGATTGATCATGACATGAAATATAAGATTGAAGATGATTTTTGGGGGCAGGAATCCAAGTCATGGAAGGACGGTGTTTTAAACGAGTACCATTGTTATGTAACTAATAAACCTTTCAGAAACACGATTGTACCACAAAATGTGAACAACCTCATTCTTCGTGTGAAGTATTATTACGATGGAAAGATCTATAAAGCTATCACACAAGACATCAACTTTGTACCTGGTAAATCTGAACAGGACAATATGATGTTTAGCATTCCCATCAGACATGCGTGGATTATTGACCACGATGACAAACCACAAGTTGACATCACGGAGAAGGTTAAGCGTTATGCTGGACCTAGAAATGACTTTCACAGCCAGGATGTACCCCTTAAGGACTTCTTGTATTACACCCAAAAAACCCTTGAAACCCGTTTTCCCAAGATTATGCTCACAAATTCTCTAGGTATGAAAAAAATCGTTCTGACTACACAGGATTCTACGAATGATCTTCGCATCCCCTAAAACTTTACAAACAAGGATAATTCTTCGTAAAGTTTTTTTTGAATTACATGTCGTCGGAAACTTTTGTCGCGAGATAAAACTTCACCTCACCCAAGTTTGCCACGTTATATTTTAGAATTAGAAACCTATTACCCTCTTCCTGCATGATTTGCACAGACGCACACATACTCGTCGCCTTTGTAAAGATATTCAGGTACTTGAGACTGTAGAGACCCCTAATTTCGGGACTATCTTCGGGACATTCAATGCAAGTCTCTTGGTTTGCAAAGTCACCCTCACAACGAAGTCGGAGTTCTTTGTCAACCCTTGTGATTTCAATTTCAGCCCCAATGTTTGACATGTCCCGACATAATCTCTGAAAGTCAGCAGAAGGAAGAATTGTATTACTGGTCATAGTAACATCTGGAACTTCAATACGACTCTCATTGATGTCTAGAAGTTTGAGTTGAAACTTTGTACTCGTCTTCTTGGACTCACTTGTGATTTCAATGTCCATGTATTCTTTGGAATTAATTTCAATCTTGAGAACATCATTATTTGTAATTGTCTTTAAAAGTTTGAAAGTGTTTGAAATGTTAATTCCAGCGATGATTTCATCTTGATCACAGTGATACTCTTCAAAGTTGTCAGCGGCTAGGAACATATCAATGAGGGATGTTCTGGCTGTGTCCAATGTGACGATGTACATACCCTGTGGACGAAAGTAGATATTCACATCATTGAGAATATCCTTGAGTACCTCAAATGTTGATTTGATGGCAGAAGCTTGAATTGTCACAAGTTTCATATTACTAGATATCCCGCGTTATATCTTTAAATCGCTTGATCGGAATAGGCGACACCCTTACTCACATCCCTACTAATCTTCTCCTCTAGCTCTCGTGTCATGGCTGGCTGTAGAGACTGACCGTAAGAGTCCAGGGAAAACATCTCAGACTCATTCTCTTCACTGTCCAGGGTTGTCATGGAACAGGCTCCATTAAAACCCCAGTTTGTGATCTCCTTGTTAGGAAGAAGGGAGTCCAACCAGTTTTTGATTTCACTACCGACGAGGACTTTGCCATTCTTGGTGAGCATGGTGGGAACCCTCGTGATCTTATTCCTATACGCGGGTGGAATACCCTGGGTGTTTATGTTGTGATAGTGCACAAGTTGTTTCAATTGTGGCTGTCTGTTGATATAGTCAATAACTTCCATTGAGTGTTTGCATCTTGGGCTATATATCAGTAGAGACATCTAATATGTATAAGGGTATTTTGTAAAAAAAAATTAACGCATAGTAGTAAAGATGATGAACTGGTCTTTGACGATCGTTCTTATTGCCATTGTCCTGCTACTCACGGTTCGGCGTGAGCCATTCACGGAGATCTTTGGATTTTCAGGACACACTAAACCCGTCGGTCGTATTCGTCTAGATGACAGCAAGCCCAACCTCTCTGGGTACAGCCAGGCGGAAGCCAATATTGACAATGACATGATGCAAGAATTTGTTCTCCAAACCAACAAAGAAATTGCTAAACGAACCGGACTCTGCACATATATCATTGAGACTATCAACGTTCAGAAGTATGTTGGTGAAGACAAAGAGATCTATGAGTGCGTCTTCATGACTGTGAAGAACAACGGATTCTCCTTTGGTTTCACTGTTGCGGCTTATTTTGAGGTCATGAATGGAGTTGTGAAGTTAGTCTCCCTCCGCACACAGCCTCTTGAAGCCGAGTCTGCCGCCCAAATTGCCCCCTTCGTGGACGGTGCTTCGGGTAAAGAATTCGTAAACTACGAACTCGTGAAGGAGAAGGCTACACCTACCCTAGGTGAGTTAGAAATGGCTAAAAATAAATTACAGTAATTATAATGCTCAGCATCAATGACGTGACAAGGATTGATGAAAAGAGAAAACAAATCAAGAAAGAAATTTATAAACGAATATACGAACAGTTTTCTCGCAAAATAAAACAGTGTGTTGAACTTGGTCACAAACAAGTGTTTTTGACAGTACCAACGTTTGTCATCGGTTGTCCGACGTTTGATAGATCTGCAGCGGCTAGATATGTGGCACGGCAATTCAAATTGGGTGGATTTGATGTGAGACTCATAAGTGAGTATGATATCTACGTGTCTTGGGTAGTACCCAAAAATATCAAAGATAAGAACAACGAAACCGAAGAACCAGATTTCCCAGATCTCATGAACTTGAAGAAGATGGCTGATAAGTACAGGAGAAGTGCGTAGGAAGTCTGGTAATAAAAACACACTCAATCATAAATGAGTGATATTAACACCAGGACACCTTCAAAAGAGTGTACCAAATGTAAAACAACTCATCTCATTCATATGTTCAAATCCAAGAATAAAAACGATCCTTCTAAAAGATGTTCCTGGTGTAAATTGTGTATGAATGAGTATGCAAAAATATATAGACAAAAATTAAATTATCCAGTTAGCGTTACGAAAAAAGAGTGTCATAATTGTAAACTTACAAAACCTTCTTCATGTTTTTCACTATGTAACAAAGATAAATCCGGTTTAATGTCCAAATGTAAGACATGTACAAGAAATGATAGACTTATATTTATGAAAGACGTAAGAAACTTTTTAATCAGTAGAAGAGCTGATGCAAAAAAACGTTGTGATAAAAATAAAAAAATAGATTTTAACATTTCAACTGAAGATTGGATTGCTCAATATGAAAAACAAAATGGTATTTGTGCACTAACGGGTATACGTATGACTTGGAATTATAGTTCAGATGAAAATAAAGACTTTTATTCGGCTGTAAAATACCCTTTCAACATTTCACCCGACAGAATAGATAGCTCGCAAGGTTATACCAAGGATAATTTACAATTTGTTTGTAATAGAGTAAATGCAATGAAGAATAACATGTCAACAGAAGAACTTATTAGTTTTTGTACAAAAATTGTAGATCGCGTGAGACTTAAAGTTTAATTATATAAGTTACATATAAAATCATGTCTGAACCACTGAGTATAATGGTAGAGGCTAAACGTGAATACCTAGGCCAGCTCTGCCTCATTATGTGTCCAGTTATGATTGAAGTGTTTCAGGATATGTACGACGAAGCGACGAAGCTTTCCAAGGGTAGGAAGACTCTCATTATGTTCCAGAAGCTTCTCAAGGAGGTTCCAAACTGGTCCAATCAGATGTCCGCTCAGCACACCAGCAACATCGCAGATCGTTGTGCGTGGTTCAATGACCTCTTAGCCGCCGTCTTTGTCGCGTGCACGAAGATTCTTTCCGCGGTTCGTCTCAAGTCTGATAACAAGAAAATCAGTCTCAAGCTCCCTACCAACGAAGTTTTCATCCAAACCTGTTACAACAATGTCGCTAAGGACCTCTACAAGGATCCTTACATTTTCCATGAGGAACAGAGTGAGTACGCACGCGATGAGCAGCTCACTCAGCGTATTTCTCTCTGCATTGAGTCCACTGTGAAGGAGCTCATCCCAGTTCAGCAGATTCTTCAGACCTATATGTCCCAAGAGACTCGTGATATTGATCTTGACGGTGAGGTTCAAGACACCGAGGATCCAGATGTGTTTGATGGTCCTGGTGACGGTGAGACCCAA